>Ga0209048_10001161_pt1 | contig 27413 bp, 28 predicted proteins | sample FrelakmetCRP12CR_FD_187146 | JGI IMG/M metagenome (GOLD analysis project Ga0209048, IMG submission 187146) | Freshwater lake sediment microbial communities from the University of Notre Dame, USA, for methane emissions studies - CRP12 CR (SPAdes)... | ecosystem: Environmental > Aquatic >... | reverse complement strand
TTGTTGCGTGCGGTCCGCTCGAGCCGAATGTAGCGAGCGACATCACATGGTGCGTTGCGAGAAAAGAGCCAATCTGTCGGCCGAGCTTTGTATTCATGGCAGCCTATCGCCTCAACGCGGAGCCAATCGAGCCCTGCAGCTATGCGCGTCGATGCCACATCTTCCAGCATAATGCCTCACCCTTTGGGCATTTTTCATTCGGATAAAATATTATATTGCAATATGCTTAGATCTTCTGCAAATGCCGCGAAGGAGGATTCTTTGGAGGGCAGCAGATTTAAAGCTTATGGAATGGCCATAGACAACCATTCGGGCCGAGTACCTAAATTGGAATATCCAATTTGAGTGCTGGAACACTCCAGAACAGTAAACTGACAAAAACATGTAGGCTAACTGTCGTGTCGCGAGCTGCGCAGCAGGATAATTCGAAATGCAATTGACCAAAACATCGTTACATCTCGATTTGCAATTAGCCGCGACGGATTCTTGGTCGCGCGCCGACAATAATTCAGATGAAGTGATCTTAGTTGATCCGAATGATGTCCCAATCGGAACGCTACCAAAACTCGAGGCGCATCGGAATGGATTGCGGCACCGCGCTATATCCGTTTTTATTGGCGATCAACACGGACAAGTCCTGCTTCATCGACGCGCTGCCGAGAAATACCATTCTGGAGGACTGTGGACAAATACTTGCTGCAGTCATCCGCGCCCTGGTGAGCGCGCAATCGACGCTGCTGTTCGACGGCTTGCCGAGGAGATGGGCATTATCTGCCCTCTCACTTTTATCTTTTCGATGAATTACCGCGCCGAAGTGTCAAATGGTTTGGTTGAAGATGAGATCGTGCATGTCTTCGGCGGTCGCTTCAATGGCACACCAACTCCAAATCCGCTCGAGGTGTCGGCTTGGTGCTGGAAGTCATTTACCGAAGTCGAGCGCGACATAGCCGACCGACCCGAAATCTACACCGTTTGGTTCCGAAAGATCCGGAACGAATTCTGGAGTGATGTGGTTGGGTCGCTAAACGATTCCCCTACGGAGCCGAATGCCATCTAAGGCCGCGAACCCAGGCACTCGGATTCCGGCACCTCTTAAGTTATAAGTATGAATCAATCAGCGCGCGATAAGAATCCTCGACTTGCAAAGCACGTGCTTGTTCAACATTCAGTCTGATTAGCCTGATAGAGACTTCAGGTGCCGCCAAGCTCAATGCTGTCAGTGTGGTCGTATAGCTCTTAAAGACAAGATTCGGCATTCTGGACTCTTCGCAGTTAATTTGCTGAAAAATATCTCGCCATTGCAAGAGTGTGGTGAGTCAATTTTCTATTGTCAGGGCGGGATGTTTTCTTACCTATCGCCTGAGGCTGATTGATAAGCTAAAAATAAAGGACAACGGAGGATGGGAATGCAGGCGGGCGCTAGTGAGGGGGAGATTGACATTGATGGCATGGCCCTCGAGTACCGACTATTCGGCCCATCATCCGCGCATTCGCCCATGATCGTCATGTTGCACGAGGGGCTCGGCTCCATGAAAACTTGGGGCGAATTTCCCCGGCGCGTTTCCGAACGAACCGGGGCCAGCGTATTCGTCTATTCGCGCGCCGGTTACGGTGCGTTGCCACCTTTCGGTCACGGCCTTCCGATCGACTATGCCAAGCGTCACGCGCTCGACGTGTTGCCCAAGATTCTCGAAGCCATCGAATTCCGGCGGGGGATATTGCTCGGCCACAGCGACGGCGCTTCCATGGCGGCGGCCTATGCTGGAAGCATCGACGACCCGAGAATCATCGGGCTCGTCCTGATGGCGCCGCACTTTTTCGTCGAATTCGAGACTTGCCGAAATCCGCAATGCACGCGAAGCCTACTAGGCCCGCGACCTGCGCCAGCGGCTGTCGCGGTACTACAGCGATGTTGACACGGCTTTTTGGGGGTGGAACGATGTATGGCTCGAGCCCACCTTCGCGTCCTTCAACCTGCGCGACGAACTGGCAAAGATTCGTGTCCCGACGCTGGTCATCCGCGGCGACGACGACCGCTACGGCACGCACCGCCAAGTCGCAATAGCTAAAGACATATGCAGGTGCCCGCTAGAGACCTTGATCAGTCTCGCATCGCGAGAAGCCGGAGCAAACGCTCGATGCGATTGCAAGGTTCTATGAGAGCGTCGCGCAATCGGTGCGAGGAGAACCCGCGCGAGCGAGGTGACTTCGCTTCCCCACCGCGCGCAACCAAGAACTAATTCCCGCGCTGGCGGACGACGGCAAGGGCAGCTTCGATCGCCTCGCCGATCCCGAGAACGGTCGCGTCCGCAGTGTCGAAACGCGCCAGCATCAATCCGACGGGGGCATCTCCCTCACGATGGCACGGCAGGCTCAGCGCACAGCCGTCGAGAAAGTTGACCAGCGTCGGATTGCGCAGCACGAGCAGATTAAGCCGATGGTAGAGTTCGCCGTCGCGTTCGAGATCGGCGATCAGCGGCGCTGCGATCGGCACGGTCGGCATCGCTAGCAGATCGAATGCCGCCGCACGCACCCGCATGCTGGCGATCAGTTGCTCGCGCCGCCGGACCAGCCACAGATAGTCAACAGCACCGATTTGGCCGCCGCGCTCCAGACGTTCCGCGACGCGCGGATCGTAACGATGCTTGGCCCGTGCCATCAGATCGCGATGCCACGCAAATCCCTCGGCCGCAGGAAAGGTCGCTACCTGTGCCGTCTGCCCGACCTCAGCAAATTCCGAAACTGCAATTTGCGAAATCTGCGCGCCGGCGTCGGCAATCGCCGTGATTGCGATGTCGAACGTTCGCGCGACATGGGAGTCAATGTCGTCGAATACGCGCGTCGTCGGAACCGCAATTCGCAATCCGCGCAAGTTGACCGGCGGCGGAGGATCGCATCGCTGACCACTCAGCACGGCGTCGAGTATTCGACAACAATTCACACTGCGGCCAAGCGGCCCAACCGAATCGAGGGATTTCGATAGCGGCAACACACCTTCAAGCGGAACGCGCGCCGCCGTAGGCTTAAAGCCTGTCAAACCGCAAAAAGCCGCCGGAATACGAATGGATCCGCCGGTATCTGTCCCGATCGCGGCGACTGCCATTTCATCGCAGATGGAAACCGCCGCACCCGACGACGATCCTCCCGGAATTCGTCGCAACAGACGCTCAAACGGATTTGCCGGCGTTCCGTAATGCGGGTTGAGTCCCAGTCCGGAAAAGGCGAATTCTGTCATATTCGTCCGTCCGATAATGACCGCTCCCGCTGCGCGCAATCGCTCGACGACGACGGCGTCTTGCGCGGCGGCTGACGCATCGGCGAGCACGGTCGATCCCGCGGTTGTCGGCAGTCCACGGATGTCGAAAAGATCCTTGACCGAGATCGGAATGCCTCCGAGCAAGCCGGTCCAGATCCCGGCGCGACGTCGGCGGTCGATGGCCTCGGCTTCGGCACGGGCGGCATCCGCGAACAGATGCACGAACGTGCGCGAGCCCTCGCCGGAGGCCGCCCGTTCAAGACAGCTCTCGACGAGCGCCCTACTGCTGGTGGCGCCTGAGGCGATGGCGGCGCGGAAAGTCTCGATCATTGCGTTTACGCACGAAGCGTCGTCGGAGCGAGATGGTCGGCTTGCAATATCAGTCGTAATAATGGAGCTCGAACAGCAGACAGCCGTCGACAGATTTGAACGGCCCATGGGGGACACCCGCCGGCCGGCATGCGAAGGTCAGTGGCGAAAACGATTCGCCGCCATTGCCGTTCTCATCGTTGCCGACGATCAGATCACCGGAGATCAAAAGTACTTCTTCCCAGTAGTCATGGACGAACGGTTTCGTCGTGTATACGCCCGGCGCAAAGCGCAACAATCGGGATCGATTGCCGGTCCTGCCGCGTTCATCCAACGATCCGGCCAGAATCTTCTGCTGGATGCCGTGCGGATAGCCGGCCGGAGTTTCCCAGCCCGTCGACATGTCGACGGTTTTGAATTCATCGTGCAGTTTCGGATTTTTCATCGGTGATAGTCCCACTTACGTTACCTGTCGTGCACTCAAACTTGCCGCGTCACATTGCGCTGGAAAGCAACGATGTGATCCCGCATGGCCGCTTCGGCCGCGTCGGGCTGTCGGCTCTGCAGCGCCTTAACGATAGCGCGGTGCTGCGCCAACACGTTGCTATGATGGTCTGGATCGCGCAAGGAAATGAACCAGAAACGAAGCGAGCGTTCGTGCAAGTTGCGCAAGACATCGGCGAGGACCGTGTTCTTGGCCGCGCGCGCCAGGGTGTCATGGAACTCGCGGTCGAGCAGCATCATCTGCTCGACATTACGTTTTTCCGTGACTTTCTCCGACGTTTCGACAATGTCCTGAAGCTTCTGCAGCTCGGAATCGTCGGCACGATCAGCGGCAAGACGCGCGCAATAGCATTCGGTCACCAGCCGCACGCCGATTAATTCCACCGCTTCATCGATGCTAATTGCCCGCACCATCACGCCCTTGCGTGGCATGATGGATACAAGGCCGTCCATCATCAGATGATGGATGGCCTGGTGGATCGGCGTGCGCCCGATCTTCAATTCCAGGGAAATCGCAGCTTCGCTCAGAACCTCGCCGGGACGATAGCGACAGGTGATGATGCGAAATTTTATTTCATTGTATGCTCGATCGAGCAGAGATTTCGCCGGATAGGCCGCGAGTGGTGCGCGCTTGGTGCGCGCCGTGGACTGGGCCGATTGCGTGGCTGCTTTGCTCATTGCACCTCCGCTATCCGACGTTCGGCAACGTAATGATGTCATACCCGTAAGCAATGCGCCTGTTTCGTATCGGATCTACCAACTCGAACGAAAATCGGCTGGACGGGCGAATGCCGCCGCTGGCGGCGAGCGTTCCGCAAAACATGGCAGTCCCGTCGGCCAACTCACCTTTCGGTTCAAAGCCGGCGACGATAGTGTCCGGAACAAGCATCGCAGCCACAGCACCCTCCTGGTAAAGGCGCCGTTCGCCGCCTTCCCCGATCCACGAGCGCAATATCAGCGAATCCCAGTGATCGCGCACGTCATCGAATGGCCACAGCTCCGGAGCGATCGGCTTGTCGCACATCTGTTTGGATACGGTTACGTTATAAGTCTCGACCTTGCGGTCGGTGTGATCGGAGCCGACGCCGACCCAAATTTTGCCAGCGTTGCGGATCAGCACAACTTCGGCTTCGCCGCTCGAGTTTTCTCCGACCGCTTCGATCTGAGTTGCGGTCGTCAAGCGGGACGCGGAAACGCGATAGTAGATGGGCGTGGACGCTGGGCGGGCAACACCGAGCGCGACCAGTTCGGCAATATGCTTCTCGCGTGCAACCGGATCGCGCCCGGTCCAGCCAGCAATAACGGCGGTTCGCAGAGCGATGGGAAGAGTTTCGGTGCCTTCGCGGCCGTGCGTGCGAAATGTCAAAGTCTCAACGGACATGGAGTCTTCTTCTCTTTTTTAAGCGCGCTGCTCGTCAGATACGGGGCAGATGGCATAACGATGGGCGCCGCACGCCTTACCCGGCCGCCCTTCATTTGCTGAAACGAACATGAAATGCACCGGCCGCCTGAGCCCTAATCACATCAGAATCGATCATTGAAGTCAAGGTGATATTTCACTGGTTTAGAATTTAGGCTTTCAATTCCAGCAGGTTAGCTAGGGAATCGCGGCGTTCAGGACGGCGTCGTTGCGGCGCGCTTCTTCGCGGTCGCCAGAATTGCATCGACCATCCCGGCATAGCCGGTGCAGCGGCAGAGATGCCCGCTCAGCATTTCGCGCACCTCCTGCTCGGAGGGATCGGCGTTATCGTGCAGAAACGCCTCGGATGAGACCAGAATGCCCGGCGTGCAATAGCCGCATTGCAGCCCATGATGACGGCGGAACGATTCCTGGAGATCGTTGAGTTTCCCGTCGGTCGGCGAAAGGCTCCGGACCGTCTCGACGCGCCGGCCGCTCGCTTGGACGGCGAAGGTGAGGCAGCTACGCGCCGGCTTGCCGTCGAGCAGGATCGTACACGCGCCGCAAACACCCTGCTCACAGGCGACGTGCACCTCGGTACGACCAAGTTCATGCCGCAGAAAATCGCTGAGCAGCATGCGTGGCTCGGCAAAGCCGCGGACCGCGACGCCGTCCAGTGTGAACGTGATCTGATGCCGCTCTCCGGCTTTCAGTTCGAGCATTTCTTCGCCTCTTCGATAACGCGGCGGCCAAGCTTGCGCACAAGGTCACGACGGTAGCCGGCATTTGCGTGAATGTCGTCGCTGCCGCCAAGCTCCCAGGCAAAATCGTTGAGCGCGTCATCGATCTCGCCGTCTGCGAGCGCCGGCCAATCGCGCACGGTCGGCTTTTCCGCCACGCCGCCGACGCCGAGCCGCACCGCAGTTCCGGAAACCACCGCGGCGACCGCGCAGATGGCAAAATCACCGTGGCGTTGCGCCATCTCGGCGAAAGCGTATCCGGCGCCCGGTTTGCGGACTGGAAATCGTACCGCGGTCACCATCTCGTCGGGCTGACGAGCGGTCGCAAGCATGCCGGTTTGAAATTCTTCCGCGGCCAGCACGCGGGTCGACCGGGCCGATTGCAGCACCACGCTGCCCGCAAGAATCGCCAAGCAGAGCGGCAGCTCCGAACTCGGGTCCGAATGCGCAATGCTGCCGCACACCGTGCCGCGACTGCGGGTCTGGAAATGTCCGATATGTGGCATGGCCAGGCTCAGCAATGGCAGAGACTTGGCCAGCTTCGGCCAAGCCAGGACGTTGGCCTGGGTCTCGGCTGCGCCGATTTCGATCTCTGCGGATCCTTCGCGGATATAAGCCAGCGACGCCAGGCCGGATATGTCGATCAGGTTATTTGTTTCGAGCAGACGAAAATTCATCATTGGCACCAGCGATAGTCCGCCGGCCATTATGCGCACATCGTCGCGCAATCTTTGCAACGCCTGCAGCGCGTCCTGCAGATCGTCTGGGCGAAGGTAGTTGAATGATTTCGGCTTCATGCGTCAGAATCCAAGCGCTCGCAGCAGGCGGCGCCACCACGGCAGCGCCGGCCCGGCACCCGGTCCGCCCTGCATTTCCGCAACCAGGCGCTGGAAGAACTGTTTGATCAGGACCTTGGTCGCGCCATCGAGCATTCGCCCGCCAACCGCCGCGACCGTGCCGCTGATTTCGACGGTGTAGTCGTAATCGATCTTCGTGCCCTCGCCGGCCGGATTGAGCTGCACCCGGCCGCTGCCAACCGAAACCCCAAGCGGTCCGCTGAGCGAGCCGGACAACACGGCGCTATGCGGCGGATCGAGATCGGACAGCGTGACACTGGCCGTGAAGCGGCCTTTGATGACGCCAACGCCGAGCGAAACCTCGGCGCGATAGTCATTCGGCCCCACTTCGTCGAGCTTGTGACAGCCGGGAATGGTGCGCGCCAGCACGGCCGGATCGAGCAGCGAGCGCCAGACGCGTTCGGCCGCCACGGCGACCGTCAGCGAGCCCGTGCCGGTGAGCGCCTTGGCCCCGGTACGGGTTTCCTTCGCCGTCGGCGCAACCGCCGCAGATCTGACGCGCGGCGGTTTTTCGGTAAGCCCCCTAAGTTCTTTGACTCGCGCCGGCGTGAGCGGCAGCTTGACGTCCTTCACGCCGAGGGCATCCGCGACCGCATTGGCGATGCAGACCGGCGTGCTCATGCAGTTACCTTCGGCGATACCCTTGGCGCCGAGCGGGTTGAATGGCGACGGGCTCTCCATGTGCAGGATGAGCGGGCGCGGCACTTCACAGGCGGTCGGACACAGATAGTCGGCGAATGTTCCCGACATGAAGCTGCCATCGGGACTGTACACGAATTCCTCGAGCAGAGCACACCCGACACCCCAGCCGAACGAGCCGAGCACTTGGCCTTCGGCGAGCAGCGGATTGAGCAGCGTCCCGGCATCGTGCAACGTGACGTATTTGTCGATGCGCACGGCGCCGGTGTCGCGATCGATCTCGATCCCGCAGAAATCGAAGACGAAGCCGTAGGTCAGCGAGGTGTTGATCTGATCGTCGTCATTCGGCGGCTCGAGCTGGGGCGCGGAGTAAGAGGCCGTTTCGGAAATTCCCGGCGCCATTCCCATTGGAATTTCGCTCGGCGACCAGTGTGCCGTTCCGGCGAGCCGCGAGAAGCGGATATTGTTGTCGGGATTGTCCTTGGCAAACGCCTTGCCGTTGCTGAACGCGACCTGGTCGGCTGATATGTTGAGCGTCGCGCTCGCGATCTGCGCCAGCTTGGTCCGAACCTTAGTTGCGGCGATCTGGGCGGCGACTACCGTCGACGACGAGAAGCGGCTCGAATAGTTGCCGGTCGCGATCGACCACGGATCGCGCTGCGTATCGCGCTCCATGTTGCAGCGGATGTCGTGCGGGTCGAGGCCCAGCTTCTCGGCGACGATCTGCGCGAGAACGGTGGCGTGGCCCTGCCCTTGCGGCAGACTGTCGGCGGTAACACTGACCGCGCCAAGACAATCGACGTGCACCGTCGCATAGGCCACGTTGCCACCCTTGGGCCCGGCCTTGCGGCGCTCTTCCACCGGAACGATCGTGCTGAGGTAGCCCATATTCGACTGGGCGGGCTCCACTACCACGGCGAATCCGATTCCATATAGCCGGCCTTCGGCCCGCGCTTGCTCGCGGCGGCGCCGCAGTTCTGCCAAGCCGCCGTCGCGCTCGGCCATGGCAATCGCCGTTTGATAGTCGCCGGAGTCGATCAGCGCGCCAGCCGGTGCCAGATACGGGAACGAGCCAGCCGGAATAAGGTTCTTCCGGATCACATCGAGCGGGTCGAGCCCCAGCTCGACGGCAACGCGATGCATCAGCCTTTCGAGGCCAAAATAGATTTGCGGGCCGCCAAAGCCGCGCACCATCCCCGAGGGCGTCTTGTTGGTCATCACCAGCTTATTGATGATGCTCATATCCTTCACGGCATATGCGCCGGTCATGATACCATGCTGACGGTAGAGAGGTCCGGGCATCGGCGGGCGCAAATAGGCGCCGTAGTCGTCAATCTGCTCGAATCGAAACGCCGTCACGGTACCATCGTTCTTCACTGCAGCCTGAGCGCGGATCACCCGGTTCGGGGCGGCGATCGCGGCGGTGAGATGCTCGAAACGATCCTCCACCCATTTGATCGGCCGGCCGGTGCGCTTCGATGCGATGCACATCAGCACGACATAAGGGAAGATCGCCTGCTTGACGCCGAATCCGCCCCCGGAATAGGCCGGCGTCCGGATTCGCAGCTGCGCGCCTTGGCAGCGCAGCGCCTTCGACATCACCGGGTGAACCGTGAATGGACCCTGAAAATTGCAGAGCACGTCGTAGACGCCCTCGCCGGGCTGATAGTCGGCAACAACGACGTAGCCCTCGAGCGGCGTCTGCGAATTGCGCGGGTAGTCGATGGTGAGCGATACCACACGATCGGCTTCGGCGAATTTCGCGTCCGGATTTCCATAGGTGAAATGGCGGTCGGACGGGAGGTTCGATCCGACCGCCGGATGCACCAGCGGCGCGTCCTTCTCCAGTGCCGCGAGCGGGTCGACGACCGCGGGCAGCTTGCGGTACTCGACGGCGATATCATCCAGCGCATCCTCGGCGAGATAGCGGTCCTCGGCCACAACCAGCGCGACCGCCTCGCCGACGAAACGCACCCGGTCGATTGCCAGCGACCACTGGTCCATGGGCTGGCGCAGTACGATCAGGAATGGATCGGAATCTTGTTTGATTTCTTTCCCGGTCAGGACCGCCACCACGCCCGGCCGGACTTTCGCCTTGGCGATGTCGATCCCTAGGATCTCAGCATGGGCATGCGGGGAGCGCAGCACAGCTGCATGCAGCGTTCCGGCCCGCACCGGCAGATCGTCAGTGTATTGCCCGCGGCCGATCAGCAGCGTTGCATCCTCGATCCGCTCGACGGAGCGGCCAAGCCAACGGCGTTCCGGTCCGGTTTCCGACGGGGGCGACGAGCTAGCTGCCATGACCATTTGCAACATGTAATACTGTTGTGATATTTCTTATATCTGCTACATTGCAAAGGATGTCAACAGCGAACTCCGGTGCGGATTCGGCGAAACCGCCGCTTGCTCGCACGTTGCAATGAGGAAGCGCGCATGGTCGGAACTGTCGAGCGGGACCACACGGTTGCGATTGATGAGAGCGTCACGCCCAACGCACTTCGCTTCTCCGCAAACTTCAATGTCGCCGTCCCATTTATTGACCGTCACATAGCCGAGGGCCGCGGCCACCGAATTGCGTTGCATCACCCCGGCGGCGAGGTCAGCTATGCTCAGCTCGCAAAGAGCGTCGCCCGCGCCGGCAATGTGCTGCTCGGTCTTGGGATCGCTCCCGGCGAGCGCCTGATGATGGCGGCGCTCGACGAGCCGATATCTTTCTATGTGTTCTGGGGCGCCATTAAAGCCGGAATTATTCCGATCGCGGCCAGCACTTTTCTCAAGACCGCCGAGTATCGGTTCCTGGCGACCGACGCCGCTTGTTCCGCCTTCGTCTATTCGTCCGCGCTGGCCGCGGAAACCGCCGGCGTCGTCGGTGCGTCTGCGCAATTGCGTGTGGTGCTGGCGATGGACGGGCCCAATTCCTTGGCCGAGCGCATGGCGGCCGCCTCCCCCGAGCTGGCGCCGGCGCCGGCAACGGCCACCACGGAATGCTTCTGGCTGTACTCGTCAGGCTCGACTGGAACGCCGAAAGGCGTGGTGCATCGTCACCGCGACATGGTGGTCACCAGCGAGCGCTACGGACGAAAAATTGCCGGCTTGATCGCCGACGATGTCGTGTTCTGCGCCAGCAAGTTGTTCTTCTCGTTCGGCTTCGGCGGCGGGATGACGTTTCCGATGTGGGTCGGCGCATCGATCGTCGTGCAGCCGGCGCGCAGCACCGCCGAACTCGCGCTCGATTACCTGGAGCGTTCCGCCGCGACCGTGTTTTTCGGCGTACCCACCCTTTACGGCCAAATGATCCACGCGCTTGAGCAAAAGCCGCGCAAGCTCAAATCTTTGCGGCGCTGCCTGTCCGCCGGCGAGGCGCTGCCGGCGCCGATTTTTCAACGCTGGAAAGAACTGACCGGCGTGCCCATCCTGGATGGCATCGGGTCCACCGAGGTCCTGCATATCTTTGTGTCGAACCGGATCGATGACATCAGGCCTGGAACCTCCGGCAAGCCGGTGCCCGGTTATTCGGTGAAAATCGTCGGCGAGGACGGCAATACGTTGCCGGCCGGCGAAGTCGGCATACTGTGGGTGAAGGGGGAATCGAACGCGCGCTGTTATTGGAACAACCCCGAAAAAACCCGCACTACGATGGTCGGCGAATGGCTGAACACCGGAGACATGTATTACGTCGACTCGGAGGGCTATTACGTCAATGCCGGACGCGGCGACGACATGCTGAAAGTCGGCGGCATGTGGTGCTCGCCGATCGAGATCGAATCGCGATTGCTGGCGCATCCCAAGGTGCGCGAAGCCGCGGTCATCGGACGCGTCGACGACAACGGCCTCACCAAGCCGGCCGCCTATATCGTACTGGTCAATCCTGCCGACCAAAATGACGCCACCGCGCGTGAGTTGCAACAGTTCTGCAAGGCGACGCTGGCCGGCTTCAAGTATCCGCGCTGGTTCTATTTCGTGCGCGAGATCCCCAAGACCGTGACCGGAAAGATCCAGCGCTTCAAGCTGCGTCAATTGCGGTCCGAGCAAGACGTGCAACCCCACAGCGTGCACTAGCCGGCCACGACCGCGGCCAAATCCCCTTTTACCAGCAGCGTAACAAAGGACACTAAAATGACGTTTGAGGCCCCGATTTCACGATGGCGGGAACGCGTACTGCCCGAATGGCTTGATTACAACGGCCACATGAACGTCGCGTATTTCGTTCTGATTTTCGATCACGGCACCGATGCGTTTTACCCGCTGATCGGGCTCGGCAAGCCCTATCGCCTGAAAACCGGAAAATCCACCTTCGCGGTCGAAACTCATATCACCTATCAGCGCGAATTGAGCATCAACGAAGAAGTGATGGTAACGACCCAGCTACTCGGATTCGACGCCAAGCGCATCCACTACTTCCACCGCATGTGGCACGCGGAAACAAAAGTGCAGATGGCGACCCTCGAACAGCTCGCCTTGCATGTCGATCTCACCACCCGCAAGGTTGAGCCGATGCCGGAAGAATCGCAACGTCTGCTGCGCGAGGTTTGGGAAACCCACAAGGACCTGGCGCCGCCGAAAGAATTGGGCAGCGTCATGTCCATGCAATCGAAACGGAAATAGCCTAGTCGCGAGCCGCTTGCGCACCAGCGGCGGCGCCTCCGGAAAGCACGCCGGCGCGGCGGTCCTCAGTCACGATGCAGGCGGTTGTCCCGGCCAGTTGCAGACTGCGAATCACTGAAAAATCCGAATTGTCGGCTGCAATAGTCACCGCGACGCGCGGCTCGGCCTCGATCTCGCGGGAATGCTGCGTGTTCGGATCCGATACCCAGAACAACGCAAGACCGCCGTACGCGTAAAGCAGATTCGCCGGGTGCAGCCCTTCCCGGCCATGGCTGGCACGCGACATGGCGTGGTGCATCGCGAGAAAAGCGACAATTCGTTCAGCGAAATCTGCGCTCATCGCCCGGCCACCGCGGAGTTGCTGGCATGGGTCTGTCTAACACATCTGCGCAGCAAGCCCACAGGCAGCGGCGTCACCGCGAACGATGCGACGGCTTAAGCTCAGGATCGTTCTAGTCTCAGCTTTGCGCGTTTCGGAATTTGAAATTCCGGAAGGCCGCAATCCTTCCACACGTCGAGCGCCTTCATCATCAGCGCTTGCGGCGGAAGCGAGAACAAGCCGGAATCGATCTTCTGCGTCGCATCCAGGACCAATTTGGACCCCGGCGTAACGTTGCCGCGGGCATCGCGCACCGAAGGGTCCATCTGGATCGGGACATAGCAGTCGTCGATGACCACGGTATCGCGCTGCGGGCTGAACCGGGAATTCAGGGCCCAATCGACATGCGTATGGTCCCGGATGTCGACGTCGGTGTCGACGACGGTGACCCGTTTCAAGGTCGTGATATCCGCGATGGTGCGGCCGACGCGCTTGCCGTGCCCGGGAAACTGCGGCGTGATCGCGACGACGCCGTGCGCGAGCAATCCGCCGAAGGTCAGATCGATCCACACGTCGTGCACCGCCTGATCGCCGATATCGTCGCGCATCATCTGCAGAATGACGCCGGAATTCATCAGGCTCTGGATCGTCGTGCTCTCCGACGGAGGCATCTGGCTTGTGTAGCCGTAGAAGATAGGGTCTTTGCGATGGGTGATCGCGGTAATTTTGCCCACCGGACGCTTCTCGACCGGCCCCATATAACCGGCGAACTCGCCAAACGGTCCCTCGTCGTCGAGATCCCCGGGCGCGATCTCGCCCTCGATGATGATCTCGGCCATTGCCGGGACACGCAGATCGATCGTCTTGCAACGAACCAATTCGATCGGCTCACCTTTGAGACCGCCGGCGAAATCCATTTCGTCCTTGCCGTAAGGCAGGTTTGCGACCGTGGCGAGATGAATGGCCGGCTCAGTCGCGGTGACCCATGCAATCGGCGCGGTCTTGCCTTTGTCGTTCCAGGTCTTGACGTTGCGGTATCCCTGGCGCCCGGGCGCAAGATTGATGACGACGCTGTGCGGATCGCGCACCATCGTGCGGTAAACACCCATATTGGGAATGCCGGTGTCGTGGTCGCGCGTGACGACGATCGTGGTGATGTAGGGGGCCTTGTCCTTGCCTGGCGTCCAGGTGACGATCGGTAGACTGTCGAGCCTCGCCTGTTGCCCGGTCAAGACGACTTCCTGGCACGCCCCGCTGTTGACGAGCTTCGGCTTGTGCAGATGCCGCAGCGCATCGGCGACCTTGGTATTGATTTGATGGACTTCGCACTGGAGCGCGAGGGCAACGCTTTTCGGTGAGGCGCCGAGCGCGCCAGTGACAACCGGAATTTTCGTTCCTTTTACATTTTGAAAATAAAACCCGAAGCGCTCCTCGACGGGTAGCGCCTGATACATCCATTTAGCGAGGCACGCGACCTCCCAATTGTGATCTACCTCGCGGGTTATACGCTTGAGGAGATTTTGCTGCTCAAGCGCCGCCAAATAGTCTCGCATATCTCGATAAGGCATCTCTTACTCCTGGCAAGGGACGGTAGACCTGTTCGCACGATCGCAGGACCAAGTGCCGACACTGGAGTCGCGCCGACGATTGCGAAATACAATCGTCGCCCGCGCGGCGACTTCGCGAGCGCTCGCGATCGGAGCAACGACATTCTGCGGAACCCGGAGCTCAATATTGCTTCCAATATTCTGACTGATCAGCTGGCGCGCTTGGTCGGCACTGGGATTTTCGAACGGCGCAACTACCAAACCCAGCCAGACCGCTACGAATACCGGTTGACCGAAATGGGGATGGATCTCTACGGGGCGCTGGTGATGATGATGTCATGGGGCGACCACTGGCTGTCCCGTGGCAGGCCTCCGATCATCCTCACGCATCGTGATTGCGGGAATGGTTTTGCACCAATGGTCATTTGCAGCCATTGCCGCAAACCCATCGAAGCGCACACTCTGCACTATCGGATGAACTACAATCCACGCGATTTTGGAGCGCCGGAGGTCAGCGACCGCGCCGCTGCCATCAGCGACAGGTAGCCCGTTTTGTTCATAGCCGTTCGAATTTGAATGTATGGGCCGCGGATTTAACGCCCGCGGCCCATTGCTTCGTGAGCCTATGCATCGAAGCGTCTGTTGAACGAGGAGCCCAAAATGGCGACGAACACCAAAAGCTATAACGATCTGCTCTACGACGAGAAAGACGGGGTTGCGACGATCACCATCAACCGGCCTGAAAAACACAATGCCTTTCGCGGGCAGACTTGCGATGAGTTGATTGATGCGTTCAATCGAGCTGGCTGGAATATGGCGATCGGCGTCATTGTGCTCACCGGCGCAGGCACCAAGGCCTTCTGCACCGGCGGCGACCAGTCCGCTCATCAAGGCAGCTACGATGGCCGCGGGACCATCGGCTTGCCGATGGAGGCGCTGCACGCCATCATCCGCACTGTCCCAAAACCAGTGATTGCCAAGGTGCGCGGCTACGCCATTGGCGGCGGCAACGTACTCACCGTGCTCTGCGACCTCACCATCGCGAGCGAGAGCGCACAATTTGGCCAAGTCGGACCCAAGGTGGGTTCGGTCGATCCGGGCTTCGGCACCGCTTATCTTGCGCGCGTGGTCGGCGAAAAGAAAGCGCGTGAGATCTGGTACCTGTGCCGCCGCTATAGCGCGCAGGAGGCGTTGGCCATGGGCCTCGTCAACAAGGTAGTGCCCGATGACCAATTGGATGCCGAAGTTGCTGCGTGGTGCCAAGAAATCATCGAGCGCAGCCCGACGGCGATCGCCGTGGCCAAGCGCTCGTTCAACGCCGACACCGACAACATCGCCGGGATCGCCGCGATGGGTCTGCAAGCCTTGAAGCTCTACTATGAGACCGAAGAATCGAAAGAAGGGGTGCGGGCATTCAACGAAAGGCGTAAGCCCGAATTCCGCCGCTATGTCAAATAGCCGCCGCCATCAATTCAGCGGCGACCTTCAGCCGACAGATTTGAGGCCATCGGTTGGCGATTCAAAAAATTTCCATGGATGCCTGACGACAAGAAGCGCGATGACGACCTAGCTTGGCTCAGGTCTTGTCACTTCGCTTCTGCATGATGCGCTGGCGAATCGGCAGGGGGCGATCCACCTCCAGCCGTTTTCGTTCAGGATCAAACTTGGTCAGCGGCTCGACCAACACCAGCATGGCTAGGCTTCGGCGGGCCAACTGCTGATACAGGCGTGTACCTTCGATCTTCTTGGCGACGTCGTCGTCCGTCAATTCACGCAAGACTCGCGCCGGGACACCGGCAGCCAGATGCCTGGGAGGAATCTTGGCGCCGGCCTTGACGAAGGTCATTGCCGCGACAATGGCCGACTCGCCAATCGTCGCACAGTCCATGATGACGGCATTCATTCCCACCATGGCATTGGCACCGATATGGGCGCTGTGGATGATCGCGCCATGGCCGATATGACCATCACGGCCGATGACCAGATCAAAGCCAGGGATGCTGTGCAGCGTGCAATTGTCCTGGACGTTGCAGCCATCCTCAAGGGTCAGGCGGCCAAAATCGCCGCCCAATGATGCACACGGTCCAACCTAACATCCGGCGCCGACTACTACGTTGCCGATCAGAACCGCATCGGGATGCACGAAGGCCGTCGGATCGAGACCGGCGCGACACCGTCTATTGCATAGGTCTTGTACCGTTGAGAGCGCATGGCGACAATCTTGTATCAGACTGACAGCGACGACATGGCGGATTTCATAACCAGAATTTTATGGCGAGCGCCTTAGCAACGTTTTTTGATGTGGGTCAAGCGTGGATTGATCAGATCGGCGGCGCGATCGAAATTTAAATCCTCGATAAATTTAGCATCCCCGCAAGCAACTATGTCGGAAGCAAGTTGCCCATATCTATTTAGACCGCGGTGATCACTGGTTTAGACCGTGGTCGGGGTAAAGACCGCCGCGAATTTCTGGAAAAAGGCGTCGGCGATCTTCTTCGCCGCACCGTTGATCAGACGTTGTCCGAGCTGGGCGAGCTTGCCGCCGATCTGCGCCTCCACATTGTAGGTGAGGAGGGTGCCGCCGTCCTTTTCCGCCAGGGCGACCGTAGCGCCGCCCTTCGCAAAGCCGGCGATGCCGCCGTCTCCTTCGCCGGAAATCCGGTAGCCGTTCGGCGGATCGAGATCGGTGAGCTGCACCCGGCCACGAAAGCGCGCCTTCACCGGGCCGATCTTGATGGTGGCGACCGCCTGGAATTCCGTGTCGGACAGCTTGTTGAACTCCTCGCATCCGGGAATGCAGGCTTTGAGCACCTCCGCATCGTTAAGTTTTGCCCAGACCATTTCACGGCTGGCTGGAAGCAGGTACTCGCCCATCATCGTCATTGTCATCGGCGTCGTCTCCCGTGGCTGTGTGTACCAAAGATTAGATTCTGCAATAATTGTGGTGAAGGCCGCCGAGGACAGACTGCGATGTAATGGCGCCGATACGCTCGATCACGCGATGGAACGTGGCGTCCTTGTTCAGAGATTGATGAGTCCTCGCCTCATTATAGTAGGCAGCATACATGCTGCCTACGATTCGGCGCAGGTGCGCTTCACCGAACGCGATCATGTGGTCCAGGCATCCCCACCGGATCGAGCTGATGAGGCTCTGACACATGACAATCGCAACCGCGCCCAGGACGCAAGGAAACCAGCGATAGAGCCAAACAAACAGAAATCGATCGGTACTGTTCAGATGCGGCCTTTTCGGCGACCGTCGTCGGATTACATTGATCTGCTGCCGCAGCACCAGGATTTTCGCCTCCAGCTTTGCTCTCGACTTGAAGAGCGAAGCCAGCACGCCGAATATCAGTTTGAGCACATCAGGCATCAGGCCGTGAGCTTACCCCGTCTGCTCCCTGCGTCTATGCCGAATCGAATTTTCGGTACACATAGCCGAATGAAACAAGATTAATGGTGACCAGGGCCCTTGAGGAGCTTTCCTTCAGGGGAAAAGCAGCAATCAGAAAAATACCGCAGTCGACAAAGTAGCCGGCCCAGCCTTTGTCGTCCGACTTTTTGCCCCTTTGGACAAAACGCGATGCCTCCCGACGCCGTATTCTTGACAAATCCCCCATGCGCGCAAGCCGCGCGCGGCGCCTTACGGGAAACGGCGCCCCGGTCAAACGAGGCGCCGTTCTTCGCTTATTACATCGATTCCGGTTTCGTTGCCGAGCATCGATTATTTCGCAATATTGACATACTTGCCGTTGATCACCTTGAGGACCGCGGTGATGCCGGTGCCGTCACGTTCCGCGTCCATGGTGATCGGGCCGGCCACGCCCGGGAAGTCCTTCAGCGTGCCCAGACACTGGCGGATCTTATCGCGGTCGCTGTCGATATCCGCCGGCTTGTTGGTGATGCCGGCCTTCTCGAAGCAGTACTTGAACGAGTAGACGATGTCGTAGGAACGCGGGCCGCTATAGGGCGGCAACGCGCCGTTGAGCTTGGGCTTGATCTTCTTGACATAGGCCTGCACCTCCGGGCGCGGATCGTCGAGCCACGCGGCGGTCGACATATATGTGCCTTCCGCCGCCTTGCCGGCGATTTCGATGTATCCCGGCGCGCCGGCGCAGGCGCCGCCGATGATCGGCACGTTGAGGCCCTGCTTCTGCATCTCTTTGGCGATCGAGGCGGCATTCTGGTAGCAGGCGCCGAGCGCGATGCCTTCGGCACCGAGAGATTTTGCTTTCGTCACCTGCGCCGAATAGTCGGTGTCCTTGGTGCGGTAGGTCAGGCTGTCGAGGATTTCGACATTGTGCTCCTTGAGAAGCTTGGGTAGCACCGCCGCGCCTTCGCCCTTGGAGACCGCGTCTTCGGCGTCATAAATGATGACGACCTTCTTGATCTTGTACTCCTTAAGCCACGCATCGACCACCGGCTTGAGCTGCTTGTCGCTGGTGAGTGTGTTGCGGAATGCCCATTTGCTCATGGCCGAGAGACCGGGCTTGGCCGAGCAATAGGAATCGATTGGCGTCTTGAAGCGTTCGTCGAGCTGCGGCGCGATGGTTTCGAACGGGCCGCTGAAGCATGGACCCACGACCGCGAGCACCTTATCGCGGTCGACCAAGCGGCTCATCTCCTTGAGCGCTTCGGCTTCGAGCGTCTGGTCGTCGTAGCAAATGAGCTCGATCGGCACTCCGCCGATGCCGCCCTTGGCGTTGATTTCCTCGACCGCGATTTCCATCGACGGCTTGGCCCCCTGCCCCCACTCGGCGCCCTTGCCGGTGAGCGGCGCGAGGCAGCCGATCTTGACCGAGCGGCCGGCCAGTTTCTGCGCCTGCGCGCTTGAGAGCGGCAAGCTTGCGATGAATGCGACGCCGGCGATTACCGCCGTGAGCAGGATTTTCGACTTCATTGGCGTATCCCTCCGATTGTTATGAACCGACTTTCCGGACAAGCGTCCGGACCGCACCTTCGTTTTTTGTTTTATGGCTTTCCACATGATCTTACTCCCCCTTTGCGTCTTGAGATACCTCCGGCACGTTGCGTTGCCGCTCATGCGGCGCTTTGCCCCAGATAGGTTCGTTGCACTTCGGGCATATTGAGCAATTCCTGTCCCGAGCCGCTGTAAATGATCCGCCCGCGCTCCAACACATAACCGTGGTCGGCGACACGCAGGGCCTGCCGCGCGTTCTGCTCGACCAGAAGGATGGTCTTGCCCTCCTTCTGGAGTTCACGCAGCGTGAAAAATATTTGCGTGACGATCTTGGGCGCGAGGCCAAGCGAAGGCTCGTCGAGCAGGAGTAGCCGCGGGCGCGCGACCAGCGCGCGGCCGATCGCCAGCATCTGCTGCTCGCCGCCGCTGAGCGTGCCGGCCATCTGCAAGCGCCGCTCCAAAAGCGCCGGGAAGCGCGCCAGCACACTTTCGATGTCGCGCTCGACCTCGGAATCGCTGCGCACATAGGCGCCCATGCGAAGGTTATCGAGAACTGTCATGCGCTTGAGGATAGCGCGCCCTTCCGGCACATGGCTGATGCCTTGTTCAACGATCTTATAGGGGGGACGGCGCGCGATGTTGGCGCCCTCAAATTCGATGCTGCCGGCAGTCGGCCGCAGCAGACCAGAAATGGTCTTAAGCAGCGTGGATTTGCCCGCGCCATTGGCGCCGATCAGAGTGATAATCTGTCCCTGCAAGATGTCTAGGCCGAGATCGTGCAGCACGTCGATCTTGCCGTAACCCGAACACAGGCCCTTAATGGCGAGCATGGTCATAGCTGTACATCCTCGCCCAGATAGGCTTCGATCACAACCGGGTTGCTCTGAATCTCCTTCGGGTTGCCCTCGGCGATCTTGGTGCCAAAATTGAGCACTGTGACGCGATCGGAAATCTCCATCACCAGCCGCATGTCGTGCTCGACCAATATGATCGTCACGCCGCGATCGCGGATGCGGGTGATCAGCTCGTCGAGCTCCTCGGTCTCATGCGGGTTCATGCCGGCCGCCGGCTCGTCGAGCAGCAGGAGCCGCGGCTGGGTGGCAAGCGCGCGCGCCATTTCGAGCCGGCGCTGGTCGCCATAGGGCAGATCGGAGGCCTTGGCATCGCGCTTGTCGGCGAGGCCGAAAAATTCGAGCAGTGTGAGCGCAGTGGCACGCATGGCGCGTTCCTGCTCCGCCTCGCCGAACGGAAGTTGCAAAGCGGCGGCGCGAAATGATAGCCACAACGAGGGGAACAGCCGGCAGTGCTCGCCGATCATCACGGTTTCCAGCACGGTGAGATGCGGGAACAGCCGAATGTTCTGGAAGGTGCGGGCGATGCCCCTGAGCGTGCGCTTCGACGGGCGGGCATCCATCACCGGCTGACCCTCGAAAACGATCCGGCCGGAATCAGCGGACAGAACGCCAGTGATCAGGTTGAAGAGCGTGGTCTTGCCGGCGCCGTTCGGCCCGATCAAAGCGTGAATGTCGCCAGCCGCCACCTCGACCTGAAGATTGTCGAGCGCGAAAAAGCCGCCGAAGCGCTTGGTCAGCCCTTCGATCGCGAGGCAAGCGGCAGCGGGCGTGCGCTCAAGCATGGCGGGCCCTCCACCGTTTAAGCGAAATGCGCGGGATCGAATCGCGCGTGATCAGCCCGTCCGGCCGCACGATCATCATTACGATCAAGATAATGCCGTAAACAATCAGCCGCTTGGCATTCTCGAAATCGAGGAAGCCGTGGAGGAAATCGTAGATCTTGTCCGCCGGATAGAAGTTCGTCCATGCCACCGGCAACAGCTCGAGCCATTCGCGCAGTGTGCGCAGGAGTTCCGGCAGGAGTGACAGCACGACGGCGCCCACCACCGGCCCCCAGTATGTGCTGGCGCCGCCGACCACCACGAAGATTAGAATCTCAATCGACATCATCACGTTGAAGGTGGTGGAATCGACGTATGTCAACTGATGCGCGTAGAGCGCGCCCGCGATCCCGGCAACCGTCGCGCCGATGCCGAAGGCGAAAAGCTTGATGCGCACCACGTCGATGCCCATGACCTCGGACGCCGTTTCGTCCTGATGGATCGAATCCATGGCGCGGCCGAGCGAAGACCGCTCGAGCCGCCCGAAGAAAAAGATCAGCAACGCGACGACGACGATCACGGATTCCAGCGTGTGCCGGTTGAACGGGATGTTGCGGTAGCCCTGCGCGCCGCCGACATAATCCCAGCTCAACACGATGACCTGGATGATCTCCGAGAATCCAAGTGTGAGCAGCAGCAAATAGATGCCTTTGATGCGCAGCGCCGGGAAGCCGATGACGACGCCGACCACGCCGGCGATCAGCCCCGCGACCGGCACCGAGACGATGAACGGCGCGCCGAATTTCTGCGTCAAGACCGCCGAAGCGTAGGCACCAACCGCCATGAACCCGGCTTGCCCGATCGAGACTTGCCCAGTCTTGAACGGCGCAAAGAAGCTGTAGGCGACAATGATATTGATGCCGATGAAAATCAGGATCGACTGGGTGTAGCCGTCAATCAGAGTGTTGAACATGGCGGCCGCTACCTTCGCTCTGCGGTGCGGGTGCCGAACAGACCGGTCGGCCGCCAGAGAAGAATGAGGATGAGGATTAGGAACGAGAAGAAGTCGCGCTCGGTGGTGCCGATATAGGCGGCCGAAAGAATCTCGATCATGCCGAGCATAAGGCCGGCGACCATGGCGCCCGGCACATTGCCGAGGCCGCCGAGCAGCATGACGATGAGGCCCTTCACGGCGGCGCCGAGCCCCATGAATGGCGAGATGCTGCTGTTCTTGACGCCATCGAGCACACCGGCGACGCCGGCAATGCCGGAGCCGATGATGAAGGTGATCAGCACCACGCGGTTGACGTTGACGCCGAGCAGGGCGGCGGTCTCGTGATTTTCCGCCGTGGCGCGGATGGCGCGGCCCATTTTGCTGCGCTCAATGAACAGCCAGAGCAGCACCATCAGCGCCAACGCCACGCCGAGGATGAAAAGCTGAGCGGCGCTGATGGTGACCGGACCGATATGATAAAGCTTCTGCGCGATGGTTTCGGGGAAGGCGAGCTGTTGGCCGCCGTTCAAATAGATCGTGAGATTCTGGATGACGATTGTGAGGCCGATGGTGCTGATCAGCGGCGCCAAGGGGCGGTCCTTGGGCACCGGGCGTACCGCGATGAAGACCGCGATTGCGCCGAGGATGCCGCAGATCACCATGGCGCCAAGCAGCGCGCCGTAGATATTGGCGCCGGCATAGACCACCAAAAAAAGGCCGACGAAGGCACCGATCATGAACACTTCGCCGTGCGCGAAATAGAGCAGATTGAGCACGCCGAAAATGAGCGTGTAGCCGATCGCCACCAGCGAATAGGACGCGCCGAGCATCAAGCCGTTGATGAGCTGTTGATAAATCATGCCGGCTCCGATCCCGAGCGCATTTTGGCAGCGTGGCATTTGCCCTGCAACAAACGCATCATAGTAGCAGCGGCGTGACATTGCGCAAACCGGCGAGCACATTTCTTCATCACGTCACACCACTGCCAGTTTCTCTTGCCGGCGCACCAGAAGCGCGAGCGCCATCATCAGCACGTTGACGCCCACCATCACCCATAGTGCGCTTTCCCGGCGCCCGGAGCGCGAGACGCCCGTCGCCAGCGCGGTCGGGCCAGCGAATTGTGCGAGGTTGGAGGCCTGCACGATGAGCCCGTTGAGCACGCCGGTCTGCGCCGCCGTCGCCGCAAACAGCGGCGCGGATGCAAATGTTGCCGCTGCCACGACGCCGCCCGCGCTGCAAAGCGTGAGGCTGGCGAGATAACGCACGGCGTCTGGCAACGCGCCGGAGAAAGCCGTGAAGGCCGAAATCGCCATCGCCGCACCGGCCGCCACGATCATTGCCCACGGCGCCGCGCCGCGATGCAGCAGCCAACCGCCAAAGAAGCTGCAAGTGCCGTTGGCAACGACGATCAGGGCGGTCAGCGCCGAGGCGGCGGCAGGATCCGTGCCGCGTTCCTCGATCATGAAGGTCGGCATCCAGGTGATGAAGGCGTAAAGCTGCGTGCCGTAGAGCGCAAAACATCCGGCCATCAGCCAGGGGCCGGGCTGCGCCAGCGCCTGTCCGATCGCGCTCCACGGCAGCGCGCGCGCTTGGACGGGATGCCTTGGGTACGGCCGGTCGCGGCCATCAGCAGTGCGCCGGCGGCGGCAAGCGAGGCGACGGCGATCCACAGCAGGCGCCAGCCGCCGAGATAAAGTGCGGCCGGTGCGGCGAAAATCATGATCGAGACGCCGGCCGGCATGTATACGGCAAAGAAACCGAGCGCCATGCCGCGCTCACGGCCGCTGGTCGCCGACGCGATCAGCGAGGGCGCCGCCACGACGACCGCGAGAAAACCGAGCCCTTCGAGAAAGCGGCTGACGAAAAGCTGCGCGCTGGAAGCAGCGAGCGCGCCGCCCAGCCCGCTTGCCGTCAATAGCGCGAGGCCGGTGATCGCCGTGCGCCACGGATCGAGCCGGCTGGCGACGGCGCCGATCACGATTGCGCTCAGCATGCCGGTGGCGCTGAAAATGGACGCGAGCCAGCCGGCGGCGACGATGTCGAGACCGAACTCGGCGCGGATCCCCGGCAGCGCTGGCGGCAATTTGCCGACGTGCTGGCGGCGATCACGGCCGCCAGCATGGCGATGATGCCCCAGCGGGTGGCGATCTCAGTCTTGCGGATTGCCCTGCTCATGCCGGTCTCGTCCTAATGCGCCGCCGCGGCGAAGTCTTGCGTCACGCGCGAAGAGGCAACTGTCGAGATAGTCGACGGTGCGCTGGCGCGGTGTGTAGTCGCCGAATGATGTGATGTGGACATGCGAGTCGTCGGCATTTCCTTCACTTAGGGTCAGATCAGTTTTCCTCGAGTGTGATCGGCCGTCCGGGCTTGAGCGGCCGGCTGTCGCGGCGCAGGCGGTAGTTGTGGCGGTAACTCATGTCCTTGGCCTTGAGCAGCTTGCGGCAATGGTCGCAGACCACCGCCGGGTTGAAGTCTTTGCCGCAATCGTTGTGCTGGAGGATCAGCGGAACTTCGCCGTGCGCGAGCCAGTCGTCGCCCCAGCGCAGCATCGCGATCAGTGGGCCGTAAAGGCCTTTGCCCTTGTCGGTAAGCGGATATTCGTAGCGCTCCGGGAGGTCCTGGTATTTGCGGCGCTTGAAGATCCCTTCCGCCACCAGCCGGTCGAGGCGGTCGGTCAGGATATTCGGCGCGATGCCGAGCTTGTTTTGCAGGTCGTCGAAGCGGCGGATGCCGAAGAAGGCTTCGCGGATCACCATGAAGCTCCAGCGGTCGCCGATGACCTTCAGCGTCTGCGCGACCGAGCTCGGCCGGCCGCGGTCGAGCACTGTCGGATCGGAAGGCCGGCGGTTGCGCTTGGCGTCGACGACCGGCGTGACGCCGGCGCCCGGCCCATCGCGGTAGGTGACGGTTTTGACATTGACCTCCTCCTTGCATTGCGAGCAGACCACCATCGGCCGGCAGACTTCGCCGCAGAGATTGTGGACGAGGTAGATCGGCGGCTTGGCAGTCTTCTTCAGCCATTTGTCGCCGAAGGCGAGGAGCGCCATCATTACCGGATAAAGGGCGATGCCGATCGCGGCGAGGCAGTATTCGAAGCGCTTCGGGCGCTGCGAATATTGCACGCGCCGGAGCACGCCCTGCGCGGTGAGCATGCGCAGGCGCTGCGTTAGCGTCGCGCGCGGAATTCCGAGCGCCGATTGAAACGTGTCGAAGCGGGTGGCGGCGAAATAGCTTTCGCGCAGCACGAGAAACGCCCAGCTGTCGCTTAGGATGGCGACCGTGCGGCCGACCGAGCAGTTGCGCTCGAGAATGACTCGCACCGGTTTCGCCCGTACAGAGCGGGCGCCGTGTTGCACCGGCGAGCGCCGCCGCAAACTCACGACCTGACTCAACCGCTACTCCGCATCGGCACTCGGTCTGTCCTTGCGCTTCGGATTTGCCGCCCACCCGCGCGCGCGGCTTCTTGACTTGACGATAGGCTACATAGTCTAATTATGAAAGTCATTAGCAGCGTGAGACGGCCCGAGGCTTCCGATAGCCATGAAGCCTGCAGCGTTCGACTACGTGGTTGCCGACAGCATCGACATGGCGGTCGTGTCGTTGGCCGAAGCCGGCGGCGACGAGTTGAGCGCTTCGTCGTGGCGGAAGACTGCGGCAAGCTGGTCAATCCGCTGATCGTGGACGGTCAGGTGCATGGCAACAGCACAACCGCCAACACCGTTTTGCTGGGGCTGGTCGAGACCGACCATGACAAGGAATGGGTCGAAGCCAACCGTGAGAAACTGGTGAAGCTTTATCCGGTGCGCCGGCTCGGCCAGGCCGGCGACGTCGTGCCGATGGTCGCGCTGCTGGTGTCGCCGAAGAGCGGCTGGATCACCGACCAGACGCTGAGCATCAGCGGCGACTTCAGCATGGTGTGAGGAAGGAGGATCGATGCTGCAAACCGAACTGATTGCCCCGGTCCCGGAGCTATTGCGCTGCCGTGCCAAGGAGCGCGGGCCCAAGATTGCGTATCGCGACGCGCAGTCGCAAGTCACTTACGCGGAACTGCTCGACCGCACCGCCAGGATCGCCGGCCATCTCGCCGACAACGGCGTCGAGCCCGGCGACACGGTCGCGATCATGCTGCCGAATTCTGTGCAATGGGTGGAAGCCTGCTTCGGCATCACGCGCGCGGGCGCTCTCGGCGTGCCGATCAGCCACGATGCATCCGAGCCGGAGATCGCCTACCGCCTCGCCGACGCGAACTGCAAGGCGGTCTTCACCACCGCCGAACGCGCCGATCTTTTCGTCAAGTTGCAAAGGGACGCGTCCGATCTCAAAACACTGATCGTCACCGATCGCGGCTCATCGAGCGCGAAGGCGCTGCGCTACGCGGAACTGATCGGCAAGGCGGCGAGATCGGCGCCGCGCGATCCGCCGCTAATGCACGAGCCGTCCTACATTCTCTATACTTCAGGGACCACCGGCCGCGCCAAGGGCGTCAAGCTTACCGTGCACGGCATGTTGTGGGTCGCGGCGTCGTGCTGGGGACCGATCACGGGCCTTTGCGAGCGCGACACGGTGCTCTCGCCGCTGCCGCTGTTCCATTCCTACGCGCTCAATCTTTCGGTGCTCTCGGTTCTCGCCGCCGGCGCGACCGAGTACATCATGGAGCGCTTCTCCACCAGCGAGGCAGTGCGCTTGCTCAAGACCGGGGAGTTCACTTACTTCCCCGGCGTGCCGACGATGTTTCATTATCTCTTGCAGGCGACCAAGGACGAGAAGAACCTCAAGATCCCCGGCCTGCGGCTGTGCGCTTCCGCCGGCGCGATCATGCCGGCAACTCTCAACCGCGAATTCGAGGCGCATTTCGGCGTGCCGCTGCTCGACGGCTACGGCATCACCGAAACCTCGACCATGGTGACGATGAACTGGCCGCACGGCGGGCGCACGCTCGGCTCCTGCGGACTGCCGCTGCCGGGCCTTGCCGTGCGGATCGTCGATCCTGCAAGCGGGCAGGACGTCGCGCCCGGACAGGAAGGCGAGCTGATCGTGCGCGGGCCGAACGTGATGCCCGGCTACCACAACAAGCCGGAGGAGACGCGCGCGGCGTTGCGCGCGGGCTGGTATCACACTGGCGATCTCGCAAGGAGCGACGAGAACGGCTTCCTCACCATCACCGGGCGGCTAAAGGAACTCATTATCCGCGGCGGCCAGAACATCGCCCCGGCCGAGATCGAGGAGGTGGTGAACACGTTTCCGCCGGTGCTCGATTGTGCGGTGGTCGGGGTGGCGCACGCGCATCTCGGCGAGGTTCCGGCGCTGTTCGTGGTGGCGCGGCCGGGCCAAAACGTCGACATTGAGGCGGTCCTGGCGTATTGCAAGATTCGTCTCTCAGCCTACAAGATTCCGCATGCGGTGCACCTGATTGCCGAAATTCCGCGCACTGGATCGGGTAAAATCATCCGCTACAAGCTCAAGGAAACGTTGAAAGCGTAGCCGGGAGAAACGTCATGGACAGCAGCGAGGTGCTCTGGGTCGACTTCAAGAAGCCGATCGTGAACGCAGACGACTACTTCGCCTCGCTGCGCGGGCGGCGCATGAACGTATTCTTCATGGGCGAGCGCGTTCCCGAGCCGCTCGATCATCCGGTGATCCGACCTTCGATCAACGCCATGGCCGAAACCTATCGGCTGGCCGGCGAGCGGCCGGAGCTTGGCACCGTG
>Ga0209048_10001160_pt1 | contig 27414 bp, 22 predicted proteins | sample FrelakmetCRP12CR_FD_187146 | JGI IMG/M metagenome (GOLD analysis project Ga0209048, IMG submission 187146) | Freshwater lake sediment microbial communities from the University of Notre Dame, USA, for methane emissions studies - CRP12 CR (SPAdes)... | ecosystem: Environmental > Aquatic >... | reverse complement strand
GGTGGTGGGGGAGAGCGTTGTCCTGTTGCATGGGTTCGGCGGCACTCGCCGCGCCTGGGACGGGGTCGCGGCGAGGCTTCGCAAGGAAAGCTACCTGCCCCTGGCACTCGACCTACCCGGACATGGTGAGTCCGCCGACTGCGAGCGCCCGATCACGTTCGCCGCTTCCGTTGACCACGTGCTGGCCCACGGACCGGACCGCTTCGTTCTGTGCGGCTATTCGCTGGGCGGGCGCATCGCGCTGCATGTCGCCCTGGCCGCGCCCGAGCGAGTGGCGCGGCTCGTGCTCGTCTCCACGACCGCCGGGATCGAGGACCGCGGGGAGCGCGCCCTGCGGCGGGCATCCGATCGCAGGCTCGCCGACGAGCTCGAGAGCGCTCCGCTCGAGGCGTTCATCGAGCGCTGGCGCGCCCAGCCGCTGTTCGAGGGCGATCCGGTCGAGGTGGCGGCTCTGGCCGACGAGGATCAACGCCGGAACCAGCCGGATGCCCTCGCAGCAGCCCTGCGTGGGGTCGGCACGGGCGAGATGAAGCCGCTGTGGGACAGGCTCACGGAGCTGACGATGCCCGTCACCGTCCTCGTGGGAGCCCGCGACAGGAAGTTCAGGGCACTTGGCCTGAGAATGGTCGACCTGCTCGGAGATGCCTCGCTCATGGTGGTTCCCGGTGGCCACCGGCTGGTGCTGGAGAACCCGGTGGCGGTGGTGGACGCGATCACGTCGCGACGTTAGAAGGCGTCCACCCCGAGGCCGGGCGCCGAGGGCAGGGCGATCCTGCCGGCCCGCGCAGGCAGTTGGTTCCGAAGGCCCTCGAACAGGCCGAGCGTGGCCAGGCCGCAGGGGGGTACCGGGGCGCGCGAGGCCAGCGCCGAAGCGGCGTGCACGGCGGCGGCGACCCCGAGCGGTCCGTCGAGGGCAGAGGCCAGGTAGACCTCGGCACCCGAGGAGCGGACGAGCGCGGCGGCCGCGATCAGGCTGGAGATGCCTCCGCAACGTGAGACCTTCAGGCACACCGCGTCGGCGACCCCCGCGCCAAGCGCTCCGGGCTCGGCTGCGGTCTCGTCGATCGCGACCCGCACCGGAACCCGCTCGCGCACCGCGCGCACCCCCTCCAAACCGTGCGTGGGCTCCTCGACCAGCTCCAGGCCGGCGGGGGACAACGCGTCAATGGCCCTCACGGCCTCCTCCACGCTCCATGCTCCGTTGGCATCCAGCCGCAGCGCGATCCGAGGGCCGACCGCGGCCCGCACAGCCGCCACACGGCCTGCGTCGTCGCCCACGCCCACCTTCAGCTTCAGGCACGCGAATCCCTCCCGCACGGCCTCTTCGGCCTGCTCGCAGGCCCCGGCGCGGTCGAGTGCCGACAGGGTCGCGTTGACCGTGACCTGCGGCGCGGGGGCGTCGGTCAGCAGGGCGGCGACCGGCTTGCCCGAGCGGCGACCGGCGCGATCCCACAGCGCCAGGTCGACGGCCGCGAGCGCCGCGGGGAGGTCGTCGGTCTGCTGGCAGGCGTCGAGGATCTGAGCGCCGTTCGAATCCTGCGCGTCCGCGAGCACCGGCACGTAGCTCGCGAGCGCCCTCTGAGCCCGGTCGATGCTCACGCCGTCGTATGCCTCCAGCGGAGCCGCCTCGCCGTAGCCGGTGACACCGTCCGAGCCGGTGAGCGAGACCGCCAGCAGCTCTCGGGACGAGACGGTTCCGTATGAGCTCCGCAGCGGGCGGGCCAGCCTCAGCATCCGTCGTTGCACGGTCAGTCTCACGAGCCGATGCCGCCACTGGCCAGGATGCCGGCTGCGAACAGCAGGCAGAAGACCAGCTGCAGAGCGCCCGTCCTCGCCAGCGCACGGTTCAACGTGGGACCGTCCGTGCGGGTTCGCACGACCCTGACGACCGGGATCGCCAACGGGATCGCCAGCCAAGTGAGCAGCAGCCACGGGGTCATCGATCCGAGCACCCACGGCAGCGGCGCGGTCAGGAAGGCGCACGCGATCATCGCCGTGTAGAGGGTGCGCGTGCGTCTCAGCCCCAGGCGGACCGCCAGTGTTCGCTTGCCGGCACGCCGGTCGGTCTCCAGGTCGCGGATGTTGTTGACAACCAGGATCGCGCTCGCCAGCAGGCCGACGGGTACCGCGCACACGAACGCCTGCCACGGCAGTTCCTGCACCTGCACGAAGTAGGACCCGGCCACCGCCACCACACCGAAGAACAGGAACACGAACGCCTCGCCCAGACCCTCATAGCCATACGGCCTGGGCCCCCCCGTGTAGAGCACGCCCGCGAGGATCGACGCCGCCCCCACAACGAGCAGTCCAGGCCCCGCCACCGCTACCAGATAGGCGCCGCACGCCACGGCGAGGCCGAACGTCACGTAGGTCGCGAGCAGCACCTGGTTGGGCGGCACCAGCCCACCCGCCGTGACCCTCACCGGGCCCAGGCGGTCCTCCGTATCGGCGCCCCGGCGCGCGTCGGAGTAGTCGTTGGAAAGGTTCGTACCGACCTGGATGAAGACCGCGCCCAGCAGCGCGGCGAGGAACGCCAGCGGCGCGAAGTGCCCGGCACCCAGGGCCAGCGATGTCCCGACGAGGACGGGTGCCACGGCCGCGGGCAGCGTGCGCACGCGCGCGGCCATCACCCAGATGCGCACCGCGCTCACGCGGCTAGGCTCGCTTGGGAAACCGGGAGAAGTCCGGGATGCGCTTGTTCATGTACGCATCGCGGCCCTCCCGCGCCTCCTCGCTCCCGTAGAACAGGAGGTTCGCGTCGTGCGCGAGCTGCTGGATCCCCGTCAATCCGTCCTCGGCCGCGTTGAAGCTCGCCTTCAGCAGGCGCAGCGCGAACGGGGAGTTCGCGAGCATCTCCCTGCACCACGAGATCGTCTCCTGCTCCAGCCGCTCGAGTGGCACGACCGCGTTGACAAGCCCCATCTCGAGCGCCTCCTCGGCCGAGTACTGCCGGCACAGGAACCAGATCTCCTTGGCCTTCTTCGGACCTACGACGTTTGCGAGCAGCCCGGCCCCGAAGCCGCCGTCGAACGAGCCGACCTTCGGTCCGACCTGTCCGAAGCGCGCATTCTCGGCGGCGATCGTCAGGTCGCAGACCAGGTGCAGCACGTGCCCACCGCCGATGGCATACCCGGCGACCATCGCCACGACCGGCTTTGGCAGGCGGCGGATCTGCACGTGCAGATCGGTCACGTGAAAGCGCCCGACCCCAGCCTTTCCGGCCCTATCGTCGCTCAGGTACCCCGAGTCGCCTCGCACGCGCTGGTCTCCGCCCGAGCAGAACGCGTCGGGTCCCTCGCCGGTGAGCACGATCACGCCGATCGCAGTGTCCTCGCGGGCGTCCTCCAATGCGCTTGACATCTCGATGACGGTGCGGGGACGGAACGCGTTCCTGACCTCGGGGCGGGCGATCGTGATCTTGGCGATCCCCTCCTCGGGGGCGGCGGACTTCTCATAGCGGATGTCCGTGTAGTCGTCGTCGCTGCCCGCGTGCGCGGGGATCCATGTGGTGGCCATTGCGCGAAGGCTAGCCTGTGGGCCATGGTCGTCGAGGGATGGCTGGCCCGCGCCGCCACCGCGCGGCCCGAGCGCACGGCGCTGGAGACGCCCCTGGGCAGCTGGTCCTATGCCGAGCTGCTCACCGCCGCGCGCTTTGGAGCAGGTGAGCTCGCCGAGCGGGGCGCGCGTCCCGGCCGGCAAGTGGCGATAGCGCTTCCCCCTGGGCTGGCCTTCGCTCAGGCCCTGCATGCATGCCTCCTGCTCGGTGCGGTGGCGGTGCCCGTCGACATGCGCCTGTCGGCGGCCGAGCGTGCTCGGATCGCAAGGGGGGCGGCGGTGCTGGTCGAGGCGCCGCTGGGCCTGACCGCGAGCGACCAGGTGCCGGCGGGCGTGGCCGGGACCGGGCACGATCTCGACGCCACCGCGGTGCTGATGCACACCTCCGGCACCACCTCTTCGCCGCGGCCGGTGGCGCTCTCCTACGGGAACCTTCTGTGGAGCGCCCTCGGGTCGGCCGTCGCGCTGGGTCTCGACCCGCACGAGCGCTGGCTGTGCGTGCTTCCCGTCGCGCACGTCGGCGGACTGTCGATCCTCCTGCGCTCGGCCGTCTACGCGACGACCGCTGTCGTGCACGAGCGCTTCGAGGCCGACCGCGTGCTACACGCCCTGCGCGAGCAGCAGATTACGCTCGTGAGCCTCGTGGCCACCACGCTCGCCCGCCTGCTCGACGCAGGGCTGACCCGTCCGCCCTGCCTGCGCTGCGCTCTCACGGGTGGTGGCCCGGTGCCGCGCGCGCTCCTTGAGCGTGCGCGGGCCGCGGGCGTGCCGGTCAGCCTGACCTATGGGCTCACGGAGGCCTGCTCCCAGGTCACGACCACCCCCGTCGCCGCGCTCGTCGAAGAGGGTGAACCGGCGGGCGGGCGGGCGAGCCGGCCACCGGGTTCAGCCGCAGCGGGCTCACCGAACGCCCCCGGGTCGCCCAGAGCTCCCGTGGCGAGCGCATCGGTAACGGGCGGGAGCGCTCGCAGGGACGGGGCGGCAGCAAGCGAGAGCGCCCGCCCGGACGAAGCGGTCGCGAGCGGGAGCGTGCGCCTGGCGGAAGCTTGCCCGCCGCTCTTCTGCACGCGCGTTCGCGTGGCCGCCGGCGAGGAGATCCTGGTGCGGGGTCCGACGGTCGCCCTCGGCGGTCTCTCACCCGACGGCTGGCTGCACACCGGCGATCTCGGCAGTCTCGACGATGGCTGGCTGCGGGTGACCGGGCGCAGGGCCGACACGATCGTCAGCGGCGGCGAGAACGTCGCGCCTGCCGAGGTCGAGGCCGTGCTCGAGGCCCACCCGAACGTGCTCGAGGCGGCGGTCCTGGGGCGTCCGGACCCACAGTGGGGCGAGGCCGTAGCGGCGATCGTCGTCGCCCGGCCGGGTGCGCTCCTGGAGGACGAGGCTCTGCGCGCTCACTGCGCGGCGCGCCTGGCTGCCTACAAGGTCCCCAAGCGCTTCGATCTCGTGGGCGGGCCGCTGCCCCGCACGCGCTCGGGCAAGCTGCTGCGGAGAGAGCTGCGATGAGCTGCGACCCCGCATCCCACCGAGAAGCGAGCCGCGAGCGGTGGCAGGAGGCGGCCTCGGGCTGGATACGCCGTCAAGAGCTGATCCGCGAATGGGGCGCACCGGTGTCCCACTGGATGGTCGATGCGATCAACCCACAGCCGGGGCAACGGGTGCTCGAGCTGGCGGCCGGGGTCGGCGAGACGGGCCTGTTGGCGGCCGAGCTGGTGGCGCCGGCCGGCGAGGTGATCGTCTCCGACCATGCCGAGGCGATGCTCGAGGGCGCCCGTGCCCGCGCCGGCGAGCTCGGTGTCCGCAACGTCGAGTTCCGGGTGCTCAACCTCGAGGGAATCGACCTCCCGCTCGCCAGCGTCGACGCCGTGCTCTGCCGCTGGGGGTACATGCTGGTGGCCGATCCTCCCATCGCCCTGGCCGAAACCCGCCGCGTGCTGCGCCCGCAGGGACGTGTGGCGCTGGCCGTGTGGGATTCCCTGAAGAGCAATCCCTGGGCTTCTCTGACGACCGAGGAGCTGATCGAGCGAGGCCTGATGCCGGCGCCCGTGCCGGGGACGCCGGGCCCGTTCGTGCTCGGTGATCCAGAGCTCGTCCGGAAGCTGCTCCAGGGGGCGGGCTTCGTGGAGGTGCGGGTCGAGGCGATCGACATGCGGCGCCATCATCCGAGCTTCGATCACTTCTGGGAGTCCCAGCTCGACCTCTCGCCCAGCCTGTCGGAGGTGCTGCAGGTCCTTCCCGAGCCGGAGATCGCCGTGATCCGCACCGCCGTGGCCGCCCGCCTGGAGCCCTACGTCGCGGCCGACGGCTCGATCACGATCCCGGGCCGCACGCTCGTCGCGGCGGCGAGCGCGTGACGGATTTGGGATAGCCTGCGCGGTCTGATGCTTTACGACGACGACGCGGACCTCCACCTGCTCGACGGCAAGACCGTCGCCATCATCGGCTATGGCTCCCAGGGTCACGCGCACGCTCTGAACCTGAAGGACTCCGGCGTCGACGTCGTCGTAGGGCTGCGCCCGGACTCAGCCTCGGTCGCCGGGGCGCAGGGACACGGACTCGAGGTGCTGCCCGTCGTCGAGGCGTCGAGCCGAGGCGATCTGGTGATGATGCTGGTCCCCGACGAGCTCCACCGCCAGGTCTGGGAGAACGAGGTCCGCGACGGGATCGCCGACGGCAACATGTTGCTGTTCGGGCATGGCTTCTCGATCCACTATCAGGAGATCGTCCCGCCCGCCGGGATCGACGTGGCGATGGTCGCGCCCAAGGGTCCGGGTCATCTGGTGCGCCGCCAGTTCACCGAGGGCAGCGGCGTCCCTGGGCTGATCGCGCTCGAGCAGGACGCCACCGGTAACGGGCGTGCGCTGGCCCTGGCGTACGCGAAGGGCATCGGCTGCACCCGCGGAGGTGTGATCGAGACGACCTTCAAGGACGAGACCGAGACCGATCTGTTCGGTGAGCAGGCCGTCCTCTGCGGCGGTGCCTCCGAGCTGGTCCAGGCCGGCTTCGAGACGCTCGTCGAGGCGGGCTACGACCCTGAGATGGCCTACTTCGAGTGTCTGCACGAGCTCAAGCTGATCGCGGACCTGATGTACGAGAAGGGCCTTGCCGGGATGCGCTACTCGATCTCGAACACCGCCGAGTACGGCGACTACACGCGCGGCAAGCGGGTCATAACCGAGGAGACCCGCGCGGCCATGCGCAAGATCCTGGCCGAGATCCAGTCGGGGGACTTCGCGCGCGAGTGGATCGCCGAGAATCGCGCCGGCCAGGAGAGCTTCAAGCGCATGCGCGCCGAACAGAGCGACACCCAGATCGAGCAGGTCGGCAGCGAGCTGCGCTCGCACATGGATTGGATAAAGCCCTCGTTCTGAGATGACCGTTCGCCGGACCGTCCCCTTGGCCGCCGCGATGATGCTGGGAGGGTCCGCCTAGCGGATCGGCCCTCGGTGCTCGCCTACATCTCCTGGCACGGTCCCGCGCACGGGGTCGATCGGGCCGCATACGAGCAGGCGCTGCTGCTGCTGCACCGCTCGCTCGCGCATCGTCCGCCCAGCGGTTTTCGCGGCTCGGCGGCATTCCGCTGCGAGGCGTTGCCGTGGCTCGCGCCGGGCCGCGGCGCCGACCGGGCGGAGGCCGACTACGAGGACTGGTATCTGCTCGACGGTTGGTCGGCGCTCGGCGTACTCGAGGAGTCCGTCGTCGCGCGCGGGCACGTGACACGACACGATGCCCTGGCCGGCATGGCGGGGGTGACCAGTGGGGCGGTATACCGTCTCGGCGAGGGACAACCGCGTGTGGAGCACGCGCGGGTAGGCGTGTGGATCACGCGTGCTCCCGGGCACGCGTCGGTGACGATCGGCGACCTGCTCGGCGACGGGATGGATCGCGAGCGGTCTGGCCTGTGGCGCCGCTGCCTAGGCCTGGGTCCCGCGCCCGAGTACTGCCTGCTCGCCCCGGAGGTTCCGGCCGGCGTCGCTGCCACCCGTCTGCCGGAGGGCTGGCGGGCGGAGGTCGGCCGGCGAGAGCTGCTGTTCAGTGGTTGAGCCGGTGATCGAGCACGCGCCGAGCGCGCCGCGGGCCGGCGGCCTCGCGGCGTTCGCTACACTCGGCCTGCCCGTCGCGACTGGCGCTTAGGTGGAGTCAACCACCGGGAAGCGACGAGCATCTCAGCCGCGCGCCTGGGCACCTCCCGATCATCGACATCACCCTCGAGCCGGATGGCGCGAGGAGCACAGCGAGGAAGGCCCATGACGACGAGTCCACTTCCGGCAGAGACGCGCCTTGACATTCCCGACGGCCTGAAGCCCGTAGACGGGCGCTTCGGCTGCGGGCCGTCGAAGGTCCGCCCCGAGGCGCTCGCTCGTCTGGCCCGCGAGGGTGGCGCGGTGATGGGCACCTCTCACAGGCAGAAGCCCGTCAAGGCCCTGGTGGGCGAGGTACGCGCGGGCCTGCGCGACCTGTTCGGCGCGCCGGACGGCTACGAGGTGGCCCTCGGCAACGGCGGTGCGACAGCATTCTGGGACGCCGCGGCATTCGGCCTGATCGGCCGCCGGGCACTGCATCTGGTCTACGGGGAGTTCTCCTCGAAGTTCGCCGAGGTCACCACGGGCGCGCCCTTCCTTGCCGACCCCCTCGTGGTGTCAGCCGACCCCGGAGACGCCCCGGCCCCGGAGGACGCCGCCGTGCAGGCCTCCGAGGAGCATCTCGACGCGGTCGCATGGGCGCACAACGAGACCTCCACGGGCGTGATGGTGCCGGTGCGCCGGCCGCCTGCACCGGACAGGCTCGTGCTGATCGATGCGACCTCGGGCGCCGGCGGACTGCCCGTGGAGATCGACCAGGCCGACGCCTACTACTTCGCGCCGCAGAAGAGCTTCGCCGCCGACGGCGGGCTGTGGGTCGCGCTGCTCAGCCCGGCCGCGCAGGAGCGGATCGCCGAGCTGCACGCGTCCGAGCGCTGGATACCGGCCTTCCTCTCGCTGCACACGGCGCTCGAGAACTCACGCAGGGACCAGACCTACAACACGCCGGCCGTGGCCACGCTGTTCCTGCTCGCCGAGCAGATCCGCTGGATGCTCGATGGGGGAGGGCTGGACTGGTGCGTGGGGCGCTCGAGCGCCTCCTCCGGGCACCTGTACGGCTGGGCCGAGCGCACCGCCTACGTGACCCCCTTCGTGAAGGACCCCGCGAAGCGGTCACTGGTCGTCGGAACCGTCGACTTCGACGATCGCGTCGACGCGGCGGCGGTCGCCGCCACGCTGCGTGCGAACGGCATCGTCGACGTCGAGCCCTACCGCAAGCTGGGCCGCAACCAGCTGCGTGTCGGGATGTTCCCCGCAGTCGATCCGTCCGACGTGAGGGCGCTCACGGACTGCATCGACTGGGTGGTCGAGAGGCTCTCAGCGTGAGCACCCGCCGGCGTGATCGAAATCGAAAGCGCGGGTCTGAATGAGCGAGCGCCTGAAGGTCCTCGTGAAGGAGAAGATCGGCGACTCCGGCGTGGCGCTGCTGCGTGAGCACTTCGACGTCGACGTCGGGATCGACTGGACCACGGAGGAGCTGTCCGAGCGCATCGGCGCATACCACGGCATCCTGATCCGCTCGGCCACGAAGATGACGGCCGACCTGATTGACCGGGCCGGCGAGCTGCGCGTGATCGGGCGCGCGGGCGTGGGCGTGGACAACGTTGACGTCGAGGCGGCGACCAGACGGGGGATCGTCGTCGCCAACGCGCCGCAGTCGAACGTCGTCACGGCGGCGGAGCACACGATGGCGTTGCTGCTGGCGCTCGCGCGGAACATCCCCCAGGCGCACGCGTCGTTGACCGCCGGCAAGTGGGAGCGCTCCGAGTTCTCGGGCGTCGAGCTCTATGAGAAGACGCTCGGCATCCTCGGCTTCGGGCGGATCGGCCAGCTCGTGGCGCATCGCGCTCGGGGCTTCGGGATGCACGTGCTCGCATTCGACCCGTTCGTGAGCGCCGAGCGCTACCGCGAGCTGGGGGTGGAGATGGCGGCGAGCAGCGACGATCTCTACAGCCACTCGGACTTCATCACGCTGCATCTGCCGAAGACCCCCGACACCGAAGGCTGGCTGAACGCCGAGGCGTTCGCGAAGATGCGCGACGGCGTGCGCATCCTGAACGTCGCGCGCGGCGGGTTGATCGACGACGCGGCGCTGAAGGATGCGTTGGACTCCGGCAAGGTCGCCGGCGCGGCGCTCGACGTGTTCCCGTCCGAGCCGATCACCGACTACCCGCTGTTTCAGGGATATCGGAACGTCGTGGTCACCCCGCACCTGGGCGCGTCGACCGCCGAGGCCACAGACCGCGCCGGATACCAGAGCGCAGAGCAGGTGGTCGCCGCGCTCACCGGCGGCGTCGTCTCGACGGCCGTCAACATCCCCTCGATCGAGCCGGAGGACATGGAGGCGCTCGGTCCGTTCCTGCCGCTCGCCACGCAGCTGGGCCACCTGGCGATGGCGCTCGCCGAGGGCAGCTCGGTCGAGCGCATCGAGGCGGCCTTCCTGGGCCGGATCGCGGACTTCGACACGCGCATGCTCACGCTTGCGGTGATCGTCGGCGCGCTGCAGGGGCGCACCGAGGAGCAGGTGAACCTCGTGAACGCCCCGAGCATGGCGGAGGAGCGCGGGATCGTCGTGGAGGAGAAGTCCGTATCCGAGGCGCAGGACTTCCACGAGCTGATCCGCGTGACGGTGGTTGCGGGCGGCGAGCGGGTGGCGGTCGCCGGCACGGGCATCGGGCCGGGTCGCGTGCCGCATCTGGTGGAGGTGCAGGGCCGGCGGCTCACGATCGAGCTCGAGCGGTTCGTGACAATCTTCCGCTACGCCGACCTTCCGGGCATGATCGGTCGCGTCGGCACGATCTTCGGCAAGCACGGGATCAATATCTCCTCGGCTGCGATCGGTCACACCCCCGACGGGGCGCCCCGCAGCGACCAACCGGTGATCGACGGCGCCGCCCCCGAGGCCGGCGCCCCGCGGCTGGCGGCGATGGTCGTCACCACCGACGTGCACGTGCCGGCGGAGGTGGTCCATGAGATCGTCGCGTCAGAGGGCTTCGTAAACGGCTGGACCGTGGTGCTCAGGTGACGCCGTGATGGGCTAGGCTCCCACGCGTGCACGCCATCGTCATCACCAAGCACGGTGGTCCCGGCGTGCTGAAGGTGCAGGAGCGCCCGGAGCTTCAGATCGGCCCGGGGCAGGTGCGCATCGCCGTGGCGGCGGCGGGCGTGAACTTCGCCGACGTGATGGCACGAATGGGCCTCTACCCCGACGCGCCGAAGACGCCGTCCGTGGTCGGCTACGAGGTTGCCGGCACCATTCTCGAGCTGGGCGAGGGCGTGCATGGCCTCACCCACGGCCAGCGGGTGGCGGCGGCGACGATGTTCGGCGGCTACGCCTCGCAGGTCGTCGTCCCGGCGGGCGACGTCGTCGTGCTGCCCGACCGCCTGACCTTCGAGCAGGGTGCCGCGGTCCCGGTCGCCTACGGGACCGCGTGGGCCGGACTGGTGGGCTACGGCAACCTACAGCCCGCCGAGCGCGTGCTGATTCACTCGGCCGGCGGGGGTGTGGGCATCGCCGCCACGCAGATCGCGAAGCGCTTCGGCGCGGAGGTCTACGGCACGGCCTCCCCCGGCAAGCACGAGCGAATCCGAGAGCTGGGGGTCGACCACGCGCTCGACTACACAACCGCCGGCTGGGACAGCGGCCTACCCAAGCTCGACCTGATCCTCGACGCGATCGGCGGCAAGAGCTTTCGCCGCAGCTACTCGCAGCTGCGCCCGGGAGGGCGACTGGTGGCCTTCGGCGCCGCGGCCGTCGTGTCCGGGGAGCGGCGAAACGTGGTCACGGCCCTGCGGACCGTCGTGCGCATGCCGCGCTTCAACCTGGTCAAGCAGATGTCCGAATCAAAGGCCGTGATCGGGCTGAACATGCTCAGCCTGTGGAAGGATCGCGAGACGCTGGAGCCCTGGATCGCGCCGTTGCGCGTGCTGCTCGACGACGGCACGATCCAACCGGTCGTGGCGGGCGACTTCAGCTTCGAGGACGCCGGATCGGCGCACAACATGATCACCGAGCGCCGCAACCTGGGCAAGGTGGTTCTGGTTCCCTAGCGGCGCCCGTCGCTGCCCGCGGCGGGTGCTAACCTGGCTGCGGAATGTCGTTCCGGATCTCCTACCTGCTTCTCCTGCTCCCCCCTCGGGGGGAATAGCGCGTGGCGGCCGCGTAGCCGCAAGCCCGGCAGAGAGGAAGCGTCAGCGAGATAGAGAAGGAGCACGAACGACATGGGCAGCGACGACGGATACACAGGCAACGGCGGGACACCCTCGGGCCGCGCGGAGATGAGCAGGGTCCTGATCTTCGACACGACCCTGCGCGACGGCGAGCAGTCGCCGGGGATCTCCTTGAACAAGCCGGAAAAGCTTGAGATCGCACACCAGCTCGCGCGGCTGGGCGTGGACGTGATCGAGGCCGGCTTCCCGATCACCTCCCCCGGCGACTTCGAATCGGTGCAGGCGATCGCCCGGGAGGTCGAGGGCCCGGTGATCTGCGGTCTGGCTCGCACCGCCCATCAGGACATCGACGCTGCCTGGAACGCCGTAAGGGACTCCGAGCGACCTTGCATCCACACGTTCATCTCGACCTCGGACATCCACATCAAGCACCAGCTGCAGACCACCCGCGATGACGTCAAGGGCCAGACGCGGGCGGCGGTGGCGCAGGCGAAGGGCTACTTGGAGAACGTGGAGTTCTCACCGATGGACGCGACCCGGGCCGATCTCGAGTTCACTGCCGAGGTCGTCCAGATCGCGATCGACGAGGGCGCCAGCACGATCAACATCCCGGACACGGTGGGCTATGTGATGCCGCACGAGTTCCAGGCCTACCTGGCGGGGCTGTACGAGCTGGTCCCCGCTCTGCACGAGGTGATCCTCTCGGTGCACTGTCACGACGATCTGGGGCTGGCGGTCGCCAACTCGTTCGGCGGGGTGCTCGCCGGCGCGAGGCAGGTCGAGTGCACGATCAACGGCCTCGGCGAGCGGGCCGGCAACGCGTCGCTCGAGGAGATCGTGATGCTGCTGCGCACGCGCCGGGCCGACGTCGGGCTCGACACGGGCGTCAATACGACCGAGCTCGCACGCACGAGCCGTCTTGTCTCGCGGCTGACCGGATATCCGGTGCAGCCGAACAAGGCGATCGTCGGACGCAATGCGTTCGCGCACGAGTCCGGCATCCATCAGGACGGCGTGCTGAAGGAGCGCACGACCTACGAGATCATGGACGCCACGACGGTCGGCCTGCAGAGCAACTCGATCGTGCTCGGCAAGCACTCCGGCCGCCACGCGCTGCGCAAAGCGTTGGAGGAGATGGGCTTCGAGCTCGACGGCCAGACGCTGAACACGGCGTTCAAGCGGTTCAAGGAGATCGCCGACCGCAAGAAGCAGGTGACCGCGATGGACCTCGAGGCGCTCGTCACCGACGAGCTGCGCGAGGAGATCCCCGGCTACGCGCTCGAGTGGTTCGAGGTCGAGGCCTCCTCGCGCCGGCCACCGCACGCGAGCGTGTCGGTGACTCTGCCCGAGGGCGGTTCGGCTACCGGCACTTTCACCGGCGACGGTCCGATCGACGCCGTCTTCCAGGCGATCAACGCGGCAACGGAGGTCGCCGCGAAGCTGAGCGAGTTCACGATCGGCGCGGTCACCGAGGGTCAGGACGCGCTCGGCGAGGTATCGATCGTGCTCGCGGTCGACGGCTTCACGGGCGCCGGCCAGGGGGTCTCGACGGACATCATCGACGCGGCCGCACGTGCCTACGTGCGGGCGTTGTCGGTAGCCGTGGCACGCTCGCGCGCCGACGAGGCGCTCGGCCTGCCCGAGACCACCACTCCCTGACCAGCTTCCATCGGTCGCGTCGGGCAGCTCTGCGGGCCGCCTGTGGTCTGGCGCCGATCGGACGGTCGGGCGTGTCACCGCTTGCGGGCCCACCGCGGGCTTCGGTTCGCAGGTCGCCCGGCTCCGAGTGTCTGTGATAACGTACGCGCGTATGATCACGGTCGAGCAGACGGCGGGCGTAAAGGGCGCGGTCAACGTCGCCGACCCTGTTGACCCCCTCGCCATCGGTGCGCGCGTGAAGGCCCTGCGCGAGGCGGCCGGGCTGTCCCTGCGCGACCTGGCCCAGCGCAGCGGGGTGAGCGCGCCGATGATCTCGCAGGTCGAGCGCGGCGAGACCAGCCCGACCCTGACCGTGGCCGCTCGTATCGCCGCGGGCCTCGAGCTGAGGCTCTCCCAGCTGTTGCGGCTCGACGAGGACGGGGCCGTGACGGTGGTGCGCGCCGGGGGGCGCCAGCGCGGGGGCAACGCGCGCCGGGGGCATCGCTTCGAGGTCATGACCTCCGGCCAGCCCGGGCAGCGCGCCGAGCTGTCCTGCCACAGGCTCGCGCCCGGCGGTACCACCGGCGCGTCGGACGATCCGCCAATGCACGAGCCGGGCAGTCGCGAGACCGCACTGGTCCAGCGCGGGTCGCTGGTGCTCGTCTGCGACGGCCGGCGCTACGAGCTCGGCGAGGGGGACTGCGTGACGTTCGACGCGGACCTGCCCCATCACTTCGAGAACGAGACCGCTGCGGAGGCCGCCTTCCTGGCAGTCGTCTCTGCGGGACTCAGACGCAGTTAGGAGAGCCATGCCGAAGACGCTGTTCGAGAAGATCTGGGAGGCCCACGAGGTGACCGCGGGGCTGCTCTACATCGACCTGCACCTGGTCCACGAGGTCACCAGCCCGCAGGCGTTCGACGGGCTGCGCCTGGCCGGGCGCACCGTTAGGCGCCCCGACCGCACGCTTGCGACCGCGGACCACAACACGCCAACCGACGGCACACCGGTCGCCGCGCTGATCAGGGACGAGCTGTCCCGCGTGCAGGTGCAGACGCTCGAGCGAAACTGCGAGGAGTTCGGCATACCCGTCTACTCGCTGGGCTCCGACCGACAGGGCATCGTGCACGTGATCGGGCCCGAGCTCGGCGTCACGGCGCCGGGCATGACGATCGTCTGCGGGGACTCGCACACCTCGACCCATGGTGCCTTCGGCGCGCTCGCGTTCGGGATCGGCACCAGCGAGGTCGAGCACGTGCTGGCCACGCAGTGCATGGTCCAGAGCAGGCCCCGCTCGATGCGGGTCAGCTACGACGGCGCCCTCGGCTTCGGCGTCACGGCCAAGGATCTGATCCTGGCCACGCTCGGGCAGATCGGCGTCGGCGGTATGACCGGCCACGTCGTCGAGTACGCCGGCCCGGCGATCGAGGGCCTCTCGATGGAGGGACGGATGACCGTCTGCAACATGACGATCGAGGGGGGCGGCCGCGCGGGGATGATCGCCCCCGACGAGACCACGTTCGCCTGGTTCACCGAGCGCGAGCGACCCGGAGCTCCGAAGGCCGCCGAGTTGGACGCCGCGATCGACCGCTGGCAGGCACTGGGGACGGATGCGGGCGCGAGCTTCGACCGAGAGGCCCACGTCGACGCCGCCGTCGTGTCCCCGCAGGTGACCTGGGGCACGAACCCGGGGATGGTCCGCCCGGTCACCGACAGGGTCCCATCACCGGATGAGTTCGACGACCCCGCCGACCGTGAGGCGACCGAACGCGCGCTGCAGTACATGTCGCTCGAACCCGGCACGCCGATCGAGGAGATCGCCGTCGACCGCGTGTTCATCGGCTCGTGCACCAACTCGCGCATCGGCGACCTGCGCGCGGCGGCGGAGGTGATCGCCGGACGCAGGGTCGCCGGCAGCGTCAGCGCGATGGTCGTGCCCGGCTCCCAGCAGGTCAAGGCCGAGGCCGAGGCCGAGGGTCTCGATCGCGTCTTCCGCGAGGCGGGCTTCGAATGGCGGGTCGCCGGCTGCTCGATGTGCCTGGGGATGAACCCGGACATACTGCAGCCCGGAGAGCGCTGCGCCTCGACCTCCAATCGCAACTTCGAGGGCCGCCAGGGGCGGGGAGGCCGTACGCACCTCGTCTCCCCGCAGATGGCCGCCGCAGCTGCGATCGAGGGGCACTTCGTCGACATCAGGCAGTGGAGCTAGACATGCCCGCCGGGCCGTCGCCAGCGCGCCGCTCGCGGCTTGTAGTGAGGCCGGCCGGCTGCCCTATCGCCAGCCGGAGGCCGGGCGCGCCCCGGCCATCGGGGCCGACACCGGGGTCGGCCGTTCCAATCAGGCGCGGGGCCCCGAGCCCGCCCGAGCCGATCGAGGAGGACGCATGGAACCGATAACCACAATCGCAGGCAAGGTCAGCCACCTGGACCGCGCCGACGTCGACACCGACCAGATCATGCCCAAGCAGTTCCTCAAGCGCGTGGAGCGCTCGGGGTTCGGCGAGTTCCTCTTCTACGACTGGGCCAAGGAGCCCGGCTGGGACCTGCCTGCCAACCCGATCCTCGTCGCCGGTGAGAACTTCGGCTGCGGGTCCTCGCGCGAGCACGCCCCCTGGGGACTGCAGGACTACGGCTTCCAGGCGATCGTGGCCCCGTCGTTTGCGGACATCTTCTACTCCAACTGCACGAAGATCGGCCTGCTGCCGGTCGTGCTGAGCGCGGAGGACTGCAGCAGCCTGGCGAACGCCGGCGAGGGCGAGATCGACCTGGTCGAGCAGGAGGTTCGCTTCGCCGGACGTCAGGTCGCCTTCGAGATCGACCACGAGATCAGGCACCGCCTGCTGGGCGGGCTGGACGACATCGCGCTCACCCTTCAGCAGCAGGATGCGATCGCCGACTTCGAGCGCGACCGCGAGCGCAGCGGTCCAGTCACGACGGCGCTGTAGGGGACGCGATGGCCCACCGCATCGTCACTCTGCCCGGCGACGGGATCGGCCCGGAGATCATGGCCCCGACGCTTCAGCTGCTGCGTGCCGTGGGCGAGTTCGAGTTCGAGGAGCACGTCTTCGGCGGAGCGTCGATCGACGCGCACGGCACCGCGCTCACAGACGGGGTCCTCGAGGCGTGCCGAAGGTCCGACGCGGTATTGCTGGCGGCGGTCGGCGGTCCCAGGTGGGACACGACCGATCCGCACAGGCCCCGGCCCGAGCAGGGGCTGCTCGGCCTGCGCAAGGGACTGGGCCTGTACGCGAACCTGCGCCCGGTGCGGCCGCTGCCGGCGCTCTACGACGCCTCGCCGCTCAGGCGCGAGCGGATCGAGGGAACCGACCTGCTCGTCGTGCGCGAGCTGACCGGTGGGATCTACTTCGGCGAGAAGGCGCGCACGGCTACCTCTGCGCTGGACGTCTGCTCCTATACGACCCCCGAGATCGAGCGCATCGCCCGCACCGCCTTCGGCGCGGCGCGGGCGAAGGTGACGAGCGTCGACAAGGCCAACGTGTTGGAGACGTCGCGGCTCTGGCGCGAGGTGGTCAGCGACGTGCACTCGCGTGAGTTCCCGCATATCCAGCTCGAGCACCTGCTCGTCGACAACGCCGCGATGCAGTTGATCTCCGCGCCGCGCCACTTCGACACGATCCTGACCGAGAACCTGTTCGGCGACATCCTCTCCGATGAGGCGGCGATGCTGACGGGCTCGATCGGCATGCTGCCGAGCGCCTCCCTCGGCGAGACGCGCCCCGGGTTGTTCGAGCCCGTGCACGGCTCTGCGCCCGACATCGCCGGGCAGGGGATCGCCAATCCGCTGGCCATGTTCCTCTCGGCCGCGATGATGCTCAGGCACGGCCTCGATTCCGAAAGCGAGGCGGCGGCTGTAGAATCGGCGGTGGAACGCGCGCTTGCCGCGGGCCTGCGAACCGCCGACCTCGGGGGGACGGCGGGCACCGCGCAGGCGACGCGGGCAGTGCTCGATCACCTCTGACCGGAGCGCAATGACAGTGGACCCCACCGACCTCATCTGGATGAACGGCGACTTCGTCGCCTGGGAGGACGCCAAGATCCATGTCCTGACGCACGGTCTGCACTACGGAACGGGCGTGTTCGACAGCATGCGCTGCTACGAGACCGAGCTCGGCCCCGCCGTGTTCCGCAACGCGGAGCACATCGAGCGCCTGCGCCGCTCGGCCGAGCTCTACTACATGCCGGTGCCCTACTCCACCGAGCAGCTGCGCGACGCGACGCGCGAGCTGGTACGACGCAACGGACTGCGCTCCTGCTATATCCGGCCGATCGTCAACCGCGGCTACGGGCAGATGGGCTTGAACCCGCTGGATGCGCCGGTCGAAGTGACGATCGCCTGCTGGGAGTGGGGCGCCTACCTGGGCGAGGACGGCAAGCGCGACGGCGTTCGCGCGAAGGTCTCCTCCTGGCGGCGCATCAGCCCGGACTCCCTGATCCCCCACGCCAAGGCATCGGGACAGTATCTGAACAGCGTCCTGGCCAAGATCGAGTCTGTCAAGGCCGGCTACGAGGAGGCGATTCTGCTCGACGACCATGGCCACGTTTGCGAGGGCACCGGCGAGAACGTCTACATCGTGCGCAACGGCGAGATCGTCACGCCGGGACAGCACAACTCGATCCTCGACGGCATCACCCGCCGCTCGGTCATCCAGATCGCACAGGACCTCGGCTACACGGTCGTGGAGCGCAACGTGGCGCGCGCCGAGATGTACCTAGCCGACGAGATGTTCATGTCCGGAACCGCCGCCGAGCTCGTTCCCGTGCGCGAGATCGACGACCACGCGATCGGCAGCGGCAAGCCGGGCGAGGTCACGCGTGTGTTGCAGGCCGCCTTCGACGACGCGATTCACGGGCGCACCGAGCGCTACCGCGAGTGGCTGGACGTCGTGGGCCCGTCAGCGAGCCAAGCACGCACGACGCCCGACCGCTCAGAGGTCGGGGGCGCCGCCGCCGTGGGCGGTTCTCAGGCGACCGCAGCGAGCTAGGGCCGATGGCCGACATACAGCTATACGACGCCACCCTGCGCGACGGAATGGGCGGCGGCGGAATGAGCCTCACCGCCGATGAGAAGGTACGCGTCGTGCACGCCCTGGACGCGCTCGGCGTGCATCTGATCGAGGCCGGCTTCCCCGCTTCGAACCCCAAGGAGCAGGAGCTGTTCGAGCTGCTCGCGGGCGAGGAGCTGCAGGTCGCGCAGGTCGTTGCGTTCGGCATGACCCGTCGCCGCGACGTCGCCGCCGACGCCGATGAGGGGCTGCGAACCCTGGCGGACTCGTTCGCCCCGGTGTGCACTCTCGTCGGAAAGGCCTCATTGCTGCACGTAGAGAAGGTGGTGCGCGTCTCGCGCGAGGAGAACCTGCAGATCATCGCCGACTCGGTCGCCTATCTCGTGGCCGCCGGCAAGCGCGTTCTGTTCGACGCGGAGCACTTCTTCGACGGCCTCGCGCTGGACGCCGGGTATGCGCTTGACTGCCTGCGCGCCGCGGCGGGCGCGGGCGCCGAGCGCGTCGTGCTGTGCGACACCAACGGCGGCTCGCTGCCCCCGCAGATCCGCACCGCATACGCGGTCGTCTCGGAAGCGCTCCCAGGAGTGGCGCTCGGCATCCACACCCACGACGACTCCGGCTGCGCTGTGGCGAACACGCTGGCGGCGGTTGAAGCCGGGGCGACACAGGTGCAGGGGACCATCAACGGCATCGGCGAGCGCACCGGCAACGCGAACCTCGTCACGATCATCGCCGACCTGCAGCTGAAGATGGGCCTCGCGCTGCTCGGCCCGGATCGCCTCGCGCGCCTGACCGAGACGGCCCACTTCGTCGACGAGCTGCTGAACCGCTCGCCCGACCCGGCCCAGCCGTACGTCGGCAAGCACGCGTTCGCGCACAAGGCCGGCCTGCATGCGGCTGGCGTGCGCGCCGACGCACAGACCTTCGAGCACGTCGACCCCGCGGTCGTGGGCAACCGCCGCGACGTGCTGATCTCAGAGCTCTCGGGGAAGGCCACGATCGCCGAGAAGGCCAGCCAGGCCGGGATCGCGGTCGACGAGGCGTTCGCACAGCGCGTCCTGGAGCGCGTCAAGGAGCTCGAGCACCGGGGCTTCCAGTTCGAGGCCGCGGACGGGTCGTTCGAGCTGCTCATGCGCAGGGAGGCAGGAGACTACGAGCCCCTGTTTCGCCTGGAGTCCTGGCGCGTGACCGTCGAGAGGCGCGCCGAGAAGATCGAGACCGAGGCCACGATCAAGATCTGGCTGGCGGGCGAGCGCTACGTGCGCACCGCGGAGGGCAACGGCCCGGTGAACGCCCTCGACAGGGCGCTGCGCGACGCGATCTGTGAGATCCACCCGCACCTGCGCGACATCGAGCTGGTCAACTTCAAGGTGCGCATCCTCGACGAGACGAAGGGCACCGGCGCGATCACGCGCGTGCTGATCGACGCCTCCGACGGTCACGAGGTGTGGGGGTCGATCGGGGTCTCCGAGAACCTCATTGCCGCCTCGTGGGACGCGTTGGTCGATTCGCTTGAGTACGGCATGCAGCGTGGCGGGCGGGCCCCCTCGGAGCCTGCGGGCGGCCGGCGGTCCTCCGGCGCGCCCGGCAGGGTGTAGTGCCGGGCTCGGACGCTGCGCCGCGCACGCGGCGGGCCGACGCCGACCGATCCCTGCCCGACCCGGTGACCCCCGCGGGCGCCGGCCAGGAGACGATCCCGCTCGCGCGGCCCGTCCTGGGGGGGGCCGAGGAGCGGGCGGTGGTCGAGGTGCTGCGCTCCGGCCAGCTCTCGCTCGGGCCGCGCGTCGGGGAGTTCGAGCGCGCTTTCGCCGCGCGCGTCGGCGCGCCGCTGGCCAGCGCGGTGAGCAGCGGGACCGCCGGGCTGCACCTGGCCCTGCGCGCGGTCGGCGTGGAGGACGGCGACGAGGTCGTGACGAGCCCGTTCTCGTTCGTGGCGTCGGCCAACGCCGCACTGTACGAGCACGCGCGCCCGGTGTTCGCCGACATCGACCCGGTCACCCTGAACCTCGACCCCCGAGCGGCCGCGGACGCCGTGAGCGAGCGCACAAGCGCGCTGCTGCCCGTGCACATCTTCGGCTACCCGGCAGACATGCCGGCGTTCGAGCGGCTCGCCGAGCGGCATGGGCTGGCGATCGTCGAGGACGCTTGCGAGGCGCTTGGTGCCGTGCACGCCGACGGGACCGCCGTGGGGGGTCGCGGACACCCGGCGGTGTTCGGGTTCTACGCCAACAAGCAGCTCACCACGGGTGAGGGTGGCATGGTCACGCTCGCGGATGCCGCTCTGAAGGCGAGGATCGACTCCGAGCGAAACCAGGGTAGAGCGCCGGACATGGGCTGGCTCGACCACGACCGGCTCGGCTTCAACTACCGCCTGTCGGACCTGGCCTGCGCGCTGGGCATCGCCCAGCTCGAGCGGCTGGACTCCATGCTCCTCGCGCGCGCGGCGGTCGCGTCGCGCTACCGCGAAGCGTTGGCTCGGGTCGAGGGTCTGCAGATGCCCTGTCCCGACGCGGACGGTGACGTTCGCGGCTGGTTCGTGTTCGTGGTGCAGCTGCCCCCGGGGGTGGACCGCGACGAGACCGTGGCCGCGCTCGCGGCGGCGGGGATCCAGAGCAAGCCCTACCTGCCGGCGATCCACCTGATGAGCTTCTACCGCCAGCGCTTCGGCCACCGCGACGGGGAATTCCCAGTATGCGAGGACGTGGCTGCGCGATCGCTGGCGCTGCCGTTCTTCCCGCAGATGAGCGAGGGCCAGGTGGCGCGCGTGGCCGAACAGCTGCGTGCGGCGATAGGGCGATAGGCCGGGCGACGGCCCTAGACTGATCGCCCGTGTCCCGCTTTCACGAGCCACAGCACCCGGACTTCCGGCGCCTGAACTCCTCGATCGACTTCGATCGGCGTCTGTGGCCACAGGACATCGCCCAGTCGCGTGCGCACGCGCGGATGCTCGCCGAGCGCGGGATCCTCCGGGCCGAGGATCGGGACGCGCTGCTCGACGGCCTCGACGCCGTCGAGCAGGAGCTGGCCGAGGGGCGCTTTCCGTTCTCGCGCGAGGACGAGGACATTCACATGGCGATCGAGCGACGCCTGAGCGAGATAGCCGGTCCGGTCGGCGGCACCCTGCACACGGCGCGCTCACGCAACGACCAGGTGGTCACCGATCTGGCCATGTACACACGCGAACGCTCGGCTGCGGCGCAGACGGCGCTCGGAGGCCTGATGGCGGCGCTGCTTGCGCGAGCGGAGCAGCACCTGGACTGGCCGATGCCCGGCTACACGCATCTGCAGCGCGCGCAGCCGGTCTACGTCTCCCACCATCTGCTGGCCTACTTCTGGATGTTCGCCCGCGACCGTGCGCGGTTCGTCTTCGCCGAGGGCGAGGCGGGGCGGCTGCCGCTCGGCGCCGGCGCCCTGGCGGGCGTGAACTTCGACACCGACAGAGGCCTCCTGGCCCGCGAGCTCGGGTTCGCAGATGTAGCCCCGAACTCGATCGACGCGGTCTCGGGAAGGGACTTCATCCTCGACTACCTGAATGCCGCGGCCACCTGCTCGACCCACCTCTCGCGGCTGGGGGCCGAGCTGGTGTTGTGGTCGAGCACCGAGTTCGGCTTCTGCGAGCTGCCCGACGCATGGAGCTCGGGCTCCTCGATCATGCCCCAGAAGAAGAACCCCGACGCAGCCGAGCTGCTGCGCGCGAAGGCCCCGCGCGTGGTCGGCCACCTGGCGGCCTTCCACGGCGTGATGCACGCGTTGCCGCTGACCTACAACAAGGATCTCCAGGAGGACAAGGAGCACCTGTTCGACGCTGTCGACACGCTCGAGCTGACGCTCGCTGCGGCCACGGGCATGATCGCCGGAGTACGCTTCGACCGCGAGCGCCTGCGCGCGGCGTCGGTCGACGAGCTGCTCGCCGCCACCGACGTGGCCGACCTGCTCGTGCGCCTCGGCGTCCCCTTCCGGGAGGCCCACGGAGTCGTCGCCGGCCTGGTGCGCACCGCGCTCGACAGCGGCAGGTCGCTGTCGGGATTGACGCCCGATGAGCTCGCCGCCCACAGCCAGCTGCTCGCCGCCCACAGCGAGCAGTTCCGCGAGGTGCTCGCCCAGGACTCCTGGCTTGAGTCCAAGGTGTCCGAGGGCGGCACCGCCCTGACCCGCGTGCGGGAGCAGCTCGCCGCGGCCCGTGCGCTGCTCGATGAGCGTGCTGCCGGCTGACTTCTACGCGCGCCCGGTCCTCGAGGTGGCCCGCGACCTGGTCGGCTGCACGGTCGAGCACCGGGGCGCGGCCGGCGTGATCGTCGAGACCGAGGCCTACCACCAGAGCGAGCCCGCCTGCCACGCGTTCGCCGGGCTGACGCCCCGCACGAGGACGCTGTTCGGAGAGCCCGGGCTTGCGTACGTGTACCTCTCCTACGGCGTGCACGCGCTGCTCAACGCGGTCTGCGAGCCCGAGGGCGTCGGCGCCGCCGTGCTGGTCCGGGCGCTCGCGCCGGTGGCGGGGCTCGACGCGATGCACGCGCGGCGTCGATCGAGCCCGGCGCGCTCGTTCGGAGATCGTCCACTGCGCGAGCAGGACCTCTGCTCCGGGCCGGGGAAGCTCACGCAGGCGCTGGGCGTGGGTCTTGCCCAGAACGCCGGCGACCTCTCGCGCGGCCCGGTTCTTATCCGCGCGCGCACCGCCGACTGGCGGGACCCCCCGCTGGTGACCGGCCCGCGGATCGGGATCACCCGTGCGGTCGAGCTGCGCTGGCGCTTCTGCGCGGCGGGCAACCGCCACGTCTCGCGTCCCCGTCCCGAGCACCGCGCCTGGCGTTCGCGCCCGGCGGCGTCCAGCCGGGCTTAGCCCGCCGGGCTCACCCCGCCCGTCGGCGAGGCGGGGGGCGCGCTCGGCGGCGCGGACGGTGCGGGTGAGGGGCTTGGGGGCACCGGGCTAGCCGGCGGCGTGCTCGGTGTCTGGGGAGCAGACGGCGCCGGGGCGCGTTCGGGCGCCGGGCTGCCCGCCCCCGCGCCCGGCCCCCTGCCGGCGCCGTTGGGGGTGGATGACCTGCCGCTGGCACCGCCCCCGCCCGACGGTGCGGGAGCCGGGCCGGAGCCGGTCCCGGTCGAGGCGGGCGCGGACCCTTCGGAGGTGCTCGAGGTGGAGGAGCCGCCGTGCCCGGAGTTGGAGCTCGACAGCGCGGCCTTTTCGGATCGGGCCTGATCGATCTGCATCGCGGAGGTCATGAAGTTGTGCCAGATCAGCGCCGGGAAGGTGCCACCGAGCACGGGTCCGCCGTTGAACTCGGTGGTCATCGGCACCAGTCTGTCCGGGTAGCCCACCCACACGGCGACCGTGTACCTGCTGTTCCAGCCGATGAACCAGGCGTCGCCGTAGTTCTCGGTGGTGCCGGTCTTGCCGGCCGCGAACTGCCCGATGGCCGCCGCGCGCGCCGTGCCGTACTGGAGCACCGTTTCGAGCATCGAGGTCTCGGTCGCGGCCACGCTGGGCGGCAGCACGGGCCTGGTCGTGACTTGGTTGACGTCCCGACGCGCGCCGTCGGGGAGCGCCTGGGAGCCCGCGGCTACTTCCTGGATGCCGACCGGCGCGCCGCCTTCGGCGAGCGTTCCGCTCACCCGTCGCCCGCCGTGGGCGATCGTCTCGTACGCGTGGGCCATGTCGAGCGGTGTCACGCCGATGGTCAAGCCGCCGATCGTCATCGCCGGGTTGGTCGAAAGCGGGGTCGTGATGCCCATCTGGTGGGCAAGGTGCGCGATCCGGTGGGTGCCCACCTTCAGGCCGACTTCGGCGTAGATCGAGTTGTCCGAGTACGCGGTGGCGCCGGTGAGGGTGTTTTCGCCGCTGTAGGCGCCTTCGTCGTTGTGCACCACGAACCGTTCGGGCCCATGCGGCCCCGGTACGACGAACAGCTTCTGCTTGGAGGTCCATGTCGAATACGGCGAGATGCCGGCCTCGAGCGCGGCGGCCAGGTCGAACGCCTTGAACGAGGAGCCGGGCTGGCGCTCACCGGTCGTGGCGATGTTGAACGGCCTTTCGGCATAGCTGCGCCCGCCCACCATCGCACGCACCTCGCCGGTCGAGTTTTCGATCGCCACCAGCGACGCGGTCGGGCCTCCCGCGTAGCCGAGGTAGCCGTTGATGGCCTGTTCGGCCGAGCGCTGCAGGTCGAGGTCCAGCGTCGTCTTGACGCGCAGGCCACCGTCGAAGGCGCGCGGGGCGCCGTAGCGTTCCACCACCTGTTGCTGCACCCAGCTGGTGAAGTAGCCCACGTCGACCCCTTCGACCGGCTGCTCCACGGGCGCCTGGATGCCGGCCGGCGCCGGGAGCGCCTGCTTGACGCTTTCTTCGTAGACCATCCTCGTGATGTAGCCCTGCTGGAGCATCTGACGCAGCACCAGATTGCGGCGCGCCCTCGCGGCCGTGGGTTCGGTCGCGGGGTTGTAGGCCGCAGGCGACTGGATGATGCCGGCGAGCAGCGCCGCCTCCCACGGTTTCAGCTGTTCGACGCACAACTGGTGGTTGGGCGTGCCGCAGCCGAGGTGGTTGACGTCGTGCCCGAAGTAGGTCTGCGCCGCCGACTCGATCCCGTAGGCGCCGTTGCCGAAGTAGATCGTGTTGAGGTAGGCGGTGAGGATCTTGTCCTTGGACCACTTGTGCGAGAGCTGATAGGCGAGGGCCGTCTCGCGCAGCTTCTCCAGGATCGTCCGGTGCGACTGGGCCTGCAGGGCGTTCTTGATGAACTGTTGCTCGATCGTGGATGCACCCTGCACCGTTCCACCGTGCTGGAGGTCCTGGATGAACGCGCGGGCGATGCCCCGGATGTCGACGCCGCTGTTGGTCTCGAAGCGCTTGTCCTCGATCGAGATCACCGCCTCCTTGGCGATCTGCGGGATCTGGCGGCTCGTAACGATGACCCGGTTGTTCTGGCTCACGACGCCGAGCGGGCGCCCGAGGTCGTCGAGCAGTACGGAGCTCTGCGCGTCCTTCAGCTGCGAGAAGCGCGTCAGCGAGGGCAGGTCCGAGGCCACCGCGATGAAGATGCCGAAGACGAAGGAGACGAGGCCGAGCAGAAGGACGGCCAGCGTGATCGCGAGAAACCGCAGCCTCTTCAGGCGCGGCTTGAGGGCGGGCTGGGTGTAAGGGCGATCGTCCTCGCTCATCAGCTGCTGAGGGGGAACCCCCCCGCGATGTCCGGAGGATCCGGCCCGATGGCGCGGGCCGCCAAGATCGGCGGCGCGGTGGAACCCACCGGAGGGCGAGAGTCTAGCATTGGCCCCCGATGCCGAACGCCACCAACGCGTCCGCCGAGGACGCGGCGCTGCTGGCCGGGAAGCTGGCCGGCAACGCCATCGACTGCCTGCCCGAGGGGGTGCTGGCGGACAAGCTGCGCCTCGCGCGCGCGGAGCGGCGCCCGCTGCGCGTCAAGCTCGGAATCGACCCCACCGCACCCGACATCCACCTCGGCCACGCCGTGGTCCTGTTGAAGCTGCGCGAGTTCCAGGACGCAGGGCACCGGGTGGTGCTGATCATCGGTGACTACACCGCCCGCGTGGGCGACCCGTCCGGTCGCTCCGAGCAGCGTCCGATGATCTCAGAGGCCGAGATCGAGGCGAACGCCGCGACCTTCAAGGAGCAGGCGCTGAAGATCCTCGACCCCGACCCGCGTCATCTGGAGGTGCGGCGTAACAGCGAGTGGCTCGACATGCCGATGGTCGATCTGTTGAGCCTGGTGGGAACCACGACCGCGGCGCAGCTGCTCGAGCGCGAAGACTTCGCCAAGCGCATGGCGGCCCGGGAGCCGGTCTCGGTACTGGAGCTCCTGTATCCGCTGCTGCAGGCCTATGACTCGGTGGTGATCCGTGCCGACGTGGAGCTGGGGGGGACCGACCAGAAGTTCAACCTGCTGCTGGGGCGCGACGTCCAGCGCGCCTACGGCCTTCCCGAGCAGGTGATCCTGACGATGCCGATCCTCGTCGGCACCGACGGTCGCAGGAAGATGTCCAAGTCGCTGGGCAACCAGATCGGGATCACCGACGCGCCCGAGGAGATGTACGGGAAGACCATGGCGATCCCCGATCAGGCGATGGGCGACTACTACCGGTTGCTGCTCGGGCGTGAGCCCGCGCAGGGCGTCGCGCCGGGGGCGCTCTCCGCCCGAGACGCCAAGCGGGCGCTGGCGCGCGAGCTCGTCAGCTGGCTGCACTCGCCGGCCGCCGCCGCCGAGGCCGAGCGCCACTTCGACCGCGTCTTCGTCGAGCGCCGCGCGCCGGAGCAGATCGCGGAGGCGCCCTTCCACAGCGATGATGGCCTGGTGCATCTCCCCGCTCTGATCGCCGAGCAGTTCGGCCTCTCGCGCTCGGAGGCCCGCCGGCTGATCGACCAGGGTGCCGTGACGCTCGGCGAGACCCAACTCGGCGCCGGCGAGCACGACGTCCCGCAGGCGCGGGCCGACGGCCAGGTGCTCCAGGTCGGCAAGCGCCGCTTCCGGCGCCTGCGCGCCAGTTAGCGCTATACTCGCTGGTTGGCCCGCGAAGACGCCCTTGGGCGCCGGGCCGGACAGGTCTCCTCACAGGGAACCCCCTTCGGAGAGGCTTGGCGGTCTTTGAAAACTCAACAGCATGCGCACCTACGATCGACCATCGATCGTGGTGTGCGTCCAGGTTCGACCCGCCGCCGTTCGGCGCCGTGTGCGCTGGCCGATCTCAGATCGGTCCGGAGGCGGGCAAGAGTCAAGTAGGGATGTACCCCGTCATGGTCCGGAACCACGGTGTATGGGTTCCGGCCGCCGGGCCGCCGCCGGGCGATCTTCGATCGGCGACGACCGGCAACTCCATGACAGCTTTTCGTGAAGTTCTTCACGGAGAGTTTGATCCTGGCTCAGGACGAACGCTGGCGGCGTGCTTAACACATGCAAGTGGAGCGACGAACCAGGGCTTGCCCTGGGGCAGAGCC
>Ga0209048_10001159_pt1 | contig 27461 bp, 25 predicted proteins | sample FrelakmetCRP12CR_FD_187146 | JGI IMG/M metagenome (GOLD analysis project Ga0209048, IMG submission 187146) | Freshwater lake sediment microbial communities from the University of Notre Dame, USA, for methane emissions studies - CRP12 CR (SPAdes)... | ecosystem: Environmental > Aquatic >... | reverse complement strand
TGGCTCCCCGGGCAGGATTCGAACCTGCGACCATTCGATTAACAGTCGAATGCTCTACCGCTGAGCTACCGGGGAACAGGACCTTGCCCGTGCCGAGCCTATAGACGCCTCGCCAAGACTTGCCAAGACTCGCTTCGACATAGCGCGTAATTGAGGTGGGACGTTATTGGAGGCCACGGAGGGAATCGAACCCCCGTACGCGGATTTGCAGTCCGCTGCGTAACCACTCCGCCACGTGGCCCATGCGCCGCAATCCCAATCCCGCGGAGCCGTGCGGTGATAGCAAAGCGATACGGCTACAACAATGGTTCCTTGCCCGCCTTCGCCAAAGCACGCAACTTTTAAAGACGTGGATCGCAGGAAGGCCTGATGCGACTGTTTTCTCAGCAGGTTGGTCATTGATCCTAGCAGTAGTCTTCGCGTCGCGAAGCCTAGCCATTGAACAAATGCCGAGCGTTTACCTTGCGCCCGAAGTTTTCCGACCATTGACGGCGGACACGTCCATTGCCATGAGTGAAATCCGCGGCTGGCACTGGCCGTTTCAGCCGAAACTCTGCTACCGCGGCTGCTAGGCGACGCGATTCAATCGAGGGCACGATGACGAATTTTACCCGTCAAAGGCAGGTTATGGTGGATGGCCAGATTCGCGTCAATGATGTGAGCGACCCCCGCATCATCGCCGCGATGCTTGAACTGCCGCGCGAGAAATTCGCGCCGAAGGCCAAGATGGAACTTTCCTACATCGACGAGCATCTGTTGATCCGAGACGGGAAGGGCGGCGCGCCCGCCCGCTATCTGATCGAACCGATGGTGCTCGCGAAACTCGTGAAGGCTCTCGAAATTACTCCGACAGATCATGCGCTCGATGTCGGCTGCACCACCGGTTATTCTGCAACCTTACTGGGGCGTCTTGCGCGCACGGTCGTTGCCCTTGAGGAAGACGAGCAACTGGCCGCGACCGCGACGCAAATCAAGACCAGTCTCGGAGCGGACAATGTTAAAATTGTCACGGGACCGCTCGTTAAGGGGTATCGGCAGGATGCGCCCTATGACGCCATCCTCTTTGAGGGATCAATCGAGTACGTTCCGGATGCTTTGACCGCACAACTCAGGGACGGTGGTCGGCTGGTCGCGGTGATGGGATCGGGACGCTCGGCGAAAGCCATGCTTCATGTGCGGACCGGCGATGTAGTCAGTGCTCGGCCCGTATTCGATGCCGCAATACCCCCACTTCCAGGCTTTGCGCGCCCGCCACAATTCGTTTTCTGAACTTCGCACAACGTTTTTCTGCTGTGGCGGGAAGGTCGCGGCCACGCGAAATCGTCCAAGTAAGGTCTTTTGGATGGTTTCCTGGGCGCCTTCGGACGAATAGTATTGGGCCCTATTAAGGGGAATCGCTGAAACCCGACGGGAACTACCCGACGGGCGGGAGCTACTAATGTGGCCAGGGAATAGAGCGGGGCGGGTGACACTTGCCGGTATCGGCATAGCGTGTTCGCTAGCGATTGCTTTCGATACGGCACTGGCACAAACGCTAGAGCAGACGCTGACAGCGGCCTACGGCAACAATCCGACCCTGAACGCGCAACGCGCAGCCACTCGGGCGATCGATGAAAACGTTCCAAAGGCTCTGTCGGGATACCGTCCGACTGTGACGGGTGCGGCCAACGCGACAAAGGAAGCACTCGGAACCACAACGGCACCAACGACGATCTTGGGTATTCCAGTGCCCGGCACCCAGAGCAACAAGGTTCTAAATCAATCAGCGCTTTCGGTCACAGTGACGCAGAGTCTTTATAACGGCTTCCGTACTGGCAACACTACGCGCTCTGCCGAGGCGCAAGTATTTCAGTCGCGGGAAACATTGCGTGCGACCGAACAGCAGGTTCTGCTCGACGCTACGACCGCGCACATGAACGTGATACGTGATGAGGCGCTTGTGCAATTGCAGCAGCAAAACGTGCAGGCGCTTGCAGCCCAACTCAAGGCCGCGAAGGACCGCTTCGACGTCGGCGAGGTGACACGGACGGATGTGGCGCTGGCCGAAGCGGCTGAGGCCGGCGGACGCGCCGCGCTCATCCAGGCGCAATCGACCGTCAACACGTCGCGCGCCGTATATCGGCAGGTGGTCGGGAGCAAACCCGGTAAACTTCTGCTACCAAATCCGCTTGAACCGCTGCTGCCGCGTTCATTGGATGCAGCACTGAATGAAGGCGTCCAGCGCAATCCTTCGGTTGTCGCGGCCCAATACGCAATCGACTATGCCTCGCTGCAGGTTAAGGTTGCCGAAGGCGCGCTATTGCCTAGCGTGAACGCTCAGGGCGTGTTGAGCCGCGCGAATGAACCGCAGATAGGAGTCACACAACAGACAATCGCATCAGTTGGCGTAGCCGCGACGGCACCCGTTTATCAAGGTGGGGCCGAATACGCAGCGGTTCGCCAGGCTAAGGAAACGCTCGGTCAGTCCCGCGACCAGATGGAAGTGACGCGCGATCAAGTGCGCTCGGCGATTGTTCAACAATGGAGCCTGCTCGAAGCTGCGAAGGCCACTGTTCAGGCAGCCCAATCGCAAGTGAATTCGCAGAAGATCGCTCTTCAAGGCATCACCGAGGAATATAAGGTTGGCCAGCGTACGATCACCGACGTGCTCACGGCGCAAGCCAATCTCGTGCAGGCGCAAAGTACGCTGGTGAACGCTATGCGCGACCGCATCGTGAATTACTACGGCGTTCTGGGCGCAATCGGAGTGCTAGACGTCGCCACGCTCGGCTTGCAGATCGTGACTTACGATCCGCAGATCCATTACGAGCAGGTGCGCGACACCTGGGGCGGGCTACGTACGCCGAGCGGGCAATAATTCAAATACGCACTATTTTTGTTTGACTTGCATTGGGTGGCCCTTGCGGGTCGCGGCATAGTGCGCAAAAGCTTGTTGGAATTCGCGATTCGCGATTCGCGACTGCGCTAGTCCGTGTTTATTCGGCTCGAAGAGGATGAGCGAGGTGATGTCGAAGCCGGCGGAAAAGCCTCAAGATCAATCGATGGAGGAAATTCTCGCCTCCATTCGTCGGATTATTTCCGATGAGGGCAATACACCAGAATTGCAAGCCGCAGCACCGAAAGCCGCGCCCGAGCCGGCACGTCCGGCACCTCCACCTTCCGTCGCGCCATCGCGGACGGTAGCAGAGCCTGCGACTCCGCTTCGCGAAGACCCCGATGTTTTGGAACTGACTGAAGTGGTCGACACCAAAACGCCCTCAGCCTTCAGGCCCGTCGAACAGCCCAATGTGATGTTTCGCGGGCGGGCGCCGGTCTACAGCGAGCCCCCGGTAGCGAACGCGCCCCGTCCGATGCCGTCTATCGCGCCACCGATCATTCGCGAGCAATTGCTTTCACAGCATGCGAGTCATGCTGTTTCTTCCGCCTTTGGATCGCTTGCGCACTCGCTAAATTCCAGCGATTCTCGCTCAATCGACGATTTGGTGCGCGAAATGTTGAAGCCGATGCTTAAAACATGGCTTGAGGAGAATTTGCCGAGCTTAGTCGAACGCCTCGTGCGTGCCGAGATCGAGCGCGTGGCGCGCGGCAGCCGTTGAGATGTAACGGCGGGCGCGGAACGCCCGCGTTGACACTCCTTCAACGCTCCGCTTTGTAACCGGCGCCACTGCGCGACCGTATCATGTTGGAAAAACACTATCACCCGAACGAAGTCGAGGACCGCATCTACCGCTCTTGGGTGGATGCAGGCGCGTTCGATTCCGGCCGACCGGAGCGCAAAAACGCCAAGCCGTATTGCATCGTGATTCCGCCGCCAAATGTGACCGGCTCATTGCACATGGGGCATGCGTTGAACAACACTCTGCAGGACATCCTATGTCGCTTCGAGCGCATGCGCGGTAGGGACGTGCTGTGGCAGCCAGGTACCGATCATGCCGGTATCGCGACCCAGATGGTCGTCGAGCGCCAACTCATGGAAAAGCAAGAGCACCGCCGCGCACTCGGGCGCGAGAAATTCCTGGAGCGCGTGTGGCAATGGAAGAAAGAGTCAGGCGGGACCATCATCCGGCAGCTCAAGAAGCTCGGCGCCTCGTGCGACTGGCGGCGCGAGCGATTCACAATGGACGAGGGGCTTTCACGCGCCGTCATCGAGGTTTTTGTCGCGCTTTACGAAGAGGGTCTGATCTATCGCGACAAGCGGCTCGTGAACTGGGATCCAAAACTGTTGACCGCGATTTCGGATCTCGAAGTGCAACAGGTCGAGGTGAAGGGCCATCTCTGGCACATCAAGTATCCGATCGAAGGGCTTGAAAACACGCACATAACAGTGGCCACGACCCGCCCAGAGACGATGCTCGGTGATACTGCCATCGCAGTTCATCCAGACGATGAGCGGTACAAGAAATTCGTCGGCAAAAACGCCATCCTGCCGCTTGTGGGCCGCAAAATTCCGATCATCGCGGACGAATATTCCGATCCCGAAAAAGGTTCCGGTGCGGTTAAGATCACGCCCGCGCACGATTTCAACGACTTCGAGGTCGGGCGGCGGCACAAGCTGCCGCTCATCAATATTTTCAGCGAAGATGCGCACGTTACCCTGAAAGGTAACAGCGAATTCCTCGCGGGCGCCGCGAAGAGCATCGATTTGGATGCGGTGCTCGCGCTCGACCGCAAGGATCGCTTCGTTGCGCGCAAGACTCTCGTCGAGATGCTGGAATCAAAAGGCCTGCTCGAAAAAATCGATCCGAATACGCATACAGTTCCGCATGGCGACCGCTCCGGCGTAGTATTGGAGCCACGGCTGACCGATCAGTGGTACGTTGACGCGAAGAAACTGGCCGTGCCCGCGCTCGCGGCTGTCAAAGACGGCCACACAGTTTTCGTTCCGAAGAATTGGGAAAAGACCTACTTCGATTGGCTGGAAAATATCCAGCCGTGGTGCGTCTCGCGTCAGCTTTGGTGGGGACATCAGATCCCAGCCTGGTACGGGCCTGACGGAAAAATATTCGTTGAGCGTAGCGAAGAGAAGGCAAAAGGCGCCGCGAAAATTCATTTCGGGAAGGACGTCCCACTCAAGCGCGACGAAGACGTGCTTGATACTTGGTTCTCCTCCGCGCTGTGGCCGTTTTCCACCCTTGGCTGGCCCGAAAAGACGCCGGAGTTGAAACGGTATTACCCCACGAGTGTCCTTGTCACTGGCTTCGACATCATTTTCTTCTGGGTCGCACGTATGATGATGATGGGTCTCCACTTCATGAAGGAGATCCCATTTCATACCGTCTACATTCACGCGCTCGTACGCGATGAGCGCGGTGCCAAAATGTCGAAATCGAAGGGCAACGTCATCGACCCCCTGCACCTGATCGACGATTATGGCGCGGACGCGCTCCGCTTCACGTTAGCGGCCATGGCGGCGCAAGGCCGCGACATCAAGCTCGCGACGTCGCGCGTGGAGGGCTACCGTAATTTTGCGACCAAGCTCTGGAACGCCGCACGCTTTGCCGAGATGAACAATGTGCAACGCATCGCCTTCGATCCGAAATCGGTGAAAGACACCCTGAACCGTTGGATTCTAGGGGAGGCTGCGCGCACGGCGAAAGATATCACCAGTGCGATCGAAGGCTACAGGTTTAATGACGCTGCGAATTCGATCTATCGCTTCGTGTGGAGTGTCTATTGTGATTGGTATGTCGAACTTTCGAAGCCGGTGCTCACCGGCGTCGACGGTCCAGCGAAAATCGAGGCGCGCGCCACTACCGCTTTCGTACAGGATGAAATACTGAAACTGTTGCACCCGTTCATGCCTTTTCTCACCGAAGAATTATGGCGTGTCACCGGAGATTCTGGACCAAAGCGCGAGACCCTGTTGGCGCTCGCCGAATGGCCGCGCCTGGAAGGTCTCGAAAACGAAAAAGCCGAAACCGAAATTGGTTGGCTGGTCGATCTCATATCCGCCGTGCGCTCTGTGCGTGCCGAAATGAATGTGCCCGCCGCCCAGCAGGTCCCAATCGTGCTAATTGCCTCAAAGGAAACGCGCGAACGGGCCAGACGGTGGGAAGACGCTTTGAAGCGCCTCGCGCGGCTCTCGGAAATATCCTTCACTGACAAGCCACCCGCGGGTTCTGTGCAGCTACTTGTGCGCGGTGAAGTCGCGGCGATTCCTTTGAAAGGCGTCGTCGATCTCGCCGCCGAGCACGCGAGGCTCGACAGGGAACTCAAGAAAATTACCGATGACATCGACCGCATCGACAAGAAACTCAGCAATGCTGATTTCATGGCGCGTGCTCCTGAGGAAGTCATCGAGGAGCAACGCGAGAAGCGAGACGAAGCTGAAGACCGTCGCGCGAAAATCGTTGAGGCCCTGGAGCGCCTGAAGAGCTTCGCATGAAGCAAGAAAGGTCGCGATTTTCCCGCGCGCTGTTTCTCCTGTGGCTCGCGGGTAACGGACTTCGGCTCACCATCCTTGCGGTTCCGCCGGTGCTCGCCTTCATCATTGTGGATTTCAAACTTACTGGCACCGAAGTTGGCATTCTCAACGGTATCCCTGTGGCGCTGTTCGCGGTCGCTGCTGTGCCAGGATCGCTCTTGATCGCGCGCGTTGGTGCGGTGCCCGCGCTTATTATCGGTTTGCTAATCGCGGCGGCAGGTTCGGCGCTGCGCGGCCTTGCACCGGGAACGACTGCACTATTTGCAACGACCGCCGTCATGGGCGCTGGCATCGCGATCATGCAACCCTCGTTACCGCCGACGGTGCGCCAATGGGTTCCAAATCAAATCGGTTTTGCGACTGCGGTTTACACAAACGGCCTGCTCGTCGGCGAAATTTTGCCGGTCGCGCTCGCGATTCCGCTTGTTCTGCCGCTGCTTGAAGGAAGCTGGCGCGCCACTCTCGTCTTTTGGTCGGTACCGCTCGTCGTCATAGCCGCGATTATTCAAGCCTTTCAGCCGAAATCAAAAACGATCCGCCGCGCGCCTGCGCGGCGCATCTGGATGCCGGATTGGCGCGATCCGCTTTTGTGGAAGGTGTCGTTCGTCATGGGTGCAGCCAATCAATTGTATTTCTGCGCCAACGCGTTTCTGCCTGGATATTTGCTCGGGGCCGGCCGTACCGATCTGATCGCGCCGGCTCTCGCGGCGCTTAACGCCGGTCAGCTGCCCGCGTCGTTTCTGCTGCTTGTCTTCGCGAGCCGGTGGGAGCGAAAGATCTGGCCGTTTATCGCCGCAGGCGTGTTGATGCTTATCGGAATTCTAGGCGTCGTCGCGACGGCGAATATCTGGACCGTCGCTTCCGCCGCATTGATCGGCTTCGCCTGCGCTGGCGTGCTGACGCTGGTGCTTGCGCTCCCTCCATTGCTGGTCGAGCCTGACGACGTGCCGCGTATGTCTGCAGGTGTCTTCAGCATTGGCTACGGCATCGCGATGCTGAGTTCGGTGATCGCAGGGTTGACATGGGATGCCGCCGGCAAGGCCGCGTTCGCCTTTTTGCCGATCGCGATGTTTGTGCTGCCGATGATTTTCATCATGCCTTCGATCGATTTTTCGCGACGTGGCCGCTGAACGGTTTGCTCAAGAATTTCGAACCCGCGAGCCCATAGCGCCACGGTTTCTCCGCCGCCTTGGTAATTCCGATACGGACGCCGCGGATGATCTTAACGGGCGTGGTATGCGCCAATAATTGGAATGGCGGCCGGTCGAGCGGGAGGCCGTTATGCGCATGGGTGATGCCGAGCGCCTCGCAGAGTTTTCCCGGTCCCGAGCAAAGCTGCCGCTCGTCTTTCATGCCACGCCGTCGCTGCATCACCGCGATCCCTTCGGTCGGGGCGAGCGCGCGAATCAAAATGGCACTTGCGCTGCCTTGCAGTTCGCACACGAAATTGATGCACCAATGCATTCCGTAAGAGCGATAGACATACGCATAACCGGGCGGACCAAACATCACGGCATTCCTATCGGTCTTTCCACTGTAGGAATGCGCAGCTGGATCCGTGTGATGATATGCCTCAGCCTCGACAATGATACCACCCACGCCATTAACCAGGAACGTTGCACCGATGAGCTCTGGCGCGACTTGATGCACGCTACGGGCAAAAAAATTCCGATGCAGGCGGCGAGGCCGGGGCATGATGCAACTTCGCAATGGAAAAGAAATAGCTCGATGGACCAATCAATTTGTCATGGCCGGAGTAGTTTCGGCGATCCAATCTTTAGCGGCTAGATCGCCGAAACAGTGCCCGGTGCAAGGCTTGGCATGACCGATATTGAAGCTGAGGCACCGGTCAAGCTCCACCCGCCCTTCGGCCATATTTGCCAAACCGGACAGAATTGCCGATGGCAAGCCCGTTTGCGCCAATCCGACACTACCCCCGAATCCGGCCAAAAAGGTGTGGCGGCGGCGACACACCTTCACGATATTATAATTCTAACCCCAAACGCACGCGCACAAGCCGCGATCTCGCCATAAACAATACCGACATCGAAGGGGAAAGCCGCCAGCGTACTCGCGGGCAAGAATGTCCGCGGCAGACGGCCCGTGTGGGTCATGGACGCCAAGACGTTCAATAAGTCGAGTTTGCCGAGCCGCCACGTGACCGAGGGCCCGGAGCGCGCGCCTCATCGCTCTTATTATTACGCTATGGGTCTGACGAGTGAGCAGATCCACCAGCCTTTCGTCGGCGTCGCCACCTGCTGGAACGAAGCGGCCCCCTGCAACATCGCGCTGATGCGTCAGGCACAGGCTGCGAAGATGGGTGTTGCCGCTGCCAACGGCACGCCGCGCGAATTCTGTACCATCACCGTCACCGACGGAATCGCTATGGGTCATGAGGGCATGAAATCCTCGCTTCCCTCGCGCGAAGTAATCGCAGATTCCGTCGAATTGACCATGCGCGGTCACGCCTACGATGCGCTGATCGGTCTCGCCGGCTGCGATAAGTCGTTGCCCGGTATGATGATGGCGATGTGCCGTCTTAACGTGCCTTCGATCTTTATTTACGGCGGCTCAATTTTGCCTGGCACTTTTAAGGGCAAGCCGGTGACCGTGCAGGACGTGTTTGAAGCGGTCGGCCAGCATTCCGTTGGCAAGATGAGTGATAGCGATCTCGGAGAACTGGAACAGGTCGCTTGCCCGTCGGCCGGCGCGTGTGGCGCTCAGTTCACCGCCAACACCATGGCGACAGTTTCCGAGGCGATCGGTCTCGCGCTTCCGTATTCCGCTGGAGCACCGGCGCCATACGAAATTCGCGACAAATTCTGCATGATCGCGGGCGAAAAAATCATGGATCTACTAGCGCGCCGCATCCGTCCGCGCGACATCGTGACAAAAAGGGCGCTCGAGAACGCCGCCGCGATCGTGGCCGCAACTGGAGGCTCGACTAATGGTGCGCTGCATCTGCCCGCGATCGCCAACGAGTGCGGCATCAAGTTCGATTTGTTCGATGTCGCCGAAGTCATGCAACGCACGCCTTATATCGCCGACCTCAAACCCAGCGGCAAATATGTGGCGAAAGATTTATACGAAGTGGGCGGTATTCCACTGATCATGAAAACGCTGCTCGATCACGGTTTCCTTCATGGCGATTGCATGACCGTCACCGGCCGTACAATCGCCGAGAATTTGCGGCAGGTTCAGTGGAACGACGCACAGGATGTCGTGCATCCAGCAAACAGGCCGCTCACAAAAACAGGCGGTGTCGTTGGTCTCAAGGGCAACCTCGCGCCGGAAGGCGCGATCGTGAAAGTGGCAGGAATGGAGAGGCCTACTTTCTCCGGCCCGGCACGCTGCTTCGACGGCGAGGAAGCCTGTTTCGAAGCCGTCAAGAACAGGAAATACAAGGAAGGTGAAGTGCTCGTCATTAGATACGAAGGTCCCAAGGGCGGTCCTGGCATGCGCGAGATGCTGGCGACCACGGCCGCGCTTTACGGTCAGGGCATGGGCGGCAAGATGGCGCTCATCACCGACGGACGCTTTTCGGGCGCGACGCGCGGTTTTTGTGTTGGCCACGTTGGGCCGGAAGCGGCGGTCGGCGGGCCGATCGGTCTCCTGAAGGATGGCGACATCATCGAGCTCGATGCTGTAAAAGGCACGCTGAACGTTAAGCTTTCTGACGACGACCTCGCCAAGCGCAAGAAAGACTGGAAGCCGCGGAATAACGGCTTCACTTCCGGTTATCTATGGAAATACGCACAGCAAGTTGGCCCCGCGATCGACGGTGCGGTGACACATCCCGGTGGCAAGGCGGAAATGAAAACCTATGCCGATATCTGACACCATCCGCGTTGTGTTGGTCGGCGCGGCTTTTGCTGCCGCTTCGCCGGTGCTCGGATTCGAAGTCAAAGATGCGCCGACAGCTGCATCAGCCTTGTCCGCGGCTCCCGTCCCGCCCGGCACGGTCCCGTCCGGTACCGTTACGCCGTTTCAGGCATTTCGTACCGGAACCCAGTCTTATCTCGCAGGCGAAAAGGAGAAAGCCGTTTCCGAGCTCAGCTATGCGGCTGAGCAGGGCCATGCGCTGGCCGCCTGGAAATTAGGTCGCATGTATGCCGAGGGCGACGGCGTGAAGCGGAGCGATCTCAAGGCATTTCAATATTTCAGCAAGCTCGCAAACGATAACGCCGATGTTTCGCCTTTCGGCGCACAGGCACGTTTTGTGGCGAACGCCTTTGTCGCCGTCGGCAATTATTATCAGACCGGCATTCCGAATTCGGAGGTAAAGGCCAATGTTGAGCGTGCGCGCAGGATGTATTCTTACGCCGCGACCTATTTCGGCGATCCGGACGCGCAGTATCAGCTCGCGAGACTTTGTCTGAACGATAAGGATAATCGTCAAGCCGCGCGTTGGCTTTCGCTCGCTGCGCACAAAGGTCAGCATCGGGCACAGGCAGTGCTCGGGCACATGCTATTCAACGGTGATGGCGGCTTGCCTCGGGAGCAGGCACGTGGCCTGATGTGGTTGACGCTGGCGCGCGAAGGTGCAGCGGGCGCTGAGGACGGCTGGATTGTGGAATATTATGAGGACGCGATCGCGCACGCGAACGACGACGACCGTGGCCTCGCGCGCATGTACGTCGAACAGTGGGCCGCGAGCCAGCGCTGATCAACGCGGTTCCAGCGCGAGATCGATCCAGACTGGAACATGATCTGAAGGCCTTCCCTTCGCGCGCATTTCCTTGTCGATCCCGGCTAGCGTTAGCCTGTCCGCGGCCTGCGGCGACAGCATCAGATGATCGATTCTAATTCCGTTGTTCTTTTGAAATGCGCCGCCCTGATAATCCCAAAATGTGTAGAGGTCGCTGGAATCACTCGTCGCACGAATTGCATCGGTAAAGCCGAGATATTGGAGCGCGCGGAATTTTTCGCGTGTCTGCGAAAGGAATAAAGCATCGTTTTTCCATAATTCCGGATCATGAACGTCGGCAGCTGTTGGAATGACATTGTAATCACCGGCAAGAACGAGTGGCTCCTCATTGGCAAGTAATTGTTTGGCATGGGCGATCAGGCGATCCATCCACGAAAGTTTGTAGCCGTATTTTAGCTTGTCGTCGGGCGGGTTGCCGTTCGGAAGATAAATTGAGGCAATCCGCATCGCCCCGCCTTTGATCGAAAGCGTCGCTTCGAGATAACGCGCATGCTCGTCGGAATTGTCGCCGGAAAGGCGAGGGGTCACATCTTCGAACGGAAACTTCGAAAGCAGTGCGACGCCGTTATAAGTTTTCTGACCGTGAACGGCAACATTGTAGCCGAGTTCCTCGAACGCCTCGCGCGGAAAAGCTTCATCGATGCATTTGATCTCTTGCAAGCAAACAATGTCAGGCGCCCGTTCCTTCAACCAGCCGCGTAAAGTCTCCACGCGTTGTTTGATCGAATTAACGTTGAAAGTAGCGATCCGCATCGGTGCGGATCAGAGCGAGAAGCTGGTGCCGCAGCCACACGAAGCGGTCGCTTGCGGATTCTCGACCTTGAACGAAGCGCCTATCAGGTCATCGACAAAATCGATGGCGGAGCCCGCCATATATTGCAGGGAGACGGGATCGACTACGATCTTGGCACCCTCGCGCTCGATGACAAGGTCATCCGGTTCCACCTTCGATTCGATGTTGAACTTGTATTGAAAGCCCGAGCAGCCACCGCCTTCTACACTAACACGCAACACTGCTGGCGCCTTTTCGGCATCCAAGATCTTTGCAATGCGACGTGCGGCGCGTTCGGTGACGGTTACAGTCTGGGCATCCATAGCAATTCCAATATTGGACAGGGGTTCAACCGATAGTTAAGTGCTCTCTGGAGCATGTCAATTCGGGAGGTCGTGTGGCGATCAAGGTTGACCGTGAGAGAACGCCCTTTGCCGCCGATCCGGCGCAATCAAGAGGACGGCTTTATCTCGAAGAAACTAGCCCGAGGCGCAATGCTTTTCGCCGCGATTGCGACCGCATTATACACTCGACCGCATTTCGACGGCTGAAACACAAAACCCAGGTGTTTGTGTCGCACGAGGGCGATCACTACCGCACACGCCTGACGCACACTTTGGAAGTCGCGCAAATCGCTCGGGCTCTTGCCCGCAGCCTCGGCCTTGATGAAGATTTGACGGAAACACTCGCGCTCGCCCACGATCTGGGCCATCCGCCATTTGGTCATGCCGGCGAACGTGCTCTCGATGATTGCATGCGGGGGTTCGGTGGCTTCGATCACAATGCGCAGTCTTTGCGTATTGTCACGAATTTAGAACGGCACTATGCGGAATTTGATGGACTCAATCTAACGTGGGAGAGTCTTGAAGGAATTGCAAAGCACAATGGCCCGCTTTCCGATCGCGTGGGCAAAGCTGTCGGACGCTATGTCGCGCGTGGCGTCCCATATGTCATCGCAGAATATGATGACTATCATGATCTTGAACTATGGAGTTACGCGAGTGCGGAGGCACAAGTCGCCGCAGTCGCGGACGACATCGCCTATGATGCGCACGATCTTGACGATGCGCTGCGTGCGGGAATGTTTGGCATTGAGGAAATCGTTTCACTTCCGCTCATCGGCAACATTTACAGGACGGTTAAGACCAAACACGTCGGTGTGGAAGGTGGACGGCTTACGAACGAAGTCACCCGCCGTCTTATCGCATGCATGATCGAGGATGTAATTGCTGAAAGCGACCGCCGTATCATCCAGAAGAAAATCACTACAATCGATGAAATTAGGAATTCTAATTCGCCGGTAGTAGGCTTTTCTCTGCAAGTGGCCCAAGCTGATCGCGCGATCAAGGCATTTTTGACGCAACGTATGTATCGTCAGGAAAGGGTGTTAGCGGTCATGGAAAATGCGCAAAATGTTTTACGAGGCCTTTTTTCGCATTATTTTGAAAACACCAGAGACTTGCCCTGGGATTGGACACGCGGGCTGGAGTTAGATGATCCCACCACTAAGGCCCGCCGCATTGCCGACTTTATCGCTGGCATGACCGATAATTTTGCGCTCGCCGAATATCGCCGATTCTTTGACTCGACGCCTGATTTGCGTTAGTCGCCGCCCATCTTCAGGAAAAATGGAATGAATTTATTCGCGCTGTTCGCTGATCATGTGCGCAAAGCCATAGAGTCGCTGGCCAATACCGGTGCGATCAGCGGAACGGGAGACATCACACGGATCGTGGTTGAACCGCCGCGGGAAGAAAGCCATGGTGATCTTGCGACCAACGCAGCGATGGTGCTGTCGAAGGACGTCGGCAAAAAGCCTCGCGAGCTGGCGGCGCTGATCGCACAAAAGCTGCTTGAAGTTCCGTATGTAAGTAAGACGGAAGTTGCAGGACCAGGATTTATCAATATCTCGCTAGCGCCGGTTTTCTGGCTTGATGTGCTTCGCGTGGTTTTAAAAGCGGGCAAGGATTTTGGCCGCAGTGACCTCGGTAAGTCCGAGCTGGTAAACGTGGAATATGTATCCGCTAATCCGACAGGACCGATGCATATCGGGCACGGTCGTGGCGCCGTGTTCGGCGATGCACTCGCAAATCTTCTTGCGTTCGCGGGCTACAAAGTCACGAGGGAATATTACGTTAATGATGCAGGCGCGCAAGTCGACGTGCTGGCACGTTCGGTCTATCTGCGATATCGCGAGGCGCTTGGCGAAAAAATTGGAGGAATTCCAGAGGGACTTTATCCAGGCGAATATCTGCAGCCAGTCGGGCGGATGCTGGCGAAACAGCAGGGCAGATCGCTTTTGAATCAGGCCGAGTATGATTGGCTTCCGATCGTCCGATCGATGGCGATCGATGCAATGCTCGAAATGATCAGAGAGGATCTCGCGGCGCTCGCGATAAAACATGAAGTATTTTTCTCAGAGCGTTCACTATCCATCGGAAGCGAAGATAAAGTCGCGGCGACCATCGAGGCCCTGCGTCAGGCGGGACATGTCTACGAGGGGCGGCTTCCGCCGCCGAAGGGTCAGATTTCAGAGGACTGGGAAGATCGTGAACAGACGTTATTTCGCTCAACAAAATTCGGCGATGATGTTGACCGGCCACTGAAGAAGTCGGACGGAGGCTACACTTATTTTGCCTCTGATATCGCCTATCACCGCGACAAGATCTTACGAGGATTCAGTACACTGATTGACATCTGGGGAGCGGACCACGGCGGTTATGTGAAACGTATGCAAGCTGCGGTAGCTGCGCTTTCGGCGAACAAGGTTAAATTAGATGTAAAATTGTGCCAGCTCGTGCGGCTATTCCGGGGTGGCGAGCCGGTCAAAATGTCGAAACGGGCGGGGGATTTCGTCACACTGCGGGAAGTCGTGGATGAAGTTGGCCCGGATCCTGTCCGCTTTATGATGTTATTTCGTAAGAATGATGCGCCCCTGGACTTCGATCTTGCAAAGGTGATCGAGCAGTCGCGCGAAAATCCGGTTTTTTACGTCCAATATGCCTATGCCCGCGCCAAATCGGTGTTCCGCAATGCTCGGGTGGTGCTCAACGGGGTCGAAGTCGATCCCAAGATGTTCCTGAAAGCCCCAATAGAAAAACTGACGGACCCGGGCGAACGTTCGTTGATCAAGCGAATCGCTCAGTGGCCTAGGGTTGTGGAGACCGCTGCGGGAGCTCATGAGCCTCACCGAGTGGCATTTTACCTGCACGAATTAGCGAGTGAATTCCACTCCCAGTGGAATCGTGGTACCGAGGTGCCACATTTACGCTTCATTATCGAGGATGATCCACCCTTAACAGCGGCTCGTTTGACCCTCGTCTACGGGATGACGTTGGTGTTAGCCTCTGGCTTGGCGATCCTCGGTGTGGGGGCACCCGAGGAGATGCGATGAAAAGCATATGTCCGAGTGAGGCGTTCGTCGGGGAGCGGTTCTAGCGTATGACCGATCAGACTCGGTATCGGACCTCGCAGCGGGGTCCTAGTTTGCCACAAGCGCCGTCTGGCGCAGAGGGACGGTTTTCTCGTCGCGGCGAGGATCCACTGGCGGAGCTTGCGCGTCTGATCGGGCAAGAAGATCCATTTGCCGATTTCTCGAACAATCAGCCTCCCGCTGCGCGCGTGCCACAGCAAAAATCCTCCCACGGTAACGGCACTATCGTGCGTGACAGTCGCCGAGATAGCCATGTTGATGGGCGCGAGAATCATGATTTGCAATTGCGGCAGCGCGGCCGTCCGATCGAATCGTCACATTCACGTGGATTCGAGGATGACGATAATGCTGATTTAGCCTCATCACGGGATCTGGATACGACGAGTACTAACGGGCGCGCCGCCTATTCCTACGGTCGCCCGCGTGTAGATCTTTCTAATGATCTGCGCAGCGTTTCCCGATCGCCGCGCCAGCCTGAACCGCCTCGTTCTCCGACTTACGAGCAAAGCACGAATTACGAAGATGATTCTCATTACAGCCATTCGGCTCCGGATCGCGAGGGCTATGACGAGCCGCGCTATGTTAGGAACGAGGCGGAGGGTAATGATTATGATGACCGTTCTTACGCGGCGCGCAGCGAAAGCGTTAGCCGCTATGAAGACGACTCCTATGATCGTGACTATCAAGATGAAACAGAATATGCTGAGGATGAATATATCTCCGATCAAGTTGAGGAAGTTTACGTCGAACCTTCTCACGCAGGCCGCCGTTGGCTAATAATTGGCGCGATGGTTTTGATCGGATGCATAGTAACTGGCGTCGCCGGCCTTTACGGTTACCGCACTCTGGTTGGTAAGCATCGAGTCGAAAATCCACCGACGATCCGCTCTGGTGACGCACCCAACAAGGTGGTGCCCCAGAATACTGCTCAAAGTAAGGACGGTGATGGGCAGAAACTGATTACAGATCGTGTGACGCCGGCACCCGGTAGCGAACGTGTCGTATCGCGCGAAGAGCAGCCGGCTAATCTCATTCAAAGCCAGAGTGGTCGTATCGTGACCGCGCCAACCGATCCTCAGCCTTCTGCGCCGCCGATATCAAGCTTTGCCCCTCCGCCTTCGCAAGAGAGCCCGGCACAAGCAGGCCCGGCACCGAGCGCGAACCCTACCTCGGGCGAACCGAAGCGCGTCCGCACAATGACGGTTCGGTCTGACGGAACAGTGGTTGCAAATACGACACCTGCCCGCACAACAGCGCCAGTGAATGCGACACGACCTGCCACCGCTCCCTTGGCACTTAATCCGAACAGCCAACCGACACCCGATGAAGATCCAACGGACGCTCAACCGATAGCTCGGCAAAACGCTCCGAAAACAGCAGCGAAGAATCTGCCAGCTCAGAACACCCAGCAGCCTTGGAGCGGCATCGCGCCGCAAACTGCACCTCAACAGCAAGCAAGCTATGCGCCGGCAGGTAGTTATGTTGTGCAGGTGGCTTCACAGAAGTCCGAGGCGGACGCGCAGACTGCCTGGCGTCAGATGCAGGCGCGTTACTCCAATGTTCTTGGCAACCAGCAAGCCGTGATCAAACGTGTCGATCTCGGTGATCGTGGCACGTTCTATCGTGCCATGGTCGGACCGTTCGCAAACCGCGATCAGGCTTATGAGATGTGTCAAAATCTCAAGACAGCCGGCGGCGAGTGCGTCGTTCAGCGTAACTAATCATCGATCTCAATCAAAACTTGACGTCGGGCAATGCTGCCTCTACTTCGCCGCAGCATGTCCGTACGAGCTCTGATTGTTGGATGTGCCGGGCCACAGCTCACCGCAGCGGAGCGAGAATTTTTCACTGCGGTTCGCCCCTGGGGCCTCATTTTATTCAAGCGTAATATCGAAAGTTCAGAACAAGTCTCTGCGCTGACTCAAGAATTCCGGAGAGTCGTCGGATACCGTCAGGCGCCTGTACTGATCGACCAAGAAGGAGGCCGCGTCCAAAGGCTTGGTCCTCCGCATTGGCCAAGCTTTCCGCCCGCAGCGAGCTTTGGCGAGGCCTATAACCGCGACCCTGCTCGGGGCCTCGAAGCTGTAAAATTGGGTGCCCGGCTGATTGCCGCCGAATTAGCCGCACTTGGTATTACCATCGATTGTATGCCCGTTGCCGATCTTCGGCTACCAGAAGGCCACGGCATCATTGGTGATCGTGCCTATGGTGCGACAAGCGAAGCAGTTGTCCCGTTAGCGCGAGCCGCCGCTGAAGGCCTAATGGGTGGTGGTGTGCTGCCGGTCGTCAAACATATTCCTGGCCATGGCCGTGCGAATGCGGATAGCCATGAAAGCTTACCTGTGGTGTCAACATCTTTAGAGGATCTCATGCGCACCGACTTTGAACCATTCCGCAGGTTGAATGATCTTCCGATCGCCATGACTGCGCATGTGGTTTACGATAAAATTGATTCATCGCAACCGGGGACCATTTCGAAAAGAATAGTTCAGGACGTAATCCGCGGTTATATCGGTTTCGATGGATTGCTCTTAACTGACGATATCTCCATGAAGGCGCTCACGGGAGGATTGCAACATCGGGCCGAAATGGCAATCAAGGCCGGATGCGACATAGTTCTTCACTGTAACGGCAGTCTGGACGAGATGGTTGAGGTTGCGGCTGGCAGTCCCGAGCTTGCGGGAAAAGCCTCTCAGCGGGCGAAAGCGGCGCTCGCCCAGCGAAAGCGTCCTCTGGATAATGTGAATGTCGCCGAGGCGCGTGCGCGCTTTTCCGCTATGATCGCGGCGTAAGGCAGAATCAGGCCATGGAACCCGCCGAATTCGAACAACCCGTCAGCGAACGCTCGCTCTATGAACCCGCCCTGATGGTTGATGTCAGCGGTTTCGAAGGGCCTCTTGATCTGTTGCTCACGCTTGCACGCACACAGCAGGTCGATCTCAAGCACATCTCGATCTTGGCACTTGCGGAGCAATATCTGAGTTTCATCGATAAAGCGCGCGAGCTAACAATTGAAATTGCCGCAGACTATCTGGTGATGGCAGCTTGGCTTGCTTATTTAAAATCTCGTCTGCTACTTCCTGAGCCTCCCTCCGCTGAGGAGCCGTCTGCCGCCGATCTCGCAGCCGATCTTGCCGCCCGCCTGCAGCATCTCGAGTTGATTCGCCAGGTCGGCGGTCAACTGATGACCCGCCACCGACTTGGCTATGATTTCTTCGCGCGCGGAATGCCGGAGCTTCGCGGGAAAGTTGCACCCTCTGCCTATACGGCGACTCTTTATGATCTCCTCTCGGCCTATGCCATGCAGCGCCAGCGGCATGCACTTGGCAGCGTAAAGTTTCCGCAGCGCACAGTGTGGTCGCTCGTTGAAGCGCGCGATGCGCTGGAGAGACTGCTCGGCAAGGCCGCTGACTGGACACGACTCGACGAATATCTCATTGCTTATGTAATCGAACCCGCGCTTCGCGCGACGGTACTCGCATCCAGTTTCTCGGCTACACTCGAAATGGTCAAAGAAGGTAAAGTCGAGCTGCAACAGGAAAAACCTTTCGCACCACTCTGGTTACGTCGCGCCAAAGGTCGTACCGAAAAGGGAGCATAAGGCCAGTGACCGTAATTCGAGCAAAATTTCGTCCCTCGAAATCTTCACGCGAACATTCTCCGACGGCGAGCGAGGAGACTTTACGTGTTCTGGAAGCTGTATTGTTTGCATCTGCTGAACCGCAGGATGAAGATTCGTTAAAGAAGCGTCTACCCGAAGGAACTGATGTAAAGAAGCTTCTTGCGCAGCTCGCCGAAAGATACTCGCAGCGCGGAGTCAATCTTACTAAGGTCGCGGGCAAGTGGGCGATGCGAACAGCGACCGACCTCGGGCCGATTATCGCCAAAGAAGTTGGTGAGCCGAAAAAACTTTCTCGTGCAGCCATTGAGACACTCGCAATTCTTGCTTATCACCAGCCGGTCACTCGTGCCGAAATCGAAGAGATCCGTGGAGTAACGATTTCCAAAGGCACGCTGGATTTGTTAATCGAAACAGGCTGGGCGCGGCTGCGTGGCCGTCGCAAAACGCCTGGACGTCCAGTTACCTATGGAACCACGGAAGCCTTTCTGGTTCATTTTGGATTCGAGAGCATCGAAGATCTGCCCGGACTGGAGGAGTTGAAAGGCGCCGGTTTCCTTGAAGGCCGCCTCCCGTCGGGCTTCAGTGTGCCAATGCCGAGCGACGATCTGACATTGCGAGACGATGAGGAGCCCCTGGAGCAAGAACCGCTCGATCTCGCATTGGCTCCGGAACCGGAAGCTGAGCACTCCGAGGAGGCCATGGAGGACCCATCAAAGCCCCCTTCGACCCGCTACGACCGCAAGCGTTAAGCGCGGCCGCAGGCTTGTTACAATCAGTTTTGCCGTTTACCTCAAGGCCTTGGATGTTCTTGTTTTTTCCGCTTCCGCGCCCTAGGTTGACCGGTAACGGAGCAAAGCTATGGGTGGTTTGAGTATTTGGCACTGGATCGTCGTTGTAGTGGTCGTGCTCCTCCTGTTCGGCCGCGGCAAGGTTTCTGAATTGATGGGTGACATGGCCAAGGGCATCAAGGCCTTCAAGCGTGGCATGGCCGAGGACGACACGGCATCGACCGAGCCAAGCAAGAGCGATCCGAAAACGATTGAACAGCGTTCGTCCTCATCGGTGCGAACCGAATCCGAAAAGAAGGTCTGAGCCCGCCCGCGGATTGCGGCTCGGCCGGGGAGAGCCGGCAACCGCCGCGCTTACATGAGCCATGTTTGACATCGGTTGGGGTGAGCTTCTCGTAATCGGCATTGTCGCGCTCGTTGTAATTGGGCCGAAAGAACTACCGGGCGTCGTGCGGATGATCGGCCAAAGCATGGCGAAGCTCCGCCGAATGGCCAACGAGTTTCAGAATCAGTTCAACGAAGCGATGAGGGAAGCCGAACTTGCCGACTTGAAAAAGGACGCAGAAAAAATGATCGAGGACGCAACCTCGTTCAATCCTATCGAAAAGGGGGTCGAGGAAATTAAGAAAGCGGTGGAAGAGACGTCGACGTTACCTGCGACTTCAGTCACTCCTGTTAGAACGCCTGAAACCGAAAAGCCAATCACCGATCAACTAGGCGAAGACCCCAAAAAATGAGCGAAGAAGAGGACATCGACGCCAGCAAGGCGCCGTTGATTGAGCACCTAATCGAATTGCGCGCGCGGCTGATCAAATCGCTGGTGGCGTTCTTCGCGATGTTTTTTCTCTGCTTCTTCTTCGCAAGACCGATCTATAATATTCTTCTGTTCCCGTTCGAGATTGCGGCAGGCCCGAATACCGAGATCAAGCTAATCTACACTGCACCGCAAGAATTTTTATTCACGCAGATCAAGCTTGGTCTTTTTGGCGCGGCATTTTTATCGTTTCCGGTTGTCGCGACGCAGCTCTATATGTTCGTAGCACCCGGCTTGTACAAACATGAACGCGGTGCCTTTCTTCCTTATCTGCTCGCGACACCCTTTTGTTTTCTGTTGGGAGCTTCTTTCGTATATTTCATTGCTATGCCGCTTGCGATGAAATTTTTCCTCAGCATGCAGCAAACAGGAGGTGATGGGCAGGCGTCGATCTCTCTGCTTCCGAAAGTTTCGGAATATCTTTCCTTGATCATGACGCTGATTTTTGCGTTTGGGATCACTTTCCAGTTGCCGGTCGTACTAACGATTTTGGCTCGCGTTGGTCTTGTCACAGCCGCTTGGCTTCGGGACAAGCGACGCTATGCAATCGTTGGAGTATTTGTTGTCGCCGCTGTTCTTACGCCACCCGACGTGATCAGCCAGCTCGCACTTGCGATCCCGACCTTGCTGCTCTACGAAATCTCGATCTATCTCGTTGCCGTGACCGAAAAGAAGCGCGCGGCCGAACAAGCGGCGGCAAATACCCCACAAAGCTCATCTGCCGAATCGCCTGCGGAATAGGCGTATTGTCCACTCTTCGGCTATTCTATCGCGCGGTAGCCGATTCCGCCTTGAATTATCCTTGCTGCAACAAAAGCTTAGACTGGGATTTCGATGTTCGATCCAAAATGGATTCGCGATCAGCCTGATTTGCTTGATCGGGGCCTGCGGCGACGCGGTTTAGAAGCCGCGTCCAAGCGACTCATCGCGCTCGATGAAAAGCGCCGGGAAGTCATCGCGAAACTGCAAACCTTGCAGGAGCGACGCAATGCCATCTCGAAGGAAGTCGGCGTGGCGAAAAAGGAAAACGACGAGGCACGGGCGTCGAGGCTGATGGCTGAGGTCGCTACTCTCAAGGCGGATGTACCGAAGCTAGAACAAGAACAACGCGATGCCGATGCAGCACTCGATAAGGCGCTCGCTGAAATTCCAAATGTGCCCTTTGACGATGTGCCGGATGGCAAGGATGCCAACGCGAATGTCGAGCGACATCGCTTTGGTAAGCCTCCGCAATTCGTTTTCGAACCAAAGTTGCATTTCGAGCTCGGCGGGGTGCGCGGCCTGATGGATTTCGAGACCGCCGCGAAATTGTCCGGCACACGATTCGTGGTGTTGAAGGGAGCTGTCGCTAGGCTCGAACGAGCGTTATCTCAATTTTTTCTCGATGTTCACACTCGCGAGCACGGTTACACCGAAGTTAATCCGCCCATTCTCGTGCGCGATGAGGCGATGTTTGGAACAGCGCAATTACCTAAGTTTGCTGAAGATCAATTTCGTACAACAGTGGACTTGTGGCTTATTCCAACAGCTGAGGTATCCCTCACAAATCTCGTTCGTGAATCCATTGTCGAAGAATTCTCACTCCCGATACGGTTCACAGCCTGCACACCGTGCTTTCGCGCCGAAGCCGGTGCTGCCGGCAAGGATACCCGCGGCATGATCCGCCAGCATCAGTTCACGAAGGTGGAACTAGTTTCGATCACGACCCCAGAGCAGTCCAAAGACGAGCATGAACGCATGTTGTCGAGCGCTGAAGCTGTGCTGAAAAAGCTTGATCTGCATTATCGTGTGATGACACTGTGCACCGGTGACATGGGTTTTGCTGCCGGGAAGACTTACGACATCGAAGTGTGGCTCCCCGGTGAAAATACTTTCCGCGAAATTTCGTCTTGTTCGAATTGCGGTGAGTTTCAAGCTCGCCGTATGCAAGCGCGCTACCGCCCGAACGACGGGAAGGGGACCCGTCCTGTCCACACGTTGAACGGTTCCGGCGTCGCAGTCGGCCGCGCGCTGATCGCGGTCCTTGAAAACTATCAGCAGGCTGATGGCTCAGTTGTCGTTCCAAGCGTCTTGCAGCCTTACATGGGTGGGCTTAAGCGTATCGAGAAAGCAATATAACTTATGCGAATTCTTGTTACCAACGATGACGGCATCCACTCGCCGGGTATTGAGGCTTGCGTTCGGATCGCAGAACAATTGTCCGACGATGTTTGGGTGGTCGCGCCCGAATTTGACCAATCCGGCGTCGCGCATTCGCTTTCACTGAGCGATCCTCTACGACTTCGCGCGATCGACGACCACCGCTACGCGGTGAAGGGTACGCCGACGGATTGCGTCATCATGGGAGTTCGCCACATCCTGAAAGACAAGCGGCCCGATCTCGTCCTCTCGGGCGTGAATCGCGGGCAAAATATCGCTGAAGATGTGACCTATTCCGGCACGGTCGCCGGTGCGATGGAGGGAACGATTTTGGGAATTCCGTCGCTTGCGCTTTCGCAAGTCTACGGACCGAAAACACGTGAAAAGCAAAGCTATGCCACCGCGGAAAAACATAGCCCCGACTTAATCCGTCGACTGCTAGACGAGGGGATTCCAGAGGGCGTGCTGATCAACGTTAATTTTCCCGATTGCGAACCCGATGAAGTTGCAGGCATCGCGGTCACGACGCAGGGCCGTCGTGAACAGGAATTGCTTCGCATCGAACCTCGACACGACGGGCGAGGAAATCCGTATTACTGGATCGCTTTCGAACGCAGGCAATGGCATCCGCCGAACGGTTCGGATATGCAGGCCGTGGCGGCGAAACGCATTTCGGTGACACCCTTGCGTCTCGACATGACCGATGAACCATTCATGACTAGGCTCGCACAGGTATTTGCCCAGCCAAAAAAATAATCATGCCCCGAAAAGTCACGCCGTTCCGGGTATCTCCGTGCGGGGACAACAAATTTTGGTCTGTGCGCACATTTTCTTAAGTCCCTGTTTACCGCTCCCGCGTTTACTCGATCCGTCACATTGCGTGTGTGGGTGTGAGTGGGTGAGTGGCTATGCGTATTCCGGCCTATTTCAAGGCTCCGTTCTTTTACGTTCGATTGTCTGTGATCGGGCTCACTGGCTTAGCAGCAGTGGCCTGCAGCAATGACACCAGCCGTTTCAACGATAGCGCCAATAGCTCCTCCTCTCAGGTGCGCCCCTCAGGCGATGTAACCTCTTCCTTAGGGCAGCACCCCGGTCAGCCGGTGGCACAAATTGAGTCCCGCCCGCTTGATCAACCTGCGTATACGAACAATGGCACGCCGGTGTACGGTCCGTCGGTCTATAGCCAAAACGGCCAGTCTTATCAGCCGAATTACAGCCAGCCGCAGCCGAGTTATCAGTCGCAACCACAGCCGCAATATTCAAACGCGCCGCGTTCGGTACCGGCAGCGCCGGCGCCGCAATATTCGCCGATGGCTGGCGATAATACGGCAAGCATCGCTGCGCGTCCGGCCCCGGCCGGCCCAATCGCCGTCACGCTGAAGCGCGGCGAAACGCTCCATACGCTCTCAAGCCGCTACAACGTCTCGGTGGCCGCGATCATGAAGGAAAATAACTTTGCTGACGCTTCGCGCGTGAGGCCGGGCACCAAGATCATGATTCCATCGCACGCACCGCAGCCAGCGGCTACGGCAGCTGCGCCAATGATGAGCACGAAAGTGGTTCACACTGTCGCCCCGCACGATACGCTGACCTCGATCGCGCACCGGTACAATATTGGCCGTCAACAGATTGCCTACGAAAACAAGATTAACGAATACGCACCGCTCAAAATCGGTCAGAAACTCACCATCCCGGGCGCGACGGTCGCGACCGTGCCTGCACAAGCACGCCGCGCCGAAGTGCCGGCGCAGCCGCAGAAGCAAATTGCACAAAGCAGCGACGCGCCGCTCGATACGGCGGCGCGCGTGAAACCGGTCACGCCGCAGGTTGACGCTGATAGTGAACCTCAAGCGAAGGCGGTGGGCGTCGCTCCATCTTTCCGCTGGCCCGTCAAGGGCCGCGTGATTTCGAATTTCGGCGGCAAACCGAACGGCCAGCAAAATGACGGCATCAATATTTCAGTGCCAGAAAACACTGCCGTGAAAGCCTCGGAAGACGGCGTCGTTGTTTATGCTGGCAACGAACTAAAGGGCTACGGCAATCTTGTACTGATCCGTCACTCAGGCGGCTGGGTCACGGCCTATGCGCACAATTCGGAAATTCTCGTGCACAAGGGCGAGACCGTGAAGCGCGGGCAGGTGATCTCGAAGGCCGGCCAAACGGGGGGTGTCGCTTCTCCACAGCTTCACTTCGAGATCCGTCAGGGCTCAACGCCGGTCGATCCCACCCAGCATTTGTCTTCGCTCTGACGAAAACGCGGCGATATCGCCAAGGTAATTTCTCTTTTCGGTTTTGATTCCGCTCAATTGATTTGCTGATAGTGCATCGATCGTTCCAGGTGACCTCCAGGTTCGATCTTAAGCGGGGCGATCCGGATTCCCGTGGGATACCCGGGCCGCCCCGCGCAGTTCTCTTCGTTTGTGGTACTCGACTGCAATCTAGCTATGAATGACAACCTGTTCGGCCGTACCTATAAGTTTATTTTGACCATGAATCACCTGCGGGACAGCAACCACAGACGAAAAACCCCGACTTCGAGCCGGGGTTTTTTTACAACTGTGGTCAGGCGTCGGGCTTTAGACCGCCATTTTTAGCTGCTTGGCGGCGCGGAAGGCGACCTTTCGGCTCGCCTTGATCGCGATCGCTTCACCTGTCGCAGGATTGCGGCCCATGCGCGCCGCGCGCTTGCGCACCTGGAAGATTCCGAGGCCGGAAATCTTGATGCGCTCGCCCTTCTTTAGATGCTTTGTAATCATCTCGATCAGGTCGTTCAGCACGGCCTCACTCTTCACTTTGGTCATCTGATGATCTTCCGCCATCTGCGCCGCCATGAGCTTCAAAGTGACGGGTTTGGATAAGTTGGCCATTGGCATTTCCCTCCGCAAGCGCGCCGCGCGCTGCGCATTCTGGATATGAGATTCGTGCAAAAAAGCAAAGAAAAAACGCCACTAAGCGATTGGCCCGCCACGCGATTCGGGGCTGGCAAAACGGCATAACTGCTCCATTTCATCGTAGCCAGTCTTAACAACGGCTCAATCGACACCGTTTTTCGCTTTCCACCGCCCGCTATTTCGAGTCTTTCCTGCTTCTGAGGAAACCCAACACCTCGCAAAGGTCGGTTCTCCGCGGCCCGAATCTCCGCATGTGTGATAAAAAGCGGCGTCCAACAAGCGTACGCTTTTTCGACTGTCTGCAACCCAAGATTATTTGGCCTTATGCCGCCTGCGATTCGGTGAGCAATTCGAGGTCTTCGCCAAATTGTTGCGTATGGGTCCACGTTATAATTTCAAGCCGGCCATCGAATTGCTCCGTTACGGCGGTACAGCTCTCCACCCAGTCACCGCAATTCACGTAGATGAACTTGTTGTCATTGCGAATGGCGGCATGGTGGATGTGGCCGCAAATCACGCCGTCGACGCCATACCTTACAGCCTCGTGCAGAAGAGCGGTTTCGTAGTCGCCGATGAAGTTGACGGCGTTTTTGACCTTGAGTTTGGCCCACTTGGAGAGGGACCAATAGGAAAAACCGAATTTGCGGCGCACCTTGTTAAAGAGCGTGTTTGCCGCGATAGCCATGTCGTAAGCCTTATCGCCGAGCAATGCGAGCCAACGCGCGTGCCTGACGACAATGTCGAACAGATCGCCGTGGGTTACGAGATATAAGCGGCCATCAGCACCTTGGTGGATTACATGCTCAAGCACCTCGACTCCGCCGAAATGAGAACCATAGTAGTCGCGCAAAAATTCGTCGTGATTGCCAGGAACATAAATAATGCGCGTTCCCTTTCGTGCCTTACGCAACAGTTTTTGAACCACATCATTGTGGGCCTGCGGCCAATACCAGCTCGATTTTAGTGCCCATCCATCGACAATATCGCCGACGAGATAGATGGTGTCTGCCTCGTGGTGCCGAAGGAAATCGAGAAATTTATCGGCCTGGGATCCGCGCATACCGAGATGGAGGTCGGAAACGAAAAGCGATCGAAATCGCTTTGGACTGTTGATGGAAATCACCTGTCCGGGCCCGCTTTCACTTTTCACGTGGGTCTCATGGCAGATTCATATTACAGTCAGATGATAGCCGAAGACCTCATCTGGTTGGCATTATGCGTCAATTCGCGCCGCCACACAGCGCCGCATTCGAGATCTATGCTCCGGGGTCATAGTCACGAAATCGCATGTCAAATGTTGAACTTGTCTGTCCGTTGGACTGCCGACCTTACTTTAGATAGGCCGCGTCACGCGCGCGTATTGACGCCGTTAAATAACTGTCACGCGAATATTTCAATAAACGCTCATGATTTGGATCAATTGGGCGGCCGTCTTTCTTGCCTTCTCTAGCATTGGCGGGCACCTCATTAGCATTCTCATTGTGTTGTGGAGATTCGGCCGCTCGAAAAATACAGTATCTTCCGCACAGAAGGGTCTCGGCGTCAGCGTCGTTCGTCCTGTTTGCGGCCTCGATCATTACGACGAAGCGACGCTCGGTTCGACATTTCGTCTTGCACATTCGAACTTCGAGATCATCTTCTGCGCGGCGCAAGAGCAGGATGCTTGCGTGCCGCTCGTACGACGGTTAATCGCCGACCATCCTTTCGTGCCGGCGCGCCTTCTCATTGGCAACGACCGCATCGGCGAAAACCCAAAATTGAATAATATGGCGAAGGGCTGGCGCGCCGCCGCCTATGATTGGATCGTGTTCGTCGACAGCAATGTACTTATGCCGGGCGATTATATCGGGCGCCTGCTTTCGAAATTGGA
>Ga0209048_10001158_pt1 | contig 27502 bp, 33 predicted proteins | sample FrelakmetCRP12CR_FD_187146 | JGI IMG/M metagenome (GOLD analysis project Ga0209048, IMG submission 187146) | Freshwater lake sediment microbial communities from the University of Notre Dame, USA, for methane emissions studies - CRP12 CR (SPAdes)... | ecosystem: Environmental > Aquatic >... | reverse complement strand
GGTTCGTAGGGGCGGTAGCTGATGGCCATGTCCAATGAACGCCGTTGCCTCAAGAAACGACGTCGGGGTCTTCCCTTCTGCCGCCCACACTCCTAGCGCCCCACCGCTGCTACCAGCGGAACGCGACGCCGATCGTCGGGCCGCTGAGGTACACGCTCTGGATCGCCGAGCTCGACTTCAGGTCGTAGCTCGTGTAGCGCCAGGTGGCGAGCACCGAGCCCCAGTTGAAGTCGTAGCCCACGCCGGTGATCGCCTGCCAAGTGAACTTCGACTGGCCGGTGCCAACGTCGAGGCAGTAGGGGACGAACCACTTGCGATCGGCGCCGAACTTGGCGCGCCCCTTGACGCCGACGACGGCGTCCCAGTTGTTGATGCTGCTTTCGGCCGAGCCAGACCGCCCCGGGAGCGGCAGCCCGGAAATGTCGCCATTGAACGACCAGTTCAGCCTCTGCTTCATGTCGAGCAGTCGCATGCCGGCAGCGAGGTCCGACGCGTACTCCGGCTTGGCCACCAGGTTGTAGCTGCCGACCGTGGTCCAGATCCGAGACTTCAGGTCCAGGCCGAGGTCCGCACTCACGCCCACCGGCAGCCCGGCGCTGCCGACGCTGAAATCGCGAAATGCAGACTTCGAGGCGCCGAAGTCGGCGTAGACCACGTCGGTCCAGAAACCCCTCTGCCCGTTCCTGCCCTCGAGCGAGCCCATGAACGCGAACTTCAGCGCATCGATGACCTGCTGCGAACTCACATTGATGTTGGATCCACCGCTGCCGGTGAGAAACGATTAGCTGCCGCCGATCGAAGGGAACCAGCCGTAGATCGTGGCGCCCCACTTCCAGTCGTCGCTTGCGCTGTGCGCGTGCACCGCCAGCGGCAGCGCACCGGCCAGCGCAAGCGCGGCGACCCGCGCGGCCGCGAGGCCCATTCCGGTGTGCTTCATGGTTCTTCCTTCTCAGTTGGCACGGTGCCGGCGAAGCCGCGACGCTAGCGCACTTGAGCCTGCGCTTGCGCTTGCAGATCAGGCCGCGTCGTCCGCTGGCGCCTGGGTGTGCTTGATGAAGATCTGCGCAGCCCAGATGCCGATCTCATAGAGCAGGCACATCGGGATCGCGAGCGAGAGCTGCGACACCACGTCGGGCGGCGTGATCACCGCCGCGACGACGAAGGCGAGCACGATGAAGTAGCTGCGGAAGGACTTCAGCTTATCGATGCTCACAATGCCCAGCCTCGCGAGCACCACGACCACCACCGGCACTTCGAAAGCCGCGCCGAAGGCGATGAACATCGTCAGCACGAAGCCGAGGTAGGCCTCGATGTCGGGCGCGGCGGTGATGCTCTTCGGCGCGAAGCTCTGGATGAATCGGAACACCTGGCCGAAGACGAAGAAGTAGCAGAATGCCACGCCGACGAAGAAGAGCAAGGTGCTCGAAATCACGAGCGGCATCACGAGCCGCTTTTCGTGCGAGTACAGCCCCGGCGCGACGAACGCCCACGCCTGGTAGAGCACCACCGGGAGTGCAAGCAGGAAGGCGGCCAGCAGCGTGATCTTCAGCGGCACCAGGAACGGCGAAATCACGTTGGTCGCGATCAGCGTGGTGCCGGCCGGCAGCTGCGCCACCAGCGGCGCGGCGAGCAGGTCGTACAGCCCGCTCGGTCCAGGGTAGAAAGCGAGCGCGGCGAACGCGATGCCGACGGCGATGGCGGCGCGGATCAGCCGGTCGCGCAACTCCACCAGGTGCGTGACAAAGGGCTGCTCGGTGCCCTCGAGTTCGTCGGGGCCGGAAGGCTTGTCGCTCATCGTCCGCGCCGGTCACGCGGCGTTGCGCGGCGGGCGGAAGCGCGCCACCCGCGCCGCGCCGGAGAGCGCCTTGGCGCGCACGCCGTGGCGCTGCTTGTACCACTGAGGCATCGCCGAACGCTTGGTGCGCCAGTGCTTCTTCGGGTGCCTGTACTCGGGCGGCGGGCGCAGATCATCGAGCGGCCCGCTCCCGGGCGGCAGCTCGACACCCGTGCCCTTCCACGAGCTGTCGAGCTCGCTCGTCGTCTGGTGGATCTCGTTCGAGACCGTCTGCTCGACATTGCGCGCCGCGTTCTCGAACTCGGACTTCATCTTCTTCAGATCTTCGAGTTCGATCGAGCGATTGACCTCGGCCTTCACGTCAGCCACGTAGCGCTGCGCCTTGCCGATGAAATGGCCCACCGTGCGCGCCACCCGCGGCAGCTTTTCGGGACCGATGACGATCAGCGCGACGGCGCCGATGAGCGCGATCTTGTCGAATCCGAAGTCGATCATGCGAGCGCGTTACGACAGTCAGGTCTTGGTCTTGGCCTCGACGTCGACGGTGTTGGCGTCAGCTGACTTGTGCGTCGCCGTCACCTGCTGCGCGGGCGCGGCCGGTTCGGCGGTGGTCGACGAACCATCCTTAACGCCGTCCTTGAAGCCCTTGACTGCCGCGCCGAGGTCGGAGCCGATGTTCTTCAGCTTCTTGGTGCCGAAGATCATCACGACGATCAAGAGCACGATGAGCCAGTGCCAGATGCTGAACGAACCCATGATGCTTCTCCGAGAGAGGAATGTGGGATTTTAGGTCAGCCACGGGGCATGCAGGCTCCGTGGCCTTCCGCAGGCGTGGCGCAGGGCGCTGGCACTGCGTCACATCCGGCCTCAGCCCCTCAACCAGGGCCTGGGGCCGCCCATGACGTGCATGTGGAGGTGCTGCACCTCCTGCCGGCCGTCGGGTCCGGTGTTGACGAGGACCCGAAAGCCGTTCACCACGCCCAGTTCGCGCGCCAGGCGCGGCGCCAGCGCCATCATGCGGCCCATCATCGCGGCGTGCTCGTCGCCGGTGTCGTACAGCGTCGCGATGTGCGTCTTCGGGATGACCAGGAAGTGCACCGGCGCCCACGGCGCGATGTCGTGGAAGACGAACAGCTCGTCGTCCTCGTGAACCTTGCGGCTGGGGATCTGGCCGGCGGCAATCTTGCAGAAGATGCAGTTCGGGTCGTGTGTCATGGTTTCGTTGCGGATGTCACTGGGGCATCGGCTGGCCGGCGTTCAGGCTGATCCAGCCGCGCACGATACGGTAGAGGAACCAGATCGAGACCGCGCCCCAGGCGATCCAGCCGGGTGCGATCAGCACCAGCCACAGCGGCGCCGTCACGAGGTAGAGGATGGCGACCCAGACGACGGTGCGGATGCGCCAGGCGAAATGCGACTCCTGCCAGGTGCCCGCGGCGTCGCCCCTCTTCATCAGGTCGAGGATGAAGGCCACCAGCAGCAGTAGCACGCTCGCCTGCACGCCCGGCACCACCGCGCCGATGGCGACGATGGTGTGCAGCAGGTAGCTGATGTTGCCGATCGTGCGCAGCGATTGCTCACGTGCGGAATCGATCACGCTGTCGTTCATGGTTCGCCCTTCTCGCGAACGATCGCCTTGCGCGCCGCAAATTCCTCCAGACCCGACAAACCTTCGCGCCGCTGCAGTTCGGCCAGCACGTCGGCCGGCCGCAGGCCGAACGCGCTGAGAGCGAGCAGGGTGTGAAACCACAGGTCGGCCACTTCGGCGACGATACGGTCGCGCTGCCCGTCCTTGGCCGCGATCACCACCTCGGTCGCCTCCTCGCCCACCTTTTTCAGGATCGCGTCGGTGCCCTTGTGAAAGAGGCGGGCCACATAGCTCTTCTCGGGGTCGCCGGTCTTGCGCAGCTCGATCACCTCGGCCAGGCGCGCCAGCGTGTCATCGGCGTTCACGACGCTCATTTGGTTACGACATGACTTGGGTACAAGTCAGTCTCCTCCGAAGCTTGCGCTTTGTAGATCTTCCCGGGGTCTTTCAAGACCGGCTCGACAGTCTCCCACGCACCATCGGCGTAGCGCTGGAAAAAGCAAGAATGGCGGCCAGTGTGGCAGGCGATCGACGGATCAGCCGCGTCGTGACCGAGTTGCGTGACCTTCAGCAACACCACGTCGTTGTCGCAGTCGAGGCGAATTTCGTGCACCTGCTGGACGTGGCCCGACTCCTCGCCCTTGCGCCAGAGGCGCTGGCGTGAACGGCTCCAGTACACCGCCTCGCCGCGCTCGGCCGTCCGCGCCAGCGCGTCACGGTTCATGAAGGCGAACATCAGCACGTCGTTGCTCCCGACTTCCTGCGCGATGGCGGGCACGAGGCCGTCGCGGTCCCACTTCACATCGTCGAGCCAGTCCATCGCCGCAGTGTAGCGGCGCCGTCAGCCTGGCCCGTGGGTGGCTCCGGACAAACCGCGCTCCCGTGCGAACCATTGCAGCACCGGTAGCGTGCCCGGCAGCAGCGGAGCCACCCGAACCGGCAGCGACTGCCAGGCCATCGCCTGCCTTTCGCGCATCTCGAACTCGCCCGCCCACTCGTATACCTTGCAGAAATGCAGCCGCACCCGCGCGTGCGGATAGTCCACCAGTTCGACCTGCCACGGCTCGGCGTGGACTATGGTGATGCCGAGCTCTTCGTGCAGTTCGCGGCGCAGCGCCTGCTCCACCGACTCGCCGGCCTCGAGCTTGCCGCCGGGGAACTCCCAGTAGCCGGCATAGACCTTTCCCTCGGGGCGGCTGGTCAGCAGGAAGCGGCCGTCGGAGTCGATCAGCACGCCGACGGCCACGTCGACCGGCACCCGTTCAACGCTCTCGCTCACCCGGCGTGGCGCCCGCTGTAGTCGCGTGCGAACTGGGCGGCCACGCGGCCCGATCGCGAGCCGCGTTCGAGCGCCCAGACGAGAGACTCCTGTCGCGCCGCGGCGATCGCGTCCTCGCCGACGCCGAAGCTGCGCAGCCACTGGGCGACGATCGCCAGGTACTCGTCCTGGCTGAACGGGTAGAAGCTGATCCACAGGCCGAAGCGCTCGGAGAGCGAGACCTTCTCTTCCACCACCTCGCCCGGGTGGACCTCGCCGTCCTCGGTATGGCGGTAGCTCAGGTTCTCTCGCATGTACTCCGGAAGCAGATGGCGCCGGTTGCTCGTCGCATAGATCAGCAGGTTGTCGCTCGCCTGCGCGACGGAGCCGTCGAGGATGGACTTCAGCGCCTTGTAGCCGGGCTCGCCCTCGTCGAAGCTCAAATCGTCGCAAAAGACGATGAAGCGCTCCGGCCGCTCGGCCACCAGGTCGACGATGTCGGGCAGGTCGACGAGATCGGTCTTGTCGACTTCGATCAGGCGCAGGCCCTGCGCCGCGAACTCGTTCAGGCAGGCCTTGATCAGCGAACTCTTGCCGGTGCCACGCGCGCCGGTGAGCAGCACGTTGTTGGCGCGCTGACCGGCCATGAACTGCGCGGTGTTGCGCAACAGCCGCTCCTTCTGCGGTTCCACCTCGCGCAGGTTGTCGAGCCGGATCGAGGCCACATGGCGGACCGGCTCGACCACGCCCGAACCGCCGCGATGGCGGTAGCGAAAGGCGATCGCTGCCGACCAGTCGGGAGCGGTGGGCGGGTGCGGCAGCACCGCTTCCAGGCGCGCGAGCAGCCGTTCCGCCCGTGCGATCAGGGTTTCGACGGAGCGCTCGGACATGGCTGGCCCGGCAGCACGATGTCAACCGAGCAGCATCTGCTGGGCCACCTCGAGCTGCTCGGTCGGCATCCGCTTGAAGCCCGAGCGGGCGTAGCGTTGCAGGCGCCCGATGCAAAACGCGGTCAGCACCGAGGCCTGGACGTTGGCATCCACTGTCGGCGTGGCCGACCCGGTTGCTTCGGCGGCCAGGCGCAGGCTTTGCCGGAGCTGCGACTCGATGCGGTCGAAGAACTGGTTCATGCGCGCGAGGAGGCGATCGTTCTCGAACACCAGCGCGTCGCCCACCATCACCCGCGTCATGCCGGGGTTCTTTTCACCGAACTGCAGCAGCACCGCCAGGATGCGCTGCGCCTGCACGCGGCCGTCGCCCTCGCGCTCGGCGATCTGGTTGACGAGGCTGAACACGCTTTGCTCGATGAACTCGATCAGGCCCTCGAACATCTGCGCCTTGCTCGCAAAGTGGCGGTACAGCGCCGCCTCGGAAACCTGGATCTTCGCCGCCAGCGCAGCGGTCGTGACGCGCTCGGCGCCGGGCTGCTCGAGCATCGCGGCAAGCGTCTGCAGGATCTGGATGCGCCGCTCGCCCGGGCGCGGCCGCTTGCGACCGTCGGCAGTGGCTGCCTCGGGCACCGCCGCGGCGCCTTCGCGGGGGTTCGGGGATGCATCAGTGTTCGAGTCGGGCATCACGGCGGGCAGCATTCGGGTGGCGGCGCACAGATTCTTGCACACGCCAGACACTGCCCGCGGTGCAGGTAAACACCAACTTCCCGCTCTTCTCGCATGCAGCCGGCCATGCTGGGCTGGAACCTCAGCGCAGCAACTCGCCCAGTCGACGCACCCGTCGGTCGACGTAGGCGGGGTGCATCGAATGTCGTACCGCGCGACCCTGCACGGCCGCCGCCCGGCGCATCCAGCGCTGCATCCACACCGTCTGCAGGCCGACGCTGCGCGCCGCCTTCTGATGTACCAGCGTGTCTTCCACCAGAACGCAGCGCGACGGCGGCACCCGCAGGCGGACCACCAGACGGCGCAACATGCGAGCGTCGGGCTTAGGGCGCAGCTGGCCGAACATGTGCATGTCCTCGATCGCGATCACGCCGTCGAACCAGCGCGCGATACCCAGAGTGCCGAGCACGCGCTCGGCGTAGGCGCGTGGCGCATTGGTCAGGACGAACTTGCGCCCGCGCAATCGCTGCAGCGCGGCGAGGTCGTGCGGGTGACTGTGCACGCGAGCTTCGAGCCCGGGCAGCAGATGCGTGTGGTGCAGGAAATGCGCAGCGCGCACGCCGTGGTGCCGCGCCAGGCCGAGCAGCGTCGCGCCGTAGCGCAGCCAGTAGTGGCGGCGCATCTCGTCGGCGTCGCTCGTGGACAGCTCGAGTTCTCGCACGATGTAGTCGGTCATCGCGCGGTCGATGCCGCGAAACGCGGCGTGCGATGCGTTGTGCAGCGTGTTGTCGAGGTCGAACAACCAGACCTTCGTCGTCGGCATCAACGCGACCGGATCATCGTCCCGTAGGCCTGGTCGGTCAGGATCTCGAGCAGCATTGCATGCGGCACCCGGCCGTCGATGATGTGCACCGTGTTGACGCCGCTCTTGGCCGCGTCGAGCGCCGACGCGATCTTGGGCAGCATGCCGCCCGAGATCGTGCCGTCGGCGAACAAATCGTCGATCTCGCGCGCCGACAGGTTGGTCAGCAGCTTGCCGTCCTTGTCGAGCACGCCGGGCGTGTTGGTCAGCAGCATCAGCTTCTCGGCCTTCAGCACCTCGGCGAGCTTGCCGGCCACCAGGTCGGCGTTGATGTTGTAGTTCTCGTTGTCGGCACCGAAGCCTAGCGGCGAGATCACCGGGATGAACTGGTCGTCCTGCAAGGCCTTTACCACGCTCGGGTCGATCGATTCGATCTCGCCGACGTTGCCCACGTCGTGCACCTTGCTCGGGTCCTTCAGGTCGACCATCTTCAGCTTGCGCGCCCGGATCAGTCCGCCGTCGCGCCCGGTCAGGCCCACCGCCTTGCCGCCGGCCACGTTGATCAGGCCGACGATGTCCTGCTGCACCTGCCCGGCGAGCACCCATTCGACGACCTCCATGGTCTCGTCGTCGGTCACCCGCATGCCCTGGATGAACGTGCCCTTCTTGCCGATCTTGGCCAACGCCTCCTCGATCTGCGGCCCGCCGCCGTGCACCACGACCGGATTCATGCCGACCAGCTTCAAGAGCACCACGTCCTCCGCGAAGTCCTGCTGCAGCACCGGGTCGGTCATCGCGTTGCCGCCGTACTTGATGACGATCGTCTTGCCGTGGAACTTGCGGATGTAGGGCAGCGCCTGCGACAGGATCTCGGCCTTGTCGCCCGGCGCGATGTGGTCGAGCGAATGGACTCTGGCGTCGCGTGCAGGGGTGGGCATGGGAAGGGGCCGTTGGGTTGCCTTGAGGCGATTGTAAGAAGCGAGATCCCGCCAAGTCGGGTCCTCGGCCTGTTGCCGCGAGGCGATGCTGGGCCTGAGGGGCTAGAAGTGGATGCCTCGCATCATCTGCGCCATCGCGATCGCCTCCGGCGACAGGTTCGCCTTTGCGCCCTTCTCGCCCTTCGCGGCGGCGCTGTCGGGGAACATGCGGAAGGTGGTGTTCATGATGATCTGCGTGATCCGCGGCGCGGCCGTGTGCAGCAGCGCCCCGAAAATGCCGAGCCTCGTCGCCACGCGCACCGGCTTATCGATGCAGGCCTGGACGATCAGGTTCGCCGCCTCCTCGGGGTCGAGCAGCGGCATGTTCTCGTAGATCTTCGTCGGCGCCGTCATCGGCGTGCGCACCAGCGGCATGTTGACCGTGGTGAAGGTGATGCCCTGGTCGGCGAATTCGCTCGCCGCGCAGCCCGTCCAGGCGTCGAGCGCCGCCTTGCTCGCCACGTAGGCGGAGAAGCGCGGCGCGCTCACCAGCACGCTGATCGAGCTGATGTTGACGACGTGGCCCTTCTTCTTGGCCACCATGCCCGGCAGCAGTCCCATCGTGACGCGCAGCGATCCGAAGTAGTTGAGCTGCATCGTGCGCTCGAAGTCGTGGAAACGGTCGTAGCTCGACTCGATCGCACGGCGGATCGAACGGCCGGCGTTGTTGATCAGGAAGTCCACGCCGCCGTGCTCCTCCTGCAGCCTCCGTACGAACTCGGCGCAGCTCGCCTCGTCGGCAATGTCCACCGCGTAGCTGACGACCTTGGCATCCTTGCCTGCGGCATCACTGATCGTCTTCACCGCCTCGGCCAGCTTGTCTTCGCCGCGCGCACAGATGATGGTCAGCGCGCCGGCCTCTGCGAACTTGATGGCCGCCGACAGGCCTATGCCCGACGAGCCCCCGGTGACGAGCACCACCTTGCCACCCACCGTGCCGCGCAACGAACGGTCGATGAAGAGAGCCGGGTCGAGGTGGCGCTCCCAGTAGTCCCAGATCCGCCACGCATAGTCGTGCAGGTTCGGGCATTCGATGCCGCTGTCCTTGAGCGCGGAGAGTGTCTCGCGGCAGTCGAAACGCGTCGGGTAGTTGACGAAGGAGAACATGTCCTCGGGAACGCCGAGATCCTTGATGACCGCATTGCGAACCCTGCGCACCGGCGCCAGCGCCATCATTCCCTTCTTCACGCTCTTCGGAATGAAGCCGAACAGCGCGGCGTTGACGAACAGGTTCATCTTCGGCGCGTGCGCGGCCTTGCTGAAGATGTCGAGAACGTCGCCGACACGGTAGCCCACCGGGTCGACGATATGGAAGCACTTGCAGCTGGCGCGCGCGTGGTGGTGGCTGATGTGGTCGAGCGCGGCGACGACGAAGTCCACCGGCACGATGTTGACGCGCCCGCCTTCGAGGCCGATCGACGGCATCCACGGCGGCAGGATCTGGCGCATGCGCTGGATCAGCTTGAAGAAGTAGTACGGGCCGTCGACCTTGTCCATCTCGCCAGTGGTGGAGTCGCCGACCACCATTGCCGGGCGGTACACCGTCCACGCCACCTTGCACTCCTTGCGCACGATCTTCTCGCTCTCGTGCTTTGTCATGAAGTACGGGTGGTCCAGGCCCTCGGCCTCGTCGAACATGTCTTCGCGGAACACGCCTTCGTATAGGCCGGCGGCGGCGATGCTGCTCACGTGGTGGAGGTGGCCGGCATCGATCGCCTTGGCGAACTCGACCGCGCTGCGCGTGCCTTCGATGTTGACCTTGATCTGGCTTTCCGCGTCGGCGTTGAGGTCGTACACCGCCGCCAGGTGGTACATGTGGTCGATCTGCCCCTTCAGCCGCTTGATGTCCTCGGCGGCCACGCCCATCTTCTTGCTCGTCAGGTCGCCGTAGACCGGGATCGCTCTCGTCTTGGCGACGCCCCAGTAGTCGAGCAGCGAGGCGACCTTGCCCTCGCTTTCGGGGCGCAACAGGAAGTGCACGACCGAACCGCGCCGAGCCAGCAGCGTCTTGACGAGGCGTTTCCCGATGAAGCCAGTGGCGCCGGTGACGAAGTAGTGCATACCATCTCCTGGGGGTCGAGTGCGGGGCGAACACGCATTCTTACCGATTGCGCCGAGTAGCGGCCGCGAAGTTTCCCCAAGCCGGCGCGACCTGGGAAACGAGCCCGGTCTCGATGCCGGGCGGCCCGAGAATTAGGCTGTCCCCTCCATGCCACTTGCTTATAGTGTGGGTCTCTCGGCACTCCATCGGGGAGCGGCCAGTCCTCACAGGAAAGGCGAAATGATCATGGTCAAGAGACTGAAGGCGCTGAGCGAAAAGCAGGCCAGCGGTGCCGCCGGATTGCTCGACAGCCAGCTCGCCCACACGGTGAAGGAGTCGGCGCAGCAGATCTGGCTGGCCGGCCTGGGCGCCTTCTCGAAGGCGCAGGCCGAAGGCGGCAAGGTGTTCGAGGCGCTGGTTCGCGAGGGCGTGTCACTGCAACGCAAGACCCATGCCGCCGCGGAGGACAAGATCAGCGAAGTGACCAGCAAGATGACCGGCATGGCCGAAGGCATTTCGGGCAAGGCCACGCAGCAGTGGGACAAGCTGGAGTCGATCTTCGAGGAGCGGGTTGCCAAGGCATTGAACCGTCTCGGCGTGCCTTCGGCGAAGGATGTCGACGCCCTGATGGCGCGCATCGACGCGCTCAGCGCCAGTGTCGCCAAGCTTTCCGGTGGCGCCGCGTCGAAGCCTGCAGCGAAGGCTGCCACTGTCAAGTCCTCCGCCAGGCCTGCGCTGAAGCGAACTGCACGCAAGTCCGCCAAGACTTGAGTGCGCGGCCGTGGCAGATCGGCCATCGCACGCCGCCGCCGTCGCCGCACCCCGCATCGGGCTGGCTTTGGCGGGCGGGGGTCCTTTGGGCGCCATCTACGAGATCGGCGCGCTGTGCGCGCTCGAGGAGTCGCTCCAGGGTCTGAACCTGACCGACTGTCATGGCTATGTCGGTGTCTCGGCCGGCGGCTTCATTGCGGCAGGACTGGCCAACGGAATCTCGCCGCGTGAGTTGTGCCGCGCGTTCATCGAGAACGAGGGCGATGCCGACGACATCCTGCATCCCGACAGCCTGATGCGCCCGGCCTGGGGCGAGTTCTCGCGCCGCCTGGCAGCTGTTCCTACACTGGTGGCACAGGCAGCCTGGCGCTACGTGTTCCTCCCTCGCCGCTCGCTGCTCGGCGCATTCGAACGTGTGGGACGCGCGCTGCCCAGCGGGCTGCTCTCGAACCGCCTGCTCGAGGAACAGATGCGGCGCGTCTTCAGCGCCGCCGGACGCAGCAACGACTTTCGGAAGTTGCGCCGCAAGCTGGTGCTGGTGGCCACCAACCTCGACACCGGTGAGGCCGCGCCGTTCGGCCAGCCCGGCTGGGACCATGTGCCAATTTCACGCGCGATCCAGGCCAGTGCGGCGCTTCCGGGCCTGTTCCCGCCGGTCGAGATCGCCGGCAAGTACTACGTCGATGGCGCGCTGAAGAAGACGCTGCATGCCTCGGTGCTGCTCGACGAGGGGCTCGATCTGCTGATCTGCCTGAACCCGCTGGTGCCTTTTGACGCCAGCGCTGCGCCGCGCCACCGGGTGATGAGCAGCGGCGAGGAGCGCATCCCGAAGCTCGTCGATGGCGGCCTGCCGGTCGTGCTGTCGCAGACCTTCCGGTCGCTGATCCATTCACGGCTGCTGCTGGGGCTGAAGGGCTACGAGACCAGCCACCCCGACACGACGATCCTGCTGTTCGAGCCCGACCCCCGCGACGCCGAGCTGTTTCTCGCCAACACCTTCAGCTATTCGCAGCGGCGCGCGCTGGCCGAGCATGCCTTCCAGCAGACACGCCGCATGCTACGCTCGCGGCGCTCGGTGCTGGCGCAGCAACTCGCAAAGCACGGCGTGCGCATCGACGATGCGGCGCTCGACGACGCGCACCATACGCTCTTCGGCAGGCGCGCGCCGTCGCGGCTGCGTTCGGCGCGCGCGCTGCGGCGGCTCGAGGAAGTGTTGAACGACCTCGACCATGCACTGGCACAGCGCATGGCGTGACGACGCTGGCACGGTGGCCGCATGCAGCCGGTCAGCCGAACGACCAGGTCCCTGGAAACAGCCATAGCAGACCAGCCGTCATCGTGACGTAGCGCGCGAACTTGCCGATCGCCATGTAGGCGACGCACGGCCAGAACGGCAGCTTCAGCCAGCCGGCCACGGCGCACAGCGGGTCGCCCACGACCGGCAGCCATGACAGCAGGCAAGCCCTGGCGCCGAGCCGCTGCAGCCAGCGCATTGCGCGCGCCTCGGGCGTTCGATGCGCCAGCGTCTCGTAGGCGCGCTCGGCACCGTAGCCCATCCACCACGTCAGCGCCCCGCCCAGCGTGTTGCCGGCGGTGGCCACCAGCATGGCAGGCCAGAAGAGGTGCGGGTTGAGCTTGACCAGGCCCAGCACCGCCGGCTCGGAACCCATCGGCAGCAGGGTCGCCGAGACGAAGGCGACGATGAACACCGTGCTCAGGCCGAATTCAGGCAGGGCAAGCGTCGCGAGCAGGGTCTGGAGCCAGGGCGGCATGGTGCATTATCGAGCGCCCGCCAGCAGCGCCCCGGTCGCGGCGGCGGGGAAGCCCTGACCGCTATACTGGTGCTCGCTTTTTCAGCAGGTCACGCTTCCCAGCCCGTCATGCGCCTCGGCCCCTTCGAGCTGCCCAACCGCCTCTTCGCGGCACCGATGGCAGGCGTCACCGACCGACCCTTCCGCCAGCTCTGCAGGCGCCTCGGCGCGGGCTACGCGGTGAGCGAGATGGTGAGCTCGCGCAAGGATCTCTGGCACAGCCTGAAGACCTCGCGCCGCGCCAACCACGACGGCGAGACGGCGCCGATCGCAGTACAGATCGCCGGCACCGACGCGCAGATGATGGCCGAGGCGGCGACCTACAACATCGCCCGCGGTGCCCAGATCATCGACATCAACATGGGCTGCCCGGCGAAGAAAGTGTGCAGCAAGTGGGCCGGCTCGGCGCTGATGCAGGACGAGCCGCTGGCCCTGCAGATCGTCGAAGCGGTGGTGGCCGCTTGCGCGCCCCGGGGCGTCCCGGTCACGCTGAAGATGCGCACCGGCTGGCGCGCCGGGCGGCGCAACGCGGTGCAGCTCGCGCTAGCGGCCGAAGGCGCCGGCGTCGCGATGATCACGGTGCACGGCCGCACGCGCGAGCAGGGCTACAAGGGCGCGGCCGAGTACGAGACGATCGCCGAGGTCAAGTCGCGCCTGCGCATTCCGATCGTGGCCAACGGCGACATCGATTCGCCGCGCAAGGCGGCCGAGGTGCTGGCGCGCACCGGCGCCGACGCGATCATGATCGGTCGGGCGGCGCAGGCGAGGCCATGGATTTTCGGCGACATCGCGCACTTCCTGGCCACCGGTCGGGAGCGACTGCGACCCGAGGTGCGCCTGGCCCGAAGCTGGCTGATCGAGCATCTGCACGACCACTACAGCCTGTATGGCGAATTCGCCGGCGTGCGCACGGCGCGCAAGCACATCGGTTGGGCGGTGCGTGCGCTTCCCGGCGGCGAGGTGTTTCGCGCGCACATGAACACGCTGGACGATTGCAAGGCGCAGATCGACGCTGTCGACCACTGGTTCGAAGCGCTCGCCCAGAGCCACGAGCGCCTTCCCGCGCGCGCGGCAGACGACCACGGCAACGAGACGATGCTGGAAGCGGCATGAGCACGAAGAAGCATATCGAGGAGTGCGTTCGCGACAGTCTGGAGACCTACTTCCGCGACCTGCGCGGCGTGGAGCCCAGCGACGTGTACGAGATGATGCAACGCGTTGTCGAACGGCCTTTGCTCGAGGTGGTGATGAACCACGCCGAGGGCAACCAGTCGCGCGCCGCCCTGTGGCTGGGCATCAACCGCAACACCTTGCGACGCAAGCTCCTCGAGCACAAGCTGATCAAGTGACGAAAGCGCAGTTTCAGTGGAGGCTGACTTGTACTCACGTGATGTCGTAACTAGACAGCAAGACGCGCCGCGCGCGACGCGATCGCATCGTCCGGGTTTCTGATGACACAACTCACAGCGTTGCTCTCTGTCTCGGACAAGACTGGCGTCGTCGAGTTGGCTCGTGCGCTGCATGCGCTCGACGTCAGGCTGTTGTCCACCGGTGGCACCGCGAAGCTGCTGCAGGAGGCTGGCCTGCCGGTCAGCGAAGTGGCCGAGCACACGCGATTCCCCGAGATGCTCGACGGCCGCGTGAAGACGCTACATCCGGCCATCCACGGCGGGTTGCTGGCGCGCCGCGACATGCCTGCACACATGGCGGCACTCGCCGAGCACGGCATTGCGACGATCGACCTGCTCGTCGTCAACCTCTACCCGTTCGAGGCCACCGTCGCCAAGGCCGGCTGCACGCTGGCCCAGGCGATCGAGAACATCGACATCGGCGGCCCGGCGATGGTGCGCTCGGCGGCGAAGAACTGGACCGACGTTGCGGTGCTGACCGATGCGTCGCAATACGCCGGCGCGCTGGCCGAACTCCGGCGCGACGGCAAGCTGGGCCCGGCGACGCGCTTCGCGCTCGCGGTGGCGGCGTTCAACCGCGTCAGCAACTACGACGCGGCGATCAGCGACTACCTGTCTTCGCTGCAGCCCGACGGCACGCGCAGCGAGTTCCCGGCGCAGAGCAATGGCCGCTTCGTCAAGCTGCAGGACCTGCGCTATGGCGAGAACCCGCATCAGAGCGCGGCGTTCTACCGAGACCTGAGTCCCGCGCCCGGCTCGCTGGTCACCGCGACGCAGGTGCAGGGCAAGGAACTCTCGTACAACAACATCGCCGACGCCGACACCGCGTGGGAATGCGTGAAGTCGTTCGACGGACCTGCCTGCGTCATCGTCAAGCACGCCAACCCCTGCGGCGTGGCCCTCGGCGCCAGCGCGGCCGACGCCTATGCGAGGGCCTTCAAGACCGACCCGACCTCGGCCTTCGGCGGCATCATCGCCTTCAACGCGATCGTCGACGGCGCGACCGCGGCGCTCGTCGCGAAGCAGTTCGCCGAGGTGCTGATCGCGCCGGACTACACCGACGAGGCGCGCGCCGTCTTCGCGGCCAAGGCCAATCTGCGCGTGCTTCGAATCGCGCTGGAGGGCTTGCGGCGCGACGGCGCCACCGCGTGGGAGCAGGGCCGCAATTCTCATGACCTGAAGCGCGTCGGCTCGGGGCTGCTGATCCAGAGCGCCGACAACCGCGAGATCACCCGCGCCGAGCTGAAAGTCGTCACGACCCGCCAGCCAACGCCGCAGCAGACGGACGACCTGCTGTTCGCCTGGAAGGTCGCGAAGTACGTGAAGAGCAACGCCATCGTCTTCTGCGGAGACGGCATGACGCTCGGCGTGGGCGCCGGTCAGATGAGCCGCGTCGACTCGGCGCGCATCGCGAGCATCAAGGCCGCGAATGCCGGGCTGTCGCTGTCGGGCTCGGCCGTCGCGAGCGACGCCTTCTTCCCGTTTCGCGACGGACTCGACGTGGTCGTCGACGCCGGTGCCACCTGCGTGATCCAGCCCGGCGGCAGCATGCGCGACGACGAGGTGATCGCGGCGGCGAACGAGCGTGGCATCGCGATGGTGCTGACCGGTGTGCGGCATTTCCGGCATTGAAGTGGCGACATCCCCAGGCTCACTGCGTTCGCTGCCCCATGAGCCGCACAGGCGACAACGAGAGCCTGTCGCGCAACCAGCCCAGACCGCATGAGACTCGCCGAGGCCGCCGGTCTCTTCCTCGCCGGGCTGGCGCGCCTGATCACCGGCGCACAGGGCCACTGGTACGGCTGTCCGCCCAAGGCCGAGCAGCGCATCTATTTCGCCAACCACCAGAGCCACTTCGACTGGGTGCTGATCTGGGCCGCGCTGCCGCGCGACCTGCGCGCGCGCACCCGCCCGATCGCCGCGCGCGACTACTGGACCGCGAGCCCCTTCAAGGCCTGGATCACGCGTGAGATCTTCAACGCGGTCTACGTCAGCCGAGTGCCGGCGGCCGAGCGGGCAGCCGACGAAGACCCGCTCGAACCGCTGCTCGAGGCGCTGGCGAGCGGCGACTCGCTGGTGATCTTTCCCGAAGGCACGCGCAGCAGCAAGGGCGAGCCGCAGGCCTTCAAGGCCGGGCTGTATCACCTCGCGGAAAAGTTCCCGGCCGTGCAGTTGATTCCGGTCTGGATCGACAACGTGCAGCGCGTGATGCCCAAGGGCGAAGTGGTGCCGGTGCCGATCCTGTGTTCGGTGACCTTCGGCGCCCCGTTGCAGTTGGAGCCGGGAGAGGACAAGCGAGCGTTCCTCGAGCGAGCGCGCGACGCCGTGGTGGCACTGCGCGAGGTGGCCGCATGAAGCGAAGGGCGAGGATCGCGCGAGCCGACCGCCTCGCGCAGCGTGGCAGGCGGGCGCGATCGCGTCGCGCCTGCACTGCTTGCTGCGCAACGCGGACGTTCCGGCGCAACCCCGAAACGGGGATCGACCAGCGCACTGCTGCCAGCCGGCGACGATCGATTGTTGCGCCTGGTCTGAGCGCTTCGGAGCAGGCCGCCTGATGGGCTCGCTGCGCAACCTGAGCGTCACGCAGCAGGTGGGGCTGCTGTTCGTCGTGCTGTTCGGCCTGCTGGCGCTGACAACCATCGTCTCGTTCAGCCGAACGCTGCGCGAGCAGACCGACGAACAGTTCGAGCGCCAGCTTCGCTTCAGACGCGACCTGCGCGCCGCCTGGATCGGCTCGCTCACGTTCTGGGTCGCATGGGTGTCGGGCCCGGTGGGGGCAACACTGCTTTTCGCAGTGATGTCGTTCCTTGCCCTGCGCGAGTTCATCACGCTGACGCACACGCGTCGCGCCGACCACCGCAGTCTGCTGCTCGCATTCTTCGCCGTGCTGCCGTTGCAGTTCGCGCTCGCCGGCGCGCAGAGCCTGAACCTGTTCATGGTGTTCATTCCGGTCTACACCTTCCTCGCGATTCCGGTGGTGAGCGCCTTCGGCGACGACCCGCAGCGCTTCCTGGAACGCACGGCCAAGATCCAGTGGGGCATCATGGTCTGCGTCTACGGCATGAGCCACGCGCCGGCGCTGCTGCTGCTGGAGTTCCCTGACTACCTCGGCCGCGGCGCCTTCCTCGTGTTCTACCTGGTGGCGGTGGTGGCCGCGGCCTACGTCGCGCAGGAGGCGGCCAGCCGACACCTTCGAAGACGCCCGGTGGCGCGCCACATCAGCCGCTCGTTCTCGTGGCGTGCCTGGCTGACGGGTGTGCTCGCCGCCGGGCTCGTCGGCGGCCTGCTCTACTGGGCAACGCCGTTCAAACCCGCCCAGGCGATTGCGATGGGCCTCGTCAGCGGCGGTTGCGGCACGCTCGGAGACTTCGTGATGAAGGCGCTCAAGCGCGACGCCGGCGTGCGCCACTGGGGCAGCAAGGCGTCGGTGACGGGCGCCGTCGGGCTGCTCGATCGCGTCGCCCCGCTGTGCTTCGCCGCGCCGGTGTTCTTTCATTCGGTGCGCTGGTACTTCGGCGTCTGACCGTGCGAATCCTCGGCATCGATCCAGGTCTGCGGACGACGGGTTTTGGCTCCGGCCGGCGCTTCGCGCCTTCACGTCCGCTGCGCGGGCATGAGCCTGCGCCGAAACCCTTGCCTCGTCGCGGGACATCGGAGTAGACCCCGGTGCGAATCCTCGGCATCGATCCAGGTCTGCGGACGACGGGTTTTGGGGTCATCGACGTCGACGGGGCGGCGTTGCACTACGTAGCCAGCGGCACGATCCGCACCGATTCAGTCGACAGCGGCCAGTTGCCGTTGCGCCTGAAGGTCATCTTCGACGGCGTGGGCGAAGTCGTGGCGCGCTACCGGCCGCAGTGCGCCTCGATCGAGATCGTGTTCGTCAACGTCAATCCGCAAAGCACGCTGCTGCTCGGACAGGCGCGCGGCGCTGCGATCACCGCGCTGGTCTCGCACGACGTCGAGGTGGCCGAGTACACCGCGCTGCAGATGAAGAAGGCCGTCGTCGGCCACGGCCATGCGCGCAAGGAACAAGTGCAGGCCATGGTCTCGCGCCTGCTTGCGCTGCCCGGGCTGCCGGGCAAGGACGCCGCCGACGCGCTCGGCCTGGCGGTCTGCCATGCCCACGCCGCGAGTTCGTTCGCCGCCATCGAGCGCGCGACGCAGCGGGTGCGCAGGACGCGCTCGCAGTACAAGGCGGGCCGCAGCTATTGACGGCGCCTGGGCCTTGCGCCGTCTCCGCGGCCCGGTTACCAGTGAATGATGATCAGGATGATGTGCCTGAAGATCGTGACGTTGAAAGTGATCAGCACGACCAGGGCCGACCAGCGATAGAAGCGCAACGCCTGCGCACGCATGCGGTCGTCACCGTTCGCGAGGTAGGCGCCGAAGTACAGTGCGCAGGGCACGGCCGTCAGCATGAACAGCACGAAGGCGAACCAGAAGAAGTATTTCATTGCCGTATCCGCGTCAGATCATCAGTGCCAGCCGCTCGAGGATGAGCACGGCAAAGAAGCCCAGCCCCGCGACCAGCGTCCACTTGACGATGCGCCAGCCCAGGTTGCGCCAGCGCGTCTGACCCGTGCCGGCATACATCGCGAAGCAGAGCACCCCGGCCACCAGCAGCAGTCCGAAGACCACCCGGGCGATCAGCATCGCGCGCTTCCATTGGCAGCCAGGCTCACCACGCCGGCGCCAGGTCGGTGAAGCCGGCCGGCGCCCGCGCTTCGTCGTCGAAGCTGGCCCACTCGTAGTTCGCCTCGTCGGCCAGCACGGCGCGCAGCAACCGGTTGTTCAGCGCATGGCCGCTCTTGAAGGCGCTGTAAGCGGCGAGCAACGGGTGGCCGAGCACCCACATGTCGCCGATCGCGTCGAGGATCTTGTGTTTCACGAACTCGTCGTCGTAGCGCAGACCGCCCGCATTGAGCACCCTGGCATCGTCAACCACGATCGCGTTGTCCATGCTGCCACCGAGCGTGAGGCCGCGCGAACGCATCGTCTCCACATCCTTCGTGAAACCGAAGGTGCGCGCGCGCGCGATCTCGCGCTTGTACTGCCCCGAGCCCATGTCGAACTCGACGCGCTGCCCGGTCTGGTCGACCGCGGGGTGGTCGAACTCGATCTCGAAGCTCAGCTTGTAGCCCTCGAACGGATCGAGGCGGACCCACTTGAGGGTCGCTCCAGAGCCCTCGCGCACCTCGACCGGGCGCAGGATGCGCAGAAATCGCTTCGGTGCGTCCTGCAGCGCGATGCCTGCGCTTTGCAGCAGGAACACGAACGACGCCGCCGAGCCGTCGAGAATCGGCACCTCGTCGGCGGTGATGTCGATGACCAGATTGTCGATACCGAGACCCGAGCAGGCCGACATCAGGTGCTCGATCGTCTGCACCCGCGGCGCGCCGGGTTCGCCGCCGGCCGAGATCGTCGAGGCCATGCGAGCATCGCTCACCACCGACGCCGACACCGCGATCTCCACCGGCAGCGGCAGATCGATGCGGCGGAACACGATGCCCGTGTCCGGCGGCGCGGGGCGCAGCGTCAGTTCGACACGCTGCCCGCTGTGAAGCCCGACGCCGACCGCGCGAGTGAGGGACTTCAGGGTGCGTTGCTGGAGCATCGTCGAATTGTATGGACCCCGGTTCGAGAGCGCAGCCCAGGTCCGGCACCCAGGTTCGGCTGCGTCCCGCCCGCGCCAAGGCCTGGGCGGGACGCCCGGTCAGTCCGCCTGCCTGCGCAGAAACGCGGGAATCTCGATCTCGTCCATGCCGTTGCTCGCCAGCGCGTCGACCTTGGCCGCCGCGCTGCGGCTGTTTCGCCACACGCTCGGCGTCGACAGCCCGCTGTAGTCGTGCGCAGGCGCCGCGCCACTGCCCGCCGCGGCCTGGGTCGGCTGCGCCATCACCGTCAGATTGTCGGTGCCGGTACGCTGCAGCGGCGCGCTGTGCACGACGCTGATCGGCGTCTGCGCGCGCCGCGCCTGCGACGACAGGCCGGTGGCGATCACCGTCACGCGCAGCTGGTCGCCGAGCGTCTCGTCGTAGGCCGTGCCGTAGATCACGTGCGCGTCGTCGCTGGCATAACGGCGGATCGTGTTCATCGCGTTGCGGCTCTCGGCGAGCTTGAAGGTGCCGCGGCTGGCTGCTATCAGCACAAGTACGCCGCGCGCGCCCGAGAGGTCGATGCCTTCGAGCAGCGGGCAGGCCACCGCCTGGTCGGCCGCCTTGGTGGCGCGGTCGGGGCCGCCGGCAATGGCGGTGCCCATCATCGCCTTGCCCGGTTCGCTCATCACTGTCTTCACGTCCTCGAAGTCGACATTGACGAGGCCCGGCATGTGGATGATGTCGCTGATGCCACCGACGGCGTTCTTCAGCACGTCGTTGGCGTGCGCGAAGGCCTGGTCCTGCGTCACGTCGTCGCCCAGCACGTCGAGCAGCTTGTCGTTGAGGACGACGATCAGCGAATCGACGTTCGCCTCGAGTTCGGCGAGACCGGCGTCGGCCGCCTTGGTGCGGCGGATACCCTCGAATTCGAACGGCTTGGTGACCACGCCGACCGTCAGGATGCCCATCTCCTTGGCCACGCGGGCGATGATCGGCGCCGCGCCGGTGCCGGTGCCACCGCCCATGCCGGCGGTGATGAAGAGCATGTTGGCGCCGGTGATGGCCTCGCGGATGCGCTCCTCGGCCTCGACCGCGGCGGACTTGCCGACCTCGGGCTTGGCGCCCGCGCCCAGCCCTGTCGTGCCGAGCTGGATCAACTGGTGCGCGCTGCTGCGGTTCAGCGCCTGCGCGTCGGTGTTGGCGCAGATGAACTCCACGCCCTGCACGCACTGCGCGATCATGTGGTCGACCGCGTTACCGCCTCCGCCGCCGACGCCGATCACCTTGATCTGGGTGCCCTGGTCGAATTCTTCCATCATTTCGATAGCCATGTGTGACTCCAATCCTTTGTTGCAGTTGCCGTGATCCGTGGTCTTGCTCTTTGCTTCACTCGCGCTCTCTTCGCCGAGGTCGCCCGGGGGTGCCGGGGTCCGCGGTCGCAGGTGTCTGGGCGGCGGTGGCGCCCGGCTGAATCCGGAGTGACGCGCCGCTCTGTGGTGCCTTCTGCTGTTCATGCTCGTCCGATCAGAAATTGCCGAGGAACCAGTCCTTCAGCCGTCCCACGAAGGTCTTCATCGATCCGGCTTGATGGGCAGCCTTCTGGCCGCGCGCGCGACCCAGCCGCGCCTCTTCGAGCAGCCCCATCACCGTGGCCGATCGGGGGTTGGCGATCATGTCGTGCAGCGGGCCGCCGTAGGTCGGGTTGCCCCTGCGCACCGGCTTCAGGAAGATGTCTTCGCCGAGCTCGACCATCCCCGGCATCACCGCCGAGCCACCCGTGATGACGATGCCGCTCGACAGGAGTTCTTCGTAACCGCTCTCGCGGATGACCTGGTGCACGAGCGAAAAGATTTCTTCCACTCGCGGCTCGATCACGCCGGCCAACGCCTGGCGGCTGAGCATGCGCGGCGCGCGATCGCCGAGGCCCGGCACTTCGAGCTGCTCGTTCGGGTCGGCGAGCAACTGCTTGGCCACGCCGTACTCGACCTTGATCTCCTCGGCGTCCTTGGTCGGCGTACGCAGCGCCATCGCGATGTCGCTGGTGATCAGGTCGCCGGCGATCGGGATCACCGCGGTGTGGCGGATCGAGCCGTCGGTGAAGATCGCCACATCGGTGGTGCCGGCGCCGATGTCTACCAGCGCCACGCCGAGGTCCTTCTCGTCCTGAGTCAGCACGGCCGCGCTCGACGCGCTCGGGTTCAGCACCAGGCGCTCGACTTCGAGCCCGCAGCGGCGCACGCACTTGACGATGTTCTCGGCCGCGCTCTGCGCGCCGGTGACGATGTGCACCTTGACCTCGAGCCGGCCGCCGCTCATGCCGATCGGCTCCTTCACCTCGTGGCCGTCGATCACGAATTCCTGCGGCTCGACGAGCAGCAAGCGCTGGTCGTTCGGGATGTTGATCGCCTTCGCCGTCTCGACGACGCGGTTGACGTCGACCGGCGTGACTTCCTTGTCGCGCACGATCACCATGCCGGTCGAGTTCTGGCCGCGGATGTGGCTGCCGGTGATGCCGGTGTGGACGTGGGTGATCTTGCAGGCGGCCATCATCTCGGCCTCCTTCAGCGCCTGCTGGATCGACTGCACCGTGGCGTCGATGTTCACGACCACGCCTCGTTTCAGGCCGTGGGTCGGCGCCACGCCGAGCCCGGTCAGACGCAGCGCGCCGTCCGGCAGCACCTCGGCGACGACGGCCATCACCTTGGCCGTGCCGATGTCCAGGCCGACGACGAGATCCTTGTATTCCTTGGCCATTTCAGCTCTCTTGTTTGCCGGTCAGCGCTTGCTGGTCTTGGCCGCTGCCGCGGCAGCGCCGGTGGAAATGCCCTTGAGCCGCAACGCATAGCCCTCGTTGTGGCGCAGGTCGGCGTATTCGAATGCGCGTCGATAGCGCGAGGTCATCTGCGCCAGCGTGCTCGCGAAGCGCTCGGTGCGCGCGATCACCTCGTCGTCGCTGCCGCGACCGAGCTCGATTTCGGCGCCGCTGTCGAGCTCGACGCGCCAAGAGCCTCGTGCCGACAGGGCGAGCGTCTCGATCTGCGCGTCGAGCCGCTCGCACACCGGCGCCAGGCGACGGAGCATCGTGAGCATCTGCGGCGCGCTGCCTTCGGGCCCCCGCAGCGTCAGAAGGTGGTCGTCCTCGACGTCGCCGAGGTTGGCGTCGAACACCTCGCCGAAACCGCTGACAAGCCTGCTCGCGCCGTCGTCGCCCCATTGCGCGACCGCGCGGTACTCTTCGAGCCGCACGGCGAGCCGGTTCGGCCATTCTCGGCGCACCACTGCCTGGCGCACCCACGGCACCGACTCGAATGCGCGTTGCGCCTGCCGCAGGTCCATCGTGAAGAAGCTGCCGGCCAATTTGGGCAGCGCGTTGGCGCGGATCGTCGACACGCTGTTGCGCGCGACATCGCCCTCGACGCGGATACCGCGGATCGCGAATGCCGGCAGCCGCGCCGCCCAGGCGATCAGCAGCGCCGCGAGCCCGATCACGAGCAGTGCCGCCAGCAGCGTCGCGGTGCTGTTCATCAACCGTACGTCCATCGGCAAGGCCGGTGGCGGGTTGGCGTGGAGCAGGGCGGACGAGCTCATCATTCAGGCGTCGAGTGCTGCATCGCGCAGCAGCAGCAGGCACAGCTGCTCGTAGCTGATGCCGGCGGCGCGGGCCGACATCGGCACCAGCGAGTGGCCGGTCATGCCGGGCGAGGTGTTCATCTCCAGCAAGAACGGCTTGCGGTCCGCGGCGCGGACCATCAGGTCGGCGCGGCCCCAGCCGCGACAGCCGAGCGTACGGTAGGCCTGGAGCACGATCGCCTGGATGGCGGCCTCTTCGGCGGCCGGCAGCCCGCTCGGCACGATGTAGTTGACGACATCGGTGAAGTACTTGTTCTGGTAGTCGTAGGCCCCCTCTGGCGCGACGATGCGCACCACCGGCAACGCCACGGCGCTGTCGCCGCGGCCGAGCACGGGGCAGGTGACTTCGTCGCCGTCGATGAACTCCTCGCACAGCACCTGGCTGTCGTAGCGCGCGGCGAGCTGCACCGCGTCCTGCATCTGCGAGTAGCCCATCACCTTGGTGACGCCGATCGACGAGCCTTCGTGCGGCGGCTTGACGACTAGCGGCAGGCCCAGTTCGTCGGGCACGGTGCGTACCCGCTCGCGGCCTTGCTGGTCGCGCGACAGCGCGACGTAGCGCGGCGTCGGCAGGCCCTCGGCGATCCAGACGCGCTTGGTCATCACCTTGTCCATCGCGATCGCCGAGGCCATCACGCCGGAGCCGGTGTACGGGATGCGCAGCAGCTCGAGCGCGCCCTGCACCGTGCCGTCTTCGCCGTGGCGACCATGCAGTGCAATGAAGCAGCGCGCGTAGCCCTCTCGCCGCAGTTCGACCAGATCGCGTTCGGCCGGATCGAAGGCCTGCGCGTCGACGCCCTGCAAGCGCAACGCCTCGAGCACGCCGCGGCCCGACAGCAAGGAGATTTCGCGCTCGGCAGAGCTGCCGCCCATCAGCACGGCGACCTTGCCGAGGGCCTTGACGTCGACTCCGCTCATGCGCTCGCCTCCGTCCTTTCGGCCACCTGCGCCGCGACATTGCCGATCGAGCCGGCGCCCATCACGATCACCACGTCGCCGTCTCGCGCTTGCGCGGCGATCGCTTCGGGCATTGCCTCGACTTCGTCGACGAACAGCGGATCGACCCTGCCCGCCACGCGCAGCGCGCGCGCCAGCGCGCGCCCGTCGGCGGCGACGATGGGCGTTTCCCCCGCGGCGTAGACCTCGCACAGCAGCACGGCGTCGGCGGTGCCCAGCACCTTGACGAAATCCTCGAAGCAGTCGCGCGTACGCGTATAGCGGTGTGGCTGGAACGCAAGCACGAGGCGCCGCCCGGGGAAGGCGCCGCGTGCGGCGGCGAGCACCGCGGCCATCTCCGCCGGATGGTGGCCGTAGTCGTCGATCAGCGTGAAGTCGCCGCCGCCGTGTGCCGGCTGCTCACCGTAGCGCTGGAAGCGCCGGTCGACCCCGCTGAACTCGACCAATGCCTCGACAATGGCCGCATCGGGCAGCTCGAGCTCGGTCGCCACCGCGATCGTGGCCAGCGCGTTCAGCACGTTGTGCTCGCCGGGCAGGTTCAGCGTGATCGCGAGGTCGGCCATCGCGATGCCATTGCGACGCTGCGCGACAAAGCGCATTTGCCCACCGGGGAGTGCCTGCACACCGACCGCGCGCACCTGCACCTCGTCGCCGAAGCCATAGCTGACGACCGGACGCGAGATCATCGGGACGATCGAGCGAACGCCGGGGTCGTCACCGCACAGGATGGCGGCGCCATAGAACGGCATGCGGTGCAGGAACTCGACGAACGCCGCCTTCAGCCGCGCGAAGTCGTGGCCATAGGTGTCCATGTGGTCGGCGTCGATGTTGGTCACCACCGACAGCACCGGCATCAGGTTCAGGAACGAGGCGTCGGACTCGTCCGCCTCGACGACGATGTATTCGCCCGCGCCGAGGCGCGAGTTCGCGCCCGCGCTGGCGAGCCGCCCGCCGATGACGAAGGTCGGGTCCAGGCCGGCTGCGGCGAGCACGCTGGCGACGAGCGAGGTGGTCGTCGTCTTGCCGTGTGTGCCGGCGATCGCGATGCCCTTCTTCAGCCGCATCAGCTCGGCCAGCATGACCGCGCGCGGCACCACCGGCACGCGGCGGGCGCGGGCGGCGATCACCTCGGGGTTGTCGCCCTTCACTGCCGTCGACGTGACCACTGCCTGCGCGCCGACGATGTGCTGCGCGTCGTGGCCGATCGCGACCCTGATGCCCAGCGACGCGAGCCGGCGCGAAGTCTCGCTCGCGCTCTGGTCCGAACCCGAGACGGTGTAGCCGAGGTTGTGCAGGATCTCGGCGATACCGCTCATGCCGGCGCCGCCGATGCCGACGAAGTGGATGTGCTTGACGGCGTGCTTCATACAGCCACCGCTGCAAGGTCAGAGCCCGTCAAACGGACGAGCGGTCGGTGGCTCGGCCGCCTTGCGCTGGTCGATCCCCCAAGGGGGCCCCTCGCCCTTCGCTTCATGCGGCCACCAATCCTTCCAGCTCATCGGCCACACGCGCTGCTGCGTGCGGCAACGCGATCGCGCGCGCCTTCTGAGCCATCGCCAACAGCGCCGGCCGGGTCAGGCCGCGAAGCAACTCGGCCAGCCGCTGCGGCGCCAGTTCGGACTGCGGCAAGTGCAGCGCGGCGCCGTGTGCGGCCATATGCTCGGCGTTGTCGCGTTGGTGGCTCGTCGTGCTGATCGCGAGCGGCACGAGTACGCTCGCGGCGCCTGCGGCGCACAGCTCGCTCACGGTCACCGCGCCGGCGCGGCAGACGACAACGTCGCACTCGGCCAGCCGCTGTGCCATGTCGTCGATGAACGGCAATAGCTCGGCCTGCACGCCGGCACTGGCGTAGCCGGCCTGCACGGCGGCGAGATGAGCCTGGCCGGTCTGGTGGGTGACGCGAGGGCGATCCGCCGTCGACCACATCGCAAGAGCCTGCGGCACGCATTGATTGAGCACGCGCGCGCCGAGGCTGCCGCCGACGACGAGCAGGCGCAGCGGGCCGCTGCGGCCGGCAAAGCGCAATTCGGGCGTCGGCAGCGACTCGATCTCTGCGCGCACCGGGTTGCCGGTCACGACGGAGTTCTTCGTGCGCCGGGCGGCCGCGCCGTCGAAGCCGAACGCGACGCGATCGGCCACCGCCAGCAATGCGCGGTTGCTCAGCAACAGCGAGGCGTCGGCGTTGACGAGCACGAGCGGCTTGCCGAGCAGCGCGGCCATCAAGCCGCCGGGAAAACACACGTAGCCGCCCATGCCCAGCACGGCGTCGGCGGAGCGCTGGCGCAGGATGCGCAGGCAGCTCCAGAACGCGGCCAGCAGGCGCAACCCTCCGGTCAGGGTGTGCTGCAGGCCCTTGCCGCGCAGCCCGCTGAAGGCAATCGTGTCCATTTCGATGCCGGTCGGCGGGACGAGCCGGTTCTCCATGCCCTCGGTCGTGCCGAGCCAGGAGACGGTCCAGCCGCGCGCGCGCATTTCGCGGGCGACGGCGAGCCCGGGGATAACGTGGCCGCCGGTGCCGGCGGCCATGACGACCAGATGCCGCGCCTTCATGCACGGCCTCCGCGCTTCAACTGCCGATTCTGGTTCCGGCCGGCCGCTGGCGCGGCCTTCACATGGCTTCGCCATGTGAGCCTCCACCGGAACAGGCAATTCATGCGCGGCCTCCGCGCATGAGTTGCCTGTTCTCGATATCCACTCGCAGCACGATCGCCAACGCCACCATGTTGACCACGATCGCCGAGCCGCCAAAGCTCATCAGCGGCAAAGTCAACCCCTTCGTCGGCAGCACGCCCAGATTGACACCCATGTTGATGAACGCCTGCCCGCCCATCCAGATGCCGATGCCTTGCGCGAACAGGCCAGCGAACACGCGGTCGAGCGCGATCGCCTGGCGGCCGATGAGAAACAAGCGCCGCGCCAGCCAGAAGAAGGCGATGATCACCACCGCGACACCGACGAAGCCGAGTTCCTCGCCGATGACGGCGAGCAGGAAGTCGGTGTGCGCCTCGGGCAGGTAGTGCAGCTTTTCGACGCTGCTGCCGAGTCCCTGGCCGAACAGCTCCCCGCGGCCGAACGCGATCAGCGAGTGCGACAGCTGGTACGCCTTGCCCAGCGTGTACTTCTCGTCCCACGGGTTGAGGTAGGCGAAGATGCGCTCGCGCCGCCACTCGCTCGTGGTGATCATCAGCACGAAGGCGCCGATCAGCACCGCGGTGATGAGGAAGAACATGCGCCCGTTCACGCCGCCGAGGAACAGGATGCCCATCGCGATCGCGGCGATCACCATGAAGGCGCCCATGTCGGGCTC
>Ga0209048_10001157_pt1 | contig 27517 bp, 20 predicted proteins | sample FrelakmetCRP12CR_FD_187146 | JGI IMG/M metagenome (GOLD analysis project Ga0209048, IMG submission 187146) | Freshwater lake sediment microbial communities from the University of Notre Dame, USA, for methane emissions studies - CRP12 CR (SPAdes)... | ecosystem: Environmental > Aquatic >... | reverse complement strand
GGTGGCGAGCCGTTCCCCCGGCACTTGCAGTGAGTCGCTGTGGCTGCTTCCTTCCGGACCTGACCAGGTTCACGACGCTGCAATGCGGGGCGACCCGCCGTTGATCGGTTGCGCACTGCGCGCAAGCTGTCGATTATCGGCTATCACGGGAATTGCGGCAAGCGAGAACACGAAGCGTGTCTGCCCCGATCGACTGCGACGCCAGCGGACAGGGGCTGTCGCTATAATCGGCCGCATCGTCGTCAGCGTGACCTTGCCGCCATCGCCAACCACTCGCCGGTGCGTGCGTATCGCCGCCCTGTCCTGATCGCCTTCTGCCTCGCGATCGCGGCGGCTCTCGGCATTGCACTCGTGATCGCGCCGCTTCCTGTCCTTCGTGCGCCCGCGCCGCTGCAATCGCCCGAGGAGGCGCAGGAGCTCGTCATGCTGGTCCATCCCGGTCCCGTCGTCTATTTTCCGGGGCCCGATGGCGCGCTGACCGGCTTTGACGTCGACCTCGCGCGGCAATTCGCCGCCGAGAAGAAGATTGCGCTGCGGTTCACGATGGCCGATTCAGCGTCGGAGGTGATCGCGGCCATCGCCAGGGGCGAAGCGCACATCGGCGCCGGCGGATTGTACCGGCCCCCGCCCGCACCCCGCGCGGAGAAATCGGCCGCGCCGCCGCGCCCGCCGGAACGTGAAACGGGCGCCGACCCCCCCGACGTGTTGTGGACCACGGGCTTTGCTGCCGTCGAACCGGTGCTGATCTACAACCGCGATGGCTTCCGTCCTGCGAGTTGGGACGATCTCGATGGCGAATCCGTCGCCTTCATCGAGGGCCCAGGATTCTCGCAGGAGATCGCGGCGGCGCGCGTTGCCCATCCGGGAATCGCGTGGCAGCCGCTGGCGCTGTCGTCCGCGGCCGCCCTGATCTCCCAGGTTTCCGATGGCACCATAGGCTACGCGATCGTAAGTTCCCTCGCCGCGTCACTCGCGCGCAATGTCTACCTGGGCTTCGACGTCGCGTTTCCCGCGGGCGGCAAACGCGAGGTCGCGTGGATCGTGCCCCCGCGATTTCCGGACTTGCGGCAGGAACTCGACCGGTTTCTGGCCCGGCTCAAACGCGACGGCACGCTCGCCAGGCTCACCGAGCGCTACATACCGGACGTGCGACAGATCCCGCGGGTCGACGCCCATGTACTCCAGGAGCGCATCCGAACGCTGCTGCCACAATACCGTAATCACTTCTATGAGGCGCAGGAGAAGGCCGGGATCGAGTGGCGCCTGGTCGCCGCCATCGCCTATCAGGAATCGCAGTGGGATCCGGGCGCAACCAGCGAGACGGGGGTCCGCGGCTTCATGCAGATCACCGAGGACACCGCGAAGCACCTGGGCGTCAGCGATCTGCTCGACCCGGCGCAGAACGTGGTCGCGGCGGCGCGCTACCTGCGCGACCTCAAAGCCAAGCTCCCCGAGCGCATCCAGGAACCCGACCGGACGTGGCTCGCGCTTGCCGCGTTCAACATCGGACTCGGCCACCTCGAGGATGCACGGATCCTGGCTCAGCGGCAGAAACTGAACCCGGACCGGTGGAGCGATGTGAAGAAGGTGCTGCCGCTGCTGGCGATTCCGGAATACTACGCAGAGGCCAAGCAGGGATACGCGCGCGGCGGCATGCCGGTCGCCTTCGTCGACCGCGTGCGCGAGTACTACGATGTCCTGCTTGCGCACGAGCGGCCGCACCAGCCGCGACTGCGCCTTCTCACCGGTTCGACGGAGCGGGAACCGGCGAAGGCGCGCGACCCGGTCGTAAAAAAATAGGAACGTCCGGGTCCGCCGGCAATCCCCGGCCCGGTTGGCCCGACATGCACGCAGGAGCACTCATGAATTGGCTCGCTTCTCCCGAGATCTGGATCGCGCTCCTCACGCTGACGGCGCTCGAAATCGTCCTCGGCGTGGACAACATCATCTTCATCTCGATCCTCGTGGGTCGCCTGCCGCCGGAGCAGCGCAACCGGGCGCGCGTGATCGGCCTCGCGCTCGCCATGGGGATGCGAATCGCGCTTCTGCTTTCGCTGGCGTGGATGATGCGCCTGACCGATCCCGTATTTTCGATACGGTCGCACGAGGTCTCGGGGCGCGACCTGATCCTGATCGGCGGCGGTCTCTTCCTGCTCGCCAAGTCGGTGATGGAGATCCACACCTCGCTCGAAGGCGCGAGCGTGGACGGGCGCGCCGTGCCGCGACCCGCCGAGTTCTACGGAACGCTGGCGCAGATTGCCGTCATCGACATCGTGTTCTCGCTGGACTCGGTGATCACGGCCGTCGGCATGGTCAGCGACATCCCGGTCATGGTGCTCGCGATCATCATCGCCGTCGGCATCATGATGTTCGCAGCGAAGCCGATCGGCGAGTTCGTGGATGCGCATCCGACGATCAAGATGCTGGCTCTGGCGTTTCTGATCCTGGTCGGCGTTGCACTGATCGGCGAGGGCATCGAGCTGCACATTCCCAAGGGCTACATCTATTTCGCGATGGCGTTCGCCGTGGGCGTCGAAATGCTGAACCTCCGCCTGCGCAAGACGAGGCAACCGGTCAAGCTGCACAAGGGGCTGGAAGCGAACCAGACCGGCGGCGACATGCCGCCGCCATAGCCAGGCGCGATCGTCCACGACCGATCGACGCGGACCGATTCGTTCATAATATGCGCTTATGAAATGCAATTGGTTGCGGCTCCTCGCATGCGTTCCGCTCGTCGCGGCAGCCAGCTCGCTCTGCGCGGCCCCTGCCGCCGTTTCGATCGACGAGCTCACCTGGACCGAGCTTCGCAGCCAGATTCAGTCGGGGAAGACGACCGTCATCGTGCCGATCGGAGGCACCGAGCAGAACGGCCCGCACATGGTGCTGGGCAAGCACAACGTGCGTGTGAAGGCGCTTTCCGACAGGATCGCACAGTCGCTCGGCAATGCGCTGGTGGCGCCGGTCATCGCCTACGTTCCCGAAGGAAGCGTGAATCCGCCGACCGCGCACATGCGATTTCCAGGAACCATCACCGTGCCGGAGGCGACCTTCGAGAAGCTCCTCGACTCCGCGGCGCGAAGCTTCAGGCTCCATGGCTTCCGCGATGTCGTCTTTCTCGGCGATCACGGCGGATACCAGAAAAGTCTGAAGCAGGTTGCCGATCGACTGAACAAGGAGTGGGCCGCCACGTCCGTGCGCGTGCACGCGATCGACGAGTATTACCGGGTCACCGAAACAACGTACCCGCAATCGCTCAAGGGCCGCGGATACGGCGACGCGGAAATCGGCACCCACGCGGGACTCGCCGACACATCGCTGGCCCTGGCCGTCGATCCGCGCCTGGTCCGCACCGATCGCCTGCAATCGGGCGAGAACCCCGGCCGCGCCGACGGCGTCTACGGCGATCCGCGCCGGGCCAGTGCCGAACTGGGACAATTGGGGGTCGACGCCATCGTCGCCGCGTCCGTGAACGCGATCAAGCGTGCCGTCGCCCGCCGTTGAGTCGCGCGATCGGCCCGTGCCGCGCGCGGTCAACGCCCAGGAGGCTTGTCCGTTGATTGAACAATTCGCACCGCAAATTCGAGCCATTGACCGGCAACGGCTCCCACAACGTCAGGAGTGTCGATGAAGTCCTTTCATTCGCGTTGCGCCTGTGCGCGCGTCCTTTGGCTCGGCTTGATGTGCAGCGCGCTCGGCTGGGCCCAGGCTCCTGCGGGCGCACCGAGCCCCGGCGCGGCGCCGGCGATCGCCACGGTCCCGGGAATGCCGCGGGTGCCCGACCCCGCGAATCTCTATGGCGAGGCCACCGCCGGAAAGCTGAGCGCGGCCGTGGCGGCCGACCTGCCGCGTGTCTACGTGCCGAACTTGCAGTCGAACGACGTCTACGTGATCGACCCGGAAACGCTGAAGGTGGTCGACCGCTTTCGCGTGGGCCTCAATCCGCAGCACGTCGTCCCGTCGTGGGACCTGCGCACGCTGTGGGTCGCGAACAACGCCGAGAACACCAAGTCGGGCAGCCTCACGCCCGTCGATCCGCGGACCGGAAAGGCCGGCAAGGCGATTGCCGTCGACGATCCGTACAACATGTACTTCTCGCCCGACGGCAAGTCGGCAATCATCGTGGCCGAGGCCTACAAGCGCCTGGACTTCCGCGACCCGAAGTCGATGGCGCTGCAATTCACGCTCGACGTGCCGCGTTGCGGCGGGATCAACCACGCCGATTTCTCGATCGACGGCCGCTATGCGATTTTCACCTGCGAGTTCACGGGAACCATCGCCAGGATCGACCTGGTCGCACGGAAGGTCCTCGGCTACATCCAGCTCATCAAGCCCGGCGTGCCAACGCAGACGGTCAAGGGATTCGACGGCCGCGACGAAGTCATCTGCACGACGTGGAAGGGCATGCCGCAGGACATCCGCGTGTCGCCGGACGGCAAGACCTTCTTCGTCGCCGACATGATGTCGGACGGCGTGCACGTCGTCGACGGCGAGACGTTCCGGCAGATCGGATTCATCCCGACCGGCGTCGGCGCGCACGGGCTCTACCCGAGCCGGGACGGAAAGAAGCTCTACGTGGCGAACCGCGGGTCCAACAAGATCCACGGGCCACCCAAGGGCAAGGGCAGCGTGTCGGTGATCGATTTCGCGACCCGCAAGGTCGACGTCACGTGGCCCATTCCCGGTGGCGGCAGCCCCGACATGGGCAATGTCAGCGCCGATGGCAAGCGCCTGTGGCTGGCGGGTCGCTTCGACAACGTCGTCTACGTGATCGACACGTCGAACGGTGCGGTGACGAACATCCCGGTCGGCAAGGAGCCGCACGGCCTCACGGTGTGGCCGCAGCCCGGCCGCTATTCGCTGGGGCACACGGGCAACATGCGCTGAGCTGAACCGCCCGGGCCCTGCGGGCGCCGCTATCCGTCCGGCGAGAGCGTCAGCGTAGCACGGGCGCCAGAGCCTCGAGCCCGCCCATGTAGGGTCGGAGCACGGCGGGAATGTCGATCCCGCCGTCGGCGCGCTGGTAGTTCTCCATCACGGCGACCAGCGTGCGCCCCACGGCGAGCCCGGAGCCATTCAGCGTGTGCACGAGCTCAGGCTTGCCCTGCGCGTTGCGGAAGCGCGCCTGCATGCGCCGCGCCTGGAACGCCTCGCAGTTCGAGCACGACGAAATCTCGCGGTAGGTGTTCTGCGCCGGCAGCCACACTTCCAGATCATAGGTCTTGGCGCTTGCGAAACCGATGTCGCCGGTGCAAAGCGCCACGACGCGATAGGGCAACTCCAGCCGCTGCAGGATCTTCTCGGCGTGGCCGGTCATCTCCTCCAGCGCATCGTACGACCGGTCGGGATGGACGATCTGGACCATCTCGACCTTGTCGAACTGATGCTGCCGGATCATTCCACGCGTGTCCTTGCCGTAGCTCCCCGCCTCCGAGCGGAAGCACGGCGAGTGCGCAGTGAGCTTCAGCGGAAGCGCCTCGCCGGGCAGGATCTCGCCCCGAACGGAATTCGTGAGCGTGATCTCGGCCGTCGAGATCAGGTAGAGCCGCTCCGCGGCAGCCGGATCGTCGGCGTCGACCCCGCCCTTCTTCACCGAGAACATCTCGGCCTCGAATTTGGGCAGCTGCGTCGTGCCGATCAGCGTTTCGGCGTTGACGATGTAGGGCGTGTAGCACTCGATGTAGCCGTGCTCGCGCGTATGCGTGTCCAGCATGAACTGGGCGAGCGCGCGGTGCAGCCGCGCGAGGCCACCGCGCAGGAACGAAAAGCGCGCGCCAGAAAGCTTCGCCGCGGTGGCGAAGTCGAGCAATCCGAGTCGCTCGCCGATGTCGGTGTGGTCGCGCACCGGAAAGTCGAAAGTGCGCGGGGCTCCCCAGCGGCGCAGCTCGACGTTGTCGTCGGACGATTGGCCGACCGGCACGCTCGAATGGGTGAGGTTGGGCAGGTTCAGCAGGAAGTCGCGCAATCCGCCCTGCACGCGATCGAGCTCGCTCTCCAGGCGCTTGGTCTCCTCGCCGATGCCGGCGACCTCCGCGAGGAGCGCCGAAGCGTCTTCGCCCTTGCCCTTTGCCGCGCCGATCTGTTTCGAAAGCGTGTTGCGCTTCGCCTGCAGGTCCTGCGTGCGGGTCTGGATGTCCTTGCGCTCGCGCTCGAGCAACTCGAAGCGCGCGCTGTCGAGCGTCAGGCCCCGCTTGGCGAGGCCCGCGGCGACGGCGGAAAGATCACTGCGAAAAACGTTGATGTCGAGCATGGCGCAATTCTAGCAAATGACGCTGGCCGCATACGATCCCGCGCCGCGTCGCCCCGTCGATCGGGGGCCATCCCGGCGAGCAGGCATGAACCGCGAGAGACTCGACGGGCGCGGTGATCGCATGGTTCGCGGTGAAGTATCAACGCTCGTCGGTGCGCGCCGTGCGGTCCTGTGCGCGCAGCCAGTCCAGCTTCTCGCGGATCTTCGCCTCCAGCCCGCGATCGGTCGGCTCGTAGAACGAGACGTCGGGCATGTTGTCGGGGAAGTATTTTTCGCCCGCGGCATACGCGCCCTCCTCGTCGTGCGCGTAGCGGTAGCCCTTGCCGTAGCCTAGCCCCTTCATCAGCTTCGTCGGGGCGTTGCGCAGTCGCAGCGGGACCGGCCGCGAGCCGTCCGAGGCAATGAACGCGCGCGCAGCGTTGTAGGCCGTGTACACCGCATTCGACTTGGCGGCGCACGCGAGGTAGATCACCGCTTCGGCCAGCGCGAGCTCGCCCTCCGGCGTGCCGAGCCGCTCGTACGTCTCGACGGCAGCCGTCGTCAGCGACAGCGCGCGCGGATCCGCGAGCCCGATGTCCTCGGTTGCCATCCGGATCAGCCGCCTCCCGACGTAGAGTGGATCGGCGCCGCCGTCGAGCATGCGGCACATCCAGTACAGCGCCGCGTCCGGATGCGATCCGCGCACCGACTTGTGCAACGCCGAGATCTGGTCGTAGAAAGCCTCGCCACCCTTGTCGAAGCGCCGGAGGCTCCGCGCGATCGTCGCTTCGACGAACGCGACGTCGATCGGCTCCTTGCGGCTCGCGCCAGCGGCCGTTGCCAGGTACTCGACGAGATTGATGAGCCGGCGGCCATCGCCGTCCGCGTATGCGATCAGCGTTTCGCGCGCATCGGCATTGACGACGAGGCCCGCGGCGCCGACCGCCAGCGCGCGGTCGAGAAGCTGGCCGAGCTCGTCGTGCGACAGCGGCTCCAGCACGTACACCGCCGCGCGCGACAGCAGCGCACTGTTGACCTCGAACGAAGGGTTTTCCGTCGTCGCACCGATGAACGTGACGAGGCCCCGCTCCACGTACGGCAGAAAGGCGTCCTGCTGGGCCTTGTTGAAGCGGTGTACCTCGTCGACGAACAGGATCGTGTGCCGTCCCGACTGGGCGAGCGTCGCCTCGGCGCGGGCGACCGCGTCGCGGATGTCCTTGACTCCGGCGAGCACCGCGGACAGCGCGATGAAATCGGCATTGAAGGCGTGGGCCATCAGCCGCGCGAGCGTCGTCTTGCCGACCCCGGGCGGGCCCCACAGGATCATCGAATGCGGCTTGCCCGATCCGAACGCGACCGCGAGCGGCTTTCCCGGGGCCAGCAGGTGCCGCTGGCCGATCACCTCGTCGATCGACGTCGGACGCAGCCGCTCGGCGAGCGGCGTGGCGGGATTGGCGGATGCGAAGAGGTCAGTCACGGTACGGCAGTTCCCTGAGTGCGGCGGCGACAGCCCGCCGCGCATCGCGGCCCGCGGACGCCGCCGCCCGCTCAGGCGCTGCGCCGCGTTGACCCATTCGAACGCGGGAGCGTAGAGTCCGCATTATCCGGCATTTGCAGCCTCGTCCGATAATCTCGCCGCCCCATGCGCAAGAACCCCGTCAAGGACGCGCTCGCGTCCGGAGGCACTTCCTTCGGCGCGATGATCTTCGAGTTCTTCGCGCCCGGCCTGCCGCAGATCTGCCGGAATGCCGGCGCCGATTTCGTGCTCTACGACATGGAGCACACCGGGCTCGGCTTCGAGACGCTGAAGACCCAGTTCGCACTGTGCCGCGGTCTTGCGATCGTGCCAATGGTGCGGGTGCCGCGGGGCGAGTACCACTTCATCGCCCGTGCGCTCGACCTCGGCGCCATGGGGGTGATGGTGCCGATGGTGGGAACGGCGGAGGAAGCCGCGCGGATCGTCGCGTGCACGCGCTACCCGCCGCAGGGCCGCCGCGGCGCCGCGTTCGGGTTCGCGCACGACGATTACCAGGGCGGGGATGTCGGGTCGAAGATCGAGGCGCTGCACGCGCGCACGATGGTGATCCCGCAAATCGAGACCCGCGAGGGACTCGACAACGTGGAGGCGATCGCCGCGGTGCCGGGTGTCGACGCATTGTGGGTGGGGCATTTCGATCTAACCAACTTCATGGGCTTGCCGGGCCAGTTCACGCATCCGGATTACCTCGCCGCGATCGATCGGATCGTCGCCGCGTGCGAGAGGCACGGGAAGACGGCGGCGTTCCTCGCCACGGATGAAGCATGGGCCCGCGACTATGCAGCCAAGGGCTTCCGGCTGATGGCGTACGGCGTCGACCAACTGCTGCTGCAGCGCGCATTGGGCGAGGGTCTCGGCGTCCTGCGTGCGGCGACCTCGAGAAGGCACGTCTGATCATGGCCAAAGAGTTCCGCGTGGGCCTCACCCGCGACATCCTGGATTCGCGCGGCCAACCGGCTTTCGGCACCGCCGCGCTCGACATTCTCGAGCGGGCGCCGGGACTCGCCTGGGAATACCTGCCCGAGATCGTCTCCGAGATCACGGCCGATCACGCGGCGCACTACGACGCGATCTACGTCAATCTGCCCCGGGTCCCCGCGGCCGCCGTGGGGCGCACCGATTGCCGGCTGCGCATCGTCGCGCGGCACGGCGTCGGCTACGACTCGGTCGACGTGGCGGCCATGACGCGTGCGGGCGTGATCGTCACGCATACGCCGAGCTCGATGCCGCGCCCGGTGGCGACCATCGCCCTGTCGTTCGTCCTGGCGCTGGCGGGGCGGCTGATGCTCAAGGATCGGCTCACGCGCACGGGCCGGTGGCACGAGCGCATGGACAACATGGGCATGGGCCTCACCGGACGCACGCTCGGCGTCGTCGGCGCGGGCCGCATCGGCAAGGAATTGCTGCGCATGTCGCGGGCGTTCGACCTGAAGCCGATCACCGCCGATCCCTACGTCAACGCGATCGAACTCGGCTACCTCGGCGCGCGCAAGGTCGACCTCCACACGCTGATGCGCGAATCGGACTTCGTCGTCGTCTGCTGCCTCCTCAACGACGAGACCCGTCACCTCATCGGCGCAACGCAGTTCGCACAGATGCGGCCGGCCGCGTACTTCATCAACGTTGCGCGCGGACCCATCGTCGACGAGGCCGCGCTGATCGAAGCGCTGCGCGCCCGTCGGATCGCGGGCGCCGCACTCGATGTGTTCGAGCAGGAGCCGGTCGCCCCCGACAATCCGCTGCTGGCGATGGACAATGTGATCGTCACACCCCACTCGCTGTGCTGGACCGACGAGTGCTTCCACAACATGGCCGCGACCGGGCTCGCCAGCATCGTCGATGCACTGGCCGGCCGCAAGCCGGAATTCGTCGTCGACAAGGACGTACTCGACCATCCGCGCCTTCGCGCCATGCTGATGACCTGATCGCGGGTCGCTCGACGGGCGCGCACGCGCGTCAGCGGGCCTCGCCGACGACGTCGGCCCCCTTGGGCGGGACGAACCTGAAGCGATCGGCGTCCTGCGCCACATTGCGCTCGAACCCCGTGAAGGTGAGCGTCGTCACGTTGCCGAACGCATCCTTCAATTCCATCGTGCGCGGCAGATTGTCGGCGAAACCGATCCGCACGTGCTCGAAGCCGGTATCGGGCGATCGGGGCTTTGCATCGATGTAATCGAGCCCTCCCGCCTTGCCGGCGTCCGCAAGGTCGAAATTCTTCTCCAATGCGCTGTCACCCGCCAGCAGCGCGGCCGGGCTCGATCCAAGGGCCCGATCGAGGCTGCGCACGATCACCTGGTTGAGGTCGCGGTCGTAGACCCAGAGCCTCTCGCCGTCACCGACAATCAGCTGCTCGTAAGGCGTTTCGTAAGCCCAGCGGAATTTTCCCGGCCGCTGGAACCAGAACGTTCCCGTCGATTCGCGGGTCCCTTGCGGCCCCTTGCCCGCGACGATCTGGCGGAAGGCCACTTTGCCGCTCTTGGTCGTGGCGTGAAACGACTTGAGCTGGTCCAGCCCGTTCGCGTGCGCGACCGACGTTCCGACAAGCGCGAACGCCGTCAGCAGGGCCAGGCTCATTCGCGTCACGCGCCTTCGCCCTTGGTCGCCGGCACCAGCACGTCGCGATTGCCGTTGGTCTGCATCGGCGACACGAGGCCCGAGCGCTCCATCTGCTCGATGAGGCGCGCCGCACGGTTGTATCCGATGCGCAGATGGCGCTGGACCAGAGAGATCGACGGGCGGCGGGTCTGCAGCACCAGGGCCACGGCCTGGTCGTACATCGGATCGGACTCGGCATCGGCACCCTCGACGCTCACACCCTCCTCGCCGTTGCCGGTCGCGCCGCCTTCGAGAATCCCTTCGTGGTACTGCGGCCCGCCCTGGGCCTTGAGGTGTTCGACGACCTTGTGCACCTCGGCGTCCGACACGAATGCACCGTGCACGCGAAGCGGATAGCCGACACCCGGCGGCTGGTACAGCATGTCGCCCTGGCCCAATAGCGTTTCGGCACCCATGTGGTCGAGAATCGTGCGCGAGTCGACCTTGCTCGCGACCTGGAAGGCGATCCGCGACGGGATGTTGGCCTTGATGAGGCCCGTAATCACGTCGACCGAGGGCCGTTGCGTCGCGAGGATCAGGTGGATGCCGGCGGCACGCGCCTTCTGCGCGATGCGCGCGATCAGCTCCTCGATCTTCTTGCCGGTGACCATCATCAGGTCGGCCAGCTCGTCGATGACGACGACGATGAACGGCATTTCCTCGATGGGCTCCGGCGCATCGGGCGTCAGCGAGAACGGGTTCGTCAGCGGCCGCCCCGCCTTCCTGGCCTCGGCAACCTTCGCGTTGTAGCCCCCGAGGTTGCGGACGCCGAGCGTGGACATCAGCCGGTAGCGGCGCTCCATTTCGCCGACGCACCAGTTCAATGCATTGCCGGCGAGCTTCATGTCGGTAACGACCGGCGCCAGCAGGTGCGGGATGCCTTCGTAGACGGAAAGCTCCAGCATCTTCGGGTCGACGAGGATGAGCCGCACCTGTCGCGGTTCGGCCTTGTAGAGCAGCGACAGGATCATCGCGTTGACCGCGACCGACTTGCCCGAGCCGGTCGTGCCGGCGACGAGCAGGTGGGGCATCTTCGCGAGATCGGTGATGACGGCCTTGCCCGCGATGTCCTTGCCCAGCGCGAGCGTCAGCGCGCTGGCGTTGTCGTTGTACGCGGCGGAGGACAGGATCTCGACCAGTTTGACGATCTGCCGCTTCGGATTGGGCAGCTCGAGGCCCATGCACGACTTGCCGGGAATGGTTTCGACGACGCGAATCGAGACGACCGACAGCGCGCGCGCGAGGTCCTTCATCAGGTTCACGATCTGCGCGCCCTTCACGCCGATCGCGGGCTCGATCTCGTAGCGGGTGATCACCGGACCCGGATAGGCCGCCAGCACCTTCACGGCCACGCCGAAGTCGGCGAGCTTGCGCTCGATCAGCCGCGACGTGAACTCGAGTGTCTCGGCACTTACCGACTCCTGCGCCGACGGCGCGTCGTCGAGCAGCGCAAGCGGCGGGAGCGGCGAGTCCGGCATGTCGACGAAGAGCGGCCGCTGCTTCTCCTTCACGACGCGCTCGGATTTCGGCAACTCCACGGTCTGCGGCACCACGACCACGGGCTCGCGTTCGACGATGTCGTGCTTCGCCTGAACGACCGCCTCGCGCACGGCCAGTGCCTGCGCGCCGAGCTCGCGGTCCTTGCGTTCTTCCGCCCGGCGCCTGATCCATGCGACCGCGCCCTCGAGCCCGGAGCCGACCCGCTCCATCAGTTTCAGCCACGACATCCCGAAGAAGAGCGAGCAGCCCGCGGCAAAGAGCGCAAGCAGCAACAGCGTCGCACCGTTGAAGCCGAGGAGCTTCGACAATCCGCGACCGACGATGTCGCCGAGCGCGCCACCGGGTGTCTGCGGCAACATGACGGGAAGGTTGTAGAGCCGCAGCCCTTCGAGCGCCGCGCTCGTGACCAGCACCAGCGCGAAGCCGAGGACGCCGAGCGAAAAAGGATGATCGGACGCGTGTTCCGGATGTCCGATGCGGCGGTATCCGGCGATGACGAGGACGACGCCCGCCACGACCCACCACCATGCGGAAAGTCCGAACAGGTAGAGAAGGAGATCGGCAAGCCACGCGCCGGCGACTCCGCCCTTGTTCACGATCGACCCGCCGACGCCGGAGAACGACCAACCCGGATCGGCGCGCGAATACGTCGCGAGGATCAACGCGAGCCAGACGAGGGCCGCAACGACCAGCAGCCACCACGATTCGCGAACGAGCCGGGCGAAGCGCGGGGAAAGCGCGGTCGGCGCCGGTGTCGACGCGGTCGCCGCCATCCGACGACGCCTACTTACGTCTTTCTTCTGAAAAAACATTGATTTGCCGCACCGACTTCATGTGGCGAATTATACACCAGCAGGATCCGGCGAAGGATTCGCCTCGACCTGGCCCCGGCGGGTTGGGGCGCCGGGGGTCGTCCCCACATAAAGTAGAATCGAACGATTTGCGAAGCGAGAGACGCATGTCCACCAAACACGCCCGCCTGCTCATCCTCGGTTCCGGCCCCGCCGGTTACACGGCCGCAGTATACGCGGCACGCGCGAACCTCAAGCCGGTCCTGATCACCGGGCTCGCCCAGGGCGGACAGCTGACGACCACGACCGACGTCGACAACTGGCCGGCCGACGCTGACGGCGTACAGGGCCCCGATCTAATGGTGCGCTTCCAGAAGCACGCCGAGCGCTTCGATACCGAGATGATCTTCGACCACATCCACACGGCGAAGCTCGGCGAGAGGCCGTTCCGGCTGATCGGCGACAACGGCGAATACACGTGCGACGCGTTGATCATCGCGACCGGCGCGTCCGCGCGCTACCTCGGATTGCCCTCGGAGCAGACATTCATGGGCAAGGGTGTCTCGGCCTGCGCCACGTGCGACGGCTTCTTCTACAAAGGCGAGGACGTGGTCGTGGTCGGCGGCGGCAACACCGCCGTCGAGGAGGCGCTCTACCTTTCCAACATCGCCCGTGGCGTGACCGTCGTTCACCGCCGCGACCGCTTCCGCGCCGAAGCGATCCTGATCGACAAGCTGATGGCGAAGACCACCGGTGGCGGGAATGTCCGCGTGCTGTGGAACAAGACGCTCGAGGAGGTGCTCGGCGATGCCACCGGCGTCACCGGTGTACGAATGAAGGACGTCAAGACCGGCGTCACCCAGGACCAGCCCGTGACGGGCGTCTTCATCGCCATCGGCCACACGCCCAACACCGGCATCTTCGAAGGGCAGCTCGCGATGGCCGGCGGCTACATCAAGGTGAAGAGCGGCACCGACGGCGGAGCGACCGCGACCAGCATTCCCGGCGTGTTCGCCGCGGGCGATGTCGCGGATCACGTGTATCGCCAGGCCGTCACCTCGGCGGGTACCGGCTGCATGGCCGCGCTCGACGCAGAGGCGTTCCTCGAAGAAGGCCGCTGACCCTGATGGCGGCGCCGTTGGCGCGATGACGATGGCGAAACTGTCCGATCTCAGGAAGCTCGTCGACGATGCGCGCGCAAGCGCACCGGCGGCGGCGCCGATGCGCAAGGCGAAGTCCGCGGCGCCATCGCACCCGCCCAAGCGGGCGCACGCCGGCGCGAAACGCACCGAGGGCGACATCGATCTTGCACAGGCCTTCGCCGATGTCCGGAAGCTCCCGCCCAGCACCCGGGCCAAGCACGCGCCACCCCGTCCGGCGCCAATCCCGATGCAGCGCATCGCCGACGACGAGGACGCGTTGATCGCCTCGAAGTACGGCGCGGAACCCGCGCCGGACGCCTGGGAAGTCGGCCAGGAGCACGAGGCCGGCCAGACTTTTCTGCGACGGGGGCTGGGCTCGGACATCCTGCGCAAGCTGCGGCGCGGCGAGTGGTCGGTGCAAGGCGAAATCGATCTGCACGGCCACCGGATCGACGAGGCGCACGACGCGCTTGCCGACTTCATCGCCGACGCCGTCCAGCGCGGCTACCGCTGCGTGCGCGTGATCCACGGCAAAGGCCTGACCTCGCCGAACCGGGAACCCGTGCTCAAGGGAAGAGTCCGGCTGTGGCTCGCGCACTGGGACGAGGTGCTCGCGTACTGCGAGGCGCCGCAGAACGCCGGAGGCGGGGGTGCCGTGCTGATCCTGCTGCGCGGGAAATGACGGAGCGCCGGATTGCCGGCGCACGAGGGCACGCCGAGTTTCTGCAGCGGGCCGGTGAGGATGCCCGAGTCGTCGCGAGGGACGAGCCTTCGAGCGCCTAGAACACGCGATGCGCGAGCGCCGGAAGCTGTTCGCGCACCTCGGCCAGGCGCACCGGATCGACATCGCCGACGATGAATCCGGGGCCGTGCTCGTGTTCGGCGATGACCGTTCCCCACGGGTCGATCAGCAGCGAGTGACCGTAGGTGCGGCGCCCGCCGGGATGCAGGCCACCCTGCGCCGCGGCCAGCACGTAACACTGGTTCTCGACCGCCCGTGCGCGGAGCAGCAGGTGCCAGTGCGCCGCGCCCGTCGTCGCCGTGAACGCCGCGGGCACGAGGATCAGCGCTAGCGTCCCCATTCCGCGGTAGAGCTCCGGAAAGCGCAGGTCGTAGCAGACCGAAAGCCCGATCCGGCCGCATGGCATGTCGACCGTCACGGGGTCCGTTCCCGGTTCGATTGTCTTGCCTTCGTCGTAGTGCTCGTCGTCGCGCGTGAACGCGAACAGGTGGATCTTGTCGTAGCGGGCGATGCGCTGTCCGGCCGGGCCGTAGACGAGACACGCGCTGCGGACGCGCGCCGGGTCGCCGCAGGCAAGGGGTACGGTGCCGCCGACGAGCCAGATCCCGTGGGTCTTCGCGAGCCGCGCGAGGAACGCCTGTTGCGGCCCGTGGCCGTCGGATTCGCGCACGTCGAGCTTGTCAGTCGCCCGCGCGCCGAAAATGCCGAAGTATTCGGGCAGCACGACGAGCTGCGCGCCCGCCGCCGCCGCGTTTCCGATCAGTGGCTCCGCCTGCGCGAGGTTCGTCGCGACATCTCCTCCGGAGACCGTCTGCACCGCAGCGACGCGCAGCCTGGCAGGAATGGGGATGGCGGTCATCGTGCGGCTCCCGTGGTCGACAGTGGCGCGCCCGGGGCGACACTGGCCTTCGCCCCTGTGCCGGTGCTGCGGGTGACGACCGGGTCCGACCAGCTGCCCGTCACCGTGTATTCGTAGCTGAAGATCTGTTCGATGGGATCTTTCATTATCGCCTGCGCGAGCAACGATCCGGCCCCCACCGCCGCGCCGACCAGCGGATTGGCGATGAACAACAGCGCCGCCCCCGCTGACACGCTCGACGACAGCGCCGGCTGCACGTGGACGGAAAGCCGCTGCGTTTCCTTGGCGAGATCCGCGTCCCCCGCGATGTCGACCTTGGCCGCCGGGCCGAGCAGCTTCAGGTTGGAACTGCTCATCACTCCGCTCGCGATTCGCACGTCGCCCGTGATCTCGTCGAACGCGAAGCCCTCGCTGAACACGTCGCGGAAATCCAGCGTCGCGCGCCGCGGCAGCGACTGCAGCGAGAGTACGCCGAGCAACTTGCCGGGACCAGGCTCGATCTTCGTGAAGCGGCCCGGCCCGACGTTGATGTGAAACGCGCCGGCGAGCGTCGGAAAGTCGAATTCGTGGGGCGCTCCGGCCCACGCGAGCTGACCGTCGATTCGGGTCGGTGCCCCCTGGATCGCATCCGGATACCCGAATCGCGCCAGGAATGCGCCGGCCTCTTTCGCGTCGACCCTGACGTCCAGTTTCGTCTGTTGCGGCCGGCTCGATGGGCGCCAGTTCCCCTCGGCTTCGAGCCTTCCGGCGTCGTTCGCGAGCACGAGCCGATCGATCCGCCAGTCGGCACCGCTCGGCTGCGCCGCGAACTCGAGATGCCCGAGATCGTGGTCCTTCGACACCAGTGCATCCGCGGTGACGTCGATGGCGGGCCACGGACTGGCCGCCGGTGCGTCCGCCTTGGACTCGCGCAGTCCGTCCCGGGCGTCCGCCGCGCGCCATGACGGCAGACTGGCCCGCGCGGGAATTGCCAGCCGGGCGAGCCGGGCGACGAGACGACCGTTCGGCATGCCTGCTCCCGGTGACGACCACGTTGCAGTCCCGACGATCTCGCGGCCGTTGAGATCGAGCGTCCATCCGCCTTGCGCTTCGCGCATCCTTACCCGAAGGTCGTTGAAGCGCACGCCCAGGGCTTCGAACTGCCCCACGTCGAGATCCGCGCCCCCGAGCGCGAGTCCCTCGGGGAGTCGCTCGCCGTCGTTCGCGGTCTTGCCGCGCATCAGCGCCAGCCAGTCGTCGACGTTGAGCGTCGGAAGTTCCGCGCGCACCCACAGCCCCGGACGATCGGCCCGAGCCACGTCCGGACGCTCGATCGCCCGGCCAAGCGAGAGCAGCGCGCGGTCGATGATCGGTCCGGTTTCGCCGGGCTTGCGGTGTGCGGCAAACTGCGCGATTTTGCCATACGAGGCCGTCACCAGGTCCATCCCCGGCTGCGTTGCCTCATCGCGCCGCTCGATCCGCAGGGGCATTGCGTCGGGCCCGGGCTTGCCGAGGGGCGCAGGCAGATCGACGACCGCGCCCTTCATCGGGCTCTCGAGCACCCACGTCGACGCGCCGGGCCGCACATCGCCGGCGATCGTCCAATCGACGTTCCCCGACAGACGATCCAGAAATGCGGTCGCGTATTCGCGGCGCACGGCCGCGAGGCTGACCGTGCCGCCTCCGTTGACGCGAATGTGGCCGTCGGTGCCCACGATCGCGAGCTGCGTCGGTCCGTTCAATACCTCCATCGCGAGGTCGCGTGCACGGACCTCGTGCTCGGTGAAGGCGAGCTTGCCGTTGAGCTTCGTGAGTGTGGGGACGCCCGGCACGCGCAGCTGCGCATCGGTCAACGCGAATTCTCCGGCGACCGTCGTGTCCGCAAGTCGGCCGAGGAAAAGTCCGAGTTTGAGCGCGAGGCGCCCATTGCCCGCGATTTCCATGCCGTCGGTGACCTTGCCTATCCGCGCGGAAACGGGGCTTTCGTTGACATACCTCAGGAAGCCGGCGGCGGGACCGGCCGCCACGCCATCGATCGTGAGCACCGGAACGGCGGCAGCGACGTCGTCGATCTCCGCGCGGGTCTTGCCGACATCCACGCCGAACGCGACCCCGCGGATGCCATCGACGCGCAACCGTGTTCCTTCCAGGCGAACGTCCGCGTCGATCGCCTCGATCGGCGGCCAACCGGACACGTAGGCCAGCGTCACGGCCTTTGCCTTCGCCGTGGCGACGAGCTGGCCGCCCTTGCCGCGGGCAAACGGAAACTCGGCGGGGTTGCCCGTGAGCTTCAAGCGCGCATCCGCAACCTCGCCGCGGACGATGGCCGTTCGCACCCAATCGCGCGCGACATCGTCGACCGATGCCGGCAGGTAGCGATGGATCTGTGCGGCGCCTGCCCGCGAAATCTGCGCGACGACATCGATTTCGGCGGGTCCGCGCTCGGTTGCGCGCCAGGTCCCGGACGCATTGCCCGCCAGATCGGGATTGGCGAACTCGAATTGCTCGATCCGCACCGTCGTCGTTCGGTCGCGGCGCTCCCACTTCACCGTGCTTTGCAGGCTGTCGAGGGCGATGGGCGCGCGAAAGACGCGCGGCAAGTCGAGCACCACGGCATTGCGGGAGGCCACCTTGACCTCGCCCTGGTCCTGCGTCACATCGAATCGTCCGGTGAGCCCCGTCGCGCCGGGCAACGCGCCCTGCGCGAGCAGGCCCAATTGATCGAACTCGGCCGACCCGGCGAACGAATTCGGCGAATCCGGCATGCCGTCCCAGCGCAGCCGGCCGTGCGCGAGCGTCCCGCGCGGCGCGAATCGCGCGAGGTCCGTCCGGATCCGTTCCGAAAGCGGCAGGTGGGCGCCAAATGCCACCAGCGGCTCGAGCTGCAGCTGGTCGAATTCGATCTGCCCCGAGACCGCACGATCGCGGGAGCCGCTGCGCAGGACGAGCGAGAAATTCGTCGGATCGTGGCGCTCGCCACCCGTCGTGGCAAAGGCAAGATCGCGCGTGAAGATCTCACGCTGCGTGGCAGAGCTTCGCCAGCCGATACGCCCCGAGAGGTGCGCGAGGTCGAGCTCCGGAAGATCGTCCGCGAGCCGAGCCTTGACGTCCACGAGCTCGAGATCGGCGATGACCTCGCGCGCTTCGCCTTGTGCGAACCGGGACCAGACACGCAGCGCTCCCTTTCCGCTCTCGATCTGCCCGGGCAGCGGCAGCCATTCCCGCCACGCCGCGACGTCGGCATAGTCGAGCCGCACGAACAGGCTGCCTTCAGCGGTCTGCCAGTCCTTCACGGACGTCGCCGTGAGATCGCCGCGCAGATCGAGTGGCGAGGCGAGCTCCGCTGGCGGCGTGCCCTTCAAGCCGAAGCGATGGCGGCCGAAGGTGTTCTCGAGCCGGAATTGAACGCGGTCGAGGACGAGTTGCGGGGCATTGCGCTTATCGTCGTCCCAAGTGATCAGCGCATCGCGGATCACGATCTCGCGCTGGCGCAGGATCCAGTCGGTCAGCGCCGAGTCGTCGGCCGTCTGCGTCGGATCGAACTCGATTCCCGCCACACGCAGGATGCCGGCGCGATCGCGCCGGATGGCGAGGCGGGGCCGGTCGATGATGAGCTCCTTCAGGCGGAGCTCGAGCAACGGCAGCGAAGTCCACGCGACGATCAGGCCGACTTCCGGCAGCTCGAGGAGGGGCGACGCGCCTGGGCGCGCGCGATCCTGGACGCGGAAACCCTCGATGACGATCTTCGGATTCCATCCGTCCCAGCCCGTCGTCAATGCGGCAATCGCGACCGGATGCCCGAGCTGCTGCGCGAGCGAGGATGCGAGCCGGTCGCGATAGGACTCCATATAGGGAAAGACGACGAAGCGGACGAGCAGCAGGGCGATCGCGAACACCGCGAAACCGCCGACGACGACGATGCGGGCGAAGCGGATCAGCGCGAAGGCAAACGCGCCGGGAGCGCGGAGGAAGGCGCGCACGGAAGGCATAATAGAGGTGCTGCCACATTGTAGCTGCAGGCGGACGGCGTGTGCGCCACCCCTTCCCGGGCCCGGTGGCGCCGTGACCGCGGCTGCCGCACGGCGCTCGACCCGATTCCGCTTCGATCACCATGCCGAACGCCCTCGACCTCGCCGACGCTCTCGCCTACAGCCGGTACGCGACCACGGCGCTCGAAATGCGCCCGGAAGAGAACGCCGAGCTGGTGGCCACGCTCGACGCGCCGTTCCATTGGTCGCCGTCCGAATTGGCGATCGCGACGAAAGTCGAAGCCGGCGCTCCCGCGGCGCTGGCCGCGGCATTGCGCGCGCTCCGCCGTCGCGTGTTCATCCAGACCCTCGCCCGCGACCTGACCGGCCGAGCCGACCTTTCCGAAGTCTGCCGCAACATGACGACGCTTGCCGAGACTGCGCTGCGTTCGGCCGTGGCGCTGCATCATCGAGCGCTCGCCGCCGAGCATGGCGAGCCGCGCGACGAGCGCGGCAACGCGCAGGCCCTCGTGGTGATCGGCATGGGGAAGCTGGGCGGAGGCGAACTCAACGTTTCGTCCGACGTGGACCTGGTCTTCGTGTATCCGGAAGACGGCGAGACCGACGGTGCGCGAAAGCTCTCGAACAGGGAGTTCTTCGAGCGCCTGGGCCGACGGGTGATCGGCGCGCTGCACGACATCACGCCGGAGGGCTACGTGTTCCGCGTCGACATGCGGTTGCGCCCCTACGGCGACAGCGGGCCGCTGGCCGTTCCCTACTCGGCGCTCGAGTTGTACCTGATAACCCAGGGACGCGCGTGGGAGCGCTACGCGTGGCTAAAGGCGCGGGCGCTGACCGGGGCGCGGCATGACGAACTCTATGCGCTCATCACCCCGTTCGTCTTCCGCAAGTACCTGGACTTCGACGCGTACGAAGGCCTGCGCGACATACATCGCCAGATCGGCGAACAGGGCAAGCGCAACGACTACGGGCCGAACATCAAGCTCGGGCCGGGCGGCATCCGCGAGGTCGAGTTCATCCTGCAGGCGCTGCAGCTCGTCCGCGGCGGGCGCGAGCAGGGACTGCGGGTCCGCGGCACGCTGCCGGCGCTTGCCGCCGTTGCCGAGCGCAACCTGCTGCCGGCAGTCCGGGTGGCCGCGTTGCGCGACGCGTATGTCTTCCTGCGCAATGTCGAGCACCGGTTGCAGTACCGCGACGATCGGCAGACACAGACGCTGCCCGCAGATCCGGCGGACCGCGATGCGCTTGCACATGCGGCGGGTTTCGCGACCGCCGATGAGTTCGATGCCGTGCTGCGCGCGCATCGCGCCACGGTGGCCGCGCATTTCGCCGATCTGTTCGGCGGGCCCGCCTCGCCGGCTCGCGAACCTGCACTCGCGACCGGCGCCACCGGGAATGCGGACACCGCCCGGACGAGCCTGGCGGCGCTCGCCGCGGTCTGGGCGGGAGACGTCGCGCCCGACACCGCCTGCGCGACGCTGGCCAGCGCGGGTTTCGCCGATCCCGCCGGACTTCTCGCGAGCCTCGACCGTGTTCGCGCGAGCGGCCGGTACGTGCAGCTGCCGGCGCTGTCGCGGCAGCGCGTCGACGCGCTCGTCCCGCAGCTGCTCGTCGCCGCATCGGGCCTGCGCGAAAGCGGTACGGACGCACAGACCGTATTCCAGCGCCTGTTCGAATTGCTCGAGGCGGTGAGCCGGCGCAGCGCCTATCTCGCGCTCCTGACCGAACATCCGCCCATCCTGCCGCGACTCGCCCAATTGATGGGTGCCTCGCAGTGGGCTGCCGATTACCTGACGCGGCATCCCATTCTGCTGGACGAATTGCTCGATGCCCGCGTGCTGCTCGCGGAGCCCGACTGGGGCTCGTGGCAGTCGGAACTCGCGCGACTCCTGGCAGGCCACGCGGGCGACGTCGAGCGGCAGATGGATGTATTGCGCCACTTCCAGCACGCGCAGTCGTTCCGCCTGCTGGCACAGGACCTCGCGGGAACATTGACGGTGGAGCGCCTCGCCGATCATCTGTCGGCGCTGGCCGACATCATCCTGGCCGCGACCCTCGCCGAGGTGTGGGCTCAGACGCAAGGCGCCGATGCGCCGCCGCCGAAGTTCGCGATCATCGGCTTCGGGAAGCTCGGCGGCAAGGAGCTGGGGTACGCATCGGACCTCGATCTGGTCTTTCTCTACGACGACGCCGACGAATCGGCGCAGGAGCGCTACCTGCGACTTGCGCGGCGCCTCGTCACGTGGCTCACGAGCATGACGCCCGCCGGCCAGCTCTACGACATCGATCTCCGCCTGCGGCCCGACGGGGCAAAAGGCCTGATGTCGTCATCGCTTGCCGGCTTCCGCCGCTACGAGCGCGAGCAGGCGTGGACATGGGAGCACCAGGCGCTCACCCGTGCACGATTCGTGGCCGGCGACGCCGCGATCGGCGCGGCCTTCGAGGCCGAGCGCAACGCGATCCTCTGCCTGCCGCGCGACCGCGAGAAGCTCGAGGCCGACGTGATCGACATGCGTCGCCGGATGTACGGCGGCCACCCGAACCCGACGCCCCTGTTCGACCTCAAGCACGACATGGGGGGCATGGTCGACGTGGAGTTCATCGTCCAGTATCTCGTCCTCATGCACGCGCACGACCACGCGGCGCTGACGCGCAATCTGGGGAACATCGCGCTGCTCCGGATCGCCGGCGAACTCGGCCTTGTTCCCGGACCGCTTGCCGCCACTGTGGCGAACGCCTATCGCGACTACCGCCGGCTGCAGCATCAGATCCGGCTGACGGGCGCTCCGCACGCACGTGTCGACGCGATCGCGCACGCCGACCGCCGCGCCGCGGTCAACGCACTGTGGGCGCACGTGTTCGTTGAGCCGTGGCGGTAACGCCCGCCTGACGCCGTCGCCGCACGCGCCGGATCGGATCGCGGAATCGGCTAAAATATGCCTTTCTGCCTCAGGGAGAACGCGCCATGTCGATGGCCGACCGCGACGGATGGATCTGGTACGACGGCAAGATGGTGCCGTGGCGCGATGCCACGACGCACGTGCTGACGCACACGCTGCACTACGGGATGGGCGTGTTCGAAGGCGTGCGCGCGTACAAGACCCCCGAGGGACCGGCGATATTCCGGCTGCGCGACCACACCGAAAGGCTCTTCCGCTCGGCGCAGATCTTCGGAATGAAGATCCCCTACACCCGGGAAGAGCTCGACGCGGCCCAGCTCGCCTGCGTCCGCGACAACAAGCTCGAGTCCTGCTACATCCGTCCGATCGCCTTCTACGGTTCGCAGGCGATGGGCGTCGCCGCCAAGTCGAACCCGGTGCGGGTCGCCGTGGCGGTCTGGCCGTGGGGGGCGTACCTGGGGGCCGAGGCTCTCGAGAAGGGCATCCGGGTCAAGACCTCGTCGTTCACGCACCATCACCCGAACATCACGATGTGCAACGCGAAGGCCGTGTGCAACTACGCAGTCTCGATCCTCGCCAACCAGGAGGCAGCCCACGACGGCTACGAAGAGGCGATGCTTCTCGATCCGCAGGGATTCGTCTGCCAGGGCTCGGGGGAGAACGTGTTCATCGTCCGCGACGGCAAGCTGCACACGCCCGATCTGTCGAGCGGCGCGCTCAACGGCATCACCCGCGGCACCATCATCACGTTTGCGAGCGAGCTCGGGATCCCCGTGATCGAGCGGCGCATCACCCGCGACGAGGTCTACATCGCGGACGAAGCGTTCTTCACGGGCACCGCCGCGGAGGTGACGCCCATCCGCGAGCTCGACAATCGCACGGTCGGGGAAGGCACGCGTGGCCCGATCACCACCCGGTTGCAGGCGCTGTACTTCGACACGGTCAATGGCCGCAATCCCTCGAAGAAGGCGTGGCTCGCGAAGGTCTGACGATGGCCGACACCGAAGAACTTGCCGTGGTCGAGGTCGCGCCCAAGGACCTGCCGGTCTTCTGCCCCAATCCGCAGATGTCCCTCTGGTCCAGCCATCCGCGCGTATTCCTCGATATCGCGGAGACCGGCGAGGCGCTTTGCCCATATTGCGGGACGCGGTACCGGCTCACCGGCGGTCCGCGGAAGGGCGGCGGGCACTGACCCGCCGTGGCGAGCGTCGCCGCGGTCCGCGAGCCACGCCACGCCGCAAGCGTGGGGGCTGTCACGTGACCGGCCGCATCCTCGTCGTCGCGCCCTCGTGGGTCGGCGACGCGATTCTGTCCGAACCATTGATCGCGCGACTCCGCGCGCCGCGAGGCGAGCCGGTCGTCGACGTCCTGGCGCCCGCATGGTGCGCGCCAATCTATGCGCGGATGCAGGGGGTCGGACGCGTCGTCGCATCGACGATCGGGCACGGCCGCGTCGACTGGCGGCAACGCGTGGCGCTTGCCCGGGAGCTGTCCGCCCGCGGCTACGCCCGGGCGCTGGTCCTGCCCAATTCGTGGAAATCGGCGCTCGTTCCGTGGCTTGCCCGCATCCCGCTGCGGACCGGCTATGTCGGCGAAATGCGCTGGGGACTCGTCAACGACGCGCGACGACTCGATCGCAAGGCGCGCCCGCGGCTCGTCGACCGCTACGCGGCGCTTGCGGCGCCCCGCGGCGAACCCGCGCAGCCGGCATCGGCGCCGGTTCTCGTTCCGGATACGGCGAACCGCGCCGCCGCGGTGCTGGCGCTGGGGCTCGACGCCGGGCGTCGCGTCGCGATTCTCTGCCCCGGTGCCGAATTCGGCCCGGCGAAGCGTTGGCCCCCGGCACAATTCGCCGAGCTCGCGGCGAAGTTTCTGGCGTATGGCATGCAGGTGTGGATCGTCGGCTCGCCGAACGACAAGGCCGCTGCCGAAGCCATGGTCGGCGCCGCCGGGATTGCCGGACGCACGATACGTGATCTCACCGGCCGCACCGACCTCGGCACGGCGATCGACCTCCTGTCGCTGGCCGCGGTCGTCGTCAGCAACGATTCCGGCCTCATGCACGCGGCGGCGGCGGTCGGCGTGCCGCTCGTCGCGCTGTTCGGCTCCTCGTCGCCCGCGTTCACTCCGCCGATGTCCGCGGCCGCGAAAATCGCGCGGATCGACATCGCGTGCAGCCCCTGCTTCAAGCGCGAGTGCCCGCTCGGCCACTTCAAGTGCATGCGCGACCTCAGCCCGCTGACGGTGTATGATCTGGCGCTCTCGGCGTTGCCACCGGAAACCCTCGCGGCGGATGGCAGACCGGGAATCCGATGACCCGCAGTCGCGGCATTCAATGGTCAAAGTCCGCACCCCGCCGATCTACACGACACCCGCCGACGCGGCGCTCGCCTTTTACCAGGCGTTCGAGGCCAAGGACATCGACGCGATGATGGCCACCTGGGCCGACGACGAGGAGATCGTCTGCGTTCACCCCGGCGGCACCCGGCTCGTCGGCTACGATGCCGTCCGCGCCGGCTGGGACCAGCTGTTCGCGAGCGACGCGCGCCTCACGTTCAAGCTCGACCAGATCGTGATGATCGAGACCGTCGGCCTCGCCATGCAGAGCGCCGTCGAGCACGTGACGCTCGGCAGCGACGGCAGCCCTCGCGGGGCCGCGATCTGCACCAACGTGTTCATGCGCACGCCGTCAGGCTGGCGGATGGTGATGCATCACGCATCCCCGGCTCCGTCGGCGCCGTCGACCGAGCCCAAGGGACCGCTGCACTGACCTCCCCGGCAGAAACCGGATCCCGAGCCGGCGTCGGCCCGGGTCGCCTCAGGCGGTCCCGCCGACCGTCAGTCCGTCGATCTTCAGCGTCGGCTGCCCGACCCCGACCGGCACGCTCTGGCCCTCCTTGCCGCACGTGCCGATCCCGCCGTCCATCTCCATGTCGGTGCCCACCATCGATACGCGCGTCAGCGCATCGGGGCCGTTCCCGATCAGCGTCGCGCCCTTGACCGGATACGCGAGCTTGCCGTTCTCGATCTTCCACGCTTCGGCTGCCGAGAACACGAACTTGCCACTGGTGATGTCGACCTGCCCGCCGCCGAAATTCGCTGCATAGAGTCCGTCCTTGACCGACGCGATGATCTCCGCCGGGTCGTGGCTGCCGGCGAGCATGATCGTGTTCGTCATCCGCGGCATCGGCAGATGGGCGAAGGATTCCCGGCGGCCATTGCCGGTCGGCGCGACGTTCATCAACCGCGCGTTGAGCCGGTCCTGCATGTAGCCCTTGAGAATGCCGTCGTCGATCAGCACCGTGCGCTGCGTCGGGTTGCCTTCGTCGTCGACGTTGAGCGAGCCGCGCCGCCGATCGATCGTCCCGTCGTCGACGACGGTGATTCCCTCGGCCGCGACACGTTGGCCGACGCGGCCCGAGAACGCGCTCGTGCCCTTGCGGTTGAAGTCGCCTTCGAGGCCGTGACCGATCGCTTCGTGCAGCAGGATGCCCGGCCAGCCGTGGCCCAGAACCACCGTCATCGTTCCGGCGGGGGCGTCCCGCGCGCCGAGGTTCAACAGCGCCTGACCGACAGCCTGTGCCACGTAGGTGTCGAGCACGGCGTCCGTGAAATAGCCGTAGTCGAAGCGCCCGCCACCGCCGGAATATCCCTGCTCGCGACGCCCGCCCTCCTCGACGATCACGGTCAGGGAAACGCGCACGAGCGGACGCACATCGGCGGCGAGCAGCCCGTCGCTGCGCGCGATCAGGACCGCCTCGTATTCGCCCGCGAGGGAGGCCATCACCTGCGAGACGCGCGGGTCGCGCGCCCGGGCCCTGCGCTCGAGCCGCTCGAGCAGCGCAACCTTGGCTTCTTCCGGCAGCGAGGCGATCGGGTCCGCGGGCGCATACAGCGAACGCGCGGCGCCGATCCGACCGATCGCGGTCACCGCCGATTGGCCCTGACGACCTATCGCGCGTGCGGCGACCGCGGCCTCCTCCATCGCGGTCAGCGTGATGTCGTCGGAATAGGCAAACGCCTGCTTGTCGCCATGCACGGCGCGAATGCCGACGCCGCGGTCGATGTTGAACGACCCCGCCTTGACGATGCCCTCCTCGAGGCTCCAGCTCTCCATCCGCGAATACTGGAAATAGAGGTCGGCGAAATCGACTTCGTGCGTGTGGATCGACGCCAGCACACGCGAGAGCTGGACGTCGTCCAGCCCTGCGGGTTCGAGCAGAAGGCGCCGGGCCTCGGCCAGCAGCACGCCGCGGACGGGGGGAACGGAAAGGTCGGTCACGGAAATCCTTCGAGTGGGCCACGCCATGGGCGATGCGCGGCTGCGGATGCCGCTATTGTCGGGGCTTCCACCCCCGCGCGGCAAGCGCCGGACGCCTGCTCGGCAAACCACCGAACGCGGACGCCGATCAGCCGGCCGCGGCAATCCCCTTGCCGAGGTACGTCGCCGCAACGCGCGGGTTCGCCGCGAGCTCCGTGCTCGGACCTTCGATCGCCAGCTCGCCGGTCTCGAGCACGTAGCCGTAATCGGAGATCTGCAGCGCCGCCCGAGCGTTCTGTTCGACCAGCAGGATCGAGACCCCGGACGAGCGCAAGCCGGCGATGATGTTGAAGATGTCGCGGACAACGAGCGGTGCGAGCCCGAGCGAAGGCTCGTCGAGCATGAGGAGCCGCGGCTTCCCCATCAGCGCGCGCCCCATCGCCAGCATCTGCCGCTCGCCACCCGACAACGTCCCTGCAAGCTGGTCCCGGCGCTCCTTGAGGCGCGGAAAACGGTGGTAGACCTCGTCCAGCGTCGAGCGCCAGCCGCGCTCGCCGGCGCGCGCGCGCTGGAAACCGCCGAGCTCGAGGTTGTCGGCGACGCTCATCGCTGCGAAGAGCTCGCGCCGCTCCGGAACGAGGATGAGCCCCCGGGCGACGCGCTGCTCGACGGTCAGCGGATGCGCCTGCGCGCCGAGATAAGCGAGCTCGCCCCGCGACGGCAGCAGGCCCATCAGCGCGCCCAGCAGCGTCGTCTTCCCGGCGCCATTCGGACCGATGACCGAGACGATCGTCCCCGCGGCAACCTTCAGCGAAACGTCATGCACGGCCTCGACCTTGCCGTAGGCGACCCGCAGGTTCCGGACCTCGAGCAGCAGAGCGTGGGCTGCCGTCGACATCAGTGCCCGCCCGGCCGCCCGAAGGGCACTGTGCGCCCCCTCGGGGGGCAGCGAACGCAGTGAGCGTGGGGGCTGTCCATCCGCCCGCCCGGCCGCCC
>Ga0209048_10001156_pt1 | contig 27524 bp, 33 predicted proteins | sample FrelakmetCRP12CR_FD_187146 | JGI IMG/M metagenome (GOLD analysis project Ga0209048, IMG submission 187146) | Freshwater lake sediment microbial communities from the University of Notre Dame, USA, for methane emissions studies - CRP12 CR (SPAdes)... | ecosystem: Environmental > Aquatic >... | reverse complement strand
GCGCTTCGGTATTCGCCCTTGGGGCGGCCCGGCGGGCTCGTTGGACGACCTTCGCGCTCCGCGCTTCGGTATTCGCCCTTGGGGCGGCCCGGCGGGCTCATGGGGCGTGCATCGGATTGTTGGAAAACGGAACGGGCGGAAACGCGTTGGCGATCGCGCGCGCCGCCGCTTCGACATCGGGCGCATCGAACACCGCGGTGATCACGGCGACGGCGTTGGCCCCGGCACGAACCAGCACGGCCGCATTGCCAGCGTTGATGCCGCCGATGGCGACGACCGGCACGCCGAGTGCGCGCGCAGGCACGAGCATATCGACGTCCGCGCGCCGTGCGCCCGGCTTGACCGTCGAAGGGAAGAAACTGCCGAGCGCGACGTAATCCGCGCCGGCGGCAACTGCGGCTTGCGCACGCGCCAGATCGTTGTAACAGGACGCGCCGACGATCCGGTCCGGACCGACGATCGCGCGCGCGGCGCCGATGCCCGCGTCGTCCTCGCCGACGTGGACGCCGTCGGCGCCCGCCTCCACGGCAAGGTTCGCGTCGTCGTTGACGATGAGCAGCCCGCCGCGAAGCGCCTGCACGCGCGCGAGCGCCAATGCCTGCGCGCGTTTCAATGCGGCGTCGGCCGCCTTGTTGCGGTACTGAATGACGGCGGCGCCGCCGGCGAGGGCGGCTGCGACGCGCGCCGCGAGGTCCGCCGTATCCGCGAGATCCGGCGTGACGGCGTAGAGGCCCGCGATGCGCTGCGCCCTCACGCGACGACGCGCCGTCGCGTCGTCAGTGCGTGCTGCCGGCATCGGCGGCGCGTGGTGATTCGGCTTCGCCGGCAGGCGCGTTCGAATCCTCGCGTGCCCAGAACAGGCGATCGGGCAGGAACTGCCCCATGCCCGGGCGATACGCCTTCTTGAGCGCGTGCCAGGTGTAGTCCTGCGCCTCGCGCACGGCCTCCGGCAATTCGAGACCGTTGGCGAGCATCGCAGCGATCGCGGAAGCCAGCGTGCAGCCCGACCCGTGGTAGCTTCCGGACAGGCGCGCCCACGAATCGGTGCGCACTACGCCGTCCTTGCCGTAGAGCGTGTTGATCACCTGCGGCGTCTGCTCGTGCGTGCCGGTGACGAGCACGTACTCGGCGCCTAGCTCGATCAGCTTCGCGGCGCACGCGGCAAGCGAGGATTCCTCGTCGTCGTCGACTTCGGCGAGGCGGCGGACTTCGAGGCTGTTCGGCGTGAGGATCGTCGTCTGCGGCAGCAGGAGCTCGCGCATCGCGTGAAGCATGTCCTCGGTCGCGAACTCGTCGCCGCGGCCCGAGGCCAGCACCGGATCGAGGATCAGCGGCACGTCGGGATAGTCGGAGACGATTTCGGCGATCGCGGCGATGATCTCGACGCTGCCCAGCACCCCGATCTTGAACGCGTCGACCGGCATGTCCTCGAGCAGGCACCGCGCCTGGTCGGCGACCCACTCGGCATCGAGCGCCTGGATGCCGTCGACGCCGAGCGTGTCCTGCACGGTGATCGCGGTCACCACCGACAGCGGGTGGCATCCCATACTCGCGAGCGTGAGGATGTCGGCCTGCAGGCCGGCCCCGCCGGACGGATCCGATGCCGCGAACGTGAGCACGAGCGGCGGGAATTCGTTGTCGTTGTCGGGGGGCATGGCGCGCAATCGGGACATTCGGCGCGCGGGATCAGCAAAGATAAGCGGCCGCGACGGTCGCGCAAGGCGCGCGGAGCTTGCTAGAATTGAGCGATTTTACTCCAACAACCGCCCCTCATGAAAAAGTACATGTGCCTGATCTGCGGCTGGATCTACGACGAAGCCGCCGGCGCCCCGGACGAGGGGATCGCGCCGGGCACGAAATGGGAGGACGTGCCGCCCAACTGGACCTGCCCCGAGTGCGGTGCGCGCAAGGAAGACTTCGAGATGGTGGAGTTCTGAGGCACGTTCGTTGACACGAAAAGAGACATTTCCATGAAAATCCTGCACACGATGATCCGCGTCGGCGACCTCCAGCGGTCGATCGATTTCTACACCGGCGTGATGGGGATGGAGCTCCTGCGCACCTCGGATCGCCCCGAGCAGAAGTACAAGCTCGCGTTTGTCGGCTACGGCGACGAAAGCAAGGGCGCGGTCCTCGAGCTCACCTACAACTACGGCGTCGACAAGTACGACATCGGTGCCGGATTCGGCCACATCGCGATCGCCGTTCCGGATGTGGCGGCGGCATGCGCCGCCGTGAAACAGAAGGGAGGGACCGTCACGCGCGAGGCTGGACCGGTCAAAGGCGGGACGACGGTGATCGCGTTCGTTGCCGACCCCGATGGCTACAAGATTGAATTGATCGAGACGTCGAAGCGATAGCTCGAAGCCGCCGCGCGCGCCTATCCCGGCGACTTCAGCAATGCCTTGATGTCGTGCGCGAACACGTCGGCGCCCTGCCCGTACCCGACGTAGACCCGCAGCTTGCCGTTCGGGTCGAAGATGAACGTTCCGGCCGAATGGTCCATCGTGTACGTGCCCGGCGTCTGGCCCGGCCGCTTCTGGTAGATGACCTTGAATTCCTTGGCCGTGCGGGCCGTCGCGTCGGCGTCGCCGTACAGGCCCATGAAGCGCGGGTCGAACGCCGGTACGTAATTCTTGAGCAGCGCCGGCGTGTCGCGCTCCGGATCGACGGTGACGAACAGCACCTGCACTCGCTCGGCATCGGACCCGAGGCGCTTCATCGCCTCGGCCAGCTCCGCAAGCGTGGTCGGGCAGAAATCCGGGCACTGCGTGTAGCCGAAGAACAGGACGACGGCCTTGCCGCGGTAATCGGCGAGCGTGCGCGGCGTGCCGTTGTGGTCGACGAGCTTGAAATCGTGGCCGAACGACGTGCCCGTGACATCGGACGCCATGAACTTCGGCGCCTCGGGCCCGCAGGCGACGGCTGCGAACGCGGCCAGAAGAACAAGCGCGAATCGCGCGATGCGCATCAGCGAAGATAGTGGTCGACGAGCAGCACCGAGAACAGCGCCGCCAGGTACCACACCGAATACTTGAACGTCGCGCGCGCCAGTTCGACGCTGTAGTCGCGATAGAGCTGCACGGCGTACAACAGGAAGAGCCCCCCCAGCGCGAGCGCGCCGGCGAGGTAGACGAGGCCGCTCATCCGCGCCGCGTAGGGCAGCAGCGTGACCGCGACGAGCGCGACCGAGTACAACACGATCATCAGCTGGGTGTAGCGGCGCCCGTGCGTCACCGGCAGCATCGGCAGCCCCGCCTTCGCGTAGTCCTGCGCACGATACAGCGCGAGCGACCAGAAGTGCGGCGGCGTCCAGACGAAGATGATGAGGAAGAGCAGCAGCGCCTCGGGCGCGACGTCGTTGGTGACCGCCGCCCAGCCCAGCACCGGCGGCATCGCGCCGGACGCGCCGCCGATCACGATGTTCTGCGGCGTCGCGGGCTTCAGCAGCACGGTGTACACGATCGCATAGCCGACAAACGTCGCGAGCGTGAGCCACATCGTCAGCGGATTCACGAAGCGGTACAGAACGAACAGGCCGACGCCGCCGACAACCGAAGCGAACACCAGTGTCGACAGCGACGAGAGCTCACCCGCGGGCAGCGGCCGGCGGCGCGTGCGCGCCATCAGCGCATCGATCTTCTGCTCGACGAGGCAATTGATCGCGGCCGCGGCGCCCGCGACAAGTGCGATGCCGAGGGTGCCGAACACGACGGGCGCGGCCGGCGGCAGGCCCGGCACCGCGAGAAACATCCCGATCATCGCGACGAAGACGATCAGCGACACCACGCGCGGTTTGGTCAGCGCGAGGAATTGCCGGAACCGGCTTTCGGTCAGGGCGAGCGTGTTCATTGGAAGGCTTGGCGCCAGCGCGCGCAAACGGACTGGCAAGACGACAATTTTACCATCGGCGGCGCCCATTGCGGCCTCCGCACCGCTCAGGTGAATCGTCGCGCTGATGGGGTCGGCCTCATGCGTCGACTCGCGTTCGCTCGCTCCCCCTGGCCTTCGGCCGGTTCGGCCTCCGATCGGCCAAGGCAATCGATGTGCCGAGGGGTCGGCCTCCGATCGCGCTCGTGATTGCTCCGATCCCCTGCGCGTCCCGCGCTTGGGGCCCCTCTCCGCCACTCGCGCATTCCCCCGGCTCGCCGCTCGCGCCGCTAGCCTATGCGCGACGCGCGGAGCAGTCGCGTCAGGTCCTTCGCGAGACCCTTGATGTCGGGATCCGCCGGATAGGAAAGCACGAGGTTGCCCAGCGGATCGATCAGCCAGATCCCCGGGGGCGCGCCGGGAAGCACGGCGAGAACGCGCTCCGGGACGCGCGCGACGACGAGCCCCGGATGCTGCGCCCGCAATTCGTGGCCGGGTGGTGCGCCGCCCGCGTCGAGCCAGACTCGAACGACGCGATCGCGTTCCTTGCCCTGCATCGTGTGGGCCTGCCGCGTGGCGTAGAGCAGGCGTTCACAGGCGGCGTCGCATCCCGTGGCGCTCGCCGCGAGCATCACCCAGCGGCCACGCAGGTCGGTGAGCCGGAACGGCGCGCCGTCGTCGGTCGTGCCCTCGATCGGTGGCGCCGGTGCCGTCGGCAGCAGCGTGCCGTAGTTGACCTGAGCGGTTCGAGGATAGAAATAGTAAACCGCGTACGACGCGACGACTGGCGCAATACACACGGCGGCCAGCAGGAGGATGGTGCGCCGGCCGCGCGCGGCAGCGGCGGCGGATTGCGCTTGCGTCGCTTCACTCACGGGATGCCCGCTTCGCCGGACGCAGGTTGAGGATGACCCACAGCACGATCGCCAGCGCGGCGAACGAATACCATTGGACCATGTAGATCCGGTGTTTCTCGACGCCGAAATCCGGCGCCGGCCAGTCGCGAACGAGACCGTCGTCCAACACGGGCGGCGACGGCGGGGCCAGCGCTTCGATCATCACCGGCAGGACCGCGACGCCCGTCGCCGCGGAGAAGCGCGCGGGGTCGAGGTTCTGCCACACGGGGCCGCTCGTGATGTCCTTCGCAAGCTCGAAGACGCCGGTCGCGGGAGTGGCGACGCGCCCCCGGATCGTCACCGGTCCCGCGGGCGGCGCGACCTGCGGAAGCGCGGCGCGCGACGCGCCCTGCGGCGTCCAGCCCCGGTTGACGAGCACCGTGCGCCCGTCGGCGAGAACGAGCGGCGTGATCACGTGATAGCCGGCATGTCCGTCGTGCACGCGGTTGTCCACGAGAACCTGCCGGCGCGCGTCGTATTCGCCCGCGGCCAAGACCGTCCGATAGCGCAGCGCATTCCAGTCCGTCGCATCCGCCAACGTCGCCAGCGCGACAGGCACCTGCACGGCCGCCGCGTCGAATTGCGCGCGCAGCGATTCCTTGTCCTCCATCCGCCGCTGCTGCCATTGGCCGGCGCAAACGAACACCACCACGGCAGCGATCGCGGCGAGCGTGGGCAACGCGCGCGGACGGAACCGCCGCGGCGCGCGGACGGTCGAAGGAGCGGTCGAGGGCATCGGGTTTGGCATTGCCGCGCGCTTCGCCTACACTGCCCGATCGGACGCGGGAATCATGATCAGGATCATCGTCATCGCCGGGCTCATCGCCGTCATCGTCAGCCTGTTTTCGGCGCTTTACTACCTCTACCACGATCACGGCCAGGGCACGCGCATGGTCAAGGCGCTGGCAGTGCGGGTCGCACTGTCGGCCTCGGTCGTCGCGTTCCTCGTCATCTCCTACAAGATGGGCTGGATCGCGCCGACCGGGCTAAGATAGAGAAAAAGCCGCACGTCGCCGTGCGGCTTTTCGTTCGGGCGCAGGCCCTTTCCAGGCGCTAAAGCCAATACACCAGGACGAAGAGCAGCAACCAGACCACGTCGACGAAGTGCCAATACCACGACGCCGCCTCGAATGCGAAGTGGTGATCGGGCGTGAAGTGGCCCTTGAGGATGCGCGCCAGCATCACCGACAGCATGATCGCGCCGATCGTCACGTGGAAGCCGTGGAATCCGGTGAGCATGAAGAACGTCGAACCGTACACGCCCGTCGACAGCTTGAGGTTCATCTCGCTGTAGGCGTGGTGGTACTCGAACGCCTGGAAGCCCAGGAACGTGAAGCCCAGCACGATCGTGAGGAACAGCCAGACCTTGAGCTTGCCGCGGTGATTCGTCTTGAGCGCGTGATGCGCGACCGTAAGAGTGAAGCCCGACGACAGCAGGATGATCGTGTTGAGGAGCGGAATGCCCATCGCCGCCATCGGCGAGAACTGTTCCTTGATGTACGGCCCGACGGTCGGCCAGGCATAGGTGTAGTCGGGCCACAGCATCTTGGATGAAAGGCTGCCGAGATCCGGCGCCGACAGGTTGCGGATGTAGAACAGCGCGCCGAAGAACGCGGCGAAGAACATCACTTCGGAGAAGATGAACCAGCTCATGCTCCAGCGGAACGAGTGGTCCACCTTCCTGTTGTAAAGGAGGGCCTCCGATTCGCCGATCACGGTGCCGAACCAGCCGAACATCATCACGAGAAGCACGCAGAAGCCGGCGAGGACCATCCACGGGCCCGCGGCAAAGTTGTTGAACCAGAATGCCGCGCCCATCCCCATGAGCAGCAGCGCGATCGCGCCCACCACCGGCCAATACGAGGGCTGCGGAACGAAGTAATAGGGCTTCACGCCTTCATGTGTCGACATCCTGGCAACTCCTGAACAAATGGCGGGCGCGGGTTATCCGGCGCTCGCCGCTCCACTAGAGGTTATTTCCGGCACCTTCGACTTCGAAAAAAGTGTAGGACAGCGTGATCGTCGCGATGTCCTTCGGCAACGCCGGATCGACGACGAACACGACGGGCATCTGCCTCGTCTCTCCGGGCTGCAGCGTTTGTTTCGTGAAGCAGAAGCACTCGAGCTTGCGGAAGTATTGCGCGGCGTCCCGCGGGCCGTAGCTCGGGATCGCCTGGCCGGTCATCGCGTGGTCGGTCCGGTTGGAGATCTCGTAGACGACCTGCCGGACTTCGCCCGGATGCACGCTGACGATGACTTCGAGCGGCCGAAACGTCCAGGGCAGCTTGCGCACGTTGGAATCGAGCTCGATCCGAATCGCCCGCGCCGCGTCGACCTGCGTGTTCTTCACCTCGTCGGCAACGGCGATGTCGCGCAGGCCCGTCGCCTCGCAGATCTTCTCGTAGAACGGCACCAACCCGTAGCCGAACCCGAACATCGCGACGACGATGACGCAGAGCTTCAGCAGAAGCGTCCGGTTGTTGCGCCGCGGTTCGTCCCGATCGCTCATTTGCTGCGGAGATTGCGGCCGATGGCGAACGCGAGGAACAGCAGCACCGCCACGCCCATGACGGCGACGCCGACCAGCGGCCCGCCGTAGGCGTGGGCGACGATGATGCCGACGAAGAACACCACCGCGATCGACGCGAACACGAGCGCGGTCCGCACGTTCGCGGCCTTGCGCCGTTCAATATCGGTAGTGTGCTTGGTCAGTTCCATCACAAAGTCGAGACACCCGGTTTCATCCGGGTGTCTCGTGCTCCATCTACTTTATTACGGGAGGCGTTTCGAACGTGTGATACGGCGCCGGCGACGGCAGCGTCCATTCGAGCGTGTCGGCGCCTTCCCACGGTTTCGCCGGGGCCTTCTCGCCCTTGTGCATGATGCATTTCAGCACGATGTACAGGAACAGGAGCTGCGATGCGCCGAACCAGAACGCGCCGATGGAGGCCAGCATGTTCCAGTCGGCGAACTGCTGCGCATAGTCAGGGATGCGGCGCGGCATGCCCGCGAGCCCGAGGAAGTGCATCGGGAAGAACGTCAGGTTGAACGCGAGCATCGACGACCAGAAGTGGATCTTGCCGAGCCGCTCGTCGTACATCGTGCCGGTCCACTTCGGGATCCAGAAGTAGACGCCGCCAAAGAACGCGAACAGGCTGCCCGCCACCATCACGTAATGGAAATGGGCGACGACGTAATAGGTGTCCTGCAGCTGGATGTCGACCGGCGTGATCGCGAGCACGAGGCCGGTGAAGCCGCCAAGCGTGAACAGGAACAGGAAGCCGATCGCGAACAGCATCGGCGACTCCAGCGTTATCGAGCCCTTCCACATCGTGGCGAGCCAGTTGAACACCTTCACGCCGGTCGGCACTGCGATCAGCATCGTCGCGTACATGAAGAACAGCAGGCCGGCCGCCGGCATGCCGACGGTGAACATGTGGTGCGCCCAGACGATGAACGACAGGATCGCGATCGCGGCGAGCGCGTAGACCATCGACGCGTACCCGAACAGCGGCTTGCGCGAGAAGGCGGGGATGATCTGCGAGATGATCCCGAACGCCGGCAGGATGATGATGTAGACCTCGGGGTGCCCGAAGAACCAGAACACGTGCTGGAAGAGCACCGGGTCGCCACCGCCCGCGGCATTGAAGAATGTAGTGCCGAAGTGGCGGTCGGTCAGCAGCATCGTCACCGCACCCGCGAGCACCGGCATCACCGCGATCAGCAGGTAGGCGGTGATGAGCCACGCCCAGCAGAAAAGCGGCAGCTTCATCATCGTCATGCCCGGCGCGCGCAGGTTGAGGATCGTCGTGATGATGTTGATCGAGCCCATGATCGACGACGCGCCGAGGATGTGGACCGCGAAGATCGTGAGGTCCATCCCCATGCCCGCCTGCACGGTGAGGGGCGGATACATGGTCCAGCCTCCCGCCGCGGCGCCACCCGGAACGAACAGCGAGGTGAGGAGCAGGATCGCCGCAGGCGGTAGCAGCCAGAAGCTCCAGTTGTTCATCCGCGCGAACGCCATGTCGGGCGCGCCGATCATCATCGGAATCTGCCAGTTCGCGAAGCCGACCGCCGCCGGCATGATCGCGCCGAACACCATGATGAGCCCGTGCAGCGTCGTCATCGAGTTGAAGAACTCGGGATTGACGATCTGCAGGCCGGGCTGGAACAGCTCGGCGCGGATGACCATCGCCATCGCGCCGCCGACCAGGAACATCGTGAACGAGAACCACAGGTACATCGTGCCGATGTCCTTGTGGTTGGTCGTCGTCAGCCAGCGCGTGATTCCCGAAGGATGGTGCGCATGGCCGTCGTCGGCGTGGCCGTAGCCGGGGGCGTGATCGTGTGTGACGCTGCTCATCGTGATGTCTCCGGAGGAATTCTCGACCAGGCCCTACGGGCGGGCGGCCTTGACGGCGGCAGGCTGCACCGCTTCGCCGGTGTGATTGCCCCAGCTGTTGCGCGTGTACGTGATGACCGCCGCGATGTCGGTGTCGGAAAGCGACTTGCCCCAGGCGATCATCGCCGTCGGCTTGCCGTCGCGCTCGACGCCGTTCAGCACGGTCTTGATCTGCGCCGCGACGGGTCCGTTGACGACTTTCGACCCGTCGAGCGGCGGGAACGCGGGCGGCGCGCCCTTGCCCGTCGCCTGGTGGCAGGCCACGCAGTTGGCCGCGTACACTTTCTCGCCGCGCGCCCCGAGGTCCTTGAGGTCCCAGGCCTTGTTCGGGTCGTCGCCCGCCGCAGCGGCCTTCTTCTTCATGTCGTCCATCCACGCCGCGTAGTCGAGCTTCGACTTCACTTCGACGACGATCGGCATGAAGCCGTGCTCCTTGCCGCAGAGCTCGGCGCACTGGCCGCGGTAGATACCGGCCTTTTCCGCCTTGAACCACGTATCGCGGACGAAACCGGGAATCGCATCCTGCTTGACGCCGAACGCCGGCACCCACCAGGAATGGATCACGTCGCCGGCGGTGATCAGCACGCGAACCTTGGTGTCGATCGGGACGACCAGCGGATGATCGACTTCGAGCAGGTAGTTCTCGCCCTTCGGCTCGAGGTTCTCGATCTGCGCCATCGGCGTCGCGAGATTGGAGTAGAAGCTGACGCCGTCCTGCAGGTAGTCGTAGTTCCACTTCCACTGGTAGCCGGTGACCTTGATCGTCATTCCCGGCTCCGAAGTGTCCCTCATCGCCAGGATCGTCTTGGTCGCGGGGAACGCCATGAACAGGAGGATGAGGAACGGGATCACCGTCCAGACGACCTCGACCGTCGTGTTCTCGTGGAACTGGTGCGCCTCGTGCCCGACCGACTTGCGGTGCTTGAAGATCGAATAGAACATCACCCCGAACACGGCGACGAAGATGACGACGCAGACCCAGAAGATGAAGGCGTGAAGGTCGTACATCTGCCGCGCGATCGGGGTGACCGGCGGCTGGAAATTCCATTGCCGGTCAGCGAACGCCGCGCCCGGAGCCGCCAGCGCCATTGCCAGACTCACCTGCATGAGCCGGACGCCGGCCCTGATCTTGTTGCGTACCATGCTTCCCTCGCGCGTGCTGCGTTCGAATGGCGAATTGCTGCAAAAGGCGCGAAATGTTAGCACGGATCGCCACCCCGTCGGCAGGGAAATGCGCGGTCTCGATCTCGCTCGTCAGCCCCGGAGTCCGAGGGCTTGCAGCAGACCCGGCGAAATGCCGGCGTCCATCCCTGCGCTGCTGCGCCAGGCGATGTCGGCGGCGGGCGGCGCTGCAAGACGATCGGCCAGCGCGGCAACATTCGCGTCCGCCGCCTCCATCGAAGGATCGATCCGGTTCGCGATCCATCCGCACAACACGAGCCCGCGGGCCGCGATGGCCTGCGCCGAAAGCAGCGCGTGGTTGAGGCAGCCGAGGCGCACCCCGACGACCAGCAGCACCGGAAGGTCGAGCCTACGCGCGATGTCGAGCATGTCGGTGCGCTCGCCGAGCGGCACGAGCACGCCTCCTGCACCCTCGACGACGACCACGTCAGCGACCAGCGAAAGCCGGTGATACGCGGATGCGATTCGCTCGAGGTCGACGGTCACGCCGGCCCGGGCAGCGGCGAGATGCGGCGCGATCGCCGCCGGCAGCGAATACGGATTCACGTCGGAAAGCGGCGCGTCGACGTTGCCCGCGGCGACGAGCGCTTCGACATCGGCGTTGCAGGTGGCGCCGTGCATCACGCCCGCCGCGACCGGCTTCATGCCGACCGCGCGCACGCCCTCCCTCACCAACGCCCTGAGGATCGCAACCGCGGCGAGCGTCTTGCCGACGCCCGTGTCCGTCCCCGTTATGAAGATGCCTTGGGTCATCGTTCGAACGTCACGATCGCATGCCCATCTGCAGTGCGCCGCGGCGCCGCCTTCCACGCGTGGCCGTAGATGACCTCGAACGTCGCCGGAATTCGCCCTTCCGGCGTGCGGCCCGGCATGGCCTCGAGCGCAGCGAGCGCGCGCTCGAACCGCCGGCGCCCCGTGAGCCCGCGCCGCCGTCCCTTCGCCGCATTGGTCGCGCCGATCGCCTTCAGGTCGCGCGCGACCGCCCGCGCGTCGGGATAGGTCAGCGTCAGCATCTCCATCTGCATCACGGGGTCCGCAAATCCCGCCTGCACGAGCAGGTCGCCGATGTCGTGCATGTCGGCGAAACGCGCGATGTGCGGATGCGCGTCGACGCCGGCGAACGCCGCGCGCAACTCCCTCAGCGTGTCGGGGCCGAACGTCGTGAACGTGACGAGCCCGCCGACTTCGAGCACGCGATGCATTTCGGCGATGGCCTGCGGCAGCGTCGGTGCCCACTGCAGCGCGAGGTTGCTCCACACGAGCCCGAATGTGCCGGCGGCGAACGGCAGCGCGGACACGTCGCCGCAGACCAACGCAGCCGCGCCCGGCGGCCGGCCGCCGAGCGGCGACAGCAGGCGCAGGAGCAGCGAACGGTTCTCGCGCGTGCGGTTGCGTGCCGCCGCGAGCATCGGCATCGCGACATCGAGCGCGACGCGCCGGGCCTGCGGATAGCGCGCCGCGAGCTCGGGCAGCGCCTCGCCCGTGCCGCAGCCGGCATCGAGGATCGCCGCGGGCACGAGCCGGATGACGTCGAGGCGCTCCATCATCCGCGCGCCGACTTCACGCTGCAGCACCGCGGCCGCGTCGTACGTCGCGGCGGCACGCGCGAAGTGCTTGCGCACCGCCCGCGCATCGATGGCGGCCGGATCCGATTCCCGCGGCGGATCAACCGGCATCGAGAAACCCGCGAACCGCTTCGCCGAATTCACCGGGGTGCGACAGGAACGGCACGTGCGCGGCGCCGTCGATCCGTGCGAACCGCCCGTTTCCCATGGCCGCGGCCAGCCACTCACTGGCCGCAGGCGGCGTCAGCGCATCCCGTTCGCCGGCGACCACCAGCGCGGGCTGCGCGATGCGGCCGACATCCGCGCGCAGGTCCGTCGTCGTCAACGCGGCGAGCGCCTCGGTCAATGTGCGCCGAGACGGCTCGCCGCGCGCGAAGAGTGCGCCGCGCAGCGCCGCGAGCGTTGCATGGCCATGCTCGCTGCCGCGCAACTGCAGCGTGAGAAAGCGCAGCACCGTCGCCTTCCACGCGACGTTCAATTCGTCGCCGAAACGCATGAGCGTCTCCGCCGACATCGCGTGCTCCCAGCCGTCGCCGGTCGCGAACCGCGGCGTGGCGGCGACGAGCACGAGACGCGCAATCCGCTCCGGATGCGCCAGCGCCCACGCGAGCGCGATCTGCCCGCCGAGCGACCAGCCGACGAGGGTGAGCGGCAAGTGCTCCGCGGCGAACGCGGCGTCGAGCGAGCGCACGACGCCGGCGAGGGTGAATGCGGTCGCCGGCGCGCTGAAGCCGTGTCCCGGCAGGTCGACCGCGTGGACGCGATGCCCATGCGCGAGGTCCGCGACGAGGGCGCCCCAGGCGCCCGAATGCATCGCCCAGCCATGCAACATCACGAGCGGCGGACCGTCGCCATGGGTGTCGACATGCAGATGGGTATTCATCGCGATCCTGCCATCGCGAACTCCGGCGCGAGCGCCCCCAGCGCGTCGGCGAGTGCGTCGACATCGGCGCGCGAATGCGCGGCGGACAGCGACACGCGCAATCGCGCCGTGCCCTTTGGCACCGTCGGCGGGCGGATCGCGGGGACCCAGAACCCGCGTTCCAGCAACGCGGCGGAGAGCTCGACCGCGGCGGCATTCCCCCCGACGATCAGCGGCTGGATGGCGGTCCGCGAATCGGCCGGCGCGAACGGGAGCGAGCGCATCCGCTCGCGGAACTGCCGGATCAGCGTCGCGAGGTGCGCGCGCCGCGGCGCATCGTCGCGGATGATCGCGACACTTGCGCGCAGCGCCGCGGCCAGCAGCGGCGGCGCCGCCGTCGTGTAAATGTACGAGCGCGCGTTCTGCACCAGCGTCTCGACAACGGCAGGATGCGCGGCGACGAAGGCGCCCGCGACGCCCGCTGCCTTGCCGAGCGTTCCCATGACGACGATGCGCTCGGACGCGAGGCCGCATTCCGCGACCGAACCGCGCCCGTCGCCGAGCACGCCGAAGCCGTGCGCATCGTCGACGACGAGCCACGCATCGAACTCGTCGGCAAGCTCGAGCAACGCCGGCAGCGGCGCGAGATCGCCGTCCATGCTGAACACCGCGTCGGTGGCGATCAGCTTGCGCTGCGCGCGGGACGCCGCGAGGCGTGCGCGCAGCGCCGCCATGTCGCCATGTGCGTAGCGGACGAATTCGGCGCGCGACACCAGCGCCCCGTCGTTGAGGCATGCATGGTTCAGCCGATCCGCGAATATCGCGTCGCCGTGGCCGGCCAGCGCCGTCAGGATCGCGAGATTGGCGAGATAGCCGGAGGAAAACGTCAGCGCTTGCGCATTCGTGCACGGTCGCACGAACGCTGCGAGTTCCGCCTCGAGGACGGCGTGCGGACGGAAATGCCCCGCCACGAGGTGCGACGCGCCTGACCCGACGCCGAAGCGTCGCGCCGCATCGCATGCGGCCGCAATCACGGCGGGATGGTTCGCGAGCCCGAGATAGTCGTTGCTCGCGAATGCGATCAGCTCGCGCCCGCCGACGATGACGCGCGCGCCCTGCGGCGAGTCGATGGTGCGGCGTGTGCGCGCCAGGCCCGCCAGGGCGCGTTCGGCGAGGTCGCGCTCGAGCGAAGCAATGAGTGCGACGGGCACGAGAGCGTCAGGCGGCGGGCGCGCCCATCGTGGAGAGGCCGAGTGAAGCGAACAGCGCACGGTCGGCTTCCGCCTCCGGATTGCCCGTGGTCAGCAGCTTGTCGCCGTAGAAGATCGAGTTGGCGCCCGCGACGAAGCACAGCGCCTGCACCGCATCGCCGAGTTCCCGGCGGCCGGCGGACAGACGCACCATCGCCTTAGGCATCGTCAGGCGCGCCACCGCGATCGTGCGCACGAATTCGAGCGGGTCGAGCGCCGCGTCGCCGCCGAACCGCGCGTGGAGCGGCGTGCCTTCGACCTGCACCAGGTGGTTGATCGGCACCGATTCCGGATAGGGGTCGAGATTCGCGAGCTGCGCGATGAGTCCGGCGCGCTGCGTCCGCGACTCGCCCATCCCGACGATGCCGCCGCAGCACACGGACAGTCCCGCGTCGCGAACGCGCGCGAGCGTATCCAGCCGATCGTCGTAGTCGCGCGTGGTGATCACCTCGCCGTAGAACTCCGGCGCGGTGTCGAGATTGTGGTTGTAGAAATCGAGCCCGGCGGACTTCAGCGCCTCGGCCTGCCCGTCCTTCAGCATCCCGAGCGTGCAGCAGGTTTCCATGCCGAGCGCCTTCACGCCGCGCACCATCTCGAGCACCGGCACGAGATCACGTTCCTTCGGCCCGCGCCAGGCCGCACCCATGCAAAAGCGAGTCGCGCCCTGCGCCTTCGCCGCGCGCGCCGCGGCGAGGACCGCGGACAACTCGACCAGCCCCTCGTCGTCGACGCCGGTGTGGTAGCGCTTCGCCTGCGGGCAGTAGCCGCAATCCTCGGGACAGCCGCCAGTCTTGATCGACAGCAGCGTGGAAAGCTGCACCGCGTTCGGCGGGTGATGCTCGCGATGCGCCTGCTGGGCGCGGAACAGGAGCTCGGGAAACGGCAACGCGAACAGCGCCTCGATTGCCGGCACCGTCCACCTCGGGGGTGGCGACGCGCCGACCGACCGCGGTCGAGGGCTGTCAATCGTGCGTTCGACGGATGGCATCGCGCGGGCCTCGGGCGTCCAATTGCGTGGAGTTCGTGTGTCGCGGAAGGGTACTCCCTTGTCAAATGGCGCATCGGAAACATTTGACTGCGCGAAGCGCATCGCTCGCCAGGCGTTGCCGCAGCGTTGCGAACTGTGTGTGGCAAGGTCCGGCTGCGAACTTCTGTGCGCGGCGTGCGTCGCCGATTTGCCACGCCTGTCGGGCGCGTGCCCGGTTTGCGCGCTCCCGGCGCCTTCGGGCGCGGTCTGCGGCGCGTGTATCGCGCGCCCGCCGCCGTGGTCGCGCGCCGTTGCGGCGCTCGTCTACGCGTTTCCGGTGGACCGGTTGCTGCAGCAATTGAAATACGGAGGCCGCCTCGCCCTTGCCGATTGGGCGGGAACGACACTGGCGGAGGCAGTCCGGACATCGATCGCCTCGCGTCCGGCGACCGCGCGGCCGGACCGGGTCGCCGCATTGCCGCTCGCGCCGTCGCGGCAGAGGGAGCGTGGATTCAACCAGGCGCGCGAAATCGCGGCGCGCGTCGCGCGCGCGGTCGGCTTGCCGCTGGTCGCGCCGCTCGAGCGCATCGCGGGCACCACGCCGCAGGCGGCGCTTGCATGGAAGGAACGCGCAAACAACGTCCGCGGCGCCTTTGCCGTGAACGGCGACGTGCGCGGCGCGCGCATCGCGCTCGTCGACGACGTGATGACCACCGGCGCCACGCTCGCCGAGGCCACCCGCATGCTGACGCGCGCCGGCGCGGCCGACGTCGAGTGCTGGGTCGTCGCGCGCACGTTGCGTACGTGACACGGTTGAGCGATCGACGCGCAACGTATACGCTCGACCCATGTTTGCCGTCGTCCTCGTCCGTCCCGAAATTCCGCCGAACACCGGCAACGTCATCCGTCTCACCGCCAATACGGCGACCGACCTGCATCTCGTCGAGCCGCTGGGCTTCCGGATGGACGACCGTGAATTGAAGCGCGCGGGCCTCGACTACCACGAGTACGCGCGCGTTCGCGTGCACCGCGATTTTGCCGCCTGCCGCGCCGCGCTCGACGCACCAGCGCCACGGCGCTGGTTCGCGTTCACCACGACCGGCACCGCATCGTTGTACGACGCCCGCTTCGCCGCGGGGGACGTGCTCGTCTTCGGCTGCGAAACGTCGGGGTTGCCTGAGGATGTCGTCGCGCAGTTCGCGCCGGCGGCGCGCTTGCGGATTCCGATGCGGCCCGACGTGCGCAGCCTCAACCTGTCGAACGCCGTCGCCGTCGCCGTCTACGAGGCATGGCGGCAGAACGGGTTGCGCGGCGCCGGTTGAGCGTCCTACTTCGCTGCAGGCGCCCGAGTGTCGTTCATTCCGAGTGCGTTCATGACGAACCGCAGCTCGTAGTCGCGATCGATCACCCGCTGCTGCTGGGTCTTGCCGGTGCCGTGCCCGCTGTCGAAGTCCATGTACAGCAGGAACGGCGAGACCTGTCCGGGGTTGTTCTGCACCGCCGCCACGAACTTCTTCGCGTGCAGCGGATCGACGCGCGAGTCGTACTCGCCGGCGACGACCAGCGTCTCCGGCATGTTCACGCCCTGGCGCACGTTCTGGTACGGCGAATACCGGAGGATCCAGCGGAAATCCTCGGCGCGGTCGGGATCGCCATACTCGGGAATCCAGTACCGCGCGATCAGGAACTTGTGGTAGCGCACCATGTCGAGGAGCGGCACCTGGCAGATCGCCGCGCGGAAAAGGTCGGGTCGCTGCGTCAGCAATGCGCCGACCGTGAGTCCGCCGTTGCTCCCGCCTTCCACCGCGAGCTTCGCCGGCTGCGTGTATTTCTCGGCGATCAGCCAGTCGGCGACGGCGACCATGTCGTCGAACGTGTTCTGCTTCCGCGCGAACATCGCCTGCTCGTGCCAGGTCTCGCCGTATTCGGAACCGCCGCGCACCCCGGCGTCGACGAACACGCCGCCGCGGCTGATGAAGGGATACCAGCCGCCCACGTAGTACGGCTCGACCGCGATGTTGAAGCCGCCGTAGCCGACCAGCAGCGTCGGATTCGTGCCGTCCTGCTTCAGGTCCTTGCGATGGACGATGAACACGGGGATCTTCGCGCCGTCCTTCGCGGTCACATAGACCCGCTTCGAGGCGAACGACGAGGCATCGAGCGGCGCGTCGTCCTGCCAGACGAGCTTCCACGCGAACGCGTCGCCCGCGAGCGCGTACAGCGAAGGCGGCATGGTGTGCGCCGCGAGTCCCGCATAGGCCGTATCCGTGTCGAGATCGTAGGCGAGGCTCGACACGCTTCCGAATACGGGCGGCACGAGATCGCGAAGACGCTTGCCGTCGAGGCCGTAGAGCGAGAGTCGGGAAAGCACATCTTCCCGATCATGCGCGACGATCCCAGTCCGGGTGACGGCGACATTGTCGAGGACCGTCTTCCCTTCCGGGATCAGCGTGGTCCAATCGGCAAACTCGGGATTCGCGTAGCTCGCCGCCATCAATTTCCAGTTCGGCGCGTCGCGGTTGGTACGAAAGTAGATGCGGTCCTTGCGGAAGGTCGCATCCGCCTGGAACTTGTCGCTCGTGTAAATCGTCCGCGGCTCGGCGGTAGACCCGACGGGCCTGATGCGGATCGTGTTCGACCAGAAATCGCCCGTCTCGAATACCGTGTACGGCGCGTCCTCCGGCTCGTAGACCTGGCACCAGTTCTTCGCGTCCTCCATCTTGATCAGCAGTTCGTCGGTCGCCCGGTCCGCGCCGAGACGGTGGCGATAGCAGCGGTGCGGCTCCTGGCGCGCGTCCGACTCCGGCGTGCGCGGCGAGACGAACGCGAAGGCCTCGTCCCGCGCCCAGCTGAAGGATCGAAGTCCGTCGATTGTGGGGCCGGCCTGCGCGCCGGTCGTCGTGTCGATGATGCGAAAGTTCTGGATCTCCGAGCCGCGCGCATAGATGCCCACCGCGGCCCGCGTGGCGTCGCGATTGGGGACCACCGAACCGATTTTCGTCTTGCCGGACGGGTCGATGACCATGGGGTCGACGAGCAGCACTTCCTTGCCGTCGATCCTCGTGTAGAGCTTCGCCTGCGGCTCGCCCTTTTTCGCGCGCTGGAAGAATTCGCGGCCATGCTTGAAGAGCGGCGGGTAGGTGCGGTCGCGATCGTAGTTGCGCGAGATCTCCTCGCGCATCCCCGGGAACGCAGGCGCGTTGCGGTCGAGATAGTTCAAGGTTGCCGCGTGCTGCGCGCGGCTCCAGGCTTCGACGGTCGCGTCCTTGCCGTTCTCGAGCCACCGAAAACGATCGGTCAGCGTGACGCCGTGCAGCGTCTCGACCACGGGGCGCTCCGGCGTCGCCGGCGGAAAGAACACGGGGTCGGCGCCCCTCGAGTCGTCGCTCATCGTGCAAAGCCACGACGCCGCGACAACGGACACGACCAATACCTGCGTTCGGATTCCAGCCATTTCATCTCCAGTCGATCAGGTGCCTTCCGCTCTCGGCTCGCGTCGCAGCAGCGCGAGAACCGCGTCGCGGGGCGACAGGTTTTCGTACAGCACGCGACACACCGCGTCGACGATCGGCATCTCGATGCCGTGGTGGCGCGACAGGACGTGCGCCGCGCGCGCGGCCGCGACGCCTTCGGCCACGTGGCCCAATTCCGCCAGCGCCTGCGTCAGCGAGAGTCCCCGGGCCAGCGCAAGGCCGACGCGCCGGTTGCGCGAAAGATCACCGGTGCAGGTGAGCACGAGGTCGCCGAGGCCCGCGAGCCCCATCAGCGTGTCCCGCCTGCCGCCGACCACCGCGGACAACCGCCCCATTTCCGCGAGCCCCCGCGTGATCAGCGCAGCGCGCGCATTGTGGCCGAAACCCAGTCCATCGCTTGCGCCGGCGGCGATCGCGAGGACGTTCTTCACGGCACCACCGACCTCGACGCCCGCGATGTCGTCGCTTTCGTAAGCGCGCAGCGTGTCGGCGCGCAGCAGCGACGCGACCTGCGCCGCAAGCGCCGGATCGGTGGCCGCCACGGCGACCGCCGTCGGCAGTGCGCGCGCAACCTCCACCGCAAAACTCGGCCCCGAGACGATGCCGACCGGCGCCGGCCAGCGCGGCCCGAGCACCTGATGCGCCAGCGCCACGCCTGCCGGCAGCGCAGCCGACGGTTGCACCTCGACAAAGCCTTTCGACAGCCACACGAGCGGCGCGCGCGCGCCGAGGCGGGCGAGCTCGTCGGCGAGGCCGGACAGCGCGGCGATGGGCGTGCCGGCGATGAGCAGGTCGGCGCGCGCCGCGGCCGCGTAATCGGCACTGACGGCCAGGGCATCCGGCAACGCGACGCCGGGGAGGTAACGCTCGTTGCTGCGCGCGGCGGCAATCGCGCTGGCGCGCGCGTCGCCGCGCGCGAAGAGCGTGACGCGCACGTCGTCGCGGCGGGCGAGATGCGCGGCAAGCGCCGTTCCCCACGCGCCCGCGCCCAGGACGGCAATCCTCATGGTCATCGCCGCGACGAAACCGGCCGCGCTCTCAGAGCCCGAACACCTGCGTGATGCGGACGAACCCGACCTGCCCGTCGCGGTGGCGGACCTTTACCCAGCCCGGCGCGGTGGTGGTCGCCGCCGAGGTCGCCGTCTCGGCGAGATCGAGCAGGACGCTATGCTCGGCGCGAAACACCAGCGCGGCGTTGTCCTCGGGGTTCGCGCGCACTTCGGCAAGCGGCACGCGCACGACCAGGGTGCGCTTGTCAGCAAGCGACTTTTTCTCGACCCAACCGATCGTGCCGCCGGCGTCCCGGACCTTGCTCCAGCCCTCGACCGGGACGATCACCTCGAGCGGCGTGTCGCGGCCGAGGACGAACAGCGGTTTCGCCTTGGCGGACGGTGCGTCGTACACCACGGCCGCCGCATCGCCGACGGAGCGGTAATCCGCGGCGACGGCGGCAAACGGAAGCGCAAACATCCCCCAAGCGGCAACGGTGAGCGCGGCGCAGCGGGGAATCACTTTTGCCCCTAGTTCGCGGCCGTGGCGGGCGCCGGCTGCTGCATCTGCTCGAGCTGCTGCTGGTACAGCGCCTCGAAATTGATCGGCGCGAGATGCACGGGCGGAAAGCCGGCGCGGCCGACCATGTCCGCAAGCGTCTCCCGCAAGTAGGGAAACAGCACATTCGGGCAATTGATCGCGATCACCGGCTGCAGATGCTCGGGCGGGAGGCCTCGGATGGTGAAGATTCCCGCCTGCGACGCCTCGACCAGAAATAGCGTTCGATCGCTGGTCTTGGCAGTCAGCGTGATGGTAACCACACACTCGTACATGTCGGGCTCGATCTGCTCGCCGCGCGTGCGGAGGCCGACCTCGACCTGGGGCTGCTCGGCGGTCTTGAACGACTGCGGGGAGCCCGGGCACTCGAGCGACAGGTCCTTGACGTAGATCTTGTCGATCGAGAACGCGACCGCGCTGTCGGCGCCGGGAATGGGTTGCTGGATTTCGGCCATGGTGCTTCCTTCGAATGAGGGCAAACGCGTGATTTTACGCGAGACTCGCACCAAGGGCGAACCGGTCCATCGATACCCCGCGCAGCCGGACGGCCTTATTTCGTCGTGCCGGCAAGCAGCGGGGCGAGCGCGCCGGCCTGGTCGAGGGCGACGAGATCCTCGTAGCCGCCGACATGCCTGTCGCCGATATAGATCTGGGGAACGGTGCGCCGGCCCGTCTTCTTCATCATCGCCACCCGTTCTTCCGGGTCGAGGTCGACGCGGACCTTCGCGATGTCGGTGACGCCCCGGGCATCGAGGAAGCGTTCGGCGCGGACGCAGAAAGGGCAGTTCGCCGTCGTGTACATCGTGATGGTCGGCGCGCCGTCCGCCACGTCATTTCTCCACGGGCAGCCCGTCTTTTTTCCACGCCAGGATGCCGCCCTGGAGACTGTAGACCTCCTGGAATCCGGCCTTCGTCAGCACGCCGGCGGCGGAGCGGCTCTTGCGCCCGCTGTCACAGTAGGCGACGACCGGGCGCGAAACCATCTTGGCGAGCTCCGACGCCCGGCCCGCGAGCTGCGACAGCGGGATGTGGAGGGCCCCGGGCAACCGTCCGCCTTCGAACTCCTTCGGCTCGCGCACGTCGAGCACCACGGCGTTCCGGCGGTTGATCAGCTGCGTAGCCTCGGCGCTGGAGACGTCCTTCACGGGCGAGAAGCGGCGGTTCACGAGCGGCCAGAGAAGCATTCCGCCGGACAGCAGGAACACGGCGAACAGCATCAAGTGGTTGGTGTCTTGCAGGAACGACAGGAACGACATGAGACGCCCGGATTTGAGGTGGACAAAGGTAAAATGATAACGCACGGCTACGATAGGGCCCGGCGCGCGGCCCGGCGCAGCAGCGTCGGGACGCGCGCGCACGCTCGCCACCGCCGGCCCTGCCAAGATGACTTCCGCCGCCAAGCCCGCCGTCCGACCGGTCGTCCTGCTGATCCTCGACGGGTTCGGTTGCCGTCCGGACGCGCCGGACAACGCGATCACGCAGGCGCGCATGCCGAACTGGAATCGCCTCGTCGCTTCGTGCCCGCATGCGTCGCTCGATGCGTCGGAGCTCGACGTCGGGCTGCCGCAGGGGCAGATGGGCAACTCCGAAGTCGGGCATCTCAACATCGGCGCGGGTCGCGTCGTCTACCAGGACTTCACGCGCATCGACCGGGCGATCGCGACGGGTGAATTCGCGCGCAATCCGGTGCTGACGGACGCCGTCGCGCTCGCCAGGGCCAACGGGTCAGCGGTCCACGTGCTGGGGCTCGCCTCACCCGGGGGCGTCCACAGCCACGAGCGGCAGATCGCCGCGATGGTGGAGCTCGCCGCGGCCGGCGGCGCGCCGCGCGTTCTCGTCCATGCCTTCCTCGACGGCCGCGACACGCCGCCGAAGAGCGCGGGCGCCTCGCTCGGCTTCCTGGCCGCCGTGTGCGCGAAACTCGCCGGCGCCCGCATTGCGTCGATCTGCGGCCGCTACTACGCCATGGACCGGGACAAGCGCTGGGAGCGGGTGGCGACCGCCTACGATTTGCTCGTCGACGGCCGCGCGGACTTCAGCGCGCCCACGGCGCAGACCGCGCTCGACGCGGCCTACGCCCGCGGCGAGACCGACGAATTCGTCAAGGCAACCGCGATCCTCGATGGCGAAGGCCGTCCGGCGACGATGGCCGACGGGGACGTCGTCGTGTTCATGAACTTCCGCGCGGACCGCGCCCGGGAGATCACCCGCGCGCTCACCGATCCGGCCTTCGGCGGCTTTCCGCGCAAGCGCGTGCCGCGCCTCGCGCGCTTTGTCTGCCTCACGAGCTACGGCGACGAGTTCGCGCAGCTGCCCGCGGCCTTCGCCCCTCAGTCGGTCGCCAACACCTTCGGCGAGTACCTGGCGAAACGGGGCCTTGCCCAGCTGCGCATCGCCGAGACCGAGAAGTACGCGCACGTCACGTATTTCTTCAGCGGCGGCGTCGAGGCCGTCTATCCCGGCGAGGACCGCGTTCTCGTGCCGTCGCCGCGGGTCGCCACCTACGACCTCCAACCCGAGATGAGCGCGGGAGAAGTGACCGACAAGCTCGTCGCCGCCATCGCCAGCGGAAAGTACGACGCGATCGTCTGCAATTACGCCAACGGCGACATGGTCGGCCACACCGGCGATCTGCAGGCCGCGAAGCGCGCGGTGGAGACCCTCGACGTCTGCATCGGCCGCGTGGTCGAGGCGGCGCGCGGCGCCGGCGGTGAAGTCCTGATCACGGCGGACCACGGCAACGCCGAGCAGATGTACGACGCCGCGACCGGCCAGCCGCACACGGCCCACACGCTGAACCGGGTTCCCTGCGTGTACGCGGGTCGCGCGGCGGCGATGGCGCCGGGCGGCGCGCTGCAGGACATCGCCCCCACGCTTCTCGCGATGATGGGGCTCCCGGCGCCGCCGGAAATGACCGGCCATTCGCTGCTGACCTTCCGGTAACGTTTTGTATCGAATCCCCTGGCAGGGAACTTGCGCGCAGGGAACTTGCAAGCTTGGTCGTTGCCATACCGGCACCACCGGAACGCGCCACGTGCGGGGCGAACGAACGTTTCACGCACGCTGGACTCGCGAAACATGGGGGGCCGCCGCCGGTCTGCCCGTTGCCGACGCCCGGCGGGGGACACACGGCTGACCATTGATTTCTCCCGTGCCACCACGACGCTGGCGCAGGGAAACCGGAGGTATACTGTGGCAAATGGATCTGTGGAGCAGGGCATCGGCCCCGCCGCGGCTCGGTACGCAAAGGAACCGACGATGGGAAACTGGAAGAAGGCAGGACTGATCGGCTTGGGCGCGGTGCTGGGCGTCCTGCTTTCGCTCAACTTCTCGGCGGTCGCGCAACGCGACGCGCGGATGCCCATCCCGTACGAGGACCTCCAACTCCTGTCCGCCGTCTTCGGCAAGATCAAGTCCGACTACGTCGAGCCAGTCTCCGACGACAAGCTCATCAAGGAAGCGATCAACGGAATGGTGCACGGGCTCGACCCGCATTCCGATTTCCTCGACGCCGAAGCCTTCAAGGACCTGCAGATCTCGACGCAGGGCAAGTTCGGCGGCCTCGGCATCGAAGTGGGCGTCGAGGACGGCATCGTCCGCGTCGTTTCACCGATCGAAGACACGCCCGCGTTCCGCGCCGGGATCAAGTCGGGCGACCTGATCGTCAAGATCGACAACGACGCCACGCGCGGCATGCCGCTGTCCAAGGCCGTGGAGAAGATGCGCGGCAAGCCGGGTACGTCGGTCGTGCTCACCGTGGTGCGCAAGGACGCCGAGGCGCCGCTGACGTTCACGCTCATGCGCGAGGAAATCAACGTCAAGAGCGTGCGCGCGAAGATGCTGGAGCCGGGTTACGGTTATGTCCGCGTGCGCCAGTTCCAGGACCGCACTGCCGAGGACCTCTCGAAGGCGCTGAAGGATTTCTACAAGCAGGGCGACCTCAAGGGGCTCGTGCTCGATTTGCGCAGCGACCCGGGCGGCCTGCTCAACCAGGCGGTCGCGGTCTCGGCGGCCTTCCTGCCGAAGGATGCGCTCGTCGTCTACACGGATGGCCGGACGGCGGATGCGCGGATGCGCCTGTCGGCGCGCAAGGAAGACTACACGCGCCGCGGCGAGGACTACCTCAAGGACCTTCCGGCCGCGGTGAAGAAGGTCCCGATCGTCGTGCTGGTCGACGGCGGAACGGCGTCGGCGTCCGAGATCGTCGCCGGCGCCCTGCAGGACCACAAGCGCGCCACCGTGCTCGGCACGCAAACCTTCGGCAAGGGCTCGGTGCAGACGATCCTCCCGCTCGGCAACAACGCGGGCCTCAAGCTCACGACCGCGCGCTATTACACGCCGGCGGGTCGTTCGATCCAGGCTAAGGGCATCGAGCCCGACATCAATGTCGATGACGGCCGCGCGTCGCCGCTCGTCAAGGAAGCGAACCTGCAGGGCCACCTCGAAGGCGGCACGGCGGACGCCGCGAAGGCGCGGGCGCTCGAAGCCGTCAAGAGCCTCGACAAGGCGCCGGCGAAGTCCACGGACAAGGGTGCCGACAAAGGTAGCGCCGACCCGACCGCCCCGCGCTTCGAGTTCGGCGCCGCCGACGACTTCCAGCTCACCCAGGCGATGAACCTCCTCAAGGGCCAGCCGGTCATCGCGTCCGTCAAGGCGGTCGCGCAGGCGAAGCCGTAGCGGCAGTCCCTCGGTTCACCGCAAAAGCGCCCGGCCCTGCCGGGCGTTTTCTTTTCCGGTTTCGGCGTTATTCTGACCGCCCATGGACGACACGCAGCTCCTTCGTTACAGCCGCCACATCCTGCTGCCCGAGCTCGGGATCGACGCCCAGGAGAAGTTTGCCGCGGCGCACGTGCTCATCATCGGTGCCGGCGGGCTCGGCGCGCCGGCCGCGCAGTTCCTCGCCGCCGCCGGGATCGGCACGATCACGCTCTGCGATCCGGACGCGGTGGATCTCACCAACCTCCAACGACAGATCCTGTTTGCCACCGGTGACGTCGGCGCGCGCAAGGTCGACGCCGCCAAGGCGCGCCTGCACGCGGTCAACCCCGAAATCCGCATCGAGACGATCCCCTCTCGTGTCGGTCCGGCCGAGCTCGCCCCGCTCGTCGCACGCGCCGACGTGGTGCTCGACTGCAGCGACAATTTCGCGACCCGGCATGCCGTCAATCGCGAGTGCGTGGCCGCGAAAAGACCGCTGGTGTCGGGCGCCGCAATCCGCTTCGACGGCCAGGTTTCGGTGTTCGACACGCGCGCTTGCGACGCGCCGTGCTACCACTGCCTGTTCGGCGAAGGCGAGGATCTCGAGGAGACGCGCTGCGCGATCATGGGCGTGTTCGCGCCGCTCGTCGGCATCATCGGCGCGACGCAGGCCGCCGAGGCACTGAAGCTCGTGGCTGGCGTGGGCGAGACGATCGCGGGCCGGCTGCTGCTGCTCGATGCACACACAATGCACTGGCGGGAGCTGCGCATTCCGCGCGATCCGCAGTGCCCGGTTTGTGGAGGACGCCCATGACGAGACGCCGCCCGTTCGCTGCAGGCCGCCTTATGCTGTGGTTGCTGGCACTGGCGATGCTCGGCGTCGGCATGCGCGCCCATTCCGCGCCGCCGAAGGGCGATCCGACGCTTCCGGCGGCCGAATGGAAAGCGATCAAGAAGGTGATCGGCGACCAGCGCGCGGCGCTCAAAGCAGGGGACGCAGCCAAGGCTTTCGCGCAGGCGTCGCCCGGCATCCGCGCGCAGTTCGGCACGCCGGAGAATTTCCTCGCGATGGTGCGGACGGCGTACGACGCACTGCTGGCGGCGCGCTACGTCGAATTCCTGGAAGGCGCCGCGATCGAGGGCAACGTGATCCAGCCGCTGCGCCTCATCGCGCCGGACAACTCGGTGCAGGTCGCGCTCTACACGATGGAGAAACAGAAGGACGGGCGCTGGAAGATCGCCGGTTGCGTGCTCGCGCCGTCCAGCGTTCAGGCAGTTTAGGATCTACCCAAACAAAAACTTCTGCTCGGCGTCCCAGTGCTCCTGCGGCGGCCGCTTGAAGCCGCTCTTCGCGAACAGCTGCCAGCGCCCCAGCACGAACGCGACCATCACGCCGGCCTCGGTATTCGGATCGCCGGGCCATGCGCCCGCCGCCTGCGCGATGCGCAGCGCCTGGCGCAGCGACGCCTCGATGCGGTCGTAGAGCTGATTCATCCGCGCCTGCAGGCGCTCGTCCTCGTTGACGAGCGCATCGCCGATCAGCACGCGCGTCATGCCGGGATTCTTTTCCGCGAATCCGAGCAGGACGCCGACGATCTGCTGCGCCTGCGCGGCGCCGTCCTTCGTCTCGGCGGCGATCTTGTTGATCAGCGTGAAGAGCGTGGTCTCGATGAACTCGATCAGGCCCTCGAACATCTGCGCCTTGCTCGCGAAGTGCCGGTACAGCGCGGCCTCGGACACGTCGAGCTTCGCCGCGAGCGCGGCGGTGGTCACCTTGTCACCGCGCGGGTTTTCCAGCATCGCCGCAAGCGTCTGCAGGATCTGGAGGCGGCGTTCGCCGTGCCTTGCGGCCATGGGCTACGCCTGCCTGCGCCTGGTGCGAGCGTGGACCGGCTCGGTGTCGTCGGCGCGGATCATCGTGCCCACGCCCTCGTTCGTCAGCACTTCGAGCAGCAGCGCGTGATCGACGCGGCCGTCGATGATGTGCGAGCTCGAAACGCCGTTACGCACGGCGTCGAGCGCGGAGCCGATCTTCGGCAGCATGCCGCCGTGAATGGTGCCGTCGGCGAAAAGCGCCTCGATCTCGCGCGCGGTGAGGCCCGTCAGCAGGTTGCCGTCCTTGTCGAGGACGCCGACGGTGTTCGTCATCAGCACCAGCTTTTCGGCGAGCAGCGTCTCCGCGAGCTTTCCGGCCACCAGGTCGGCGTTGATGTTGTACGCCTCGCCCTCGGCGCCGACGCCGATCGGCGCGATCACGGGGATGAAGTCGCGCGAGTCGAGGAGCTGGATGATCTCCGGATCGATGCGGTCTATTTCGCCGACGAGCCCGATGTCGATCATTTCGCCCCGGTTGGTCTCGCTTTTCAGCAGCATCTTGCGCGCGTGGATGAACGCGCCGTCCTGGCCCGTGAGGCCGACCGCCTTGCCGCCCTGCTGGTTGATGAGGCCGACGATCTCCTGGTTGAGCTCGCCCAGCACCATCTCGACCACGTTCATCACCTTGTCGTCGGTGACGCGCATCCCCTGACGGAATTCGCTCTGGATGCCCATCTTCTTCAGCAGGTCGCCGATCTGCGGGCCGCCGCCGTGCACGATCACGGGGTTCATGCCCACGAGCTTCAGCATGACGACGTCCCGCGCGAACCCGGCCTTGAGATGCGGCTCGGTCATCGCGTTGCCGCCGTATTTGATCACGATGACCTTGTCGTGGAAGCGCTGGATGTACGGCAGCGCCTCGGCAAGGATCTGCGCCTTCAAGGCGGCATTGACGGCGTCGAGGGGCATGGCGGCAGGACCCGGAAGGCAGCG
>Ga0209048_10001155_pt1 | contig 27535 bp, 20 predicted proteins | sample FrelakmetCRP12CR_FD_187146 | JGI IMG/M metagenome (GOLD analysis project Ga0209048, IMG submission 187146) | Freshwater lake sediment microbial communities from the University of Notre Dame, USA, for methane emissions studies - CRP12 CR (SPAdes)... | ecosystem: Environmental > Aquatic >... | reverse complement strand
GAGCCGATGGCGCCCGAGACGAGCCCGGTCACGCACACGGCGACACAGGCGGTACAGCTTCTGATCGACAGCATCGGCGCTCCTTGTTCGGGAAGACGCGCGTACCCTACGCGAGGAATCGCTCGATGGGAAACGGCACGACGCGATGGGGGCCGGTCCGAAGACCGGCCCTCTCGCAGTTGTCGTGCGGTCCCGTGGTGGTTACCGAGCGGCCATCCCCACGATCGGCTGGTTCAACGTGATCGCACCCGTGGAGCCGAAGAACGGGGCGTCGCCGTAGGCGAAGATCCCGCCGTCCGACGCCACGAGCCAGTAGCCCTTCCCGATCGGCGTGGAGGCCATCCCGACGATCGGCTTGTTCAGCGTCATCGCGCCCGTCGAGCCGTAGAACGGGAGTGGTGTGCCGGTCGAGTAGTAGGTGGGATCGCCGAAGGTGAAGATGCCACCGTCACTCGCGACCAACCAGTAGCCCCTCCCGTTCGGGAACGCGGCCATCCCGACGATCGGCCTGTTCAGCTTGATGGCACCGGTGGAGCCGTAGAACTTCGCGTCGCCGTAGTTGAAGATGCCGCCGTCGGACGCCACGAGCCAGTAGCCCTTCCCGGTCGGCGTCGCGGCCATCCCGACGATCGGCTTGTTCAACGGCAGCGCCCCGGCGGAGCCGAAGAACGGCAGGACGCGCGGCGCCTTGTAGTAGTCCGAGTCGCCAAAGGTGAAGATGCCACCGTCACTCGCCACGAGCCAGTAGCCGTTGCCGTTCGGGAACGCGGCCATGCCGACGATCGGCCTGTTCAGCTTGATCGCGCCCGTCGAGCCAAAGAACAGGTTCGTGCGACCCGGTGCCGGGAAGCTGAAGATCCCGCCGTCCGACGCCACCAGCCAGTAGCCGTTGCCGTCGGGATACGGCGCCATGCCGACCATGGGTTGATTCAGCTTGATGGCGCCCGTCGAGCCGAAGAACGCCGCCGGCGGGAAGAGGCTGTAGGCGAAGATCCCGCCGTCCGACGCGTCGAGCCAGTAACCCGGCGTGGTGAGCAGCTTGTTGTAGATTTGCGGACCGGGACCCGGCGTCTTGACCAGGTTGGACGAGTTCGACGAGAACACCACTCGATGGCCATCCAGGCTCATCGCCGGCGCGGCCGACGCCCCGTCGGCGAGGGTGCCCTCCGTGGACGTGTCCGCGCGCACGATGCTGTCGGTGTTCACGTCACGTACGTAGACGTCGTAGAACGCACTCGCCGTTCCCGCACCGAAGTCGGTGGCCGTGGAGATGAAGGCAACCATGCGGCCGTCGCCGGAGATCGACGGAGTCAGGCTCTCGTTGTTCGCGCCGGTCGTCGCCGCGGCCGTCGAGTGGCTCACGAGCGTGAACGTTCCCGCTTCCATGTCGCGCACGAACACATCGTTGGCACTCGCCGCGTTCTTGTCCACGAAGCCGGTGAACAGATCGGTGGCCTTGGACTGGAAAGCGATCAGACGCCCGTCCATCGACGACGACGGGGCCGACGAGTCCCCGTTGGCGCCGGACGCGTTCGAGCCCCCCTTGCCACTCACCAGACTCGTGGTCGCGGTGGCGAGATCGCGCTGATAGACGTCGGTGTCCGACGCGGTGTTGTTCTTGACGAAGTTCTTGACCAACGTGGTGTCGAGCGAATCGAACGCCACCTTCTTGCCGTCGGCCGAGACCGACATCTCGTTGAGGAAGAACTTGGTGTCGACGTCACCACCCTTCAGCGGATTCGTCGCGTCAGCGCTCACCAAGGCCGTGGTGCCCGCCGCCCGGTCGCGCACGAACACGTTGCGGGTGGCCGCGCCGGGAACGAAGCCCGTGAAGAGGTCGCTGGCGTTCGACGAGAACGCGATGATGTTGCCGTCGTAGGAGATCGACGGACGGTCGGAGTCGTCGTTGCCGCCCTTGGGCGCGGCGGGGGTGCTCGTTTTCGACACGCTCACGAGAGATGTCGTCCCTTTCGCGAGGTCACGGACGTACACGTCGAAGTCGCCCGCCAGGCCGCCGTCCACGAAGTTCTCGACGAGATTCCTTGCCTGCGACTGGAACGCCACGAACTTTCCGTCACCACTGATGACGGGGTTGCGCGAGATCAGGTTGCCGCCGTCGGTCTTGCTCCCGAACTTGGCGCTGACGAGCGTGGTGGTCCCATCGACGCGGTCGCGCAGGAACACGTCGCCTTCGACGTTGCCACCGTCATGGACGTATCCCGTCATCGCGTTCGTCGCCGCGCTGGTGAACACGACGTAGCGACCGTTGGCCGACACGCTGGGATTCGTGCTCGTCGGCGCGTTGAGCGCGCCGCCGTCGGCGGCCACGCTCACGATCGTGGTGGTCCCGTCGGCGCTCACGGCGGCCGAGGCCACGGGAGCGGAACCGGCACCTACGGCGAACAATGAAGCGGAGATCAGGGCGACGAGCCCGGACCGGCGTCGGAACAACTGCATGGAGATCCCCTTCTCGCCAACAACCGGCTCGCCCACGACCGGCGCACCGAATTCGCGCTCACCCTACGCGAGTCCGCGCGCGATTTCACGCGGTTGCGGGGATCAGCCCCAGATCGCGAGCACGTCGGCCGTCGTGGTGAGAGTCGCCACGAGGCTAAGCGTGTTGTCCAGCACGGCCTCGGCATACTCGCTGGGTACTCCCGCGACCGCGTCGCGTGGCATCACGAACTGGTAGCCGCGGTTGACGGCGTCGAAGGCGAAGTTGATCATCCCGACGTTCAACGACACGCCGACCCCCACGATCGTGCTGACGCCCATGTTGCGCAACACGCTGTCGAGCTGGGTCCCCGTCATCGGCCCGAGCCCGTGCAGGCGGGGCAGCACCAGATCGGAGGGCTCCACGCCGATCTCGTCGGGCGGTTGTACGGCCGCGGTGCCCGGCGTCATCTTCACCGGCGCCTTCTTGACCCCGATGTACAGGCGCGCGTTGGTGTTGGCGCCGAGCCCGTCGGGGCGGATCTCGGCGGTGCAGTGGAGCACCGGGATGCCGTGGGCCCGCGCGGAGCGAGCGAGCGCGGCGCACTTGCCGATCAGGCCGATCTCCGCGACCGCCGCCGCGAGGGCGGGAAGCGCTGATGGCTCCCCCACCACGCCGTTCTGCACCTCCTGGAGGACGAGCGCCGTGTGGTCGGGCGCGATCAGGGTTGCAAGATCGAGTGGCATGCGGCTCCCCGTTTCCTAGTTCTCGGTGTCGTCGTCGACGAACGCCGACTCGACGCCCTCTGACAGTAGGTGCTTCATCACCTTGCCGGTCGCGTTGCGAGGCAGCGTTTCCCGACGGATCTCCCACACGCTCGGCACCTTGAAGTACGCGAGGTGCGAGGCCACCCATTCGGTGAGCTCGCCGGCATCGAGCTCGACCCCGGGACGTGGGACCACCACGGCCTTCACCTCCTGACCGAGCTCCGGGTGATCCATCCCTACCACCGCGACCTCGGCCACACCGGGGTGCTCGGCGATCCGGTGCTCGATCTCGACCGGGTAGACGTTCTCGCCACCGCGCAGGATGAGGTCGCGCTTGCGCGACGCCAGGAACAGCCGCCCGCTCTCCATGCGCCCGATGTCGCCGGTACGCAGCCGGCGGCCCGGCCCGATCACCGCCGCCGTCTCCTCGGGCCGTCGCCAGTACCCGAGCATCACGACGGGCCCGCGAATGCAGACCTCGCCTTCGTCGCCGTCGGGTACCGCATTGCCGTCGAGGTCGTGGATCTCCACCTGCACGGTCGGCAGCGGCCGTCCCACCGACGCCGGGTACGCCTCGAGCTCGGGGCCCGAGTTGAGGGTGGCCAGCGCCGACGATTCGGTGAGCCCGTAGCCCACGCCCATCGTGGCGCGGACGCGGGGGAAGATCTCCCTCGCCCGTTCCAGGAGCGCCGGCGGGATGGGCGAACCGCCACCTCCACACTGTCGCACCGACGACAGGTCGTAGTTCGACAGGTCGGGATGATGGACGAGCCGGTGCAACACCGTCTCGGTGAACGCCCATCCGGTGATGCGTTCCCGTTCGATCAACGCCATCGCGACGGCGGGATCGAACCGTCCCGTCAACCACACCGACTTCACTCCACCCAGCAGGAACGCGATCGCCCCGTTGTGCAGGCCCGACACGTGGAACAGCGGGCTCGTCATGAGTTGGCAGTTCGGCGGATCGCCCGGCGCCGGCGGGTTCACCATCATCATCCGCACGCCGTGGAAGAAGTTGATGCCGAGCAGCGCGATCACGTTGCGGTGCGAGTTGACGGCACCCTTCGCTCGACCGGTCGTTCCACTCGTGTAGAGCATCACCGCGGGATCGTCTTCGTCGATCGGCACGTCGGGCAGCTTGGCGTCAAGATCGTGGTGCCAGAGGGAATCGAACCCGGTCTCCATGACCACCGTCGCAACGCCGGGATCCGCGCCCTCGAGGCGGGCGAGGCGCCGCCGGTCGGCCACGAGCAGCTTCGGCTCGCAGTCCTCCAAGGCGTAGGTGATCTCGGGCCCCGTCCACCAGCCGTTCAGTCCGACGGCGATCGCGCCGAGGCTCACCGTCGCCCAGAAGGCCACGATCCACTCCGGCGAGTTCGCCCCGAGGATGGCGACGCGATCGCCGGGCCCGATGCCGTAGCGGTCCTGCATCGCCGCCGCGGTGGACGCGACGAGCCGCTCGTGCCCGGTGAACGTGAACCGTCGTTCGGTCGTGCCGTCGGTGAACACCACGTAGTCGCGATCACCGTGCCCGACGGACGCCGCCACGATCTCGCGCAGGGAGCGCATCCGGTTCGTGAACACGAGCATCCGCTCGCCGAGCACGGTTTCCTCCCCCGTCTCGAAGAGGCCACCGGGCGCGAGCAGCTCGGCCTCCGCCGCCGCCATCGCCTCGGGAACACCGATCGCCATGCGCTTCCTTCAGGACCAGACGACCGGCATGGAGTGCACACCGCGCACGAACGACGAGTATGAGCGCGGGATGGGATCCTCGCTCGCCAACCGCATGTTCGGGATGCGAGCGAGCAACTCCTCGAGCATCACGCGGACCTCGAGCCGCGCGAGTTGCGCGCCCAGGCAGAAGTGGGGGCCGAAGCCGAACGCGACGTGCGGGTTGGGGTCTCGTTCCACGAGGAACTCGTCGGGCTGTTGGAAGACCTCGGCGTCGCGGTTCGCGGACGCGTAGAACATCACGACTTCGTCGCCCGCGGCGATCGCGCGGCCCCTGATCTCGACGTCACGCGTCGCGGTACGGCTCATGTTGATGATCGGAGTCACCCACCGCAGACACTCCTCGACCGCCGCGCCGATCTTCGACGGATCCTCCAGCAGGACCGCGCGCTGGTCGGGATTGCGGATCAGCGCCTCGACACCGCCGGTGATCACGTTCCGCGTGGTCTCGTTCCCGCCGACGAGCAGCAACAGCGCCTCGCTCACGATCGCGTCCTCGGTCATCGGCTCGCCGTCGACCTCCTCCTGCACGAGGATGCTGATCAAATCGTCGCGAGGCTCGCGCCGACGAGCCTCCATGATGTCCATCGCGTACATCACGAAGCTCATGTGCGCGGTGGCGACCGCTTCGGTGACGTTCTCGGGCCCGTCGGCGCCGCCGATCACGGTGTCCGACCAGTGCTGCAACGTCGCGCAATCCTGCAGCGGCGCGCCCAGGTACTCGGCGATCAACATCATCGGAAGTGGCGCGGCCAACGATTCGACGAGGTCGCACCCGCCCCGGTCGATCACGGCGTCGATCAGCGACGTGCAGATGGAGCGGATATGCGCTTCCTTCTCGGCCACCGCCTTGGGTGTGAACCCTTTGTACACGGCGCGCTTCTGCGCCTTGTGGCGCGGGTCGTCGAGGTTGATCATCGATCCGTCGGCCGGCGTCCGCGGCCGCGAACCCTGCGCGCTCGAGAAGAGCTCCGGCTGCTTCTCGATCGAGATCACATCGTCGTACCGGAACACACCCCACAGCTCGCGGTGCTCGTCCCAGTGCACCGGATCGTGTTCGCGGAGCCACGCATACGTGGGAAACGGATCACCCGCGTAGAGGGACCGATCCAGGAGATCGATCGACGTCACGAGGCAGGCGCGTCCTTCGCCGCAACCGGCGGGTCGGCCCCGCCCGCGTCGTTGCCCGCGATTGCGTCGACGGTGCGGTCGGTCGCGGCCTGTTGCTCGTAGATCAGCCGCGCCAGCCAGAACCGGAGGAACTGCGCGATCGAGTAGCGCAGGAACACCGCGGCGCCGGCAACGGTGACGGCGATGCCGATCAGAGCGATGATCTGGTAGTCGCCCTGTTCGAGCAGGTTGTTGGTGTTCGTCGCGGAGATTCCCCGGTCGGCGACATAGGCGAGGATGGTGACGAGGACGCCGATGATCATGCCGGCAACACCGAGCCGCAACAACATGCGATCACGGGCGAGGGCGGGATCCTTGATGCCCATGCCGGCGACCTCCTTCTTGAACTGCTCGACGCGTTCCGTGTTGGCGCTCATGCGACCCCGTGCTTCTGTGTCCCGCCCAGGTAGGCGGCTCCCAACTCGTCTGACAGGTCCTCGGGACGGCCGACCATCCCCACCTTGCCGTGCACCATGATGGCCGCGTAGTCGGCCACGCCCAACACCGTCTGCGCGAACTGCTCGACGACGAGAATCGACACGCCCTCGTGCGCAACCCGCGCCACGATCTCGTAGAGCTCCTCCACGATGATCGGCGCGAGCCCCATCGACAACTCGTCGAGCAGGAGCACCGCCGGATTCGTGGCGAGACCCCGGGCCATCGCGAGCATCTGCTGCTCGCCACCCGACATCGTGCCCGCGAGCTGCGACCGTCGCTGTCGCAGCCGAGGAAACTGCTCGTAGGCAATAGCCTCGATGTCGGCGAGCTTCGCCCGCGTGAACGTGGCCATGCGGAGGTTTTCGCGCACCGTCAGATTCGGGAAGATGCCCTTGCCCTCGGGGATGAGGCACAGCCCGAGTCGCGCGAGCTCCTCGGGCCGGGCCCCGTTCACCCGTCGCCCGGCGAGACGGATATCACCCGACGTCGGTGGGTGCAGCCCGGCGATCACGCGCAGCGTGGTGGACTTCCCCGCACCGTTGGGCCCGAGCAGCGCCATGACGCTGCCCGCCGGGACCGACAGGTCCACGCCGTGGAGCACTTCGATGCGGCCGTAAGCGGCGCGCACGTCGCTCAGTTGGAGCAGGGCGTCCGTCATGTCGCCACCTTGGACGTCGAGTCACCGAGATACGCCGCCAGCACCTTCGGGTTCGTACGAATCGAATCGGGATCGCCCCGCGCGATGATCGCGCCGAAATCCAAGACGTAGATCTCGTCGCAGGTTTGCATCACGAGCGGAACATCGTGCTCCACGAGTAGCACGGCGATGCCTTCCGCGGCGAGCTCGCGCAGCAGACGACCGAGTTGGTCGGTCTCGGTGTCGTCGAGTCCCGACGCGGGTTCGTCGAGCAGCAGGACGCGAGGCCGCGTCGCGAGCGCCCGCGCGATCTCCACCAGACGGGCCTGTCCGGTGGGCAACGAATCGACGCGTTGGTCGGCATGCTCGCTCAGCCCGACCCGTTCGATGATGGCGTCGACATCGCGGCGCGGATCGGCACCGTCACGGCCGAAGCGAGCCCGCAGATCCGCGGCCACGAGCACGTTCTCGCGCACGCTCAGCAGCGTGAACAACTCGAGTCGTTGGAACGTGCGGGCAAGACCGCAGCGAGCCCGCTTGTACGGCGCGAGTTTCCCGAGCTCTCGGCCCGCGAGGAGGATCCGCCCACCCGCCGGTGTGATCAGGCCGGTGATCGCGTTGAACAGGGTCGTCTTGCCGGCGCCGTTCGGTCCGATCAGCCCCGTGACCCGACCGGCGCCGGCCTGCAGATCCACGGCGTCGAGCGCGACGTGTCCGCCGAAGCGGACGGTCGCACTCTGCACGTCGAGGAGCACCGGGAGGGTCGCGTCAGCGGGCAACATGGCTCGCCGCCTCCCCGAGCACGAGCTCGCGATCCAGTGCCCGCACATGATCGCTGGTGAACGATGTCGTGATCCCGACCCACTCGAGAGGCACGTCCGCGAACTCCTCGACCGTCGCCTCGGCTTGCAGCCGTCGCCCTTGGCGTATCTCCGCCACGTTGGCGAACACCAACAACGCGACGACCGACAGGATGACCCAGCACCAGCTCGAGGTGATACCACCGAAGGTCGGGAACGCGCCGAAGCCGGCGACCACCCGCAACGCCACTTCCGTGCCGACCAATCCGAGCAGGAGGGCCGGCGATCTCCACAGCGCCATGAACCGATCGCGAAACTGGTGGACGACGCCGTTGGGATTGCGGCCCATCGTGATGCCGAGCGTGCCCGGCAGGACCCCGAACACGTTGGTGAGGAACTTCTCCATCGTGTCGAAGATCGCGGGGATGAGGGAGAACGAGCCCAAGGTGATCCCGGCGAACAACGCGCCGCCGACCGCGCCCACGCCGCCGACGACGACGAGCATGAACAACGGCAACCCGGACACGAAATCGAACTGGCCCGGGCTGGCCGAGCCCTTGAGGCCACCGTACAGCGCGCCTCCCAACCCGGCCATGCCCGCGGAGATCGCGAAGACCGCCAGCCTCGTGCCGCGCAGGTTCATGCCGATCGTGGCGCACGCGGCTTCGCTGTCTTTCATCGCCAGCAACCGGCGGCCGAACGGTCCGCGCCGCAACCAGACCACGAACAACGCGAGGGCCGCGAACGCGAACGCGAACAACAGCAGCTGGGCGCTTTCGCCGGCGAAAGAGACGCCGAACACCTTCAGGCGATCGACACCGACCGATGCGGTCCCGAAGATCGCCACGTGGTGACCGAACACGCTGACCTCGGGCAGCTTCCAGATCCATCGATCCAGCGCCACGGCGAACGCCCCGGTGGCCAGCGCGAGGTAGATCCCGCTCAGGCGCAGCGTCGGCAACGCCACCAGTGCCCCCACCGCCGCGGCCGCCAGCACGCCGACGATCAAGCCGATCGGATTGCCGCCGTGGCCCAGGTGCGCCATGAACACCGCGCCGATGCCGGCGAAGCTCAGCTGGCACAACGACACCTGCCCCGCGAAACCCACGAGCGGCACGAAGGACAGCGCGATGATCCCGTACACGAGCATGTTCGACATCGTGATCTTGTCGGAGTCCGTCATCAGGCCGACGCACGCCGCCACGAGCCCCACGATCGCGCCGGCGAAGAACAACCCGCCACTCATGGTCGGCATCGGGAAGTACTCGCGGGAGCGGTTCGATCCGTGCGCCCGCAAGCGGGACTGAGGCAGGACCAGCAGCACACAGAACAACACGATGACGGGCACGGCGTTGATGAAGTTGCCGCCCAGGAAGTCGTTGGTGACCCAACGGGGTGAATACACCTTGAGGTACGCGTCCACGAGACCGAGCACCACCGCGCCGAGGAAGGTGAGCGGGAGGCTCCGCAACCGCCCGATCATCGCCGCCGCGTAGACGTTGACCACGAGCAACGAGATGGCCACGGCATCGAGGCCGATGGGGCCGACGAAGAACACGCCGCTGATGGCCGCGAGCATGCAGCCGATCGCCCAGGCCAACATCGCCGATCGATCGGGGCGGGAACCGTTGAGCGAGGCCAGGCTCCGGTCGTCGACGGAGGCCCGCATCGCGATACCGGCGCGCGTCTTGTACAGCAGCAAGCGCAGCCCGATGGCGACGGCCACCGCGGTGAGCACGATGATCGCCTCCGAGTACGAGACGTTTACGTTCCAGAGACTGAAGTGCCGGCCCTCGAAGAAGACGTGCGTCGTGCGGCTCTCGGGTGGCCACACCCAGTTCGCCAACCCGATGAGGGCCGCGAGCAGACCGACCGAGACGACGAGCTTCGTCGTCTCGGTCGCGTCCTGCAACCGGCGGAACAGCACAGCCTCCAGGAACACGCCGAAGAGGGGCGCGGCGACGAGAAGCACGGCGATCAGCGCGAGCGGCGCCGGCCATCCCCAATCGAAACGGAGTTGCCAGTACAGGAACGCTGCCATCATCCCGATGGCGCCGTGAGAGAAGTTGAAGACGCCGGTCGTCGTGTACGTGAGCACGAGACCGCTGGCACCAATGGCGTAGATGCCGGCGGTGGCAAGGCCCGTGATCAGGAACGACAGGAACGTCTCCACGCTCTGCCCCTATTTGTTGGCGCAGTTCGACGGCTTGGGGTCCGTGGCGAACGCGGGGTTCGGGCACTTCTCGCCGGTGCCATAGGCCTTCTTCAAGGCGACGAAGTTCTTCTCGTCGCAGTTGTAGATGCCCTTCCCCGGGGTCTTCTGGTAGTCCGCCACGACGAACTTGCCCCCCTTCACCTCGTAGATCCCCCAGCAGATGGGACCCTTCCGGTTCTTGACGTCGCCTGCTCCCTGGAGTCCGCCGCCGGTCCAGGCCGTGTTCTCCCGCGCCTTGGCATACACACAGTCCCGGGTGACGTCCGCGCCGCAGTCGCGTGCGGCGGTGGCGAAGAGCAACCACGCCGACAGCGCCGACACACCGAGATAGGCGACTTTTCCACCCGGGTTGAACTGCTTCATCAGGTCCAGGTAGTCCTGGGTCGCCTGATTCTTCTTCGCGAGCTCGGGGTCGAGGAAGGAGTAGAAGACGCTGCGGACGTAGGTGTGTTCGGCGGCCTTCCCGCCGGTGAGCACCGTCGCGTCGAGGTGATTGTCGCCCGGGGACACCCATTCGGGCTGGTAGCCGATGTCGGAGAAGGCCTGCATGAGCTTGACGTAGCTGGCCGGCTCGCCGACATAGACGAGGCCCTTGACGCCCGCGCTCTTGATCGCCTCGGCGAACGGACGCCAGGTCGCCTCGCCCAAGGCGCTGTACTGGCCGTTGTAGACGACCTTCGCCCCGATCGCCGTGATCCCCTCGGTTTCCTTCTCCCCCTGTGTCTTCGTGGTCGCGATGTCTCCGGTGATGACACCGACGGCGCTCGCGCTGTCCGGGAACTTCTTCAGCAGATAGCGATAGTCCGCCACCGACTGCGCGGTCGTCGGGTTCGGCGAAGGCTCGACGCTGAGATCGGCGGCTTCGGCGTTCCCGGTCACGAAGAACCCGGCGACGTTCGGGAGCCCGCACGCGAGCCGGTTCTTCTGCGCTCCGTCGTCGAGGACGTTGCCGCCGCCGACGAGCATGAAGTCCTTCTCGCTGCACGCCTCGATGATGCGCTGCTGGAGCTCGGCGAGCTTCGCGTCACGCAGCTTGACGTCGATCTTGCGGCCGTTGATCCCGCCCAACGAGTTACACCACTTCGTGAAGGCGGTCGCGGTGTCGAACACCTCTTGGTTGAGGCCGGGGCGACCCGAGAAACCCGGATCCGACGTCGTACCGATCTGGATCGAGTCCGCCGTCACCCCCGAGTCCGTCGCCTTGAGCGTCATCCCCGCCGGTTTCGGGCCGCAGACCTTCTTCAGGTCTCCGAAATCACCCGCGGCGAGACCGGTCGATGCGGCGGCCGACGTGGTCGAACCGCCCCCGCCGGCCGCCGTGGTCGTGGTGGCCGACGTCTTGCCGCTGCTCCGGCCGCACGAAGCGGCGATCATCGCCGTCAGGACGACAACGGTCACGGCACGGACTGGACGCACGATTCCCCCCGGAACAATCGATGGACACGACGCGACCCGCCGCGTGAGCGCCCGAGCTTGGCACGACGAGCGTCACGTTTCAATGCCATGCGCGAAGAATTACCACCTTTCGCCGGAATCGAGGACCGCCGACCTCAGCCGCCGGCACAGTTCGAGGGCTTCGGATCCTTGGCGAAGGCCGGGTTCGGGCACTTCTCGCCCGTGCCGTAGTTCTTCTTCAACGGCACGACGTTGTCCTTCTCGCAGTTGAAGATGCCGTCGCCGGGGGTCGGTTTCACATCGGCGAGCTGGAACTTGGCGTCCTTGACCTCGTAGAGCAGGAAACACGCCGGGTGCTGCTTGCGCTTGACGTCGGTCGGCGCGTGCAGCCCGCCGCCCGTCCAGGCCGTCGGGGAGCCGGCCTTCGCGTAGACGCAGTCCCGGGTCACGCCGGCTCCGCAGTCGCGGGCCGCGGTGGCGAAGAGCAGCCACGCCGACATGGCCTGGAGCCCGAGGTAGGCGATCTTCCCGCCCGGCTTGTACTTGGCCATCATGTCCAGGTAGTCCTGGGTGGCGGGGTTCTTCTTCGCGAGCGCCGGGTCGAGGAACGGGTACAGCACGCCGCGCACGTACACGCCGTCCGTCGCCGAACCCGCCGTCAGCAACGTCGGGTCGTAGTGGTTGGCATCGGTGCGAACCCAGTCCAGCTTGTACCCGATGTCGGCCAACGCCTGCATGAGCTTGGGGAGGTTGGCGGGCTCCCCGGTCCACGCCAGCCCCTTCACGCCCGCGTTCTTGATGCCCTCGGCGAAGGGTCGCCAGGTCGCCTCACCGGCCGCGTTGTACTTCTCGTCGTAGACGACCGTCGCACCGAGCGACTGAACCGCCTCCTCGAACTTCTGCGACGTACTCTCCGTGCTGGCGAGGTTGCCCGTCAGGAACCCGACGGCCTTCTCCGAACCGGGGAACTTCTTCACGAGGTACCGGTATTCACCGATGGGCTGGCTGGTCGACGGATTGGGAATCGGCTCGATGCCCAGGTCGGCCGCTTCCGCCTCGGCGGTCACGTAGAACCCGGTGATCCCCGGCAGCCCACAGGCGAGTCGCTCCTTTTGGCCTCCGTCGTCGAGGACGTTGCCGCTCCCCACCATCATGAAGTCCTTCTCCGTGCACGCCTCGATGACGCGCTGCTGGAACTCGGTGAGCTTCGCGTCGCGCAGCTTCAGATCGATCGTGCGGCCGTTGATGCCTCCCAACGCGTTGCACCAATTCGCAAACGCGGTCGCAGTGTCGAAGATCTCCTGATTGAGGCCCGGGCGTCCCGAGAAGCCGGGATCGGCACTCGTCGAGACCTGGATCGAGCCGGCCGTCACGCCGGTGTCGGTCGCCGTGAGCGTCATCCCCGCCGGCTTCGGACCGCAGACCTTCTTCAGGTCGCCGAAATCACCCGCGGCCAGGCGTCCGGCCGCGGAGGTGGTCGATCCGCCCCCGCCGGCGCCCGTGGTCGTCGTGGCGGAGGTCTTCGAACTCCCGCGGCCACACGCAGTTGCGACCAACGCGGCGAGAACGACGACCCCCAACACCCGGACTGGACGCACCGTTCCCCCGCCTTCGCCGACACGACGCGCGGCCGGTGCCGCGGTCGTCATGATCGCGCCGAGCTTGGCACAGGGGGCCGCGCCGTTCAACGCGGGTCTGCATTCGGCGAATCCTGAAAGCGCCCGAACACGCCGTTTGCATCAACGCGGCGCGCACTTCGACGGCTTCGGATCGGTCGCGTACGCCGGGTTGGGGCACTTCTCGCCGGTGCCGTAATCGCCCGTGAGCTTGAACACCGTGCTCGGATCGCAGCGATAGATCCCCTCGTTCGCCTTGACGTCCTGCAGCACGAACGCGCCGCCCACGGTCTTGAGCAGCGCGAAGCACGTCGAGGTGCTATTCGCCGCGACATCGGACGGCGCGTGCAATCCTCCCCCGGTCCAATGCGTCGGCGCCTTGGCCTTGGCGTACACGCAATCGCGCGTGACACGGGCGCCGCAGTCGCGCGCCGCCGTCGCGAAGAGGAGCCACGACGACAACCCCTGCACTCCGAGATACGCGATCTTGCCACCGGGCTTGAACTGTTCCATGAGCTGTCGGTAGTCGTGGGTCGCGGGATTCCTTTCCGCCTGCTTCGGATCCAGGAACGGGTAGAAGGAGCTCCGGATGTACGTACCGTCCACGGCGGTACCGCCCTCCACGAGGTACTGCTGGTCGTAGTGGTTCACGTCGGCCCGCGCCCACTCGAGCTTGTAGCCGACCTCGGCGAGGGCTTGCATCACCTTGGCCAGGTTGACGGGCTCGCCCACGTACACGAGACCTTTGACGCCGGCGTTCTTGATCGCCTCGGCAAACGGTCGCCAGGTCGACTCGCCGAGCGTGTTGTACGTCCCGTCGTACACGGTCGTGAAGCCCAACGACTTCATGACCTCGCCGTACTTCTTTGCCTCGATTTGGGTCGTGGGGATGTCGGCCGACAACACGCCCACCGACTTCTCCGATCCGGGGAACATGGCCTTCAACGCCACGAACTCGCCGCCGACGGCTTCGAACGGGTTGTTCGGGATCGGCTGCGCGGTCAGATCGGCGGCAGCAGCCTTGGTGGTGACGACGAAGCCGGCGACCGTCGGGAGGCCGCAGGCCAGGCGTTCCTTCTGCCCGCCGTCGTCGAGGACCGCGCCGCCCCCGACCATCATGAAGTCGTGTTCGGCGCAGGCCTCGATCACCCGCTGCTGGTATTCCGACAGCTTCGCGTCGCGGAGCTTCAGATCGATCGTCCGGCCGTTGATGCCGCCGCGGGAATTGCACCACTTCGTGAACGCCTCGGCCGTGTCGAAGAACTCCTGGTTCAGGCCCGGCCGTCCGGCGAAACCGGGATCGGCCACGGTGGAGACCTGGATCGAGTGATCCGTCACGCCGGTGTCGGAAGCCGTGAGCTTCATCGCGGCCGGCTTCGGACCGCAGACCTTCTTCAGGTCGCCGAAATCCCCTGCGTCGAGGCGGCTCCGGGCGACGGCGCCGGTGGAGGACGTCGACGTCGGACTCTTCGAGGCCGAGGAGCCGCTGCGCCCGCACGATGCACCGACAACGACGGCGACGACGGCGACGGCCAACGCGGCCGGCCAACGTGATCTCTGCACGATTCCCCCTGTGGCGCACGCGACCGTCATCGAATGCCGCCGGCGCAGACTCGCGCGACCCCGCTCCGGGCGCAACGCGCCGACGTCGGTTCAGCCGAGATCGCCGGCCGGGACATTGGAGGCCTTCGGGGAAAGGGACTGCCGACGGATGACCCGGAACGCGCCCCGTTGCCAGGCCACGGTGGCCCGGACGATCGCCTTCGGACAGCAGTTCGGATCGTTCGGTCCGTAGGACGCGGTGTAGTCGACGATCGTGTGCCCACGAACCACCGCGGTTCCCTTGTACAGGTCGCGGTGCGCGGCGACGTGAACCGAGCCGCCCTTCGGATACGTCACGACGTCGTATTCGAGGATGTCGCCGGTGCCGGCGTGGCGATAGCCGACGAGGATCTCGGGCTTCCCGTCGCCCGTAACGTCGGCGACCTTCACCGTGACGTTCAGGTAACTCGGCGACTGGTCCGGCACGCCTTCCGCGGTGGGGGTACCGAGTGCCGTCTCCCAACCGTTCTTGATCTTCGCCGCCTTGGTGGAGATGGCGATGTGCCATGGCTGCTCGGTCGTCGGGTCGGCCCTGACCCCCGGGGCAAGCGCTCGCTCGACGGTGAACACGACGTCACCGCCGGCCATGTGCACGGCGGCGCAGTCGCCGTCGCCCGTCGCGAGGAGGCGGACGCATCCTTGTGTGGGCGTCAGCGTCTGCGTGACGATCTCGGCCGGCCGGTGGAGCACGGCATCCTTGGTCGACACCGGCGGCGGAGTACGCGCACCCACGAGGCCGAACGCGCCCACCGCCATGACCACGAAGCCGCCCCTCGATCGTCCTTTCACCGCACCCTCCGCCTCCTCCGCGCCTCGGACGCGTTCGGTCGAGACGAGTCAAGCACCCCGGACCGGGACCCCACGGTGCATTCGCCGGCCGTTCCCTCCCCGCCGGGGCCGAGGCTTCAGACCCGGACCCGAAACGCCGACAATGACAGGGCTATGCGCCGCCACTCCACCGGGTACCTCCTCGGCCTCGGCATGTTCGTGGCCGGGCTCGCCTACAGCGCGTTCTGCCTCGAGCTCACCGTGCTGAACGAGCACCGCATCACGTCGTCGGCCACGAGCATCCTCGAATCGGCCCCCGTCCAGCGGACGATGGCCGACAACATCGGCACCACCCTGACCAACGAGATCGGGAGCTCGCCCGAGACTCTGGCCGCGGTCCAGCGGGCCGCCGTCCTCGCGCTCCACGACCCACGGCTGCAGCACGCGTTCACTTCCACCCTCGAGCAGGCCCACCGCCGCCTGTTCGAGGACCCGACGCAACCCGTCGTGCTCGACAGCACCGAGGCGAGCGCGGCGATCCGCGATGCGCTCCGGAACGTCGACGCGAACCTGGCCGCGCGCGTCGGGGAGAACGCACAGATCAACGTGACGATCCCCGCGGACAACCTGCCGGATCTCCGCTGGTTCAAACGCGACGACCTGGCCGTCGCGAGAATCGGCGGACTGGTCGCACTCGTGCTGCTCGCGCTCGGTCTCGCGATCCACTCGCACCCGGCGTGGGCGGTCGGCAAGATCGGCCGTTGGCTCTTCATGATCGGCTTCGGCGAGCTGATGGTGTTCTTCGTGATCCCACACGTGCTGCTCGCCCAGTTCGACAACGATGCCGCTCAGGTCGCGTCATCGGTCGGCGGGCAGATCACCGCGGTGCTCGTGACCCGCGGCTTGACGCTCGTGCTACTCGGCGTGACGCTGATCGCGGGGAGCGTCCACTTCCAGCGACGCACGATTCTCCGTCAACGGCCACCGTCACCCGACCTTCCGGCTGCCCCTTCACATGCCGTCGCCCCTCCACACGCCGATCCCGGCGTGACGGAGCACGAGCTCCTTCCGACCAAGACCTACCTCTGACTTCACGGCAGCAGGGCGGAGGTCTTCATCGCACGAGGGCGTGGAAACCGGCGTCGCCGAACGCGAACACGCCCCCGTCGAGACCGAGCAGCCAGTAGCCGTTGCCCGAGGGGTGCGCCGCGATCGACACGACCGGCGCGTTGAGCGGTGCGCCCGCCATGGAACCCGCGAACGTCGCGTCACCGTACGCGAAGATCCCGCCGTCCCGGGCCACGAACCAGTAGCCGTGCCCGGTCGGCGTCGGGGCCATACCCACGATCGGCTGATTGAGCTTCGTCGCGCCCGTCGAGCCGAAGAACTGGGCGTCCCCGAAGCTGAACACTCCCCCGTCGCTCGCGACGAGCCAGTACCCGTTCCCGGTCGGCGTCACCGCCATGGCGACGATCGGCCGGTTGAGCTTCGTACCACCGGTCGAACCGAAGTACGCGGCGTCGCCGAAGGTGAAGAGACCGCCGTCACCCGCGAACAACCAGTAGCCGTTCCCCGAGGCCGTCGCCGCGATCCCGACGATGCCCCGGTTCAGCTTCGCGCCGCCCTCCGAGCCGAGGTACTTCGCGTCGCCGAACGCGAACACGCCGCCGTCGGACGCGACCAGCCAGTAGCCGTTGCCCGACGGCGTGCGGGCCATCCCCACGATCGGAGACGTCAACCGCGCACCTCCGACCGATCCCGCGAAGCCGGCGTCGCCTCCGGTGTCCACCGCGCCGTTGCTCGACGCGAGCACGTACCCGTCACCGCTCGGGCTCGACGCGATCGACGTCGACCACTTGAACGACGCGAGGTCCGTCACGGTCACTCCCGTGGCGAGCCCGAACGGTCCGGACACCACCTCCGTGATCCGCAACCGCCGGCGGCCCCGCGGGTACCCGACGTCGGGCGCCGTCCAGTAGTGGTACGCGACCTGGAGATGACCCGAGGAATCATTGAAGAACGAACCCCCGCCCGGCCCGCGCATCCAGTCGGTCGACTGCAACAACGGCAGCTTGGCCTTCACGCACGGGCCCGTCACCGCGAGACACAACGCGTACCCGGTCGCGTACTTCGAGGAGTAGTACGCGTTCGCCGAGTACATGAGCACGTACGAACCGTTGACCATCCAGAGTGCGGGCGCCTCGACGTTGGAGCCTTCCCAACTCTGTGACGGCGTCAGCAGTTCCGTGGCACCACCCTGGAGCGACGTGCCGTCGACGGAGAGTTGCTGGACCCAGATGCGAGTGTGATCGTGCGACGAGCGGGGCTCGGTCTTCCACAGCAGCCAGACGCTGCCGTTGGGATCGACGAAGAGGTTCGGGTCGATGCTGACCTTGAAGTCCGTCGAGCAGACGAGGGGCTGCGTCGACGTGTCGGCGAACGGGCCGTCGGGACTCGCCGCGCTCGCGACCGAGATGCATTGCTGGTCGGAGCCCGCCACCGGCACCGCGTAATAGAGCAGATACCGGCCCGCGAGCGGAACGACGGACGGCGCCCAGACGTCGTGATCGGCGGCCCACGACGGCAACGCGGGCAACGCGTCGCCCACCACGTACCACGATCGCATGTCGAGCGAGCGCAGCATCGGCACGTGCAGCCCGCCCGAAGATGTTGCGTAGGCGTGATACGTGCCGCCGACGAACAGCACCGACGGGTCGGGAAAGTCGTTGTGATACTCGCGCCCGGCGCTCAGCACGTTGCCCGAGGTGTCGGCCCGGGCCGGGACGATCGCGGGCAGGAACGCCAGGCTCGACGCGACGATGCACGACAGGAGCCCTCGGAGCACCCATGCCGTCGCGCCCGAGCGTTGCCGGCCGCGAACCACGCTCACACTCCCGCCCACGTTCGGCTCCAACTCTCGACGGTGACGCACCCGGTCACTACCCTGACGCCCCGTCAGCACCACGGCCCGAGGACGTCGATGCCCACCGAACCATCTCCCCCGCGCGGCGACCTGGAGTGGGGAACGATCCCTCGGCTGGTTCGCAGCTCGGCACAGCGCTTTCCGACACGGGAGGCGATCGTAGACGTCGACGCGGGCGTGACCCTGACGTTTCCCGAGCTGGCCGAGGCGGCCGATCGCGCCGCGCGCGCGTTCATCACCAGTGGGATCGCGCCCGGTGATCGCGTCGCGATCTGGGCTCCCAATTGTTGGGAGTGGGTCGTGGCGGCGATCGGGCTCCAGTCGGCCGGCGCGGTGCTCGTCCCGCTCAACACGCGGTTCAAGGGCCGCGAGGCGGCGTACATCCTCGGCAAGTCCGGCGCCCGCGCCCTGGTCACGGTCACCGGCTTCCTCGACACGGACTACGTCCAACTGCTCCGGGAGTCCGTCGACGTCGGCGGGGAGCTCCCCGCGTTGGAGACCATCGTCGTCCTGCGCGGCGACGCGCCCGCCGGAACGGTCACGTGGGCCGAGTTCCTGACGCGCGCCGACGGCACCGGCCCGGCGACCGCCGAAGCCCGCGCGCTCGCGGTACGACCCGACGACCTCTCGGATCTTCTCTTCACGTCGGGCACGACGGGCAATCCCAAGGGCGTGATGCAGACGCACGCGGCCACGCTGCGATCGTTTCGAGACTGGAGCGACGTCGTCGGGCTGGGCGAGGGCGATCGGTACCTCGTGGTGAACCCGTTCTTCCACGCCTTCGGGTACAAGGCCGGCTGGCTCTCGGCGCTGATGATGGGAGCCACGATCCTCCCGCACGCGGTGTTCGACGCGGCCGCCATCCTCGAGCGCATCCCGCGGGACCGGATCAGCATGCTGCCCGGCCCGCCGACGATCTACCAATCGATCCTGCACGATCCCGACCTTCACCGCCACGACCTGTCGAGCCTGCGCCTCGCCGTCACCGGCGCGGCCGCGATCCCGGTCGAGCTCATCGTGCGCATGCGCAACGAGCTGTCGTTCGAGACGATCATCACCGGCTACGGACTCACCGAGACCTGCGGCATCGCGACGATGTGCCGCTACGACGACGAACCCGAGACGATCGCCACCACGTCGGGACGGGCCATCCCCGGTGTCGAGGTGCTCGTGGTCGACGAGCAGGGCGCTGAGGTTCCTCGCGGCGAACCCGGTGAGGTCGTCGTGCGCGGATACAACGTGATGCAGGGGTATTACGACGACCCGGCCGAGACGGCGGCCACCATCGACCCCGACGGTTGGTTGCACACCGGCGACATCGGCGTGATGGACGAACGCGGGTACCTGCGCATCACGGATCGCACGAAGGACATGTTCATCGTCGGCGGCTTCAATGCCTATCCGGCCGAGATCGAGAACCTGATGCTCCGCAACGAGCACATCGCGCAGGTGGCGGTGGTCGGCGTTCCCGACGAGCGCATGGGCGAGGTCGGCATGGCCTTCGTGATCCGCCGGCCCGGGTCGGTGGTGTCCGAGGCGGAGATCGTGGCCTGGGCCCGCGACGAGATGGCCAACTACAAGGCGCCGCGCCACGTGGTCTTCGTGGACGAGCTGCCGCTGAATGCCACCGGCAAGGTGCTCAAGTACGAGCTGCGCGAACGCGGCGCGAAGCAACTGACCCAGCAGGAGTTGAACCAGTGAGCGACTACGTCGATCTCGTCGTCGAACGCCGCGGGCCGGTGGGGTGGTTGATCCTCAACCGGCCGGCCTCGTACAACGCCATGAGCATCAACATGATGCAGGAGCTGCCGCGCGCGTGGGCCGAGCTCGACGCCGACGACGACGTCCGTGTCATCGTGAACGCGGCGATGGGCGACGGCTTCTGCACCGGGGTGGACCTCAAGGAGCTCGCCGACGACCCCCGGGGCATGGCGAGCCACTCGAAGCGACTCCGCGACAACAACATGGACCTCACGAGCTACCACTGCGAAGTGTGGAAGCCGGTCCTCTGCGCGGTCAACGGCGTCTGCGCGGGCGGCGGGCTGCACTTCGTCGCCGACGCCGACATCGTGATCGCGGCGAGCAACGCAACCTTCCTCGATCCGCACGTCTCGGTGGGCCAGGTCGCCACCTTCGAAACGATCGGGCTCCTGCCCCGCATGTCGTTCGCGGCCGTGTCGCGCATGATGCTGCTCGGCCGGCACGAGAAGCTCGATGCCGAGCGGGCGATGCAGCTCGGGATGATCTCGCAGATCGTGGATCCTCCCGAGACGCTGTGGGACGAGGCCCAGCGCCTGGCCGAGCTGATCGCGCAGAACTCCCCGTCGGCCATGATGGTCAGCAAGAAGGCACTGTGGGACAGCCTCGATCTCCCGCTGTGTGACGCCCTGGACCTCGGCGCGCGAGTGCTCACCGACTTCTGGCGCCATCCGGACTGCATCGAGGGCCCCGCCGCGTTCGCCGCGAAACGCGAACCGCAATGGGCACCGCCGATCCGCGGCCTGTGAGGATGCTCCGACCATGACACCGCCACGCGCGAGAGAGCCGTTGGTGCCGACCGTGGACATCCGGCGGGCCGACGAGCGTTTCCACACGAAGCTCGACTGGCTCGACTCGTGGCACTGCTTCAGCTTCTCGCATCACTACGACCCCGAGAACACGCATCACGGACTCCTGCTCGTCCTCAACGACGACATCGTCAGCGCCGGCACCGGCTTCGGCACCCATCCCCATCGCGACATGGAGATCGTCACGTGGGTGCTCGACGGCGAGCTCGAACATCGAGACAGCTCGGGCGGGCACGGTGTCATCTACCCCGGCCTCGCGCAACGCATGAGCGCGGGACGCGGCGTCACCCACTCCGAGATGAACCCCAGCCGAACCGCCGATGTGCGACTGGTGCAGATGTGGGTGCTCCCCGACACGAAGGGCATCGAACCCGGCTACGAACAGCAGGACGTGAGCGCCGCACTGGACACGGGCGGGCTCGTCTGCGTCGCGTCGGGCGCCGGCCACGACGGCGCGGTCACGATCCATCAACGCGACGCCGTGCTCTGGGCCGCCCGGCCCGGACCGGCGTCGACCATCGGCATCCCCGACGCGCCGCACGTCCACCTGTTCGTCGCGGTGGGATCAGGTTTGTTCGACGACGCCGCGGTGGGCACGGGCGATGCGGTGCGGCTCACCGACGCCGGGGCCCGCACCTTCACGGCCGGCCCCGACGGCGCCGAGATCCTCATCTGGGAAACCGCCTGACGGCAGCCGCGGGCGGGCTACGACGCGAGCGCGTCGACCGCGCGCACGGCGCGGCCGCCGAGCTTCAAGAAGCGCATGTCGAACGCGAGGCCGTTGCCGAGCGCGCTCGGGATGAAGCAGATCGCGAGCTCGCGTCCCGGATCCACCCACGCACCCGATCCCCCGAACCCGTTGTGCCCGAACGCGCCGGGCAGCACGCCACCCGCGGTCGTGTACACGACATGGAAGCCGAGGCGCCACATCATCGGGAACCCGGTGACGAGGTCGGCGCGATCGTTCTGGATCTCGGTCGCGCGAGCGAGCGTGCCCGGGGTCAGGATGCGGGCTCCGTCCAGCTCCCCGTGGTTGGCCAGCGCGGCACAGAGTCGTGCCACCGACCGCGCCGTGAACGTGCCGTTGGCCGCGGGGATCGGGCCGTCGAGGGCGCGCGGCGTGCGGATGAACGCGTCGAAGCCACGCGGCGCGAGCAACTTGGTCGGGGTCTCCGGATCGACGTCGAGATCGGCGGGGATCATGCGGCCGGCTTCGGACTCTCGACCCTCCGGCACCGGGAGGTCCGTCATCTCCACCACCCGGGCGCGCGCGTCGTCGGGGACGCCGACGAGCAGCCCGTCGAGCCCGAGCGGTTCCGCGAGCTCCTGACGAACGAACCGGCCGAACGTCGACCCCGTGACCCGCTGCACGAGCTCGCCGACGAGATACCCGAACGTGACCGCCTGATACGCGTTGGCCGAGCCGGGTGGGAACTCGGGCTCCATCCGTTCGATCGCCTCGATCACGGCCGGCCAGTCCACGAGCTCGTCCGGCGAGTCGATCCACTTCCTCAACGCGTGGAGACCGGCTTCGTGACACAGCACCTGCCGCACGGTGATGGCGTCCTTCCCGCCCCGGGCGAACTCGGGCCAATGCCGGGCGACGAGATCGTCGTACTCGAGCAATCCGAGATCGACGCATCGATGCAACGCGGTCGCGGTGACCAACTTCGTCGTGGAGAACGCGAGGCACAAGCTGTCCGGTCGCCACTCGTCGCCGCGCGCGTTGGTCACACCGCCCCAGACGTCCACCACGGGGTGACCGCGGTGGTACACGCAGCAGGCCGCGCCCCCGCGCCCGCCGTCCACGAGCTGTTGCCCGAAGTACTCGACGACCTTCTCGAAACCGGGTTCCCATGTCCCCGCGATCACGCCATGCTCCACGCCACCCTCCACGCCATGCCCCGCCTCGTCGCGCGAAGAGTCTGCACTACCGTTCGAGGCATGGACATCCTGCGCACGCCCGACGAGCACTTCGACGCACTGCCGGACTTCCCGTTCGCGCCGCACTACGTCACGATCGACGGTGGTGACGGGACCGAACTGCGGGTCCATTACCTCGACGAAGGGGACCCGCAGGCGCCGACCGTGCTCCTGATGCACGGCGAGCCCTCGTGGTCCTTCCTCTACCGCACGATGATCCCCGTGCTCGTCGACCGGGGCCTGCGCGCCGTCGCCATCGATCTCGTCGGGTTCGGCCGTTCGGACAAACCCGCGGCCCGCGTCGACTACACGTACGAGCGTCACGTCGGATGGATGCGTCGCGCGCTCGACGCCATCGGGCACGACGCCATCGGGCTCGCCGGCATCACGCTCGTCGGTCAGGACTGGGGCGGGCTCATCGGTCTGCGGCTCGTGGCCGACGAGCCCGAACGCTTCGCTCGCGTCGTCGCGGCCAACACCGGACTGCCGACCGGCGACACGCCGGCGACCGAAGGCTTCCTCGCGTGGCAGCGCTTCTCGCAGGAGACGCCCGACTTTCCCGTGGGCGCGATCGTGAACGGCGGCTGCACGACCACGCTGCCCCCGGCCGTCGTCGCCGCGTACGACGCTCCGTTCCCCGACGACACGTACAAGTGCGGTGCGCGCCAGTTTCCCCTGCTCGTCCCGACGCGGCCCGACGATCCCGCGTCGGACGCGAACCGCGCCGCCTGGACGAAGCTGCGATCGTTCGACAAGCCGTTCCTCACCGCGTTCAGCGACCGCGACCGCATCACACGCGGCGGCGAAAGGATCTTCCAGCGCGAGATCCCCGGCGCCCGCAACCAACCGCACACGACCATCGAAGGAGCCGGCCACTTCCTCCAGGAGGACGCCGGCCCGCAGCTCGCGAGCGTCGTCGCCGACTTCGTGCTCGGTTAGCGATCCGCGCGATCGTCGGGCGGGACGCGCACCCAACCCCGGCCGTCGACGTACCGGCGGATGACACGCGCGGGATTGCCGACGGCAACGGAACGATCGGGGATCGTGGTCGTGACCACCGAGCCTGCACCGATGACCACGTGTTCGCCGATCGTCGCACCGGCGAGCACGATCGCACCGTGCCCGAGCCACGAACCGTTCCCGATGGAAACGGGCTTCGGCCCCGAGAACTGCAGCCCAATGGGCGTGTCGACGTCTTCGTAGCCGTGGTTGGCGTCGGTGATGTAGACGTGATGTCCGGTCCAGACGTCGTCGCCGATGTCGACCTGTACGTGCCCGACGATCCCGCTCCCTTTGCCGATCACCGTACGGTCACCGATCGTGAGCACGGGATCGCGCAACGGCACGTGACCGGGGGCCACGCCCGCCGACAGGCTCGAGTACGGCCCGATGATCGTGCGCTCGCCGATGCGGATGTACCGCTCGCCGAACAACGCCGCCACCGGGAAGCAGATCGCGCTCCCCTCCCCGAACGCCCCGAAGCGCCGCGCCCGCGCTCGATTCGGACCGAGAGTGGCCAGGCGCGACCCGTGTTCCCATGCCGCCCACAACAGATCGCCGGCCCACCCGCGCGCGCGGTCACCGGCCGAATCCGAACGAGTCATGGGCGGGAGCGTACCGAAGAATCCCTGTTCAACGACCACGACTTGACGCAGCATCCTGCAGTTGGCCACTCTGGGTGGCGAACCGGGGCGGTTCCGAGGGAGGCACAGTGTCAGGCGAAGCACGGATGCACACGCGCACACGGCGACGGATCGGGACATTCGCGACGCTCGTCGCCACGATCGGCGGGAGCCTCGGCCTCGCGTTGGCCGCCGCGCCGGCGTCGGGCGCGTCGACACTGCCGTCGGGCTTCCAGGACACGATCGCGTTCGGCAACCTCGATTGGCCGACGACGTTCGCCGTCGCGCCGGGCGCGCCGGGCCAGGTGTTCGTCGCCGAGAAGAGCGGCGTCATCAAGATGTTCAAGGACCTCGGGAGCCCCAACAGCTACACGCAGGTCGCCGACCTGTCGGGCGAGGTCTACAACTACTGGGACCGCGGCCTACTCGGCCTCGCGGTGGACCCGGACTTCAACAACCCCGCCAACCCCCGCCCCTACCTCTACGTCGCCTACACGTACGACGGCAAGATCAACGGCCCACCAGGTCTCTATGGCGACCAGTGCAATGACGGAGGCGAGCACGGCAACGGCACCGGAGTCGGGTGCATGACCTCGGCGCGCCTGTCGCGGCTCACGATCGACCGGGCCACGAACCAGATGGTGGACGGCTCCGAGAAGGTGCTCGTCTGGGACTGGTGCTCCCAGTACATGAGTCACACGATCGGCGCGTTGCGCTTCGGTGCGGACAAGAAGCTCTACATGAGCGGCGGCGACGGCGCGAGCTTCACGTTCGTCGACACCGGCCAGGTCAACAACCCGGCCGGGAACTGCGACGGGCCCGGCGGCGCGTTGCGATCACAATCGTTCCGCACGAACACGACGTCGCTCGACGGCACCGTCATCCGCGTCGATCCCGACACCGGCAACGCCGCGGCCGACAACCCGAACATCGGCAATCCCGACCCCAACAAGCAGCGGATCGTGGCGTACGGGTTGCGCAACCCGTTCCGCTGGGCGTTCAAGCCCGGCACGAATCAGATCTGGCTCGGTGACGTCGGTTGGAACACCTGGGAGGAGATCAACAAGATCGACCCGGCCACCAGCTCGAACTACGGCTGGCCGTGCTACGAGGGCAACAACCAGTCCGAGAACCCGCCGACGTTGACCGGCTACGAGAACGAACCCCTCTGCACCTCGCTGAACGGTTATACGCACCCCGTCTTCCGCTACGACCACAGCAGCACGGACGTCACCTCGAGCGACAACGGCCAGTGCGCGCCCAACGGCACGTCGACCACCGGACAGGCGTTCTACGCCGGCGCGAACTACCCGTCGCAATACCGCGACGGGCTGTTCTTCGGCGACTACAGCCGCGGCTGCATCTGGTTCATGAAATCGGCCGGGCCCGGCACCGGCGCCGACCCCGACCCCAACCAGGCCCGCCTCTTCGAAGCGAACACCCCGGTCGTCGACCTCGAAGTGTTCAACGGCGACCTCTACTGGATCGACCTCCAGGGCGGCGCCATCCACCGCGTCGTGTACACGCCCGGCAATCCCCCGCCCAGCGCCGTCTTGTCCACCGACCCGACGCCACCGTCGGGCCCGTTGGTTCCCGGGCAGGGTTTCGCCGTCACGTTCGACGGCTCGCAATCGAGCGATCCGACCAACGAGGCGCTGACCTATACGTGGCACTTCGGCGACGGCACACCGGACGACACCACCTCCGGCGCGGTGGTCACCCACACCTATGCCGACCGGGGGCAGTACGCCGCCACCCTCACCGTGACCGATCCGGTCGGCGGCAACGACGTCGCGTCGGTCAAGGTGCAGGCCGGCGCGCCCGTCGTCTCGATCGACACGCCGACGACCTCGACGCACTGGAACGTCGGCGACACCGTGAACTTCTCGGGCTCCGCGACGGACTGGCAGGGGAACCCGGTTCCGGCGGCGAACCTCAAGTGGACGCTCAACCTCCACCACTGCACCACACCCACGAGCTGTCACGTCCACCCGCTCCAGCAGTTCGTGGGTGTCTCGAGCGGCTCGTTCCAGGCGCCGGACCACGATTACCCGTCATATCTGGAGCTCAAACTCACCGCCAACGACGGCATCGGTCCCGACGATCCCACCGGCCTCACCGGGTCCACGAACCGCGAGATCGACCCGAACGGCACCGACCTCACCCTCAACTCGAACCCGCCCGGCGCGACCCTCGGGCTCTCGGGCTACACGGTGACCGCACCTTCGACGCGTACGGTGATCGTCGGCAACCGGGCCAGCTTGTCGGCTCAGCCCACCCAGACGATCAACGGGAAGACGTACAACTTCGTCGGCTGGTCCGACGGCGGCGGCGCGACCCACGACATCACTGTCACCGGACCCACCACGATCACCGCCAACTACCGGACGATCGGCGTGGGCGGAGAAACCGCGGGTTCCGAACCGAGCGGCACCAAGGCCGAGGGCTACCGGCTGATCGCCCGGGACGGCGGCCTGTTCTCCTACGGTGCGTCGAAGTTCTACGGCTCGGCCGGAGGAATCAAGCTCAACCAGCCGATCGTCGGCGGCACGTCGACGCCGACCAACAACGGCTACTGGCTCGTCGCTCGTGACGGGGGCATCTTCGCCTACGGCGACGCCAAGTTCTCCGGGTCCACCGGCGCGATCAAGCTCAACCAGCCCATCGTCGGCATGGCCGCGACACCATCGGGCAACGGCTACTGGCTCGTCGCGAGCGATGGCGGCATCTTCGCCTACGGCGACGCCAAGTTCTCCGGGTCCACCGGCGCGATCAAACTCGCACAACCCATCGTCGGCATGGCCGCCACACCCACCGGCAAGGGCTACTGGCTCGTCGCTCGTGACGGGGGCATCTTCGCCTACGGCGACGCCAAGTTCTCCGGGTCCACCGGCGCGATCAAACTCGCACAACCCATCGTCGGCATG
>Ga0209048_10001154_pt1 | contig 27543 bp, 26 predicted proteins | sample FrelakmetCRP12CR_FD_187146 | JGI IMG/M metagenome (GOLD analysis project Ga0209048, IMG submission 187146) | Freshwater lake sediment microbial communities from the University of Notre Dame, USA, for methane emissions studies - CRP12 CR (SPAdes)... | ecosystem: Environmental > Aquatic >... | reverse complement strand
AAACCGTCAGACTTCCATGAAAAACGGACTCTGCAAACCGCATCGCCGGATAAACCTTTCCTGCGACGCTTTTGCGGTCATTTGTTCAGCGCTTCCCTAGATTCGCCGGTGGTCGAGACCTGGTTGAGCGCCCCTGAATTTGCCTGACGGGGTGGTTTCCGGCTAAAATGGAAAGCTTAAAAAGCACAAGCGGGGAGGCGCAAGCCTTCCCGCTTGGCACATGAATAAGCAGAAACTTCCAGGAGAGCCGGTCGTGTCATTACTGCCCTCAACCATACCCGCCATTCTCGCCCTCGCCGACGGAACGGTATTCAAAGGGCAATCCATCGGCGCCGACGGCGTGACCAGCGGCGAGGTCGTTTTCAACACCGCCATGTCCGGCTATCAGGAAATCCTCACCGACCCTTCCTATTGCCGTCAGATCGTCACGTTGACCTACCCGCATATCGGCAACACCGGTTGCAACGCGGAAGATTTTGAATCCAATGCCAATTACGCCGCCGGTCTGGTCATTCGTGACCTGCCCCTGCGTGCTTCCAGCTGGCGTTCCCAGGACGATCTGTCGTCGTATCTCAAGATGCACGGCATCGTCGCCATTGCCGGTATCGATACGCGCAAGCTGACGCGTGTGCTGCGGGAAAAAGGCGCGCAGGCTGGCTGTATCCTGGCCGGTGAAGTAGATGAGTCGAAGGCGCTGGCCATGGCGCGGGCGTTCCCGGGGCTGGCCGGGATGGATCTGGCCAAGGTGGTTTCCGCCAAGGAAAACTACGCCTGGAGCGAGGGTGAATGGACGCTGAAGGGCTACCAGCAAGGACCGGAGCCACGCTTCCATGTCGTTGCCTACGATTTTGGCGTCAAGCGCAACATCCTGCGCATGCTGGCCCAGCGCGGCGTCAGGCTGACCGTTGTCCCCGCCCAGACGCCGGCGGCCGATGTGCTGGCGATGAAGCCGGATGGGGTCTTCCTGTCCAATGGCCCCGGTGATCCGGAGCCCTGCGACTACGCCATTGACGCCATCCGTGAATTTCTCGACCGCGGCGTGCCGACCTTTGGCATCTGCCTCGGCCACCAGTTGCTGGCGCTGGCTTCTGGCGCCAGGACCCTGAAGATGAAATTCGGTCACCACGGCGCCAACCATCCGGTAAAGGACATGGATAGCGGCCAGGTGCTGATCACCAGCCAGAATCACGGTTTTGCGGTCGACGGCGATTCCTTGCCGAAAAACCTGCGCGCCACGCATGTCTCGTTGTTCGACGGCTCGCTGCAAGGTATTGCCCGTACCGATGTGCCGGCCTTCTCCTTCCAGGGCCATCCGGAAGCCAGCCCGGGCCCGCACGACGTGGCCTATCTGTTCGACCGCTTCCTTGACATGATGACGCGCGGCGTCGCTGCCCTGCAACCGGCGCAATAAGCGAGAAATAACATGCCGAAACGTACAGACATAAAATGTGTTTTGATTATTGGCGCCGGCCCGATCATCATCGGTCAGGCCTGCGAGTTCGACTACTCTGGTGCCCAGGCTTGTAAAGCCCTGCGCGAAGAGGGTTACAAGGTCATTCTGGTGAACTCCAATCCGGCGACCATCATGACCGACCCGGAAATGGCCGATGTGACCTATATCGAGCCGATTACCTGGCAGGTTGTTGCCAAGATCATCGAAAAAGAGCGTCCGGATGTGCTCTTGCCGACCATGGGCGGCCAGACCGCGTTGAACTGCGCGCTCGATCTCGATCGCGAAGGCGTGCTCGCCGAGTTCAATGTCGAGTTGATCGGCGCCTCCAAGGAGGCGATCGACAAGGCTGAAGACCGCCTCAAGTTTAAAGATGCAATGACCAAAATCGGTCTAGGTTCGGCCCGTTCTGCTATCGCCCATTCGATGGAGGCGGCGTATCAGGTGCAATCCATGGTCGGCTTTCCGACCATCATCCGCCCATCCTTCACGCTCGGAGGTTCCGGTGGCGGCATCGCCTACAACATGGAAGAGTTCGAGACCATCTGCAAGCGCGGTCTCGAAGCCTCGCCGACGCACGAGCTGCTGATTGAGGAAAGTCTGCTCGGCTGGAAGGAATACGAGATGGAAGTCGTCCGCGACAAGGCCGACAACTGCATCATCATCTGCTCGATCGAGAACCTCGATCCGATGGGCGTCCATACCGGCGACTCGATCACCGTCGCGCCGGCCCAGACGCTGACCGACAAGGAATACCAGATTCTCCGTAACGCCTCGATCGCCGTGCTGCGCGAGATCGGTGTCGATACCGGCGGTTCCAACGTCCAGTTCTCGATCAATCCGAAGGACGGCCGGATGATCGTCATCGAGATGAACCCGCGCGTCTCGCGTTCGTCGGCGCTGGCCTCGAAGGCGACCGGCTTCCCGATCGCCAAGATCGCCGCCAAGCTGGCCGTCGGCTATACGCTCGACGAACTGGCCAACGACATCACCGGCGGCAAGACTCCGGCCTCGTTCGAGCCGTCGATCGACTATGTCGTCACCAAGGTGCCGCGTTTCGCCTTCGAAAAATTCCCGCAGGCCGATTCGACGTTGACCACGCAGATGAAATCGGTCGGCGAAGTGATGGCCATCGGCCGTACCTTCCAGGAATCGTTGCAAAAGGCCTTGCGCGGGCTGGAAGTGGGCGTCGACGGATTCAACCTGAAGACGGTCGATCCGGAAACCATCGACGAACAACTGGCCCGACCGACGCCGGATCGCCTGTGGTACGTCGCTGATGCCTTCGGCGTCGGCATGTCGGTCGAGAAGGTCTTCGACCTGACCAAGATCGACCCGTGGTTCCTTGTTCAGATCAAGGAACTCGTTGATCTCGAACTGGAAATCGAAAAACGTGATTTTTCGACGTTGACCGCGGAAGAGTTGCGCTATCTGAAGCGCAAGGGCTTTGCCGATCGCCGTCTGGCCCACCTGACCAAGTCCAGCGAGACGGCAGTCCGTGAGCGTCGTCATGCGCTGGGCGTGCGCCCGGTGTACAAGCGCGTCGATACCTGCGCCGCCGAATTCTCTACTGGCACGGCCTACATGTACTCGACCTACGAGGACGAGTGCGAGGCCAATCCGACCGACAAGAAGAAGATCATGGTGCTGGGCGGCGGTCCGAACCGTATCGGTCAGGGCATCGAGTTCGACTACTGCTGCGTGCATGCGGCGATGGCGATGCGCGAAGACGGTTACGAAACGATCATGGTCAACTGCAATCCGGAAACCGTTTCCACTGACTATGACACCTCGGATCGTTTGTATTTCGAGCCGCTGACGCTGGAAGACGTGCTGGAAATCGTCGCCATCGAGAAGCCGGTCGGCGTCATCGTCCAGTACGGTGGCCAGACGCCCCTGAAATTGGCTCTCGCGCTGGAGGCCAACGGCGTACCGATCATCGGCACCAGCCCGGAATCGATCGACATTGCTGAAGACCGCGAGCGTTTCCAGAAGCTGCTGCATGACCTCGGCCTCAAGCAGCCGCCGAACCGCACCGCGCGCACTGAAGAAGATGCGCTGCGCCTGGCCCAGGAAATCGGCTATCCGCTGGTCGTTCGTCCGTCCTATGTGCTGGGCGGTCGCGCCATGGAAATCGTCCATGAGCAGAAGGATCTCGAACGCTACATGCGCGAGGCGGTCAAGGTTTCGCATGATTCGCCAGTGTTGCTCGACCGTTTCCTGAACGATGCCTGTGAAGTCGACGTCGATGCCCTGTCGGATGGTGAGGAGGTCATCATCGGCGGCGTCATGGAGCACATTGAACAGGCCGGTGTGCACTCTGGCGATTCTGCCTGCTCACTGCCGCCTTATTCGCTGGGCGCCGAAGTACAGGCTGAACTGCGGCGCCAGACCAAGCTGATGGCCAAGGCGCTCAACGTCTGTGGCCTGATGAACGTCCAGTTCGCGATCCAGAATGACACCGTTTATGTGCTGGAAGTGAATCCGCGTGCGTCACGTACCGTGCCCTTCGTTTCCAAGGCAACCGGCCTGCAACTGGCCAAGATTGCGGCGCGCTGCATGGCGGGGCGCAGCCTGAAGGACCAGTGCATCACGAAGGAAGTCATCCCGCCGTATTTCTCGGTCAAGGAAGCGGTCTTCCCCTTCGTCAAGTTCCCGGGCGTCGATACCATTTTGGGTCCCGAAATGAAGTCGACCGGCGAAGTCATGGGCGTTGGCATCACCTTCGCCGAAGCTTTCGTCAAGTCGCAACTGGCAGCCAGCGTCAAGCTGCCTTCGTCCGGCAAGGCATTCCTGTCGGTCAAGGACAGCGACAAGTCGAAGGCGGTCGAAATTGCCCGCCACCTGACAGAAGCCGGATTCCAGTTGGTGGCGACGCGCGGTACGGCGCATGCCATCGAAGTGGCGGGCCTGCAGGTACAGGTCGCCAACAAGGTCACCGAAGGTCGCCCACATATCGTCGACATGATCAAGAACAACGAAATATCGCTAATCATCAACACGGTGGAAGAAAAGCGGCTGGCGATCAACGATTCGCGCTCCATCCGTACTTCGGGCCTGCAGGCCAGGGTGACGATGTACACGACGATCTGGGGCGCCGAGGCGGCTGCGGAAGGTATTCGCAATCGCGGCGAGCTGGTGGTGTATTCGATTCAGGCGTTGCACGAGCAGCTTCACTAAGACCAATCTGATCCGCCGGGTCACCCTGCATGGGTGCCGGCGGTTTGTTTTTGATGGAATAGAAAATGAGTAAAGTTCCGCTGACTGTGGCTGGTGCCGAGAAACTTCGCGCAGAACTGCATCGCCTGAAGACGATCGAGCGACCAAGTGTCATTGCGGCGATTGCCGAGGCGCGCGCCCACGGCGATCTTTCCGAGAACGCCGAATACGACGCTGCCAAGGAACGCCAGGGCTTTGTCGAGGGGAGAATCAAGGAGGTCGAGGGCAAGCTTTCGAATGCCCAGATCATCGACCCCAAGTTGCTCGATGCCGACGGTCGTTGCGTATTCGGCGCCACGATCGAGATCGAGGATCAGGATTCCGGCGACGCCGTGACCTACCAGATCGTCGGCGAGGACGAGGCCGACATCAAGACCGGCAAGCTCTCGGTCGCCTCGCCGATGGCGCGCGCGCTGATCGGCAAGTACGCCGGCGATATCGCGCAGGTGCAGGCGCCGGGTGGTATTCGGGAATTCGAAATTATTGACGTTCGCTACGAGTAAGCGCCGGTGCGCAAATTGTCCGAGGCCCTCTGGTTCATTGCCATCACCCTGTGGGTGGGCGGCCTGTGGGCGATCGGCTACATTGTCGCGCCTGTCCTGTTCTCAAGCCTGGGTGACCGCCAGTTGGCGGGGATGGTGGCCGGCAAGTTGTTTGCGCTGATTGGCTGGATCGGCCTTGGAAGCGCCGCTTATCTGCTGCTGTTCCTACTCGTACGCCAAGGTGGACAGGTATTCAAGGGCGCCGTCTTCTGGCTGGTGTTATCAATGGTCTTGCTGGTGGCGGCCAGCCAGTTCGGAATCCAGCCGCTGATGGCCCAGCTCAAGGCCGATGCCTTGCCGCGCGAGGTCATGGCTAGCGTTTTGCGCGACCGCTTTGCCGCGTGGCACGGGATTTCCAGCATTATCTATCTGGTGCAGAGCCTGCTGGGTTTGTGGCTGGTCGTGTGGGCCAACAGAGGGCTGAAGTAATCAGCTCTGGAAGCTGCGCTTGGACTTGCGCGGCGCGGCGGCTGGTCGGCGGGTTTTGGGGCTTTTCGGGGCGTTGACCGCGGCAGCTTTGGCTGGGGCGGGGCGGTAGACCACCAGCAGTTTGCCAATATGTTGAACTGCAGCAGCTCCGAGTTCGCTGCAGATTTGTTCAAGATAGGCGAGACGATATTCACGACTGTCGCCGTAAACACGAATCTTGATCAGTTCGTGGGCATTCAGATTGACGTCGATTTCCTTGAGGACTGCATCGGTGAGGCCGTTCTCGGCAATTGAGACGACGGGATTCAGGCTGAGGGCGCGGGCGCGCAGTTCGCGGCGCGCGACAGACGATAATTGCAGCATAGTAAACCTTTCAAAAACGGCATTTTACCGAATGAAAAGAACCAGAACCAGCAAAGCTTGGATGCGGGAGCATGTCAATGATCCCTACGTGCAGCTCGCCAAGAAGGAGGGCTGGCGTTCGCGTGCCGCTTTCAAGCTGATCGAGATTGATGAAAAGGACAAGTTGCTCCGGCGCGGCGAGGTGGTCGTCGACCTCGGTGCGACGCCTGGCGGCTGGTCGCAGGTTGCCATGAAACGGGTCGGCGAAGGGGGCATGGTGCTGGCCCTGGATCTGCTCGAAATGGAGCCGATCCATGGCGTCGATTTCATTCAGGGCGACTTTCGCGAGGATGACGTCCTTCAGAAGCTGGAAGAAAAGCTGAACGGACGCCGCGTGGGACTTGTAATGTCCGACATGGCCCCCAATATGTCAGGGGTGCCTCTGGTTGATCAGGCCCGCGTAATGTACCTTGCCGAACTTGGCCTGGAATTTTCCAAAGCCCATTTGAAACCGGATGGCGGTTTTCTGGTCAAAGTTTTTCAGGGAACGGATTACGAGACATTTCTCCGTTCAATGCGCGAGGTTTTCAAGACGGTTGCCGTGCGTAAACCGGATGCGTCGCGCGACAGAAGTGCCGAGCTTTATTTGCTCGGTCGTATATTGCGGTGAAAGATTTGTTTAGAATGATGTTTTTATCGCTCGAAGTAGTACAAGGAGAGCAAGCTTGAACAACATGTTCAAAAACCTCGCAATCTGGCTGGTCATCGGTCTCGTGCTGATGACAGTGTTCAATCAGTTCAATACTCGACAGGTTACGCAAGGTTCGATCGAATACTCGCAGTTCCTCGATGAGGTCAAGCAGGGACACATCAGCAAGGTGCTCATCGAGGGACGTACCCTGAAAGGGACGACCACCGAAGGCAAGCGGATCACTTCGTACGCGCCGCCAGATCTGTGGATGGTTTCCGACCTGTTGAAGAACGGCGTCAAGATCGAAGCCAAGCCGGAAGAAGAGCAGTCTTTCCTGATGAATATCTTCGTCAGTTGGTTTCCGATGCTGCTACTGATCGGTGTCTGGGTCTTCTTCATGCGCCAGATGCAGGGCGGTGGCAAGGGTGGCGCCTTCTCGTTCGGCAAGTCGCGCGCCCGCATGACCGACGAAGCACAGAATGTCGTTACCTTTGCCGATGTCGCCGGTTGCGACGAAGCCAAGGAAGAAGTACAGGAAATCGTCGATTTCCTCCGTGATCCTTCCAAGTTCCAGAAACTCGGTGGCCACGTTCCCAAGGGCGTGCTGATGGTCGGCAACCCGGGTACCGGCAAGACCCTGCTCGCCAGGGCCATCGCCGGCGAAGCCAAGGTACCGTTCTTCAGCATTTCCGGTTCCGATTTCGTCGAGATGTTCGTTGGTGTCGGTGCGGCACGCGTTCGCGATATGTTCGAGAATGCCAAGAAGCATGCGCCTTGCATCATTTTCATCGATGAAATTGACGCGGTCGGCCGCCATCGTGGCGCCGGCCTCGGCGGCGGCAACGACGAGCGCGAGCAGACGCTGAACCAGATGCTGGTTGAGATGGATGGCTTCGAAGGCCACGCCAGCATCATCGTGATCGCCGCGACCAACCGTCCGGACATCCTCGACCCGGCGCTGTTGCGCCCGGGCCGTTTCGACCGTCAGGTCGTCGTGCCGCTGCCCGATATCCGCGGCCGCGAGGAAATCCTCAAGGTGCACATGCGCAAGGTGCCGATCTCGGGCGACGTCAGGGCCGATATCATCGCCCGCGGTACCCCCGGTTTTTCCGGCGCCGATCTGGCCAATCTGGTCAACGAGTCCGCACTGTTCGCGGCGCGTGGCAACAAGCGGCTGGTAGACATGGAAGATTTCGAGAAGGCCAAGGACAAGATCATGATGGGCGCCGAGCGCCGCAGCATGGTGATGTCCGAGGAAGAGAAGCGCAACACGGCTTACCATGAATCCGGGCACGCCGTGATCGCCAAGTTGATGCCAAAATCCGATCCGGTGCACAAGGTCACGATCATTCCGCGCGGTCGAGCCTTGGGTCTGACCATGCAATTGCCGGAGCAGGATCGTTACGCCTACGACCGCCAATACCTGATGAGCCGGATCGCCGTGCTCTTCGGCGGGCGCATTGCCGAAGAGCTGTTCATGGATCAGATGACGACTGGCGCTTCCAACGATTTCGAACGTGCTACCGCTTTGGCGCGCGACATGGTTACCCGCTTTGGCATGTCTGAAATGGGCGTGATGGTGTATGGCGAAAACGAGGGCGAGGTCTTCCTCGGTCGTTCGGTCACGCAGCACAAGAATGTCTCCGAGGCGACGATGCAGAAGGTCGATCTGGAAATCCGTCGCATCATCGACGAGCAGTATGCGCTTGCCCGCAAGTTGCTTGAAGAGAACCGTGACAAGGTCGAGGCGATGACGCACGCGCTGCTCGAGTGGGAAACCATCGATTCCGAGCAGATCGACGACATCATGGCTGGCAAGGCGCCGCGTCCGCCGAAGCCTTCGCAGAGCGTGCCGCGCCCCTCATCAACACCCAGCGATTCGCCGGGCGCCGAGCCAAGCGCGCCGGCGACGGCCTGATCGGTTTATTTCAATACCAAGCCGGGAGCCAGCTCCCGGTTTTCGTTTCCGCCATGCCTGACCTTCACTGCGGCCGCTTCCGGCTTTCCCTTGATCGACCGCTCATTATGGGCATCGTCAACCTGACGCCGGACTCGTTCTCGGGCGATGGAACCGGGTCGGACGTCGACCGTGCAATCCGTCTCGCGCATCACCAGTTAGAGACGGGCGCGGACATTCTCGATATCGGCGCCGAGTCGTCGCGGCCGGGGGCGATTCAGACGCCGGAAGACGAGGAACTGCGGCGGTTGCTTCCCGTGCTCCGGGAAGTTGTCGACTGGGGGGTGCCGGTTTCCGTCGATACCTACAAGCCCGCGGTCATGCGCGCCGCTCTCGATGCAGGCGCATCGATGATCAACGATATCAGCGCCCTCCGGCATTCCGGCGCGCTGGCTGTCGTTGCGGCCAGCGATTGCGCCGTATGCCTGATGCACATGCAGAACGAGCCGGGGACGATGCAGGACGCGCCGCATTACGATGACGTCGTGCGCGAGGTGCGGGATTTCCTGGCGCAGCGGGTTGCATGTTGCCGTGAGGCCGGCATCGATGCCGGTCGTCTGGTGCTTGATCCGGGCTTCGGTTTCGGCAAGAGCCTGGAACACAATTTAGCCCTGTTCAGGGCGTTGACCGTAACCGGCTGGAATGATCTGCCATCGCTGGTCGGCGTCTCGCGCAAATCGATGCTGGGGGCGATCACCGGGCAGCCGGTTGAACGGCGAGTCGCGGCCAGCCTTGCAGCGGCAGTGCTGGCGGTCCGGAAGGGTGCGAAAATACTGCGCGTGCATGATGTCGAAGAAACAAGGGATGCGCTGGCCGTGCTGGCCGCGATCGAAACAGGGAGCCCGCAATGAGTAGAAAATATTTCGGTACCGATGGCGTGCGAGGGCGTGTCGGCCAGGCGCCCATTACCCCCGACTTTGTCATGCGCCTCGGCTACGCTGCCGGAAAGGTGTTGCTTGGCCTTGCCGACATGCCTGACGGTGAGCGTCCTTCGGTCCTGATCGGCAAGGACACCCGGCTTTCCGGGTACATGCTCGAATCGGCGCTGGAGGCGGGTTTTTCGGCGGCCGGCGTCGATGTCTGTCTGGTCGGTCCGATCCCCACGCCGGCGGTCGCTTACCTGACGCGTGCCCTGCGTCTGCAGGCGGGTATCGTGATTTCCGCGTCGCACAATCCGTATTACGATAACGGCATCAAGTTCTTCTCGGCACAGGGAACCAAGTTGCCTGACGACGTTGAACACGCTATCGAGGAATGCATCGATCAGCCCATGGTTTGCGTGCCGGCTGCCGATCTCGGCAGGGCGAAGCGCATAGAAGACGCGCGCGGACGCTACATCGAATTCTGCAAGAGCACGTTTCCGAACGACCTCGATCTGCGCGGCCTCAAGATCGTCGTCGATTGTGCGCATGGGGCTGCCTATCAGACGGCGCCGGATGTTTTTCATGAACTCGGCGCCGAAGTTGTCGAAATCGGCTCCCAGCCCAACGGCCTGAATATCAATGACGGATTCGGGGCGACCGCGCCGAAAGCACTTTGCGAAGCCGTTCTCGCCCATGGCGCCGATCTCGGCGTGGCACTTGATGGCGACGCTGATCGCCTTCAGATGGTCGATGCCAAGGGGCAGCTCTATGATGGCGACCAACTGCTCTACGCTATTGTCCGGAGTCGGGCCAACCACGGCCGGGTCAGGGGTGTCGTCGGTACGCTGATGACCAATCTGGCGCTGGAGCACGCGCTGGCGAAGATGGATGTTCCGTTCGCCAGAGCCGCCGTCGGTGACCGTTATGTCGTCGAAATGCTGCATGACAACGGCTGGATCTTCGGCGGCGAGAACTCGGGACACATCCTGACGCTCGACCGCCATACGACGGGCGATGGCACCGTTGCAGCACTCCAGGTTCTGGCTGCGCTGCGAGAATCGGGCGGCGACCTTGAAAGCCTGCTCGGGAGCTTGCATCTCTACCCGCAGAAATTGATCAATGTGCCAATCGTCAAGGGCTTCCCCTGGCAGGACGACACATCGATTCAGGTGGCACTCGCCGCTGTCGAAAGTAGAATGTCGGGTCGCGGTCGCGTCTTGTTGCGTGCTTCGGGTACCGAGCCCTTGTTGCGCGTCATGGTCGAGGGCGAAGATGCCAGGGAAGTCCTGGCAGCTGCCGAAGATCTGGCGATGGTGGTACGTGAAGCCGCCAACTGATCACGCTGTCCGCCCTCATTCTTGACCATTGCCCCCCCGGATGGCTATAATCCAATCATTTTTGCCAACGGAATTGCCCCTCATATGCGTAAAAAGCTTGTCGCCGGGAACTGGAAGATGCACGGCAGTCTTCAGGGAAATTCAGCTTTGCTCGATCGCCTGATGGCGGAAGCGTCGAAGTTGTCATGCGAAGTTGCGGTATGCGCGCCTTATCCCTACCTCGCCCAGGTCCAGTCGAAGCTGACCGGAACTTCCCTGCTGTGGGGCGCCCAGTCAGTCAGCGAGCACGCTTCCGGAGCATTTACCGGCGAGGTATCGGCATCGATGCTCCGCGATTTCGGTTGCTACTATGTGCTGGTCGGGCATTCCGAGCGACGTCAACTGTTTGGCGAGAGCGATGCCGCTGTCGCCGCCAAGTTCGTGGCGGCGCAACAGGCCGGGCTGGTACCTGTCCTGTGCGTTGGCGAGACGCTTTCCGAGCGCGAGTCGGGTCAGACGATGGCCGTTGTGGCGCGCCAGCTCGATGCCGTGATCGGGCGCGCCGGTGTTGCCGCATTGGCTACGGCAGTTGTTGCCTACGAGCCGGTATGGGCCATCGGTACTGGCATGACGGCGTCACCTGCTCAGGCGCAGGAGGTGCATGCGGCAATTCGTGCGCAGGTGGCCAGGCTGGATGGCGCTCTGGCGAGCGGCTTGCGTATTCTTTACGGTGGCAGCGTCAAGGCGCAGAATGCGGCGGAGTTGTTTGCCCAGACCGATATCGATGGTGGTCTGATCGGCGGAGCCGCATTGGTTGCGGATGATTTTCTTGCGATTTGCCAAGCGGCAAGTTGATAGGCGGAATAAATGAACTGGCTTTTCTCTCTTCTCCTTACGGTGCACATTCTGGTCGCGCTCGGAATTATCGGGCTGGTGCTCATGCAGCACGGCAAGGGCGCCGACATGGGGGCCGCTTTCGGTAGCGGCGCTTCGGGTAGCCTGTTCGGCGCTACCGGGTCGGCCAACTTTCTGAGTCGCACGACCGGCGTTCTGGCTGCGGTGTTTTTCGTTACCAGCCTGAGTCTGGCCTACGTGGCTTCCAGCAAGCCAAAAACGACTGGCAGCGTGATGCAGGAAACGGTACAATCGCAGCCGGTTTCGCAGCCTGCTGCGGCGGGTGGCGAATCGCCCGCGGCGCCTGTGGATGCTGACTCAAAAGCAAAAGAGGATGTTGGCTCAAAAGCAAAAGATATTCCGAAGTAAGCAAGGTGGTCTCTCCGGCAAAGTCCCTCGCCGGGGTGGCCAAAAAAGTAGTGCCGACGTGGTGAAATTGGTAGACACGCTATCTTGAGGGGGTAGTGGCGCAAGCTGTGCGAGTTCGAGTCTCGCCGTCGGCACCAAACTCAGGGGCAGTGGCTGAAACGCACGCTGCTTCGTACAAGAAACTGAATATTGGCGGCGGATCATGGAAAACTACTTTCCAATCCTGATGTTCGTCCTGGTAGGGATCGCGGTCGGCGTGTTGCCTGTTGCGATGGGTTTCATCTTGGGGCCCAGCCGACCGGACCCCGAGAAGCTCTCTCCCTACGAGTGCGGCTTCGAGGCTTTCGAGGACGCGCGCATGAAGTTCGACGTGCGCTATTACCTGATCGCCATACTTTTCATCCTGTTCGATCTGGAAATCGCCTTTCTCTTCCCGTGGGCGACGATTTTCAAGGATATCGTTGCGACAGAATCCATAAAGCTTTTCGGTTTTATCGAGATGATGACTTTTGTTGTCGTCTTGGTCATTGGCTACGTTTATGCTTGGGCCAAAGGGGCGCTTGAATGGGAATAGGGTTCGACCATGGGTATTGAAGGCGTCCTCCAGGAAGGCTTTGTCACCACCACGGCTGACAAGCTCATCAACTACATGCGTACCGGTTCGATGTGGCCGATGACCTTCGGTCTGGCCTGCTGCGCTGTCGAGATGATACATGCCGGTTGTTCCCGATATGACCTCGACCGCTTTGGGATCGTCTTCCGGGGCAGTCCGCGTCAGTCGGATGTGATGATTGTGGCTGGCACCCTGACCAACAAGATGGCGCCTGCGCTGCGCAAGGTTTACGACCAGATGTCGGAGCCGCGCTGGGTGGTCTCGATGGGGTCGTGCGCCAATGGCGGTGGTTACTACCACTACTCCTATTCGGTGGTGCGCGGGTGTGATCGTATCGTACCGGTCGACATCTATGTGCCAGGCTGTCCGCCGACGGCTGAGGCCCTGATTTACGGTCTCATCCAGCTTCAGAACAAGATTCGTCGTACCAATACCATTGCTCGTTAATTGCCAAGGCTGATTCGATATGTCCGCCAAGCTGGAAACGCTTAGCCAGAACCTGCAGAAGCATTTCGGCGACAAGCTCGGGTCACTCAAGCTTGCGCTCGGGGAGTTGACTGTCGAAGTAGCTGCTGCCGACTATCTCGCGATAATGACTTCTTTGCGCAACGAGCCCGATCTGGGCTTCGAAGAGATGGTCGACCTCTGCGGGGTTGATTATTCGACCTATGGCGATGGTGCGTGGTCTGGCCGCCGCTTCGCTGCGGTATCGCATCTGCTGTCGATTGCCAACAACTGGCGTTTGCGGGTTCGTGTTTTTGCCGAAGATGACGAATTCCCGGTCGTGGATTCGGTTACCGGGGTCTGGAAGAGCGTCAACTGGTTCGAGCGCGAGGCGTTCGACCTGTTCGGCATCGCCTTCGTCGGTCATGATGACCTGCGCCGCATCCTGACCGATTACGGTTTCATCGGTCATCCGTTCCGCAAGGATTTTCCGATTTCTGGTCACGTGGAAATGCGTTACGACCCGGATCAGGGTCGGGTCATCTACCAGCCGGTGACCATCGAGCCCCGCGAGAATACCCCGCGCATCGTGCGCGAAGATAACTACGGGGATCCTGCCCATGGCTGATATCCGCAATTTCACCCTGAACTTCGGCCCGCAGCACCCCGCGGCCCACGGTGTGTTGCGCCTCGTGCTGGAACTCGATGGCGAGGTCGTGCAACGCGCCGACCCGCATATCGGGCTTTTGCATCGCGCGACGGAAAAACTTGCCGAGACCAGGACCTGGGTGCAGTCGGTGCCCTACATGGATCGTCTGGACTACGTGTCCATGATGTGCAATGAGCACGCCTACTGCTTGGCGACCGAGAAACTGCTTGGTGTCGAGGTGCCGATACGCGGCAAGTACATTCGTACGATGTTCGACGAGGTTACGCGTATCCTGAACCACCTCCTGTGGATTGGTTGTCACGCGCTCGACGTCGGCGCCATGACCATGGCCCTCTATACCTTCCGTGAACGGGAAGACCTGATGGATGCCTACGAGGCGGTCTCCGGCGCGCGTCTGCATGCGGCTTATTACCGTCCGGGCGGTGTTTACCGCGACCTGCCGGATCGTATGCCGCAATACAAGGAATCGACCTGGACCAGTGCCAAAAAGGCTGGCGAACTCAACGAGAATCGCAGCGGTTCGCTGCTCGATTTTCTCGAAGACTTCACCAACCGTTTTCCGACCTATCACAGTGAATACCATACCCTGCTGACGGACAACCGGATCTGGAAGCAGCGTCTGGTGAACGTCGGGGTTGTGTCACCCGAGCGTGCCCTGCAGATGGGCTTCTCCGGGGCGATGCTGCGCGGTTCAGGCTTTGCATGGGATCTGCGCAAGAAGCAGCCGTATGCCGCCTACGACAAGATTGATTTCGACGTCCCGGTCGGCGTGAACGGTGACAGCTATGATCGTTATCTGGTCCGCATGGAAGAGATGCTGCAGTCCAACCGCATCATCAAGCAGTGCATAGCCTGGCTGCGCAAGAACCCCGGGCCGGTGATCACCGAGAACCACAAGGTTGCGCCGCCTTCCCGCGAGGACATGAAGTCCAACATGGAAGAGCTGATTCACCATTTCAAGCTGTTTACCGAGGGCATACATGTACCGCCGGGCGAGGCCTACGCTGCGATCGAGCATCCGAAGGGCGAGTTTGGCATCTACTTTATTTCCGACGGTGCCAACAAGCCGTACCGCATGAAAATTCGTGCGCCGGGTTACGTACACCTGGCCGGGATGGATGAAATGGCTCGTGGCCACATGATTGCCGACGTCGTTACGATTATCGGTTCCCAGGATATTGTTTTTGGCGAGATCGACCGCTGATGTTTTCTGCTGAAACCCAACAGAAGTTCGACCGCGAGGTTGCCAAGTATCCCGCCAGCCAGGCACAGTCCGCGGTGATGGCCTGTCTCGCGCTTGCCCAGGAGGAAAAGGGCTGGTTGCCGCCAGAAGCCATCGAGGCGGTCGCTGCCTATCTTGGCATGCCGCCGATGGCGGCTTACGAGGTTGCTACCTTCTACAACATGTACGACCTCAAGCCGGTCGGAAAATACAAAATCACGGTCTGCACCAATTTGCCCTGTGCGCTATCCGGCGGTTATCACGCCGGCGAATACGTACAGAAGAAACTCGGTATCGGCTATGGGGAAACCACGGCGGATGGCTTGTTCACCCTGAAGGAAGGTGAGTGCATGGGCGCCTGCGGCGATGCGCCGGTGATGATCGTCAATAACCGCAGCATGTGCAGCCACATGCATCCGGAGCAGATCGACAAGCTGCTTGAGGAGTGCAAATAATGGCGATGCTGGGATCGATCAATGGCGTCCTGATGGAAGGTCTTGATGGCGACAATACTTGGCGCCTCAAGGATTACGTTGCCCGTGGCGGTTATGTGCAACTGCGCCGCATCCTCGAAAGCAAGATGACCCAGGAAGAGGTCATCAGCGAGGTCAAGAAATCCGTTCTGCGCGGTCGTGGCGGCGCCGGCTTCCCGACGGGTCTGAAGTGGTCTTTCATGCCACGTTCCTTCCCCGGTGACAAATATGTGGTCTGCAATACGGACGAAGGTGAACCGGGAACCTTCAAAGATCGCGACATCATGCGCTTCAATCCGCACTCGGTCATCGAAGGCATGGCGATCGCCGCCTTCGCGATGGGCGCCAACAGCGGTTACAACTATGTCCACGGCGAAATATGGGAACTCTACAAGCGTTTCGAAGAAGCGCTCGATGAAGCTCGCGCAGCCGGTTTCATTGGCCAGAATATTCTTGGTTCCGGATTCGATTTCGAATTGTTCGCCCACCACGGTTACGGAGCCTACATCTGCGGCGAGGAAACTGCGCTGCTCGAGTCGATAGAAGGCAGGAAGGGGCAGCCGCGATTCAAGCCGCCGTTCCCGGCGTCGTTCGGCCTTTACGGCAAGCCGACCACCATCAACAATACGGAAACCTTCGCTTCCATTCCCTTCATTTTGCAGATGGGCGGCGAAGAATTCCTGAATCTGGGCAAGCCCAACAACGGCGGGACCAAGCTCTTCTCGGTTTCCGGCCACGTGAATCGCCCGGGCAACTACGAAATTCCCCTCGGGACCCCGTTCGCTACGCTGCTCGAAATGTGCGGCGGCATGCGTGGCGGGCGCAAGCTGAAAGCGGTAATCCCTGGCGGTTCCTCGGCGCCGGTGATACCAGGCGAAGTGATGATGGACACCACAATGGACTACGATGGCATCAGCAAGGCTGGTTCCATGCTCGGCTCCGGTTCGGTCATCGTCATGGATGAAACAGTGTGCATGGTCAAGGCGCTCGAGCGCCTGTCGTTCTTCTACTACGAAGAATCCTGCGGCCAATGTACGCCTTGCCGCGAAGGTACCGCCTGGATGTACAAGGTCGTGCACCGGATTGAAAACGGTCTCGGCAAACCCGAGGATCTGGATCTGCTGAACAGCGTGCTGGGCAACATCATGGGGCGCACCATTTGCGCGCTCGGCGATGCCGCCGCTCTGCCGGTGCAGAGTTTCCTCAAGCATTTTGGCAGCGAATTCGAGTACCACATCGAACACAAGACCTGCCTCGTCCCCAAGGATGTGCAGTGGGCGGGCAGTGGTTTCCACAAGGTTCAGGCGTGAACGAAACCTCCCAAGCGATAGATACGAAAGAACTGGCTACAAGGTAGCGACATGCTAGAAATCGAAATCGACGGCAAGAAGGCGCAAGTACCCGACGGCAGCACGGTGATGGATGCCGCGCAGCAGGTTGGGGTTTATATTCCGCATTTCTGCTACCACAAGAAACTTTCGATTGCTGCTAACTGCCGCATGTGTCTCGTGCAGGTGGAAAAGGCGCCGAAGCCGTTGCCCGCGTGCGCGACGCCGGTGACCAATGGCATGAAGGTATTCACGCACTCCGATCTGGCCATCAAGGCGCAGAAGGGCGTGATGGAATTCCTGCTGATCAATCATCCGCTGGATTGTCCTATCTGTGATCAGGGCGGCGAGTGTCAGTTGCAGGACATGTCTGTCGGATATGGTCCGATGAAGAGCCGCTATACCGAAGAAAAGCACGTGGTTTTCCACAAGAATGTCGGCCCGCTGATTTCCATGGAGGAAATGAGCCGCTGCATTCATTGCACGCGTTGTGTTCGCTTCGGCCAGGAAATCGGCGGCATCATGGAACTTGGCATGGCCAGCCGCAACATGCATTCCGAGATCACAACCTTTTTGGGTCGTACGGTCGACTCGGAATTGTCGGGCAATATGATCGATCTCTGCCCGGTCGGCGCACTGACCTCGAAGCCCTTCCGCTACACCGCGCGTTCCTGGGAATTGCAGCGCCGCAAGTCGATCAGCCCGCATGATTCCGTCGGGGCAAATCTGGTCGTTCAGGTCAAGCACGACAGCGTGATGCGAGTTCTGCCCCGCGAAAACGAGGCAGTGAATGAGTGCTGGATTTCCGACAAGGAGCGTTTCTCCTATCAGGCGCTGAATTCCGATGAGCGTCTGACCAGGCCGATGGTCAAGCAGGGCGGCCAATGGCGCGAGGTTGACTGGAATGTGGCGCTTGACTATGTCGCGCACGGCCTAAAGGACATTACCCGCGAACACGGCGGCGACGCATTGGCGGCATTGGCAGCGCCCAGTTCGACTCTGGAAGAGTTGTTCCTGCTGGGCAAGGTGATGAAGGGACTCGGCAGCGGAAATATCGATTTTCGTCTGCGCCAAAGCGACTTCGGCAGCGATTTCAAGCGTACCGGTACGCCGTGGCTGGGGCTTCGCCTTGCCGAAATTGCCGATCTCGATGCGGCACTGGTTGTCGGATCCTTCCTGCGCAAGGATCATCCGCTGATCGCTCAGCGTTTGCGCCAGGCGGCGAAGAAATACACCAAGGTCAGCTTGCTGTCGGTGACCGACGACGACCAGTTGATCGATCTGCATGCCAGTCTTGCAGTCGCGCCATCACAACTGGTGCGGGCGTTGGCGGCTGTCGTCAAGGTGGCTGCGCAACTGACGGGTGTTGCAGCTCCGGTCGGCCTGGATGATGTCAGTCCGGACGAAGTGAGCAAAAAAATTGCTCAAAGCCTGCTCGATGGCGAGAAGCGCGCCATCTTCCTCGGTAACGTCGCCATGCAGTCGGATGATGCCACCCAACTTCATGCGCTGGCGCTTGAACTCGGCAAACTCACGAACGCGACGGTCGGCTTCCTCGGCGAAGCTGCCAACGTGGTCGGCGGCCATATTGCCTCGGCTCTGCCTTCCGGCGCCAATGCGCAGCAGATGTTCGAGCAGCCGCGCAAGGCCTACGTGCTGATGGGTATCGAGCCGGAATTCGATTGCGGCAACCCGCAAATTGTTGGCGGTGCGCTGAAGCAGGCCAGCCTCGTGGTTTATATGTCTGCGTTCAAACATGCGCCAGCCCTTGATTATGCCGATGTGATGCTGCCCGTGGCGCCCTATACCGAAACCGCCGGTACCTTCATCAATATCGAAGGTCGAGTACAAAGCTTCAATGGCGTCGCCAAGGCGCGCGGGGATGCGCGTCCGGCCTGGAAGGTGCTGCGCGTACTGGGTAATGTGCTGAACCTCGATGGCTTTGCTTATGAGTCCAGCGAAGCGATCCGCGACGAGGTGCTGGGCGAGGGCGCCGAATTTGTCTCCGGGCTGGATAACGGCCTGAACGGCATTTCCGTGTCTCTACCCGCTGCAGGAAACCAGTTGCAGCGCATTGCCGATGTGCCGATCAACTTTGCCGATCCGATGGCGCGCCGGGCACCCGCCTTGCAGCAGACCGCTGATTCGCTTGCACCGACGGCGCGGATCAATGCGCAGACCCTTGCCCAGATTGGTGTTGCCGCCGATGACATGGTACGGGTGAAGCAGGGGCAGGGTGAGGCGGTTCTGGTGGCAAAGGCTGACAACAGCGTGCCAGTCGGTTGCGTACGCGTCGCCGCGGCCCATGTCAGCACGGCCGCTTTGGGCGCCATGTTTGGCCCGATTTCCGTGGAGCGTGCATAAATGGACGCACTGATGAATGTTGGACAGGGAGTGTTCGGCGGGGCGTGGCCTGCGGTCTGGACCCTCGTCAAGATTGTCGTGATCGTCGCCCCGCTGTTGCTCGGTGTCGCTTATCTGACTTGGTTCGAGCGCAAGGTGATCGGTTACATGCAGGTTCGCATCGGCCCCAACCGGGTTGGTCCGTGGGGGTTGATCCAGCCGATTGCCGACGGCCTCAAGCTGCTGCTCAAGGAAATCATCGTTCCGACCAGCGCCAACAAGGGAATCTTTCTCATCGCCCCGATGCTGGCCATGGCCCCGGCGCTCGCGGTTTGGGCGGTTATACCGTTCAACGATACACTGGTCCTTGCCAATATCGACGCGAGCCTGCTCTATATCATGGCCATCAGCTCGATGGGCGTATACGGCATCATCCTCTCGGGCTGGGCTTCCAATTCAAAGTATGCCTTCCTCGGTGCAATGCGCGCATCGGCACAGATGGTGTCTTACGAAATCTCGATGGGTTTCTCGCTGATTTGTGTCCTGATGGTGTCGAACAGCCTGAACCTGGTCGACATCGTCAACGCCCAGGATCACGGGCGCTTCGCTGAATGGGGCGTCGGTTTCCTGTCCTGGAACTGGCTGCCGCTGTTGCCGATGTTCATTGTCTATCTGATTTCGGGCACCGCCGAACTCAACCGGGCGCCGTTCGACGTGGCGGAAGGCGAGTCGGAAATTGTTGCCGGCTTCCATGTCGAGTATTCGGGCATGGCGTTTGCGATTTTCTTCCTCGCCGAATACGCGAACATGATCCTGGTTTCCGCACTGACTTCGATCATGTTCCTTGGTGGCTGGCTGTCGCCGGTTGGCTTCCTGCCAGATGGAATACTCTGGCTGTTTGCCAAGATGGCATTCATTCTGCTGCTTTTCCTGTGGTTCCGTGCGACCTTCCCACGTTACCGTTTCGACCAGTTGATGCGCCTGGGCTGGAAAGTGTTCCTGCCTGTCTGCCTGGTCTGGCTTGTGGTGGTGGGGCTGTGGATGATGTCCCCGCTGAATATCTGGAAATGAGGAGAGACTGATGGGTTCGATGAAGGAAATCTTCAACAGCCTGCTCCTCAAGGAGCTGCTGAAGGGAATGTCGGTAACCGGCAAGTATTTCTTTGCGCGCAAGATTACCGTTCAGTATCCAGAGGAAAAGACGCCCCAGAGCGCACGTTTCCGCGGATTACATGCCTTGCGTCGTTATCCGAATGGCGAGGAGCGTTGCATTGCCTGCAAACTCTGCGAAGCAATCTGCCCGGCACTAGCGATCACCATCGAAGCGGAACCGCGTGATGATGGTTCTCGTCGTACCACGCGCTATGACATCGATCTGACCAAATGTATTTTCTGTGGTTTCTGCGAGGAAGCCTGCCCCGTGGATGCAGTCGTCGAAACGCGCATTTTCGAATACCACGGTGAACGCCGGGGTGATCTCTACTATACGAAGCCGATGTTGCTGGCCAATGGCGATCGCTACGAGGCGCAGATTGCCGAGGATCGCCAACAAGATGCGTCTTACCGATAACAGGCACGAGTGATGGACTTTCAAACCTTTGTCTTCTTCTTCCTGGCGACAATCCTTGTTTACGCCAGTCTGCGTGTCATCACCGCGCGCAATCCGGTCCATGCAGCCTTGCACCTGATCCTGGCCTTCTTTACAACCGGCGGAATCTGGGCGTTGCTACAGGCCGAATTTCTGGCAATTGCGATCATTCTGGTCTATGTCGGTGCGGTCATGGTGCTGTTTCTGTTTGTCGTGATGATGCTCGACATAAATCTTGACCGGATTCGCGAGGGATTCTGGAGCTATCTGCCGCTTGGGGCATTGCTCGGCATCCTGATGGTCATGGAAATGGGTCTGGTTCTCGGCAGCAAATATTTCCAGGTGACCGCAGCGCAGGCCATGACGACGACCGGGGTGTCCAATACGAAGAGTATCGGTGCTTTGATGTTTACCGATTTCGTGTATCCCTTCGAACTTGCTTCCCTTGTGCTGCTCGTCGGCATGATTGCCGCGATCGTTCTGACCCACCGCGGCCCGAAGCCATCGAAATATACCAATCCGAACCAGCAGGTCTTCGTCAAGGCGAAGGATCGTGTCCGCGTGCTGCAGATGCCTGTAGAAAAAGACTGAACCCGGGGCGCCAATGCTTACTCTTTCACTCTCGCATTTCCTGATTCTGGGCGCGATTCTTTTCGCAATCAGCGTCGTCGGCATCTTCCTCAACCGGAAGAATCTGATCGTCCTGCTGATGGCCATTGAACTGATGCTGCTTGCGGTCAACATGAATTTCGTGGCCTTTTCGCACTTTCTGGGCGACCTGTCCGGGCAGATATTCGTGTTCTTCATCCTGACCGTGGCGGCGGCTGAATCGGCAATTGGTCTGGCTATCCTGATTGTGCTATTCCGCAACCTCAAGAGCATCCATGTGGATGACCTGGACGTCCTGAAGGGTTAAACATGGAAATGCAAAAGCTTTACCTTCTGGTTCCTCTGGCCCCGCTGATCGGCGCCATTATCGCTGGTCTTTTTTGCCGGGTGATCCCGCGCTGGGTTGCGCACACCGTGACCATCGCTGGCGTCGCAATCGCCTTCGGCGCGTCTTTCATCATCTTCCGCGATGTTCAGGCTGGTCATGTCTTCAACGGACCGGTCTACACCTGGCTGACCAGTGGCGACTACAAGTTCGAAGTGGGCTTCCTGATCGACTCGCTGACGACCACCATGATGCTGGTTGTCACTTTCGTCTCGCTGATGGTGCACATCTACACGATCGGCTACATGCAGGAAGATCCCGGCTACAACCGCTTCTTCAGTTACATCTCGTTGTTTACCTTCTCCATGCTGATGCTGGTGATGGCCAACAATTTCATGCAGCTCTTCTTCGGCTGGGAGGCGGTCGGTCTCGTCTCCTACCTGCTGATCGGCTTCTGGTACACCCGCCCGACGGCCATCTTCGCCAACATGAAGGCCTTCCTGGTCAACCGGGTCGGCGACTTCGGGTTCATCCTCGGCATTGGCCTGATTCTCGCCCACTTCGGCACGCTGGACTACGCAAGCGTCTTCCAGAAGGCGCCGGACTTCGCCAACACGACTGTCTCGTTGTTTGCCGATCACGAATGGGCCACCGTGTCGCTGATGACACTTACCTGCATCTGCCTGTTCATCGGCGCCATGGGCAAGTCGGCGCAGGTGCCGCTGCATGTCTGGCTGCCCGACTCGATGGAAGGCCCGACCCCGATTTCCGCGCTGATCCATGCCGCGACCATGGTTACCGCCGGCATCTTCATGGTCGCCCGGATGTCGCCGCTGTTCGAACTGTCGACCACCGCGCTCTCCTTCGTCATCGTCATCGGCGCCATCACCGCGCTGTTCATGGGCTTCCTCGGTATCATCCAGAACGACATCAAGCGCGTCGTTGCCTACTCGACCCTGTCGCAACTCGGCTACATGACCGTTGCCCTCGGCGCATCGGCCTATTCGGTGGCGATTTTCCACCTGATGACCCATGCCTTCTTCAAGGCGCTGCTGTTCCTCGCCGCCGGCTCGGTGATCATCGGCATGCATCACGATCAGGACATCCGCAACATGGGCGGCCTGCGCAAGTACATGCCGATCACCTGGATCACCTCGCTGGTCGGTTCGCTGGCGCTGATCGGCACACCTTTTCTGTCGGGCTTTTACTCCAAGGACTCGATCATCGAGGCGGTTGCCCTGTCGCATATTCCGGGCGCCGGCTTTGCCTATTTCTCGGTCCTGGCCGGTGTTTTCGTGACCGCGTTCTACTCCTTCCGCATGTACTTTCTCGTCTTCCACGGGGAAGAGCGCTTCGGTAAGGCCGGGCACGATGATCACCATGACCATCAAGGCGACCACGACGACGAAGAGGCAACTGCCGACCACCATCACGGCCTTGCACCGGGCCAGAAGCCGCACGAGACGCCGTGGGTGGTGACCCTGCCGCTGGTAATGCTGGCAATTCCGTCACTGCTGATCGGCTTTATCGGCATTGGTCCGATGATTTTTGGCGACTATTTCAAGGGTGTGATTTTCGTCGATAGCGAGGCTCACCCGGCCATGGAGCACCTCGCAGAGCACTTCCACGGTGCTGCCGCGATGGGTATTCACGCGCTGACTTCGCTGCCCTTCTTCCTGGCCTTGGGCGGGGTGGTCTTGTCCTGGTTCTTCTACATGAAGCGTCCCGACATCCCTGCAGCGATCCAGCGGCGTTTCTCGGCGATCTATACGCTGCTGGAGAACAAGTATTACTTCGACAAGTTCAACGAGGTGGTTTTCGCGGGTGGCGCGCGCCTGCTGGGCAAGGTCTTGTGGCGCGGCGGCGACGTCGGCGTGATCGACGGCGTGATCGTCAATGGCTCCGCCAAGCTCGTCGGCTGGATCGCTTCGGTAACCCGTTTGTTGCAGACGGGCTACGTCTATCACTACGCCTTTACCATGATCATCGGGCTCTTTGTGTTGATGACCCTGTGGCTCAACCGCGCTGCCTAGTACCATGAAAACAAAAACTGGCACTAGCGTGAACGGTTCGCAGAAAAGCAAGGAATAACATGTCGAATTACCCGCTGCTATCTCTCGCCATCTGGCTTCCGATTGTTTCCGGTCTGGTCGTCCTGGCCACCGGATCTGACCGGAATGCGCCGCTGGCAAGGATGCTTGCCCTGTTTGGCGCAGTCACCGCCTTCCTCGTGACGATCCCGTTGTGGACCGGGTTCGATGTGGCCGATGGCGGCATGCAGTTCGTCGAACTCAAGAACTGGATTCCCCGTTTCAATGTCAATTACCACCTCGGAGTTGACGGCATCTCGATGCTCTTTGTCGTGCTGAATTCCTTCATCACGATCATCGTTGTCGCTGCGGGCTGGGATGTTATCCAGGAGAAGGTCGCCCAGTACAACGCCGCCTTCCTGATCATGTCCGGTTTGATGAACGGCATCTTCACTTCCCTCGACGGCGTGCTGTTCTATGTGTTCTTCGAAGCCTCGCTGATTCCGCTTTATCTGATCATCGGCGTATGGGGCGGCCCGAACCGGGTCTACGCCGCGTTCAAGTTCTTCCTCTACACGCTGTTTGGTTCCTTGCTGTTCCTGCTGGCGCTGATGTACCTGTTCGTTCAGTCGGGCGGCAGCTTCTCGATTCTCGATTGGCACAAGCTGCCGATCGCGCTCAATGCGCAGATCTGGCTGTTCCTGGCTTTCCTGATCGCCTTTGCGGTCAAGGTGCCGATGTGGCCGGTCCATACCTGGTTGCCGGATGCCCACGTCGAGGCGCCGACCGGCGGTTCCATCGTGCTGGCGGCCATTGCCCTGAAGCTCGGCGCCTACGGCTTTCTGCGTTTCTCGCTGCCGATCGCACCCGACGCGTCGCACGAACTCTCCGGTCTGGTGGTTGCCCTGTCATTGATCGCCGTTGTCTACATCGGTTTCGTCGCCCTGGTCCAGAACGACATGAAGAAGCTGGTGGCCTACTCGTCGATCGCCCACATGGGCTTCGTGACGCTGGGCTTCTTCATGTTCAGCGCCATGGGCATTGAAGGTGCGCTGGTGCAGATGGTTTCGCACGGCTTCGTTTCGGGCGCCATGTTCTTCTGTATCGGCGTCATGTATGACCGTGTTCACAGCCGGGAAATCGCGGATTACGGTGGCGTGGTCAATACCATGCCGAAGTTCGCCGCCCTGTTCATGCTGTTCTCGATGGCCAATGCCGGCCTGCCGGCGACTTCCGGCTTCGTCGGCGAATTCATGGTCATTCTGGGCGCCGTCAAGTTCAACTTCTGGGTCGCATTTGCTGCGGCAAGCTCGATGGTCATCGGCGCCGCTTACACCCTCTGGATGTACAAGCGGGTGATCTTTGGCGATGTTGCCAATCACCACGTGGCCGAACTGACCGACATCAACAAGCGCGAATTCGCCATCCTCGGCGTTCTGGCAATCTGTACCCTGTGGATGGGCCTGTACCCGCAACCGTTCACGGAAGTCATGCACGCCTCGGTCAACGACCTGCTGCGCCACGTTGCCATCAGCAAGATTCAATAAACGGTAGCCGACATGTTCGACAATTTCGTTGTCCCCGATCTCCTGCCCGCCGCCCCGGAACTTTTCCTGGCGTTCATGGCGCTGGCCATCCTGATGATCGATCTGGTCATCAAGGACAGTCGCCGTACCGTGACCTTCACCCTCACCCAATTGACCCTCCTCGGGTGTGCGGCAATCCAGTTGTACACCAGTACCGGCGATGTGGTTTACACCTTCAGCAACATGTTCGTCGATGACCTGATGGCGGACTTGCTGAAGCTGTTCCTTTACCTGACGGTGTCCGTGGTGCTCTTCTACTCGCGCGGCTACCTGCTGGACAGGGAAGTGATGAACAAGAGCGAGTACTACGTGCTGGCGCTGTTCGCGACCCTGGGCATGATGGTGATGATTTCCGCCAACAATTTCGTCACCGTCTATCTCGGCATCGAACTGCTCTCGCTCTCGCTATATGCCATGGTCGCGATGAATCGCGAGTCGGTTACAGCCACCGAAGCCGCGATGAAGTATTTTGTCCTTGGCGCCCTGGCTTCCGGCATGCTTCTCTATGGCATGTCGATGATCTACGGCGCCACCGGAACCCTCGAGATTACCGGCATTGCCGAACGCCTCTATGGCGGTGGCGTCAACAAAACGGTGCTGACCTTTGGCTTGGTCTTCCTGATTTCCGGGCTGGCATTCAAGTTGGGCGTCGTTCCCTTCCACATGTGGATTCCCGACGTCTATCATGGCGCCCCGACTTCGGTGACCCTGTTCATCGGTTCGGCGCCGAAACTGGCAGCCTTTGCGATCGTCATGCGCCTGCTGGTCAATGGCATGATCACCATGGCCCAGGACTGGCAGGCCATGCTGGTCATCCTGTCGGTGCTGTCGATGGCCATCGGCAACCTTGCCGCCATCGCCCAGACCAACCTCAAGCGCATGCTGGCCTATTCAGCGATCTCGCACATGGGCTTCATGCTGCTCGGCATCACGACCGGCGTGGTCAGTGGTGATGCCCGCTTCGCGCTCAATGCCTACAGTTCGGCAATGTTCTATGTGGTCGCTTACGTCATCATGTCGGCCGGCACCTTCGGCATGATCCTGCTCATGGCACGCGCCGGGTTTGAAGCCGACAACATCGAGGATTTCAAGGGTCTCAACAAGCGTAACCCCTGGTTTGCCGGCGTCATGCTGATGCTGATGTTCTCGATGGCCGGCATCCCGTTCTTCATCGGCTTCTTTGCCAAATTCTCGGTTCTGCAGGCCGTTGTCGCCGCCGGCTACATCTGGCTGGCAATCATCGCGGTCCTCTTCTCGCTGATCGGCGCCTTCTACTACCTGCGTGTGGTCAAGGTTATGTACTTCGATCAGCCAACCGACGATACCCCGCTGACGGCCGGCCTCGACATGCGTATCCTGATTTCGGCAAATGGTCTCGCCGTGGCGCTCCTCGGTATTTTCCCGCAGGTCATCATGTCGCTTTGTGCCTACGCGCTGCTCCGTTCGCTCTGATCACATTCAAATGACCGAGTAGATGCCCCGTTATCGGGGCGTTTCCTTTTATGGATCAGGAGCCGAAAATGAGTCACGATAGCCACCTCATCGAATCCGAAATCGAATCCGAAACGGTATTCGACGGCGCCCTGCTGGAGGTCCGCAAGGACAGGGTGCGCTTGCCCGATGGCAAAGAGTCAGTCAGGGAATACATCGTTCATCCCGGCGCGGTTGTGGTTCTCGCTTTCCTCGACAATGGCAAGCTGCTGTTCGAGCGGCAGTTCCGATACCCATTGCGCCGGGTATTCCTCGAATTGCCGGCCGGCAAGATCGATCCGGGCGAGGCCATCATCGACACCGCGCGCCGCGAACTGCTGGAAGAAACCGGCTATATTGCCAGCGACTGGGAATATATTGGCGTCATGCATCCCTGCATCGGCTACTCCGACGAGCGCATCGAAATCTTTGCCGCCCGCGGCCTGCATCTCGCCGGAGAGAAACAACTCGATCACAACGAATTTCTCGAAGTCGTCGAACTTGCGCCCGAGGCGGCGAAGGCTGCGGTCTGGAATGGCCAGATCACCGACGCCAAGACGATCACAGCGCTCTACTGGCTGGACAAGCCCTGAACGAAATGTGCCGATTCCTGCGGTCGACCGCAGGAAGTGTGGGAAATTGAATTTCGGAGTAGAGGCGAAGGCCTGTGATCGACCCCTATGCACAGTTTGAAACTATGTGCAGTCGGTGTTTCTGGAAACCTTTCAGGTCACGTGTGGCAGGGGATTCGGTGAAGTAGCGTGATGGAA
>Ga0209048_10001153_pt1 | contig 27558 bp, 22 predicted proteins | sample FrelakmetCRP12CR_FD_187146 | JGI IMG/M metagenome (GOLD analysis project Ga0209048, IMG submission 187146) | Freshwater lake sediment microbial communities from the University of Notre Dame, USA, for methane emissions studies - CRP12 CR (SPAdes)... | ecosystem: Environmental > Aquatic >... | reverse complement strand
CGCGCAGGTCTTCGTCGCGGAAGCACTTGACGATCTGGTAGTAGCGGTCGAAGCCGGCCATCATCAGCAGCTGCTTGAACAGCTGCGGCGACTGCGGCAGCGCGTAGAACTCACCCTCGTGCACCCGGCTCGGCACCAGGTAGTCGCGCGCGCCCTCGGGCGTGCTCTTGGTGAGCATCGGCGTCTCGATGTCGATGAAGCCGTTGGCGTCGAGGAACTTGCGCACCTCCATCGCGACACGGTAGCGCAGCATCATGTTGCGCTGCATCTGCGGCCGGCGCAGATCGAGCACGCGGTGCGTCAGCCGCGTCGTTTCCGACAAGCCTTCGTCGTCCATCTGGAACGGCGGCGTCAGGCTCGGGTTGAGCACCTCGATCTCGTGACACAGCACTTCGACTCTGCCGCTGGTGATGTTGGCATTGACCGTCCCCTCGGGCCGCGCGCGTACCTTGCCGACGATCTTCAGGCAGAACTCGTTGCGCACGCCTTCCGCCACCTTGAACATCTGCTCGCGGTCGGGGTCGCAGACGACCTGCACCAGGCCTTCGCGGTCGCGCAGGTCGATGAAGATCACGCCGCCATGGTCGCGGCGGCGATGCGCCCAGCCCATCAGCGTCACGCTCTGGCCGAGCAGCGTTTCGCTGACCAGGCCGCAGTATGTTGTTCTCATGCAATCACTCCGGTTCGATGGTCTTGATGGGCTGCCGGCGCATGCCAGCGATTCGGCAACTGGGAGGTTTGGAGGCACTGCCAACGGCGCGGTCAGGGTCGGCTGGAGCGCTTGCCGGGAATCAACCCGACAGATTTCGGGCGGCGATGTCCACCGGGCCCTCGGGGCCGACCACTCCCATGGAAATCACGTACTTCAACGCTTCGTCGACGCTCATGCGCAGGTGCACCACCTCGGCGCGCGGCAGCATCAGGAAGAAGCCGGACGTGGGGTTGGGCGTCGTCGGCACGTAGACGCTCACGTGTTCGGCCCCGATGTGCTGCGCCACCTCGCCGCTCGGCCGCCCGGTGACGAAGGCGATCGTCCATGCGCCCTGGCGCGGGTACTGCACCAGCACCGCTTCGCGAAACGCCTGGCCACTGCTGGAGAACAGCGTATCCGAAACCTGCTTGACCGAGTTGTAGATCGACTTGACGATCGGGATCTTGTTGAGCAGGCGGTTGCCCTGGCGCAGCCACCACTGGCCGAACATGTTGGCGGCGAACGCCCCCGTCATCAGCAGCGCGGCCAGCAGGACCAGGACGCCGAGCCCCGGCACGCGGCGCAGGGCTTCGAGCGGCGCATGAGCTGCACCCGGCAGCAATGCCTGGGTCGCGCTCAGCACGCCACCGAACACGCTGTCCAGCACACCCAGCACCGCCTGCAGCACCCAGATGGTGACGGCGAGCGGCAGCCAGACGAGCAGGCCGGTGATCAGGTACTTCTTCACGTCGAGTTGCATCTGCACGCAGCGTCACTGCGCGGCCGGGGCCGGGCCGCTGGCAGCACTCGGCGGCGCGGCGCCGGCTGTCCCGCTGGCATCGGACTTCGCAGCAGGCGACGGCGCGGCAACGGCTGGTGCCGCGCTGGCCGTCTTCTTGGAATCGGGCTCGGCAGCGGCGTCCGGCTTCGGCGCGTCGGGCGTGGCCGATTCGGGTTTGGCAGTCGGCGGGCCTCCCTTGAAGTCGGTCACGTACCAGCCCGAACCCTTGAGCTGAAAGCCGGCGGCGGTGAGTTGCTTGCGAAAGGATTCAGCGCCGCACGACGGGCAGGTCGTCAGCAGCGGGTCGGAGAGCTTCTGCAGTACATCCTTGGCGTGCCCGCACGAGGCGCAGCGGTAGGCATAGATCGGCATTGCTAAGCCCTTGATTAGAAAAGGAAAACTTTCGATTATACGGGGCCGAGAGCAATCGCTCCGGAGTGTCGGCGCAGCGCCGGCCGGGCCCGCGGCGCGCCGACTCCGGCGCGGGCCCGACTCGAGGCGCGACAGAATCCTAGAATCCTGTCGACGCCCAACAGGAGAACGCTGTGATCCGCATCCACGCACTACGTGACTTCACCGCCGCCTGCGCAATGCTTCTGCTCGCGGCACTCGGCGCCGACTCCGCCTCCGCCGCCTCGCCGGGGGCGCCGGAAGCCAAGGTACTGAACATCTACAACTGGTCCGACTACATCGCTGACGACACGATCAAGAACTTCGAGCGCGAGACCGGCATCAAGGTCAACTACGACAACTACGACAACAACGAAATCCTCCACGCCAAGCTGATCGCCCGCAAGACGGGATACGACATCGTCGTACCGAGCGCGCACTTCGCGAAGCTGCAGATCGACGGCGGGCTGTTCCAGAAGCTCGATCGCTCGCTGCTTACCAATTGGGGCAACCTCGACCCCGCCATCCTCGAACAGATGGCCAAGGTCGATCCGGGCAACCAGTACCTGGTCGACTGGCTGTGGGGCTACGTCACCGTGGGCATCAACGTCGACAAGGTCAAGAAGGCGCTGGGCGATCTGGCCATGCCGCAGAACCCCTGGTCACTGCTGTTCGACCCCAAGTACGCCTCCCGGCTGAAGAGCTGCGGCGTGAACTTCCTCGACTCGGCTTCCGAGGTGCTGCCGGTGGCGATGATCCATGTCGGAAAACCAGGCTTCAGTCGCAGTGCGGCCGACTACGCGGCGGCCGGCGAAATGCTCAAGAGGGTGCGGCCCTATGTCACGCGGTTCTCCTCGTCGGGCTATATCGACGAGCTGGCCGGCGGCGCGCTGTGCGCGGTGATGGGCTACTCGGGCGACATCAACATCGCTCGCGCGCGCGCACTGCAGGCGAAGAACGGCCAGGTGATCGAGGCGCTGGTGCCCGCCAGCGGCGCCACGCTGTTCTTTGACTCGATGGCCATTCCGGCGGATGCGCCGCACCCGAAGAATGCGCACCTGTTCATCAACTACATCCTGCGCCCGGAGGTGCATGCGTCACTGACGAACAAGGTCTTCTACGCCAACCCGAACCGTGCTTCGCTCAAGTTCGTCGCCAAGGACGTGGCCGCCAACAAGTCGATCTTTCTCAGCCCGCAAGACCTCGCAAGGATGGCGGCGCCGGACAGCCTGCCCCAGGACATCCGGCGCGTGCAGACGCGCATCTTCACGAGCTTCAAGGCGGCAGGTTGAGCATCCCTGCCGCCTGACTACCAGTGCAGGCGAAGCCAGGCCTGCATCGTCAGCAGACCGAGCACGAAACCGATCGCCACATAGCCGATTCTCTGCAGCAGCCCGTTGGTGCGTCGCTGCTCGGCCAGCAAGGCCTCGATCAAGTGCGGATCGGAGTGCGACCGGCCCTGGAGCGCCTGGTGCACCAGGCGTGGCAGTTCGGGAATCATCTGCACGTAGCGCGGCGCCTCGTTCTTCAGCCTCTCGACAAACCCGCTCCAGCCGACCTGATCGTGCATCCAGCGCTCCAGGAAGGGCTTGGCCGTGTTCCACAGGTCGAGCTCCGGGTCGAGCTCGCGCCCGAGACCCTCGATGTTGAGCAGCGTCTTCTGCAGCAGCACGAGTTGCGGCTGGATCTCGACGTTGAAGCGGCGCGACGTCTGGAACAGCCTCAGCAGCACGTTGCCGAGCGAGATGTCTTTCAGCGGCCGATCGAAGTGCGGCTCGCAGACGGCGCGGATTGCGCCCTCGAGCTCTTCGACGCGCGTGCCCGGAGGCACCCATCCAGACTCGACGTGCAGTTCGGCGACGCGCTTGTAGTCGCGCCGGAAGAATGCGATGAAGTTCTGCGCGAGGTATTCCTTATCGATCTCTGTCAGCGTGCCGACGATGCCGAAATCGAGCGCGATGTAGCGCCCGAACGTGGCGGGTGCCAGGCTGACCTGGATGTTGCCGGGGTGCATGTCGGCGTGGAAGAAGCCGTCGCGAAAGACCTGGGTGAAGAAGATCGTCACGCCGTCGCGGGCGAGCTTCTTGATGTCGACGCCCGCTTCGCGCAGGCGCTGGCGCTGGCTGATCGGCACGCCGTGCATGCGCTCCATCACGATCACGCTGCTGGTGCAGAGATCCCACACCATCTCGGGCACGAGCACCAGATCGAGGCCCTGCATATTGCGGCGCAGCTGCGCCGCGTTCGCGGCCTCGCGCACGAGGTCGAGCTCGTCGTGAAGATAGTTGTCGAACTCCGCTACCACTTCGCGCGGCTTGAGCCGCTTGCCGTCGACGCTGAGGCGCTCGACCCAGCGCGCCAGCGTGCGCAGCAGCATCAGATCGTTCTCGATCGCCTCGAGCATGCCCGGTCGAAGCACCTTCACCGCCACCTCGCGTCCGCTCGTCAGCACCGCGAAATGGACCTGCGCGATCGAAGCGCTGGCCACCGGCTCGGCCTCGAACTGCGAGAACAGCGCTTCGATCGGGCGCCCGAAGGCCTGCTCCACGAGGCGCCGCGCCTGGGCGGCGGGAAACGGCGGCACGCGGTCCTGGAGCCGCGCGAGCTCGTCGGCCACGTCGCTCGGGAGCAGGTCGCGCCGGGTCGAAAGCACCTGGCCGAACTTGACGAAGATCGGCCCCAGGTACTCGAGCGCCATGCGCAGCCGCTGCCCGCGAGGCGCGTCCAGGCGTCGCCCGATCGTCATCACGCGCACCGTCGCGCGCACCCAGCGCTGGCGAAACCCCGACAGCGCCAGCTCGTCCAGCCCGAAGCGCAGGACGGTGAAGACGATGATGACGAGGCGCGCGAAATGCCTCATCGCGGGCCGGACCCCGGCTCGTCGGCGCGCGCTGCCCAGCCCGACAGCGTGCGCACGGCCTCGCGCAGGCCACCCGCAAGCAGCTGGCCGACGCGGGCGATCTCGTGCGCCGGCGCCTCGCCGACGAGGCGGGCCAGGTCGTCCTGCACGTCCCAGCGCAGGTTGTCGATCAGCCAGCTCAGCTCGGCGGCGAACCTGGCATCGCCCTGAACGTCGACGCGCGGCCTCTCGCCTGCGGCCCATAGCGCCATCGCCAGCGCCGGGTTCGAGGCATCGAGTCGCAGGCGAAGGTCGTGGTGCGCCAGCGGCTCGAGCCCGCACCATTCGAGCAGGCCCGCCGGCGTAACCCGAAACGCGAGTTCGGGTAGCGCCGGCAACAGTGCCGGCCAGCCGTCGAGCTGCAACTGCAGGCTGCACCCGCTGTGCGCGCGAAGGCGTTCGGTGGCAACCGGTTCGGCGGCGAGCACGTGATTGAGCAGCAGCGCGAGGCGCTCGGCGAGCGCCGCCTGCAGCGACGCAGTCAGGGTGTGAAACATGCACGGATTGTAGGCACCGGCCCTGCCCTGACCCCCGTGGTCAAGGGCGTTCATGGTGCCGCTCATGAGCGAGAATCAACCTGTTGTCGCCGCTGCCGCGCTGGACTCTCGACTGCTTGGGAGGTTCTCGAAGGTGGCTTGAAGTCAGGCTTGTTGTCCCTTTTCGGCGCTGGCGGGCAGCAAGCTTCATTCACGCCGCGTGCTGAGGTCGACTCGTTCCCCTTCCATGTTCGAAGACCGCCCCTACAAGAGAACCTTCTACAGCGCGCCGCAGTCGGTGACGTCGCTGGTGGCGGCCCTCCTCGAGCCGACCATCATGGTGCTCGTGTTCGTGCTCGCCACGCTGGCGTTCGGCGAACAGATCGATCGCCCCGCACTCACGCTGTGCCTGCTCGTATTCGCGCTCGGGTTTCCCGGCCGCAACCGTTTTCGTGACGACTTTCTCGGCGCCGCGGTCGATGTCACCACGTCGTGGGTCACCATGCTCTGCCTTCTCGCGCTGTGCGGCTACGCAACGCGCAGCCTCGACTATTTCAATCGCGGAGTCCTGCTCGCCTGGGCCGTCTGGACGCCGGTGATGCAGTGGGTTGCCGTTTGGTTGGGCACCAGGGTGGTGCTCTGGAAGTCGACTCAGCCCGAGGCCCGGCGTTCGGCAGTTATCCTCGGCGCCGGCGCACTGGGTGTGAAGGTTGCGCACGCGATCTGCGACTTCGAAGGCAGCGGCATCGACTTGATCGGCTACTTCGACGATCGCACCAACGAACGCATTCACGATGACGCCCTGTCGCGTCGCCTGGGCAATCTGGGCGACGCAGCCAACTACATCATGACGCACAGCGTCCGCGAGGTATTCATCACCCTGCCACTGGGTTCGCAGCCGAGGATCGTCGAACTGCTCGAACAACTGCAGGGCACCACGGCCTCGCTGTACTTCGTGCCCGACGTATTCGGTATCAGCATCATCCAGGGCCGACTGCAGGACATGAACGGCGTTCCGGTCGTGGGCATCTGCGAGACACCGTTCACCGGCACCAACGAGCTGGTCAAACGCATCAGCGACGTGGTGTTGGCAAGCCTCATCCTGCTGCTTATCTCGCCACTGCTGTTCGCGATCGCTATCGGGGTAAAGCTCAGTTCGCCGGGCCCGGTGATCTTCAGGCAGCGCCGAAACGGGCTCGACGGCAGCGAGATCACCGTCTATAAGTTCCGCTCCATGAGGACGCAGGACAACGGCCCGGTGATCCGTCAGGCGACCAAGGACGACGATCGGATCACTCCTTTCGGCGCCCTCATCCGTCGCACGTCGCTCGATGAATTGCCGCAATTCTTCAACGTGCTGCAGGGCCAGATGAGCATTGTCGGGCCGCGCCCGCACGCCGTCGCTCACAACGAGGAATACCGCCGCATCATCAAGGCCTACATGGTGCGCCACAAGGTCAAACCCGGCATCACCGGCTGGGCGCAGGTCAATGGGCATCGCGGCGAGACCGATACGCTGGAAAAGATGAAAGCGCGGGTCGAATGCGATCTGGAGTACCTGCGCAACTGGTCTCTTGGCTTGGACCTGCAGATCATTGTGCGTACCATACGGTTGGTGTTTTTCGACCGGCACGCTTATTGATCTCGACGCCAGGCCCCTTCAAACAGTTCCAAGTGGAGATTACTCGCATGCACGCTCATACAATCGAGTTCCGGCGCCTGGTCGTCTGCCTGGGCCTGACCCTCGCGGGCGCCGCCGGGGCTCAGGACACCACCGGCAACCCGCAGGCTGCTGGAACCCAGGAGGCTACGGACGCTCAGCAGCCCGCGGGGGTCCCGCAGCCCACGGCCACCCAGGAGACCGCCGGCACGCAGGAAACCGCCGGCGCGCGGAGGAGCCCATACTACATCGGCGCATCGGAAGTCTTGACCTACCAGCGCAATATCTTCTCGTCCGGCACCAGCCCGATCACGAGCGGCATATCAACGACGAACCTCATAGCAGGCTTCGACCAACCCATCAGCAGGCAACGCCTCTACGCCAACGGCATCATCGGCTACAACTACTATACGAACGAGATCGTCAGGTACCTGAACTACAACAGCTACGGCCTGAACGCCGGGTTGGACTGGGAGACAGCCGAACGTCTGTCTGGCACGGTAACTCTCGCGGCGAATCAGAGCCTCGCCAACTACGCTACAAACGGTGCCGCGCCCATCACCGAGCAGAACATTCAGAATCTCCTGCAGGGCGGATTGACCGCCAAGTATGGGATCACGCCACGCGTGTCGCTGGCCGCCGGCTATGAATACCGCAAGGTGGACTTCTCGGCTGCGAGCTTTGCCACCGATGAGTATTCGCAGAACGTTGGGACACTCGGGCTCTACTATGGGCAAAGCGGGGCGCTGACCCTGGGCGTCGGGTTGCGGCTCGCAAAAGCCGACTATCCCAAGTACGCGCCTAACACCGACCCAGCAACCTCGGCCACCGATCCTTACGTGGCAGACAATTCCACCGGAAAGAGCGTCGACCTCACCGCTGCCTGGGTCCCCAACGGTCTGAGTTCCCTTGACGTCCGCTTGAGCTTCACCGACATCTCGCACACCCAGAACATCGGCAACGACTTCCATGGCCTCGCCGGCGCGCTCGGGTGGAACTACCAGGCCACTGGCAAGCTGAACACCCGGATCGCGCTTCTGGCCGAACCTGGGACGGGTGCGACCTTCAACGGCTTCACCGGCGTCGGACCGACGTCGTTCAACAACAGCTCACTCGCGAAATCGGTGCTCTTGTCGGCCAACTTTGCAGCGACAGCGAAGACGACATTCAACGGCAACATCCGCGTGACTTATAACGATCTGAGCAGCACGACCCCCACAGGCACCCATTACGGCAACGATCAGACCAACAGCATTGACCTGGGGGTGAGCTACGCTGCGACCGACAAGATCACGCTCGGCTGCTTTGCGAGCTACCTGAAGCGCACCGCATCGCAGGAGGCAGTCGCCTACGGCATGTCCTACCCCTACGACACCAGCAGCGTCTATTGCTCAGGGCAGATCAAGCTGCAGTGAGCGCGCCCACGATCCTGCTGACCGGCGCCACAGGCTACATCGGATCGCACACCTGGATTTCGCTGCTGACCGCTGGCTACGGCGTGGTCGGCATCGACGACTTCTCCAACAGCTCGCCAGAAGTCCTGTCGCGGGTGCGCACTCTGGCCGGCCGTGAGCCGGTGTTCGAGCGCGTCGACGTGTGCGACACGGCCGCAGTCGAGCGCGTCTTCGCCAGGAACGCCATCGCTGCGGTCGTGCATTTCGCCGCGTTCAAGGCGGTCGGCGAGAGCACCGCGAAACCGCTCGCCTACTACGCCAACAACCTGGGAGGGCTGTTGACGGTGTGCCAGGCCATGCAGCGCCATCGCTGCGAGACGCTGGTTTTCAGCTCCAGCGCGACCGTCTACGGACGCCCGGAAAGCCTGCCGATCCGGGAAGACGCGGCGCTGGCTGCGACCAGCCCCTATGGACAGACCAAGCTGATGAGCGAGGCCATCCTGCGCGACCTGCAGGCTGCCGACCCGGCATGGGCGGTCGGCTGCCTGCGCTACTTCAATCCGGTCGGCGCGCATGAGAGCGGCATGATCGGCGAAGACCCGAGAGGAACGCCGAACAACCTGATGCCCTACGTGGCCCAGGTCGCCGTCGGGCGGCGACCGCATCTGCAGGTCTACGGCAACGATTACGCCACACACGACGGCACCGGTGTGCGCGACTACATTCACGTGACAGACCTCGCAGAAGGTCATGTGGCCGCCCTGCGCTACCTGCTCGACACGCGCGACTCGATCACCGTCAACCTCGGCACCGGGCAGGGCCACAGCGTGCTCGACGTCGTGCGTGCCTACGAGCAGGCGAGCGGCCGTACGGTGCCGTACGTGTTCGCGCCGCGCCGGCCCGGCGACGTCGATGCCTGCTACGCCGACCCGACGCTGGCCCGCGAACGGCTGGGTTGGCAGGCGCAACACGCGCTTCAGCGCATGTGTGAGGACAGCTGGCGCTGGCAGCTCTCCAACCCCACTGGGTTCGAAGCATGAACAGGAGACGGAGGACACCGGAGCGAGGTCGATCCGGTGTCGTTCGCGACAAAGTCAGGGCCCCCAGTCGGCGGCGATGATGGGCAGCAGCGTCGTCTGATAGCTGGACGGCAGCGTGGTCTGGCCCAGTGCGGGCGGCGCGAATGCGGCCATCGCGCTCACCAGGTCCTGGCCCTTCGAGTCCAGCAAGGTCCTGCCGTCCGAGGTCTTGAACTGCTCGACGTGATATTGGTTGCCCAGGTACCAGTTCTGCACCGTCGCGTTGTCGTTGCTGCCGATGATGCTGAGCTCCAGGTCGTTGCCGACTTTGCGGAACCAGATCTGGTCGGTCGCCACGCCCGAAAGGAACTGCATCACGTCGGCATTGCCCGCGGTCGAGTCGTTCTCCTGCACCAGCTCCGCACCGTAGCCACGGGCCATCAGGTAGTTGTCGTTGCCGGCGCCACCGATCAAGGTGTCGGCGCCCATCCCGCCATCGAGCACATCGTTGCCCGCGTTACCCGTGGGCACGTTGGCCCCTGAGTTCCCGGTCAGCACGTTGTCGAGCGTGTTGCCCGTGCCGTTGATGGCGGTCGTGCCGAGCAGTGTCAGGTTCTCGAGGTTCGCCCCCAAGGTCCAGGTCACCGTGGAATTGACCGAATCGCTGCCTTCGTTGGCGGCCTCCGTCGTCACATCGGCCGTGTTGTCGACGAAGTAGGTGTCGTTACCGGCCCCGCCCACCAACCTGTTGGCGCCCGCGTTGCCATTCAGAGAGTCGTTGCCGGCGCCCCCTGTCAGGGTATTCGCGGCGCTGTTGCCGATCAGCACGTTGTCGAGGCTGTTGCCCGTTCCGTTGATCGTGGCGCTGCCCAACAGGGTTAGGTCCTCGACATTCGACGCCAGCGTGAGCGTCACGGTGGTCTCGACCCGGTCACGCCCCTCATTGGCTGCCTCGGTCAGCACGTCCGTCGTGGCGTCGACCTTGTAAACGTCGTCTCCGGCGCCACCGATCATCGTGTCGCTGCCCGTGCCGCCATCGAGGATGTTGTTGCCGGCGTTGTCGCGCAGCGTGTTGGCCAAGGTATTGCCGGTGGCATTGATTGCGCCGGCACCGGTCAAAGTGAGGTTTTCGATCTGGGCGCCGAGCGTCCAGCTGATGCTGGATTCGACCGTGTCGCTGCCCGCGCCGCCGGCCATCTTGTCGGCGCCCATGCCACCGTCGATTCGGTTGGCAGCGCTGTTGCCGTTGATCGTGTTCGCCAGCGCGTTGCCAGTGCCGTTGATCGCGCCGCTGCCAGTGAGCGTGAGGGTTTCCAGTTCGGCCACCAGCGTCCAGGCGATGCTCGACTCGACCGCGTCGGTACCGCGGCCGGTCAGCTCGGTGATGCTTTCGCCCGCGTTGTCGACGACGTAGGGGCGCAGCGTGTTGAGCACGCTCTCGAAAACGACCACGACCAGCAGGCCGACCACCAGCACGTCGAGCGTGGTCAGTCCGCGGTGCACCAGCACCTTGTCCATGACGACCTGAAAGAACAGCGGGCTGACGAGTGCGAAGAGCTGCAGGAAGAGCGAGACGATCAACACTTCGCCGAAGAGCCTGCGGTACTTGACCAGGCTCGGAATGAACCAGCTGAAGTCGAACTTGGCGATATCACCGGCAAGGCTGGCGCGGCTGGCGATGAGAATCAGTTCGCCGGTCCATTGCGACTCGAAGACGCTCAGCGGTTTGATGACCGGCCGTCCGCCCTGGACGGCACCGAAGAGGTCCTGGAACAGCACGCGCTGTCCATCGCAATGTGCGAGGACAACCGTGCGGGTCGTGCCCGCCTCGACACGCAATGTCGCCAGCGCGGGCAGGGGCGCGAGGGCGAGACGCTGCACAGTGCTGCGGCTGAGCTTGGCTTTGAGGCCGAGGTGCCTGGCAGTGAGAACCAGGTCGGCGCTGGAAGACTGGTCGCCGGGCGGCCAGCCGAGTTCGCGCGCGAGATGCTCAGGGTCGGCGGCGATCTGGTGCAGGCGGGCGATCAGGCAGAGGGCTTGAAGTGCGGACTATTTGCCCGCAGGCGACCCGTCACCGCCCTCCGCCGAAAGCGCGCTCACGCGTGCCGCCTGCACAGAGACAGTTGTGTTGTCCCCCATGTTGCCTCCCAAGAACTGATGCCTCGAGCCCACCAGCCATGCAAGACGAGTGGCCGGTCGTGTTCACGGCGGGCCGTGCCATGCCCCTGTTCCGACCACCGGGTGACTCGCGCGCACCTGTGTGTAGTCGGTAAGCTTCCTGTTCGTATGCAGGCTCAGATTAGCGCCGAGAGCTTGCGACGCCTACTGCAAAGTCCGATAAGTCGAAGAAAGTTCTGGGCAACATAGGGATTGCCTTGTGAGGCAACTTCTGCCAAGGGCGGCAACGCCAACATGCGCAGCGCAGGATCGACAACGACCCATTCGGATGAGGCGGTGATCCGACAGCCGGATCAGGAGCGGAGGAACACGGTCGCCCTTAAGTAAGCGACCGCCAACATCTATGTAGGGGTACGGGCGAGCGCAGGGAACAAGCCGGGGCACGAACCAAGAAGCGCTGGCTTCAATTTCAGCAGCCCCTGCGGGTTGCCGACCAATATTCATACCCTGTCAACAAGTAAGGAGCTTGCGTCGGTGGCGACGAGGAGTAGGATGAAGGGCGGGAAGGTGTCTTTGCGTCCTTTTTTCGCCTGGCGTTGGGGAAATGGTCATGATGAATTTTCAGCGCAAGGCATCGGCGAAACCCAGGAACCAAGTCTGGCGAATCGACGAGAAGAATCCGAACGGTAGGTGGGTCGATCCGGCGACCGTCACCACGGCTCCCCCAAAGCTGGCGGTCCCCGAGGTCTCGTCGGGTGGCTGGGTGATGTCTTCGTTCGATCTCCTGAGCGGCACCGATGTCAGCGAGATCACGGACACCGTGCCCGACAAGCTGCTTGATGAATTGTTCCGGCCGCAGCCAGAAGCTGCCAAGACGCGAGGAAAGTAGCGCGACGCCGTCGACCTGAACGACAGCGCGGCCCATCCTTGCCTGCGTTCCAGAATCGCGCGGAATGGCGGCAACGCCGGAACCTGAGCCGCCTCGACGATCGGCAGCCCGCTTCGCACGGAGGTTCGTCACGTGCGAGTTGGCAAGCCACAATCGGGCCCGTGTCGACTGCCGCTGAAGACGAATGCAACTTTTGCCACCCAGTTCGACTCCACAGCCGATACGGGTTTTCATATACTGCTGCAGTTTCATGCGTTTCTCGACAATCAGGATAGCCATGGGTGTCAAACTAAAGGTCAGCGCTTGGATCGCGCTCGGCGTCGTCGCCGGCGCGCTGACGACCATCCAATTGCAGGCCATTGCGCGCGGCTCGGTCGCGCAATTGCCGCTCGAGGAGTTGCAGCAACTCGCTGCCGTGTTCGGCATGGTTAAGTCCGACTACGTGGAGCCGGTCGACGAGAAGAAACTGATCAACGACGCGATCGCCGGCATGGTGGCCGGGCTCGACCCGCATTCGCAATATTTCGACAAGAAGAGCTTCAGGGAATTCCGCGAAGGCACGACCGGCAAGTTCGTTGGCCTGGGCATCGAAGTCGGCATGGAAGACGGCCTGGTCAAGGTCGTGTCGCCGATCGAAGGCTCGCCCGCGTTTCGCGCAGGCATCAAGAGCGGCGACCTGATCACCAAGATCGACGACACCTTCGTCAAGGGCCTGACGCTGGACCAGGCGGTCAAGAGGATGCGCGGCGAACCCAACACCAAGGTCACGCTGAGCGTCTTCCGCAAGAGCGAGACCCGCAGCTTCCCGGTGACGCTGACGCGCGAAGAGATTCGCCAACAAAGCGTGCGCGCTAAGCTCGTCGAACCCGGCTACGCCTGGCTGCGCGTGAGCATCTTCCAGGACCGCACGGTGGAAGACTTCGCGCGCAAGCTCGAAGAACTCTACAAGCAGGACCCTAACCTGAAGGGCATCGTGCTCGACCTGCGCAACGACCCGGGCGGTCTGCTCGAGGGTGCGGTGGCGATCTCTGCCGCCTTCCTGCCGAGCGACGCCGTGGTCGTGACGACAAACGGGCAGATCGCTGACAGCAAGGCCACGTTCAAGGCTTCGCCCGATTTCTACCTGCGTCGTGGCGGAACCGACCCGTTGAAGCGCCTGCCCGAGGCGCTGAAGAAGGTGCCGCTGGTGGTGCTCGTCAACGAAGGCTCGGCGTCGGCGAGCGAGATCGTCGCCGGCGCGCTACAGGACCACAAGCGCGCCATCGTGATGGGCGCGCAGACCTTCGGCAAGGGATCCGTGCAGACGGTGCGCCAGCTCTCGCCCGAGACGGCGCTGAAGATCACCACCGCGCGCTACTACACGCCGAGCGGCAAGTCGATTCAGGCCAAGGGCATCGTGCCCGATGTGATGATCGACGAGACAGCCGACGGCAACGTGTTCGCGGCACTTCGCGTGCGCGAGGCCGACCTCGACAAGCACATCGCCAGCGGCCAGGGCGAAGAGCAGAAGGACGCCGCGCGCGAGAAGGCTCGCGAGGACGCGCGCAAGAAGCTCGAGGACGACGTGGCGAAGAAGAACATGCCGCCCAAACCGCTGCCCGAATTCGGCAGCGGAGAGGATTTCCCGCTGGCGCAGGCCCTGAACCACCTGAAGGGCCAGCCGGTGCTGGTGTCGAAGACCTTGGTCGAACGCAAGCCCGAGACCGAGACAAACTGAGCTGGCCGCAACGCGGCTGCACGTGCTCGCTGCCACGCAAGGCCTGAAGGACGCCCGCAACCCGCGGGCGTTTTTGTATCCTCGGCACATGAACGACGATCAGTTGCTGCGGTACTCTCGCCACATCCTGCTCGAAGAGATCGGCATCGAGGGCCAGCAGCGCCTGCTTGCAGGGCACGCGCTCGTGGTCGGCGCCGGCGGACTCGGCTCGCCGGTCGCGCTCTACCTCGGGACGGCCGGAGTCGGACGCATCACGCTGGTCGACAACGACACGGTGGACCTGACCAACCTGCAGCGCCAGATCGCGCATCGCATGGACCGCATCGGCCAGCCCAAGGTGGCGTCGGCGGCGCAGAGCATCCTTGCGATCAACCCCGAGGTCGAGGTGACAACGATCGCCCGGCGCGCCGACGCCGAGGCACTCGACGGGCTGGTCGCGCAGGCCGACGTCGTGATCGATTGCAGCGACAACTTCACCACCCGGCACGCCATCAATGCGGCCTGCGTGCGGCACGCCAAGCCGCTGGTGTCGGGTGCGGCGATCGGTTTCGACGCACAGGTCTCGGTCTACGACACCCGCCAGCCAGGAAATCCCTGCTACGCCTGCCTTTTCCCGCAGGAGGCGACGTTCGAGGAAGCCCGCTGCGCGACGATGGGCGTGTTCGCGCCGCTGGTGGGCATCGTCGGCACGATGCAAGCCGCCGAGGCGCTGAAGCTGCTGGCCGGCATCGGCACCTCGCTCGCCGGGCGGCTACAGATGCTCGATGCGCGCACGATGGAGTGGAACGAAATCCGGCTCGCCCGCCAGAGCGGCTGCCCGGTGTGCGGCCACCGGCCCTGATCGCCCGGCGGCACGGTTAAGCTCTGCCCTTTGCTGAAACGGACGGTCGCATGGACAAGCGTCAGGAACTCACGGCGCGCAACTTTCCCACTGCGCAGGAAGACGCCGAGGTGCTGCCCCCGCCTTCGCGCTACGAAGGCCCCGAAAGCGCCTACCGTCTGGCCTTCACCGACACCGAGTTCCTGCTCCGCGAAGAGTTGCGCCCGGTTCGCATGCAGCTCGAGCTGCTCAAGCCCGAGATGGTGCAGGCCGCGCAAGGCATCGTCTCGACGATCGTGATCTTCGGCAGCGCGCGCATACTTCCCGCCGACGTCGCGGCGCAGGGGCTGATCGACGCGCAGCGCCAGGGCGACGCCATCGCAGTGCGCCAGGCCGAGATGCAGGTGCTGATGTCCCGGTTCTACGAAGAAGCGCGCCGCTTCAGCGCACTGGTGACGAAGAAGTCGCGTGATCTCGACACGCCGATCTACGTGGTCACCGGCGGCGGCCCGGGCGTGATGGAAGCCGGCAACCGCGGCGCTCACGAAGTGGGCGGCAAGAGCATCGGCCTCAACATCGTGCTGCCGCACGAGCAGGCGCCCAACCCGTACATCACGCCCGAGCTGTGCTTCCAGTTCCACTACTTCGGCCTGCGCAAGATGCATTTCCTGATGCGCAGCATCGGCCTGGTGTGCTTCCCAGGCGGCTACGGCACGCTCGACGAGCTGTTCGAGGTGATGACGCTGGTTCAGACCGGCAAGAGCCGCCGCCGTCCGATCCTGCTCTTCGGACGCGATTTCTGGACCCGCCTGGTCAATTTCGATCTGCTGATCGATACCGGCATGATCAGCCCGCAGGACGTCAAGCTGTTCCATTTCGTCGAGACCGCCGAAGAGGCCTGGGAAGTGCTCGCCGCCGAATACGGTTTCGATCTGCCCGAAACCGAAACAGGCGATCTTGCGATCGACATCTGAGACTCGAGCGATCTTCGACGACGAGAAGAGCCGATTCTTCGCAGCAGGTTCGGCACATGTCCAGGGTTCAAGGCTTGCAAATCGCGTCCGCCTCCGGTGAATCCGCGCTAACGCCGGAGCAGAAGCGGTTCAACACCCTGATCCGGCAGATCGAGCAGGCGCGACGCACGCTGGCCGCCTGGCGCGACAACGTTCCGCTCTACCTTCAGGCGCATGCAGAGCGAATCGTGCCGTTGATCGCGGCCCTCGCCGCCGCGCGGACAGAACGGGCATTCATGTTCGACCGGCTGCTCGATCAGCCGGGGTGGTCCAAGGCCGAACGCGCCACGCTGCGCGAGCTGATCTGCGACAGCGTGGCCCAGATCCTGGAGACCGCCGACGAGGACGATCCGGCGCTGAAAGCGCTGTTCGACAAGCACGCCGACGTTGATCTGGACACCGAACGGCGTCAGTCGCGCATGGCCTTGAAAGGCATGATGGAGGCGATGACCGGCCTGGATCTGGGCGACGACGCCGAGATCGCATCCGACGAAGACCTGTTCAAGCGCATGCAGGAGCGCCTGGCTGCCGGGGCCGCCGATGCTCACGCGCCCGCCGGCACGAGCCGTCGACGCCGCAGGACCGCTGCGCAGCAACGGCGCGAGGTCGAGGCCCAACTCGCCAGCCAATCGATTCGCGAGATCTTTCGCAAGCTGGCCAGCGCGCTGCACCCTGACCGCGAGACCGATCCCGCACAGCGCCAGGCCAAGACCGCTCTGATGCAGCAGGTCAACCGGGCCTACGCAGCGAACGACCTACTTTCGCTGCTGGAATTGCAGCTGCAGATCGAGCAGGTGGACGCCGGCCATCTCGCCAATGCCAGCGCGCAGCGGGTGAAGCACTACAACAAGCTGCTGGCCGAGCAACTGGCCGAGTTGAAGGCCGAGGCCGCGCGCCTGGAGTCGGCGTTCCGGATCGATTTCGGCTTGGACCCGGGCTTGGGCATGAACCCGACGAAGCTGACGGCATTGCTCGGCCAGAATGCGAAGGAGCTGCGCGCCGGCCTGGCCATGATTCAGCTCGACATGCGCATGCTGGCCGACCGGGTGACGGCCAAGCGCTGGCTCAAGCGCGAGCGACAGCGGCGGCGCGACGACATATTCGACGGCGAATTCTTCTGACGGGCGAACATGCGACAACCGGCCATCCTGATCAGCCTGATCGGCGCCCCGACCGACATCGGCGCAAGTGCCCGCGGCGCGAGCATGGGGCCCGAGGCGCTGCGCGTCGCGGGGCTGCAGGCGGCGCTCGAGGCGCGTGGCCTGGCGGTCGTCGACCGCGGCAACCTGAGTGGCCCGCGGAATCCCTGGTTGCCGCCGGCAGACGGCTACCGTCACCTGCCCGAGGTGGTCGCGTGGAATTGCGCGGTGCACGACGCCGTGCTGGCCGAGTTGCAGGCCGGCGGCCTGCCCATCCTGCTCGGCGGCGATCATTGCCTCGTCATCGGCTCGATCAGCGCCGTGGCCCGCCACTGCCGTGAGAGCGGCCGCAAGCTGCGCGTGCTGTGGCTCGACGCACATGCCGACTTCAACACCCACCTGCTCACGCCCAGCGGCAACACGCATGGCATGCCGGTGGCCTGCCTGTGCGGCACGGGCCCGCGCGAATTGGTGGAGATCGGCGGCCAGGTTCCGGCGATCAACCCGAAGTGGGTGCGTCAGATCGGCATCCGCAGCGTCGACGAAGGCGAGAAGCGCCTGGTGCACGAAGCCGACCTCGAGGTCTTCGACATGCGCTACATCGACGAGATGGGCATGCGCCACGCAATGGAGCTCGCGCTGGCGACGATCGACGCCAGCACCCACCTGCACGTGAGCTTCGACGTCGACTTCCTCGACCCCGACATCGCCCCCGGCGTGTGCACCACCGTTCCCGGCGGGCCGACCTACCGCGAAGCACAACTGTGCATGGAGATGATCGCCGACACCGGGCGCCTGGCGTCGCTCGACGTGATGGAGCTGAATCCGGCGTTCGACGTGAGGAACCGTACTGCGGCGGTGGCGGTGGACTTGATCGAGTCGCTGTTCGGGAAGAGCACGTTGATGCGCAAGTAGTTCGCCTACCGCACACCTTGCGCGGCGTCCGCGAGCTCCCGCGCCAGAACGTTGTGCCGCGCGATCAACCGCGGCAGTTCCAGCGTCGTGATCTGCCCGTCGCGCACCACCACGCGACCGTCCACGATGCTGTGCTTCACCCTTGGCACATGACAGAAGAACAGTGCCGACAGCGGGTCGTGGTGGGCGCCAGCGAGGCCGATGTCGTCGAGCGGGATCGTCACGATGTCGGCCGCCATGCCGGGCGCCAGCGCGCCGATGTCGTCACGGTTCAGCACCTTGGCGCCGCCAAGCGTGGCGATCTCGAGCGCCTCCCGCGCGGTCAGCGCCGCCGGGCCCCTCACCGGGCCGTGCGCCACCCGTTGCAGGAGCAGAGCCAGCCGCGCCTCGCCGAGCATGTGGCCGCTATCGTTCGATGCCGAGCCGTCGACGCCGATGGAAACCGGCACGCCGGCGCCGCGCATCGCGCGGATCGGCGCGATGCCCGAAGCGAGCCTCATGTTCGAGCCCGGGCAATGCGCCACCCCGGTGCCCGTGCGGGCGAAGAGCGCGATGCCAGCCGCGTCGAGCTTCACGCAGTGCGCGTGCCAGACATCCGGGCCGATCCAGCCCAGCGCCTCGGCGTACTCGGCCGGCGTGCAGCCGAACTTCTCGCGCGTGTAGGCGATGTCGTTGTCGTTCTCGGCCAGGTGGGTGTGCAGCGAGACGCCGTGCTCGCGCGCCAGCGCGGCGGCGTCGCGCATCAGCTCGCGGCTGACCGAGAACGGCGAGCACGGCGCGACGACGACGCGCAGCATCGCATAGCGCTCGGGGTCGTGCCAGCGCTCGATCAGGCGCTGACTGTCCTTCAGGATCGCCGCCTCGCTCTCGACCACGCTGTCGGGCGGCAACCCCCCCTGGCTGTGGCCCACGCTCATCGAACCGCGCGCGGCGTGGAAGCGCATGCCGATTCCCCGCGCCGCCTCGATGCTGTGCTCCAGCGTGATGCCATTCGGGTAGATGTAGAGGTGGTCGCTGCTCGTCGTGCAACCCGACAGCAGCAGCTCGGCCATCGCGGTCTGCGTGCTGACCCGCACCATCTCGGGCGTCAGGCAGGCCCAGATCGGGTACAGCGTCTGCAGCCACTCGAACAATTCGCAGTCCTGCGCTGCGCCGATCACGCGGGTCAGCGTCTGATACATGTGGTGGTGCGTGTTGACGAGGCCGGGAATCACGACCTGGTCGCGCGCGTCGATCACTTCGTCGGCAAGCGGCGGCAGTTCGGGGCTGGCGCCGACTGCCTCGATCACGTGGCCTCGCACGAACACCGCGCCGTCTGCGATCTCGCGCCGCTCGGCGTCCATCGTCACGAGCAGGCGGGCGTTCTTGATCAGCAGGGTGGACATCGATGCTCCCGTGAAAGGCGAGGCCGTCGCCGCTTCACAGCGGGACGGCCTCGGGCGGCACAGGCAGGGTCGAAGACTCAGTGCGCCTCGGCCGCCTTCGCGGCCTCGACGGCACCGGCCGTGTCGCCCTTCGCGCCGTTGAAGAACAGGTTCAGCAGGACTGCGGCGATCGCGGTCAACAGGATCCCGCTCTCCAGCAGCGGATGCAGGCTGTGCGCCATCTGCTGCATCCAGCGCGGCGCGACCAGCGGAATCAGGCCGAAGCCGATCGCCAGCGCGACGATGTAGAGGTTGTTGCGGTTGCCCTTGTAGTCCACCGTCGACAGGATGCGGATGCCGGTGGCCGCCACCATGCCGAACATCACCAGCCCTGCACCACCGAGCACGAACTGCGGGATTGCCTCGACGAAGGCGGCCATCTTCGGCAGCATGCCGAGGATGACCATGATGATGCCCCCGGCCACGGTGACGTAGCGGCTGCGCACGCCGGTGACGCCCACGAGGCCCACGTTCTGCGAGAAGCTGGTGTACGGGAAGGTGTTGAAGATGCCGCCGATCAGCGTGCCCAGGCCGTCCGTGCGCAGGCCGGCCGCCAGTTGGGGCTGGTCGATCTTCTTGCCGGTGATGTCCGACAGCGCGAGGAACATGCCGGTCGATTCGATCATCACGACGATCATCACCAGTGTCATGGTCAGGATCATCACGATGTCGAAAGTCGGCATGCCGAACGCGAATGGCGTGACCACGTCGAACCAGTGCGCCTTCGCCACCTTGTCGAAGCTCATCTTGCCCATGGCCGCTGCAACGATGCAGCCGGCCACGATGCCCAGCAGCACCGAAATGTTGGCGATGAAGCCCTTGCTGTACTTGACGAGCAGCAGCACGATCAGCAGCACGACGCCGGCGATCGCCATGTTGTCGAGTGCGCCGTAGTTGAGGTTGTCGACCATCGGGATCGGCCCCGGAAGCCTCAACATCGGCGCGGATGCACCGGGCCCCGCTGCGGCTGCCGCTGCGGCCGCGCCTTCCTTGACCTTGTCGACCATTGCGATCAGCTTGGGCACGTCGGGCGACTGCGCCAGGTTGGCCGGGCCGCCCATCGCCCAGCCCACGCCCACGCGCATCAGACTGATGCCGATGATCGCGATGATGGTGCCGGTGACCACCGGCGGAAAGAAGCGCAAAAGCTTGCTGACGATGGGCGCGATGATCATCGAGACGATGCCCGCACCGATGATCGCGCCGAACATCGCGCGCGCGCCGTCGACGCCGGGCATCGCGTTGGCGAACGCCACCATCGGCCCGACGGCGGCGAAGGTGACACCCATCATCACCGGCAGCTTGATGCCGAAGTACTTCGTCACGCCGAGCGACTGGATCAGCGTGACGATGCCGCAGGCGAACAGGTCGGCGGAGATCAAGAGGGCCACCTGTTCGGGCGTGAGCTTGAGCGCGCGGCCGACGATCAGCGGCACCGCGATAGCGCCGGCATACATCACCAGCACATGCTGCAGGCCGAGCGCGGCCAGGCGCGCTGCGGGAAGCTTTTCGTCCACCGGGTGGACCGCAGATTCACTCATGATCTTGTCTCCATTGTTGTCGAATCGTGGCCGCCCCGCCTTCGCGCGGGTCGGTATTCCGGCGCCTTACTTCAACGTCGCTCCCTCTTTGAACCAGCGCCCGATCAGCGCGCGCTCACTGTCGGTGATCTGCGTCGCGTTATTGAGCGGCATGGTCCTTTGTACCACTGCCTGCTGAAACATCATCGGCGCGTTCTTCGCCACCTGCTCGGGCGTGAGCAGAATGACGTTCTTGCTCTGCACCTGCTCGTTGTGGCAGAGCACGCAGCGCGTGTCGAGCACCTTGCGCAGCTCGGCATAGCTCACCGGCGCGGCGGCGGCAACCGCAGGTTGTGGCGGCGGCCTGAGCCACACGGCCAGGCCCGCGATCAGCACGGTGCCGACGACGGCGTAGCGCCATGGCACAGGCTTGCCCTGCACCAGCGCCTTGTGGCGGGCCACGAACGAATGGCGGATCAGCGCGCCAGCCAACATGACGATCACCAGCACCAGCCAGTTGCTCGGCGCGCCGTAGAGAAAGCCGTAGTGGTTGCTGAGCATCGCGATCAGCACCGGCAGCGTGAAGTAGGTGTTGTGCACGCTGCGCTGCTTCGCGCGCTGGCCATGCGCCGGGTCCACCGTCTCGCCTGCCTTGAGCTGCGCGATCACCTTGCGCTGGCCAGGGATGATCCAGAAGAACACGTTGGCGCTCATGGCCGTGGCGATCATCGCGCCCACGAGCAGGAACGCCGCTCGACCGGCGAACAGGTGGCACGCCAGCCATGAGGCGAGCACGACGAAGACGGTGACGCCGATGCTGACGATCAGGTCGCCGCCGTCGCGTCGTCCGAACGCGCGGCAGATCACGTCGTAGACGACCCAGAACACGACCAGAAACGCCAGTGCGGCGACGCTCGCGACCACTGGCGACCAGTCGTACAGGCTCTTGTCGATCAGGAAGGCGCTTGCCTGGTGCAGGTAGAGGACGGTGAACAGCGAGAAGCCGGTCAGCCAGGTGGAATAGCTCTCCCAGTAGAACCAGTGCAGGTGCTCGGGGATCTGCTTCGGCGAGACGAGGTACTTCTGCGGGTGGTAGAAGCCGCCGCCGTGAATGGCCCAGAGTTCGCCGCCGACGCCCTTCTCCCTGAGCACCGGGTCGGTCGGGGGCGTGAGGTTGTTGTCGAGAAAGACGAAGTAGAACGACGAGCCTATCCACGCGATCGCGACGATGACGTGTGCCCATCGCAGCAGCAGGTTGACCCAGTCCAGAACGTAGACATCCATGCGTTCACTTTCAAGTTGTCGAGCGGCGTGTCTGCAAGAAACCCGCCGGCACCCTTACCCCTTTGCGCGCCATGGGGTGTGAGTGTCGCGTTCCGTTGGACGACCGGAGCTTCGTGGTGACGCCGCTTGACTGTATACAGTTCTCATCAAAACAGTACGCAGTAAAAACCCGCATCCGGTCCGGTCGTCAACTGCCTCGGTAGGTCGAGTATGCCCAGGGGCTGGCCAGCAGCGGCACGTGGTAATGCGCGGCGACGTCGGCCAGGCCGAAGTCGAGTGGCACGGCGTCGAGGAACGGCGGCTCGGGCAGTGCCACGGCGCGGGCGCGGAAGTACGGCGCCACGTCGAACAGCAGGCGGTAGCTGCCAATGCAAAACGCGTCGCCCTCCAGCAACGGTGCGTCGGCTCGTCCGTCGTGGTTGAGCGTCAGTTCCTTCAGCAGCGTGGCGCTGCCACTGGCGAGCGAATACAGTCGCACCCGCATGCCGGCGGCGGGGCAGCCGTTCATCGTGTCGAGCACATGGGTGGTGAGTTTGCCCATCTCGGTTCTCCTTGTCGGCGCGCGCCGCACTAGGGCGGGGGTTGCAGAATCCGCAAAAGTGTATACAGTTTGCTGCACAGTGCAAGTGCAATCTCCATTATTCGCAGCGTCATGTCCGCGCCAATGCGCAAGCCGCAGTTGATCCGGCACGTCAGCACGGGGGTGGCGTCGCGCGCTCGAAAGGCGGAGCGCGACATCGCAGCGGCGGATGCCGCGAACCCGGGCAGCACCGGCCGCATCGTCGATGCGATCACTGCGGCCATCGTCGAGCGGCGGCTGATGCCGGGCACCAAGCTCGCCGAGCAGAAGATCGCCGATATCTTCAAGGTCTCGCGCACACTGGTGCGCCAGGCGCTGAACCAGTTGAGCCGCGACCGGCTGGTCACGCTCGAGCCAGGCCGTGGTGCACGCGTCGCCGAACCGAGCGTCGAAGAAGCGCGCCAGGTCTTCGAGGTGCGCAACATGCTCGAGGCGGCGTTGATCCGCCGTCTGTGCGCGGTCGTCACGACAGCGCAGGTGACGGAACTGCGCGCGCACCTGCGCGACGAGCAAGCCGCCGTGGCGCGCACCGACGTGTCGGGCCGCACCCGCCTGCTGGCCGACTTCCATGTCGTGCTCGCGCGCATGCTTGGCAACCAGACGCTGGCGCAGATGCTGTCGGATCTGCTTTCGCGCTGCTCGCTGATCGCGCTGATGTACCAATCGGCCCATTCGGCCGAGCACTCCTTCGACGAGCACGTGGCCATCGTCGACGCGCTCGAACGGCGCGACGCCCGGGCCGCCGTCAAGCTGATGGAAGACCATCTGCAGCACGTCGAGCGCAACCTCCACCTCGACCCGCGTGTGCCCGACCTGCGCCAGGTGCTGCGCCCGAGACCCTGACCCGCCGAACGACATGACGACACCCGACTACCCCCGCGACCTGATCGGCTACGGCCGCAACCCGCCCCACGCGCAATGGCCCGGCGGCGCGCGCATCGCGGTGCAGTTCGTCCTCAACTACGAGGAGGGCGGCGAGAACTGCGTGCTGCACGGCGACCCGGCGTCGGAGACCTTCCTGTCCGAAATGATCGTGGCCCAGGCCTTCGAGGCGCGCCACCTGAGCATGGAGTCGATGTACGAGTACGGCGGGCGCGTCGGCGCCTGGCGCATCCTGCGCGAATTCGAGCGGCGCGGCCTGCCGCTGACGGTGTTCGGCGTGTCGATGGCGCTGCAGCGCAACCCGGAGCTGACGCAGGCCTTCGTCGAACTCGGCCACGAGATCGCCTGCCACGGCTGGCGCTGGATCCACTACCAGCACATGAGCGAATCGCGCGAGCGCCACCACGTGGCGATCGGCACCCAGATCATCCAGGACATGACCCGGAGCCAGTGGCCGCTAGGCTGGTACACCGGCCGCGACAGCCCGAACACCAAGCGCCTGGTCGCCGACCATGGCGGTTACGAGTATGACAGCGACTATTACGGCGACGACCTGCCGTTCTGGATGCCGGTGACGAAGAGCGACGGCAGCACGCTGCAGCGCCTGATCGTGCCCTACACGCTGGACACCAACGACATGCGCTTCGCGTCGGCGCAGGGCTTCAACACCGGCGAGCACTTCTTCCAGTACCTGCGCGACGCCTTCGACGTGCTCTACGCCGAAGGCGATCCCGAAGGCGAGAACCGGCCGAAGATGCTCAACATCGGCATGCACTGCAGGCTGCTCGGGCGGCCGGCGCGCTTCCTGGCGCTGCAGCGCTTCCTCGACCATGTGCAGCGGCATGACGATGTGTGGATCTGCCGTCGTATCGACATCGCCCGCCACTGGGCGGCGACGCACCCGGCGCCCGCCGACATCCCGACTCGGCAAGGCTGAACGATGAGCACCACGATCACGCTGGACCAACTGAACGCCGCCCCGCCCGCTCAGGCGCTGGCCTGGCTCGACGGGCTCTACGAGCACTCGCCGTGGATCGCCGAGAAGGCGCTGGCGGCGCGGCCCTTCCGCAGCCTGGCGCAGCTCAAGCACGCGTTGGTCGCGGTGGTGCGCAACGCCGGCCGCGAGGCCCAGCTCGCGCTCGTGCGCGCCCACCCCGAACTGGCCGGCAAGGCGGCGGTGGCGGGCGCCCTGACGGCCGAGTCGACGAACGAGCAGGCCCAGGCCGGCCTCGGCGCCTGCAGCGCCGACGAGTTCGCGCGGCTGACGCAGCTCAACGCCGACTACAACGCGAAATTCGGCTTCCCGTTCATCCTGGCCGTGCGCGGGGCGCGCGGGCTCGGGCTGTCGCGGCAGCAGATCATCGAGACCTTCGCGCGCCGCCTCGAAGGCCACCCCGACTTCGAACTCGCCGAGTGCCTGCGCAACATCCACCGCATCGCCGAGATCCGCATCGACGACAAGTTCGGCGTGGCGCCCGCGCTCGGCAATCGGGTGTGGGACTGGGCCGAGGCGCTCGCCGCGCACAGCGACCCGGGCTACCAGGAGCAGTGCCAACTCACGGTGACCTACCTGACCCAGGCGCACCAGACCTGCGCCCACAAGCTGCAGCAGTGGATGAAGGAATGCGGCTTCGACGACGCGCACGTCGACGCCGTGGGCAATGTCGTCGGCGTCTACCACGGCAGCGACCCGAAGGCCAAGCGCCTGCTGACGGGGTCGCACTACGACACCGTGCGCAACGGCGGCAGGTACGACGGGCGCCTCGGCATCCTCGTGCCGATGGCCTGCGTGCGCGAACTGCATGCCAGCGGGCGCCGCCTGCCCTTCGGCTTCGAGGTGGTCGCCTTCGCCGAGGAGGAAGGCCAGCGCTACAAGGCGACCTTCCTCGGCTCCGGCGCCCTCGTCGGCCAGTTCGACCCGGCCTGGCTGACCCAACAGGACGCCGACGGCGTGCGCATGGTCGACGCGATGCACGCCGCGGGGCTGCCCGGCACGCTGGAGACGATCGCTGCCTGTCGCCGCGACCCGGCCGACTACCTGGGCTTCGTCGAGGCACACATCGAGCAGGGCCCGGTGCTGAACGAGCTCGACCTGCCGCTCGGCGTGGTGACCTCGATCAACGGCAGCGTGCGATACGTCGGCGAAGTGATCGGCATGGCGAGCCACGCCGGCACGACGCCGATGGACCGCCGGCGCGACGCGGCGACCGCCGTCGCCGAACTCACGCTGTTCGTCGAGCGGCGCGGCGGCGCCGTGCCGCACCTCGTCGCGACGATGGGCATGCTGCAGGTGCCGTCCGGCTCGATCAACGTCGTCCCCGGGCGCTGCCAGTTCAGCCTCGACATCCGCGCGACGACCGACGAGGTGCGTGACGCCTGCGCGCACGACGTGCTCGCCGAGCTGCAACGCATCTGCGAGCGCCGCGGCCTGCACTACCGGCTCGAAGAGACGATGCGCGCCGCGGCGGCCCCCAGCTCCCCCGCCTGGCAGGCGCGCTGGGAACAGGCCGTCGCCGCCACCGGCCTGCCGGCGCACCGCATGCCCAGCGGCGCCGGCCACGACGCAATGAAGCTGCACGAAGTGATGCCGCAGGCGATGCTGTTCATGCGCGGCGGCAACTCGGGCATCAGCCACAACCCGCTCGAAGAGATCAGCAACGACGACACCGAGCTGTGCGTCCGCGCCTTCCAGAACCTGCTCGACGCGCTTGCGAAGGAACTTGGATGAAGACGAAGTACGAGCAACTCGACGCCTGGATCGACGCCCATTTCGACGAGGAAGTGCGCTTCCTGCAGGCGCTCGTGCAGGTGCCCACCGACACGCCCCCGGGCAACAACGCGCCGCACGCGGAGCGCACTGCCGAACTGCTGGCCGGGTTCGGCTTCGATGCCGAGAAGCACCCGGTGCCGGCGCAGGAGGTGGCCGACTACGGGCTGAAAACGCTGACGAACCTGATCGTCCGCCGGCGCTACGGCGCAGGCAAGACCGTGGCGCTGAACGCCCACGGCGACGTGGTGCCCCCAGGCGAAGGCTGGACGCACGGTCCCTACAGTGGCGAGATCGTCGACGGCAAGCTTTATGGCCGCGCCTCCGCAGTGAGCAAGAGCGACTTCGCGACCTACACGTTCGCGACGCGAGCGCTCGAGTCGCTGGCCGCGCCACTCAGGGGCAGCATCGAGCTTCACTTCACCTACGACGAAGAATTCGGCGGCGAACTCGGACCGGGCTGGCTGCTGAGGCACGGGCTGACGAAGCCCGACCTGCTGATCGCCGCGGGCTTCAGCTACCAGGTCGTGACCGCGCACAACGGCTGCCTGCAGATGGAAGTCACGGTGCACGGCAAGATGGCGCACGCGGCGATTCCCGACACCGGCGTCGATGCACTTCAGGGTGCGGTGGCGATCCTCGACGCGCTGTACCGGCAGAACGCGCTCTACAAGCAGGTCACGTCGAAGGTACCGGGCATCACGCACCCGTACCTCAACGTCGGCCGCATCGAAGGCGGCACGAACACCAACGTGGTGCCAGGCAAGGTGGTCCTGAAGCTCGACCGCCGCATGATCCCCGAGGAGGACCCGGTGCAGGTAGAGGCCGACGTGCGGCGCGTGATCGAGCAGACCGCGGCAGCCTGCCCCGGCATCGCCATCGAGATCAAACGCCTGCTGCTGGCGCGTTCGCTCAAGCCCCTGCCCGGCAACGCGCCGCTGGTCGACGCCCTGCAGCGCCACGGCGAAACGCTGTTCGGCGAGCCCATCCCAACCAGCGGCAGCCCGCTGTACACCGACGTGCGGCTGTACTGCGAGCGCGGCATCCCGGCCGTGATCTACGGCGCCGGTCCGCGCACGGTGTTCGAGTCGAATGCCAAGCGCGCCGACGAGCATCTGCTGCTCGAAGACCTGAGACGCGCCACCAAGGTCGTCGCGCGCACGCTGTTCGACGTGCTGCA
>Ga0209048_10001152_pt1 | contig 27562 bp, 29 predicted proteins | sample FrelakmetCRP12CR_FD_187146 | JGI IMG/M metagenome (GOLD analysis project Ga0209048, IMG submission 187146) | Freshwater lake sediment microbial communities from the University of Notre Dame, USA, for methane emissions studies - CRP12 CR (SPAdes)... | ecosystem: Environmental > Aquatic >... | reverse complement strand
AGGATCAGGTAAACTGTCTGCTAGATGGAGGAGTCGCGATGAACATCTGGGTTGATGCAAGCGGTTGGCCAATCCCACCTGCTGTGCTGCTTGGATGTCTTATTGCAGAAGTTCTGTACTACCGCGGATGGCGTGTGCTTGTTAAAGCAGAGCAGGCAAAGGCCGCCAGAACCAAAAAAGCGTACCCTAAATTTGACAGCGCACGAGCTGGAGAATTTCAGTGGGGTAGCTGGTTCTGGCGAGGAACCTACTTCCTCGGAGCAGTCATTATAACGCTTATGGCCAGTTCTGCCCCTGTAGACATACTCTCTGGTCGGCTTTTCTGGGTTCATATGATCCAGCATTTGTTGATACTGGTTGTAATAGCTCCTCTCGTAGTAGCCGGTGCTCCTTTATTACCAATGTGGCTGGGATTACCGAACTGGGCTCGAAAACTGGTCAGGAAGTCTGCGATGCTGAAAGTAGGAAGCCCTCTACATCGCTTAGGGCATTGGCTAAGGCTTCCAGTAGTTTCTTGTGGACTTCTGATAATTGGTATGTGGGTATGGCACTGGCCAACGCTTTATGACCTTGCTTTGACGAATGCTGCCATCCACGATTGGTGTGAGCATTTGACGTTTCTTGCAGTTAGCGTTCTTTTCTGGACACAGGTGATCCCATCGCCACCCTTGCGTATGCGCCTTGGATACCTTGGGCGTGTAGTATATCTGGGTATTGCCATTGCACAAAATGTGCTTCTTGCAATGATACTTGCATTTGTGCAAGCGCCTTTATATGCTCCTTATGCTCACCTGGCTACTGGCCCAGGGGGTCTCTCAGCTCTAGCGGATCAAAGGCTTGGAGCAGGTATCATGTGGACAGTTGGCGACTTTCCTTTTATTGCTGTTATTTGCATCCTTGGGCTGTTATGGCTTGCAACACAGTCAGACGATACGGAAATCGCTATGCATTCGAAAACTATACTTGAGCGGTGAAAACTAGAAAAACAAATGTCATACATGAACGTAAGCAAACGCGTATCTGGAGAAAGGAAGTGACTATGCAGCGTCCAGAAGGTATGCAAAAACTGGCTCTTGCTGCCTTAGTTGTCACTTCGGCGCTCGTGATTATGGCTGGAGTAGTTTGGGGGATCAGGCTTTTGGCTATGTCTCGCAATCAGGCAACAATTCAGTCGACGAACCCCGCAGACTATCCCCTAGGTGGTTTTCCAATGGTGGGACACCTCGCGCCTGACTTCACTCTCAGCGATCAGTTTGGCCATCCTGTCACCCTTTCGTCTTTACGAGGCCATGAGGTAGTTCTGGCTTTCATCGACTCAAGATGTAAGACCCTGTGCCCGCTGACTTCCACTGTCATGTATAATGCCAAGGCTCAACTGGCAACTTCTGCTTCAAATAATGTACAGTTGATTGCTGTCAATGCCAATCCTACTGCAACCAGCACTGCTACAGTGCAAGCCTGGTCTATTGACCATGGCATGCTACATCAGTGGGAATTCCTCACAGGTTCGCCACAACAGCTCCAATCAGTCTACAGCATGTACAATGTTTATGTTCAGGTAGATCCAAACGGGGTGTTGGAGCATAATCCAATAATTTTTATCATTGATTCCCAGGGGCATGAGCGACTCTATTTCGAGACACTTGACTCAACCAGCCAATCGGATTTGAAGAGTCAGGAAATCGGGCTGGAGGCCGGGATGAAACAATGGCTACCGTGATCGCAATAATTGAATGAGGGGTACTTCTATGAAGTTCATACAGCGTCTGGCATGGGCAGCGACCATCATTACCTATTTTCTGATCGCCCTCGGTGGCACAGTTCTTGCCACCGACTCTGGTTTGAGCTGTCCTGATTGGCCGTTTTGTAATGGCCAGGCCTATTATGCGGGAACGTATCATGTGTTTCTTGAGCAATTTCACCGCTTCACAGCCGCAACTGTAAGTATTTTGATTGTGCTACTGCTTATCGGGATTATAGCATGGGCAAGGAAAGATCGTGTGCTACTAACGCTGGCGATTGTCGCTCCAGTTCTGCTTGTGATCCAGATTGTTTTGGGAGGACTTACGGTTCTCTGGAAATTGCCACCGCAGATTATTACGGCGCATCTGGCAACCGCTCTGGCCATCTTCGCCATTGTGATCACAATTGCTGTACTGAGTGGTAAGCCTGCACCCAGCCATGAACTTCCAGCAAAAACACGCAAATTCGCACAATTAGCCATAAGTAATGCATTGCTTGTCTACATATTGATGCTACTTGGTTCATATGTAACTGGCAGTGAGGCCGGGCTTGCCTGTACAGGCTGGCCCCTTTGCACACCCGCTCCATGGGCTGTAAGCAATCATCTCGCAGAGATCAATATCCTGCACCGTCTTTTCGCCGTCTTCGTTGGACTTGTTATGCTCTGGACCATAATTTCAGCCCTGCGCCGCTGGCGTGTTGCGCGCGGGCAGGCGATTATCGGTCTGGTGGGGGGAGTACTCTTCATATGCCAGGCAATCGTCGGTGGTTTGATAGTGCTGCTTGAAGAACCAGCTTTTGTAGCGGGGTTGCATCTAGCACTTGCGACCGCAGTCTGGGGAACTCTTGTTTTATTAGCTGCACTCGCAACCAATCAATTACGCGCTGCACCGCAATCGCAGGAGCTTGAGGAGATAGAGCAGGCAGAAGAGGAAGCGCAAAAAGAACGTGGCGTTGTTCGACAGACTATCTCCAATTACGTTGATCTGATGAAACCGCATGTAACTGTCCTACTGCTTGGAGTGACAGCTGCAGCTATGGCAATTGCTAAACAGGGTTTGCCTCCGCTTGGTTTACTTATTCCAACTTTACTTGGTGGTGCAATGGCAGCAGGTAGCGCGAACTGCATCAATTGCTATATCGATCGCGATATCGACCTTCTTATGGGACGAACTCAGCGCCGCTCGTTACCTTCTGGGCGTGTGGAACCCCAACATGCACTGGTATTTGGCATCATCCTGGGTATTGCTTCATTCTTTATGCTCTACACTTTCGTCAATTTACTAAGCGCGGTGTTAGCCTGTTCTGCCATCCTCTTTTACGTCTTTGTATACACAATCGGCCTCAAACGCACCTCGACACAAAATATAGTCATCGGTGGTGCTGCTGGAGCGGTACCTGTGCTAGTGGGCTGGGCTGCAATAACTAACAACTTGAGCCTGCCCGCAATCTGGCTCTTTGCGATCATCTTCTTCTGGACACCGCCGCATTTCTGGGCACTATCACTGTTGATCCAAAAAGACTACGAGAAGGCTGGTATACCTATGTTGCCAGTAGTCAAGGGTGAGGCTGAGACAAGACGGCAAATCCTACTCTATTCAGTAATTGTCCTGGCTGTGACGCTAGTTCTCTTCGCGATGGGCGCGATGGGCTACTTTTACCTGGTTGGCGCTGTGGCCCTGGGCGGCGGATTGATCTACATCGCGATACGCCTGTGGCGCGATCAATCAAAGAAGTGGGCACGCACGCTCTTCTGGTACTCTAATATGTATCTGGCAGCGATCTTCGCCATCATGGTGCTGGATCGTGTAATACATTAGGGTTAGTAGCTAGCTAAAGATACCGTTTCACATAACGAATAGCACTCTCGTTCCATCGTTGCTCAATCAAATGGAAAGAGGAACGCATCTATGGATATCACCAATATTATCGCAATTGATGTGCATACACACGCACATGTCTCGCGTTATGTATCCGAGGTTCCTGGCAATCCAGAGATTAGGGAGGCAGCGAGACGCTATTTTAAACAAGAAGGAAGTTCTCCTACGCTTGAGGAGATTGCTGCTTACTATCGTGAACGCAAGATGGCTTGCGTAGTGTTTCCAGTCGATGCTGAGTCCACTACAGGAGAGGTGCGCGTTCCTAATGAAGACGTGGCAGAGGCTGCGGCTGAAAACCCCGATGTACTTATCCCTTTTGCTAGCATAGATCCTGCAAAAGGGAAAAGGGGAGCGATTGAAGCTCGCCATCTGATCGAGCAATTTGGGGTACGCGGTTTCAAATTTCATCCTACGATCCAACAATTCTATCCCAATGATCCCAAAGCATATGTGCTCTACGAGGTGATTGCCGAGGCAGGTTTGCCAGCGATCTTCCATACTGGCCATTCAGGCATTGGGACTGGAGCACGAGGTGGAGGAGGGATACGTCTCAAATATTCCAATCCGATGTATCTTGATGATGTGGCGGTCGATTTTCCGGATATGCCCATCATTATGGCGCATCCATCATTTCCCTGGCAAGATGAAGCCCTTTCGGTATGCCTTCATAAGCCGCAGGTCTATATCGACCTGTCGGGGTGGTCTCCCAAGTATTTCCCCCTTCAACTTATCCAATATGCGAATACGTTGCTGAAGCACAAAATGCTTTTCGGTTCTGATTTTCCTCTGATTACTCCAGATCGTTGGCTTTCAGATTTTGAACAAATCGAGATCAGGCCTGAGGTACGTCCCTTGATTCTAAAAGAGAATGCTGCGAAGCTACTCGGTCTTGAAATTTAAAATCAGGCAACATCAGCCAACTTCGAAATAGAAACTTCTAACAACCTGGCATTTCATGTTGTCATGTACTTCATATGAGGTAGTATGACTGAGAAAAAGAGATAGTTCTCCCTTGTGGTAAAATAGCTGTGTACTCACTGGATCTTTTTCGGAAGCTTTTTTACTCATGTACAAGTTGACATAGTTTGTATTAACGCAAGGATGTAATTGTATGCATGAAACCCTATCTTCACTTGTAGCAAGGGCTTTCACAGGCAACCGACGTCCATTAGTGTATTATTTACGTGAGCAAAGCCGCTTACCTGGTACTCGCGCTAATTTGGAACTCGTAAACAGCTTGAGTAATCTACTCGTTGCTATCGTGCCTGAGCAACCTGAACAAGTGTGGATGCTTGTTCATTATCTTGTTCAGGATGAAAAGACAGTCGTAAGAAACACACCTGATGAATTTGTAGTTCTTTGTGGTGTTGTTGCGTTTGGCGCATGTACATCCGTTCGAAAAGAATGGCATACCGAAGTCTTTGAAATGATGAAACTCTTTGCCTGTAGCGAATCCTGGCGTGTGCGAGAAGGAGTAGCAATGGCATTGCAACGATTGTTACCTGTAATACCACAAGAAACCATACAGTTTTTGATGGAATTAGCAACAAAGGGAAACTGCTTTCAACAGCGAGCTAGTATTGCTGCTATCGCAGAACCATCTTTGCTTGGAGACCAGGCTATGATCGATGCTGCATTGGCGTTACAGCGTTTTGTATTGGTGCGTTTTCACGAGCTTTCTACTACTGGTCGCAAACGTGACGATGTTCGTGTATTACGCCAAACATTGGGGTACACTCTCAGTGTGGTAACGGCTGCGACACCGGAAAAAGGTTTTGCGTTGATGCGAGAATGCGCAGAGTGGAAGGATCCTGATATCAATTGGATATTGCGTGAAAATTTGAAAAAGAAACGACTTGCTAAGTTTGTTGAACATACCGAAAAGGTATCAAACCTTCTAGCCAGTAGATGAATGATTTTTGTTTGAATGAAAGGATAACCCTCCATTGGGTGCAACGACAACAGCCGATTTTTACAACGGCATGGTAATACGCTATAACAACGATCTCTATACTGTAACGGAATTTCATCATGTTAGCCCTGGAAACTGGCGCGCGTTTGTGCGTGTCAATTTGAAGAATATAAGAACCGGTCGTGTAATAGAGCAGCGATTTCGTGCGGGCGAGGAAATAGATAATGTGCGCGTTGAACATCAGAACTGGCAGTTTCTTTATATTGATGGTGACGATTATGTTTTTATGAATACCGAAACCTTTGATCAGCAGCCAATTGCCAAAGAGATGCTAGGTGATGCGGTTCGCTTTCTCAAAGAGGGGGATATCGTAGAATTGCTTGTAGACAGCGAGACCGAGACTATCGTTGCCGCTGAACTACCTAACTTTCTCGAACTAACTGTGGAAAGCGCTGAGCCCGGTGTGAGGGGCGATACAGCAAATAACGTGACGAAACCTGCAACTTTGGAGACAGGAGTGGTCATCAACGTGCCTCTATTTGTGAATCCTGGCGACAAAATCCGTATTGACACTCGTACCAGTCAGTACGTTTCACGGGTGAAGTAAATCCCAAAGATGAGGTCCGAAAACAAACAGACCGATCACAACTGAAAGCATAGCACTCAGCAAAACTGCACCTGCAGCCACATCTTTAGCGATTTTCGCTAAAGGGTGGTACTCAGGCGAAGCCAGGTCAATACATAATTCGAAGACCGTATTGAACATCTCAGCAATAAATACACCAGTAATAGCCACAAAGACCATAGCAAACTCTACAGCGGAAATGTGTAATGCCACACCCACTAGAATTGCCAGTACAGCGATGCAGACATGTACGCGTGCGTTGCGCTGGGTGCGCAGAGCATACCATAGTCCCCTGAATGCGTACCTAAAGCCAGCAATAAACTTCGCCCACTCGCTTTGAGGCTGTTGTCGATGTGGGGATTTCAGGTCATTCTTCATTTCTGGCTAGACCTTCTGCCCACTGGCTTCCATTACGGCTTGTTGTAAACGTATCATAGACTGATATCCTGCTTCAGTTTGGTCGTCATATCCAACCAGGTGGAGTACTCCATGTGAGAGAAGAAAGAGCAATTCGTATGCTGGAGTGTGACCAACTTCGGATGCCTGACGCTTTACTGTCGGCCACGAAATAACTATATCGCCTAGATGCATGCTTATACCGGGTGGAGTAATGAAGGCTTGTTTTGTCTGAATTTCCTCTCCAGAATTCAAATCTGACGACATCCAAAGCTGATCAGCAGGTGCATTAACAATGGGCTTTTCAAGTAGAGGAAATGAAAGCACATCTGTAGGTTTGTCTTGACTTCGATAGTGTTTGTTCAGTGAGCGAATGTTGTCTTCAGTGGTAATCAGCAGTGCAACTTGAACAGGCTGTTCAATTCCTGCCTGAGATAAAGTCCGCAATACGACAGCCTCCAGAGGAAGAGAAGAAAGCAGGTGCTTAAATTCTCGTTCCTCTTCTTCATTCCCCAGATCAATTGAGAGTTCTATTTGAGAATTAATGTCTGCCATAGTGCCTCATTTGTGTGCCTAAAATAATAAATCCGCCGGGAACGCATAGTGAAATACCAGGAAATGCACTATGTATTTCTGACGGAGATTTTATGTAATTATAGTCCTTTGCGGATGGCTTTACGCCGCTTAGCCGCTTCTTTTCTTATTCGTTTTACGCTAGGCTTTTCGTAATGCTCTCTGCGACGAGCTTCAGCCAGTATACCGTCCTGCTGAATCTTGCGGTTGAAACGTTTCAGTGCTGTTTCAAAAGAGTCATTTTCGCCGATTTTGACTTCTGACAGCGATATCACCCCCTTGAGGCCTGTTTTCGAGGCGTACAAGGAAATTGACTTGAGTATCCTCATTGACCTGCGCGAAAATTATAAATCACACTCTATTTAGTGTCAAGATTTTGTTCCGGTACTAAGAAAGGCTGTAGGGGTTGGTCTGGTATTGTTGCTTGTCTGCCAATAGTAAACATGAAAACAAAGAATCCGATCACCAATATGCTGAACAGACTAATCGCACGGTCAATCACAATAGCGGCTAGTGCCAGGCTTGTATTCGGGGTGAAAAGCGTTATCATTGCTAACATACCACCTTCAACAATGCCAATTCCGCCACCTGTAAATGGTATTACAGTGAGAAGTGCTTCGCCAAGCGCGATGAAAAGTGAGGCAGACAACACGTGAGTTAAGTTTCCAGGAATCAAATTGAGTGCAAGAGCGATAAAAAAGAAACGTAAAGCCTCACAAGCCCAAACGCCAAGTGTAAGTCCGGTTAAGGAAGGGATACGCCGAAACGATCCAAGAGTGCCTTCCTGGAATTGGTAATAATATCCCCGAAACCGCTTAGGCACTACCATGCCGATCTGTGTAGGGAACATACGAAGCATGAAAAGCCCAATGATACCCACTATAACTAATACCATAGTAATCTTCAGACCAAGTACCAACTGCGGGGGTAGGTTTTCATGGAGGCTTATAATGACGGATGGGATAAAGATCAAGAGCAGAATAATGAGATCCAGGAGTCGTTCTGCAAGTACAGTTCCAAAAGTCCTCGAAGCAGGAAGACCGGCTTCCCTACGTAGAAGGTAAGCTCTGTATAGGTCACCAAGTTTAGCCGGGACAATCACATTAGCAAACCACGAAACGTAGATGATCTCAAGCAGTTTCCAGAACTTTGGTAGTTGAATGCCATTCTCTTTTGTATAGCCAACATTTTCCAGGAGCATGCGCCAGCGGAATGTGCGTATTGGAAATGAGAAATAATAGATGATCGATGCCACAAGAACAAAATATACATTGGCATTACGCATTGCAAGCCATGTTAATTTTGGATTAATGTTTATTTTTTGAGCAAATAAAACGAGCGCGACAATAGCTATAATGAGTGGAACGATGGTACGCCAGTTTAAGAGCCGCTTACTTATTGAAAGTTGGTCTTGCGTGATCTCTATCTCTTTATTTGTCTCTTGTTTAAGAAGTTCTGCCTTTTTTTGCTCTATAGAGTTGGTGTGGTCATCTTGTGTAGATGGTACATCTTTTTCAGAAGCACTACCAGTATTTTGCGTAAGCAAATTATCCTCCAAATACCTTTATTCCGATATGTCTGGCGTTACCCTCTCTAGACGTATCAGAGCGATAAGTAGTAACGCGATGAGATTGGTTAAAATGAGAGTTGAAACGACTTAAAGGCCTAGGAACTGACAGAAGATACACGTGATATCTGAGTACTGAACCATGTAATCGTGCGCTTCAGCCCGTCTTCCATCGAAACATTATGCTGCCAGCCTAACGCTTGCCTGGCTTTAGAGATATCCGGACGTCGTCGTTCTGGGTCATCGATTCGTCCAGGTTCAAAAATGATGGTAGATGACGATTGACACAAACGGATAATCGTTTGGGCAAACTCAAGAACTGTAAGCTCTTCCGTATTACCAAGATTAAATATTTCACCAGCAGTAAAGGGTTTGAAGAGAGCTAATAGCAATCCCTCGATAAGGTCACTAACATAGCAGATACTGCGGGTAATAGATCCATCACCATAAATTGTCAAAGGCTTGTTTTGTAGTGCCTGTGTGATGAAATTTGGTATCATACGACCGTCATTAGCCTGGCTATTCGGGCCATAGGTGTTGAAAATGCGCACAATACGTGCATTGACCTGAAATTGGCGGTAGAATTCCATAGTCAGGGTTTCGCCAAGCCGTTTGCTCTCGTCGTAACAAGCACGTGGCCCCACTGGATTTACATTACCCCAATAGTCTTCGCGTTGTGGATGAATGAGAGGATCACCGTAGGCCTCGGAGGTTGAAGAAAACAGGAAAAGCGCCTTCTGTTTCCGTGCCTGCTCAAGCATCTGGTAAGTGCCCAAGCTGTTTACCATGATAGTTTCAATAGGATGTTCCATATATCCTATTGGACTGGCTGGGCTTGCTAGATGATAGATGGCCTCTGCTTCAAAGTTGAATGGTTGCGTTACATCATGCTGTAAAAATGTGAAACGCGAATTATTGCGTAAAGATTCAATATTTTGTTCTGAGCCGGTGAGAAGATTATCTACACACAGCACACTATGTCCATCTTCCAATAATCGAGCGCAAAGATGGGATCCTATAAATCCTGCTCCACCAGTAACAACAATTTTCAATGAATTACACCTCCAAAGTACTGAGGAAATAAGTATGTTCTTAAGCGGAAATGATTATGAAAAGAAACTCCTCGTATCAGCTATCTACATATATCATACTTTAATGCCAGACGATTGGTGTAGAGCAAGGTAACTAAATAGGACGCTTATCACTCCGCCGGGTAGCAATTTTCTCCCTAATACTCTATGACGCACACAAAGGAGAATTGTTTCACATGGCTTTAAAACTCCTACTTTCTTATTCATTGTTGCTAGAGAATAGTAGAAGCCCACATTGTTTTGACGCATTGGGTGTTGCGCTCGTCATGTCAATTGCTCAAGAAGAGCAATTTCTCACTTTGCTGATGCCATTTATATTACAAACGTGGGAACAACCTACCTTTAGCTTAAAGGTTGTCATCTAACCGTGTTTATGCTTCCATCTTCTATACATGATTTCATCACCAAAGCTAAGAAAACCCCAGGTCGTAAAGCCATGTACAATAATAACTGCTAATAAAGAGCGTGGTTCCGATTGTGCAAGATACAGAAAACTGAATACCAGTCCGGCCAGTCCCACTCCTCCGACGCTTCGCCAGTTCCATTTTCCCAGGCGATGGTAAAGAGCGTAAGTGGCAGTGCTTACCAGCCAACCCCAACCAATCCAACCTGTCCATTGTGTTACTGCTGCCAACAGGAAACCCCGGAAAAATAACTCTTCGACAGGACCATTGATGATCAGATAGTAGAATCCCTGGAGCAGATGGTCACCAAGAGTCGGCCAACGAAAAAACGGGCCGACGACAAACATGCGGTAAGCTGAGGCAAAACAAGTCATTGCAAAACCTACAACGAGCCCGATGACAAGCTGTTGGGGCCAATTATGGAGAGTGAGACCCAGAAAAGAAAGTGGTAAGTGAAAAATAGCGATATAAATAAATGGAATTACCCCTAGAGGTATAATGCGCATGAGGACGTCAGGCCATAACCAGCGCCAGGTATCGACGACAGTTGAACGTGTAATTTGTGAGGATTTCATCGTTGACACTTGTGTACCTCTTCGGGGTAAAAAAATCTCTTTGGTTTGGCTCGCTGGCATTCTATGCTCACTTACTTTCTAAGAATAGTATTGTTAACTCAATATTAATCTGTATTAAGTAAGTGTAATCGTGTTGTGGTTTTTTGTCCAGTAGAAATGTCGTAAACGACTTAGTTTTGCAACTTCTCTAATTGTGACAAACCTTGTATGGCTTTTTCCCTGGAAAAATTATCCGCGCTTAATGCCGCATCACTTTTCTTTGAGAGTTGCTTATAGAATGAGATGCCATACGCTAGAATATCTTCATTGGGGCCGTTTGTCTCGAGCATCTCGAAGAGCAGATCCTCTGCTCTAGCATACTTGTGAGCATGATCGAAATAGCGGAAAAGTAGCAACCTGGTCTTTATCGGCAGGTCGTAATCGCTCAATCTGGAGAGAAGATCATCAATCTCGGGAACAATGCTCCTGTCGCCACTGGAGGTTCCCAGTAACAAAACTTCGAGAAACAAATTTAAGGATCGTATGTAGCTATAATAACTTTCGCTAGCATTTCCTTGCTCCTCGTAAATGTCACCTTCGGCTTTTAGTAGAATAGCGAGCAACCAGCATTTTTCGGTGTCTAAGGTATCAAGTGATGTGAGCATCGAAAGTAAGGTCTCTTCGGGTACAGAGCGCATGAAACCAATACCCATACCGAATATTTGTTTAGATTGCTCATCGATGAGTTTATGAGCTGCAGTGTAATCTTTGATTTGCCTGTTATAAAGCACCTGTGCCAGGGCGCTGCCAAGCTCTTGCGCTATTCTCAGAATATAGTCTTTCTGCGACATGTTATCTGAATTCTTTCTATTCTAAAGGCGCCCAATTGCTTCCTCTATACGCAGTAGAGTGCGTTCGCGCCCAAGGACCTCCATCATTTGGAAGAGTGGAGGTGTGGCTGTGCGGCCACTAATTGCTACGCGAATAGAGCCGAAAAGTTGCCCGGTCTTAAGACCAAGCTCTACTGCTAACTCCCGCATAGGTGTCTCCATTACATTGTGTTCCCAATGCCCTACACCAGCTAAGAGTTTCTGAGCACTTGAAAGAGCTGCTTTTGTGCGCTCTGTATCCATACCTTTCTGGATTAGTAAAGACGTTTCGTAAATCAGGTTGTCGGAGTAGAAGAATGACACTGCATGGGCTGCTTCACCCAGCGTTCTTAAGCGCTCCTGCTCTAAAGAGAGAACACGTGAGGTATAGTCAAAGTCAAGTGGGCGCACGATACTATCCGGTAATCCACTTTCGACCTCTGGACGCTCCATATAGGGTATACAGCGCTGTGTGAACGCTTCAAGAGACAAATTGCGAATATAGACACCGTTCATCCATTCCATCTTCTCCATATCGAGAATACCGCCAGAAACGCCTATTCGATCTAATGAGAATGCCTTAATCAACTCATCGCGAGAGAAAAACTCTGTTTTATCATCATATGACCACCCAAGTAAGGCCAGAAAGTTGAAGACCGCCTCAGGCAGAAAGCCTCTTTGTTCCAGTTCTTTCCAGGAAGGTGCGCCATGCCGCTTGCTGAGTTTCTTTTTATCTTTTCCAAGTACGTCTGGGACATGGAAGAATAAAGGTTGTTGCCATCTCAACGCGTTCCAGATTTGAATATGTCGTGGAGCGCTAGAGATCCATTCTTCAGCGCGCAAAAGATGCGTTACTCCCATCAAATGATCATCAACAATATGTGCTAAATGATACGTGGGTAAGCCATCTGTTTTAAGTATGACTGTATCATCAATATCGGAATTCTTGAAAATGATATCACCATGAAGTTCGTCATGTACAACTGTCTCGCCATCTAGCGGCATAGCGAAGCGTACCACCCAGGTGAGGCCAGCGGTTCCATTCGCTGCACGTTCTTCGTTGCTAAGATAACGGCAGCGGCGGTCGTAACGTGGAGGTAATTTTTGAGCCATCTGCTCTTTTCGCATCTGTTCAAGACGCTCTGGCGTGCAGTAACAGCGATACGCATACCCTGATGCGATCAATTGATGGGCATATTGTTGATAGAGCGCTTTACGCTGCGTCTGGTAATAAGGCCCAAATTGTCCTCCAACAATGGGACCTTCATCAAAATCCATGCCAAGCCAATGTAAACCATCAATGAGATAGTCAACAGCCCCTTCAACCGTACGTGCAACGTCAGTATCCTCGATACGCAATATGAATGAGCCACCAGTGTGGCGAGCAAAGAGCCAGCTAAAAAGGGCTGTACGGTACCCGCCAATATGCATTAAGCCTGTTGGGCTCGGAGCAAAGCGGAGTCGTGGCTTGCGTACTTCAGCCGTGTCATGTTGATTGTGTAAGCTATTCTCGATTTGTGTCATGGGTACAATCTTTCTCCTCTACATCGCTACGAATATTGTCTTATTCTAACATAGAATACCAATAGTTGTGCTAGTATCAAGGGCTCTGGCTTTCCGTTGACACTCAATGAATCAACATGCGACAATCAAATCCACAATGCATACCAAAGTAGAGGGTCATTCAGATAGTGAGTCATGAAAGGTTTTCCAGCATGGAATTCAAAGAAATCGAAGTAATTCATAATGGATCAGTTACTATTATCAGCATCAATCGACCTCGTGTAAGGAATGCCATTGATACATCGACCGCTCAGGCGTTAAGAGCAGCATGGCTGGACTTCGAAGCGGATGAAAACGCTCGGGTAGGTATTTTAACCGGTGGAGATAGCGTATTTTGTGCTGGAGCTGACTTGCGTAATGTTGATGGATTGGCAGAAGAGATTGGTGGAGAGTTTGGACCATTGGGGTTTACACGATTATTCGTCAGCAAGCCGACTATCGCTGCCGTGGCTGGATTTTGTGTGGCGGGTGGATTAGAAATAGCTTGCTGGTGTGATCTGCGTATCGCCGATGAAACCGCTGTATTCGGCTGCTTCGAGCGACGTTTTGGGGTTCCATTGGTAGATGGTGGTACCCAGCGTTTGCCTCAAATTATCGGACTTGGGAGAGCGCTAGAAATGATACTGACAGGAAAACCTGTTTCTGCAAGAGAAGCTCTTGCTTCAGGACTGGTGAATGAGGTTGTAGCGCCCGGGCAAAGTCTACATCGGGCAGTGGAGTTAGCGCAGACTTTAGCACAATTCCCACAAGTCAGTATGCGTAATGATCGGCAATCCGTGTATGCGGGGTTAGGGAAAGAACTGTCCGAAGGCCTACGCATAGAAGCGAGTTTTGGCATAGAGACCATGAAAAGTGGCGAGCCTCGAGCAGGGTCTCAAGAATTTCAGAAAGGTAAAGGGCGAAGAGGCGCTTTTCAAGCATAAAATCTGTATAAATTGACCTCAAGCAGGAGTATATCTATTCTATATGAACATGCAATCTGGATTAGCTGCACCTAAATCTCATCTCCTACCCGACACAGCAAGTTTTCGAGGGAATGTGCTTCATATAGCCAAACACTCGGTTTCTGATTTAGTAAAACAATTTGGCACACCGCTCTATATCTTCGATCGTACGACCATTGTGAATGCCTGTGCATCCTATTTTCGAGCCTTTCAAGAGTTTTATCAAGCTTCAGCCTTTGAGATACTGTATGCTTCAAAAGCATATCTTACCCCGATGATTGCGCAATTAATGAAGCAGCAGGGTATGGGTTTAGATGTTGTATCTGAAGGTGAACTGATTGTAGCTCAACTGGCGAATTTTCCAATGCAGCGAATAGCGTTTCACGGGAATAACAAATCAGAGGATGAATTGCAACTGGCTCTTGAATTAGGCGTGGGACGCATTGTTTTAGATAATTGGAGTGAGCTGGAACGATTGACGCGGATTGCGCACAAATTAAATCTGCAACCTGCAGTTTCTTTGCGTGTAGCACTAGATATTGATACTAAGACCCATCGTTACATGCAAACGGGCCATGCTGCTTCAAAATTTGGCTTTCCTCTGGGTGGCGGTGAAGCAAAAGCCGCCATTTTACGCATTGTGGAAGAAGGTGTATTGAGGTTGCTGGGTCTGCATGCGCATAACGGAACGATGTTGTTGGAAACAAGACCTTACGAAGAGAGTATACAACGGTTACTTTTGCTTGCTGAAGACATGTACCGGGAGATACGGTGGTGGCCGAGTGAGATAAGTCCTGGTGGTGGTTGGGCAGTTGAAACGCCTGATGTATCGTATTCTCCAGGTGTCGGAATACTCGCACAAGCATTACAGATGAGTATGGCACATGGTATTGTTACTATTGATAAAACACTTCCTACTCCAACCTTGATTATCGAACCTGGACGATCAATTATCGCTCGTTCAGGGATTGCTGTTTATCGCATCGGAGCACGCAAACAGACAGCGAGTGGCATAACGTATCTTTTTGTCGATGGTGGTATGGCAGATAATATTCGACCAGCCCTGTATGGCGCCCATTATCATGCATTAGCTGTCGAGTACGGTTCTGCATCATCTACAGAAGATGTGCGTATTGCAGGCCGTTATTGTGAGTCTGGAGATGTGCTGATTGAAAATGTGACTTTGCCGTATATGCAAGAAGGAGATTTATTAGCATTGCCTATGGTAGGTGCATATTGCCTACCCATGGCAAGTAATTATAACCTTGTGCCGCGCCCGGCTGTAATACTTGTAGCTGAGGGAAAGGTGCAGGTGATGGAGCGAAGAGAAACATTTGCCGATCTGGTATCTCGATATCAAGATATTGATGATAGACTAGAGAACACGTTTAAAACTACAGATGGCTAATATGCTTGTGCTTTGAAGAAGCACTTGGACAAAGTACTGGCTGCAATTCAAAAAAAAGCGTAGCAAAATGTACGCTTTTGAAGATCCCACGTCGAATGCTCGCTAGTCTTTCCCAAACTCGTCCAGAACATCAAGGCTATTGATGAAGTCGCGGTAAGCATCCAGATTTTCATCATCTTGCTCAATTCGCGAGTCAGATTTGGATGTGAGTGGCTCCTCGTTGGCTTCCAAAGCTACTCCTGCTCGTTCAAGCACACTGTCCTCGACAAAGATTGGGACTTTCGCCCGAACTGCAAGCGCAATGGCATCACTTGGGCGCGAATCAACTTCGACATGCCTACCATCGACGTCCATTACTATGCGTGCATAGAAGATGTCTTCAATCAGATCCGAAATCATGATACTTTCGATTTTGCCACCCAGGTCACCAATAATGTTTTTGAGCAGGTCATGAGTGAGAGGACGAGGAGAACTCGTCCCTTGAAGTTCAATAGCTATAGCATATGCCTCAGCATGTGCTATCCAGATAAATAAATAGCGTTCTTGCTTCGTTGCCTTCAAGATGACCACTCGCTGCGATGTCTGCAAATTGATTCGCACGCTCTCAACTGTCATCTCAACCATGTATCTGACTCCCTCTATTATTGACGGGATCCTTCGGGTTTCCATTGCCTTTATTGTACATCCAACCGACGGTTATGCGCAAATCATTACCTTGTATTACTATGCTCATATTCGCGGCGGTTTTTATTCATCATTATCTTACAAATTGAGTATAACAAAACTTATGCACTATTCCAAGTCTTTCTTTCTGGATAGCTCATCTGCAAGGAAAATTAGTTCGTAAAAGTCCATAAAAAATACAGTCAAAGGCCTTTAGCACAAAGTTGACGTACAGCATCACAAATATGGGGAATCCTTCGGGCAATGATGCTTGAGAACTGCTCACCAATGCTAAAATTTGCGCCAGTCATGGTGACAACAACAACAGGTGGACATTGACCATAGACAATTGCTGTAAGCGCCGCGAGTTCTTCTGGAGTAGTATAATGTGTGCCAACTGCGCTAGGCTGTGTGGATAAAGAGAGAGTACGAATGCGCAATTCACCGGGCTCTCCTTCATGGTTGGCATCAATCATTATGACAAGATTTACAACTGCCATCCACTGTGCCAGCTCTGGTGTCAACTGGTAGACATTGTGAATATCGCAGGTTTTGTTGCAATCCAGGGAAAGCAGTTCCGTCACTGCCCATCCCAGACCATCATCGCTTCGTAGTGGGTTCCCAATGCCAATGATCAGCGAGTGAGTCCTAACGGATACGTTCATCGACCAAGGTTCCCTCGGCATTCAATACTTGCACAAGCAAAGGCATCTCACCTAGCGCATGGGTGGAGCAACTAAGACAGGGATCAAATGCTCGGATCACAGCTTCAAGGCGATTTAGCATTCCATCCGTGATATGCGCATCCTTTATGAAATACTGTGCCACTTGTCTCACGCCACGATTCATCGCTAAATTGTTATGGCCAGTTGCGATGATCAGATTTGCCGATCGGATCAAGCCATTCTCATCAATGGTGTAGTGATGGATGAGAGTCCCACGCGGCGCTTCGGAGACTCCAATTCCCTCGAGTTGGTTCGGCTCGGCATGGGCTCGAACTCGAGGACTCAGGATATCCGGATCGTTCAACAGCATTTCCATGCGCTCGCTGGCGTACAGGATCTCAATCAGCCGCGCGTAATGATAGAAAAACGAACTGGCACAGGCATCACCGTAAGTGGCCAGGAATTCTTCTCGCTCGCGGTCCGCTTGTGGTGTACCACAGCGCTCTGTCACCAGGAGCCGTGCTAGCGGCCCCACGCGATACATACCCTCTTGTTCTCCCAGTGGTTTGTAGAAAGGAGATTTAAGATACGTCCAATTTTCGATCCTCTCTTCAATAAAAGTCTGGTACTGGAGGGAATCAAGTCGACCAGCGACGACTCGTCCATCTGATGCCACGATCCGTAAATGTCCATCATAAAACTCCAACTCATTGGAGTCATTGACCAAGCCCATGAATAACGATGGGAAATTCGCGAAGCTGGCAATCTCCTCCTGATACTGTGACAAAGCTCCTTTGAACCAAGTCAAAGCACGCAATGTGATCTCCCTTGCCTCAGGAAGCATCGCTAACATCTGGCTGCGCTTTTCCGCCGACAATGGCTCATTCACGCCACCGGGCACGACCCAGGCGGGATGGATCCGTTTGCCACCTAGCAACTCGATGATTTGCTGTCCAATGGATCGCAGTCGTATCCCGTCTCGCGCCATCTCGGGATGCTGCGCCAGTACGCCGAAGATGTTTCGCTTTGTCGGGTCTGCGTCCATACCCAAAAGCAGATCAGGAACAGAGAGGTAGAAAAAGCTAAGCGCGTGGGATTGCATAATCTGCGCGAGATTGATGATCCGGCGCAATTTGACCGCTGTGGGCGGAATACGTATAGCCAGGAGAGCATCACACGCTTTGCTCGAGGCGACGAGATGGCTTACAGGGCAGATGCCGCAAATGCGCGCCATGAGCGAGGGCATCTCGATAAAAGGGCGCCCTTCACAAAACTTTTCGAAGCCGCGAACCTGAGTTACATGAAAATGGGCGTCCTCTACCTTCCCTGACTCATCTAATTGTACGGTGATTTTGGCATGACCCTCAATGCGAGTGACTGGATCTATCGTAATGTGTTGTGACATCTCTACCTCACTTTCCAAACCGGGTATAGTTAATCAGATCAGGTTCACGACCAGCTAGCAATTCCGTCAGTGTATAGTAGATCACATCGGCAGAGGGTGGACAACCGGGCAAAAAGACATCAACAGAGACAACTTGATGGACAGGTAATACACGTGACAACAAACGGGGGACAATAGTGCTGGGAGCATGCTTCAAATAGATGTGCTGTAATATCTTTTCAGAGCCAAGGGGATTGCGCATCGAGGGGACATTGCCGGTGACGGCGCAATCGCCCATTGATATCAGCAGGCGAGTGTGCTCTCGAATCTTCTTGATTTTTGCCAGATCGTCTTCACTGCTGACTGAGCCCTCGACTAGTGTCAGATCTACTTGTTCCGGAAATATCTTGTTATCAATAAGAGGGCTATACACGATATCGATAACATCTGCAAGCTCAATTAAACGTTCATCTATATCAAGAAACGACATATGACACCCCGAACATCCATCCAGCCAAACCGTAGCTACCGAGACTTTCTTTACGGATTCTGCGCTCATTGCTGCCCTCGAATTCTCTTCAAATATGGCAAGAAACCAGGATGCTTCACTGATTCTGCTACCGATTTGCCTTTCTCGACCAATGCTCCGGTGGGGCAGACCTGCACGCACTTGCCGCAACTGGTGCATGACGTTGAATCGCCCCATGGCTCGTTTAGATCGGTGATGACGCGGCTAGCGATGCCACGCCCCATGACGTCCCACGTGTGTGCTCCTTCGATTTCATCGCAGACACGCACGCAGCGCGTACAAAGAATGCAGCGATTGGGATCGAGTGTGAATAGCCTATGTGATGCATCGACCTGGCGGCGAGGCGAGATATAGGACACTCGCACATGATCCATGCCGAGCCGCTGAGCCATCGTTTGCAGCTCGCAGTGGCCATTAGCAACACAAATAGAGCAGATATGGTTGCCTTCGGCGAATAATAATTCGAGTATTGTTCGCCGAAAACTGTCGAGCCGCTCGGAGCTTGTGTTCACTTCCATCCCTTCTTCGACTCGAGTCACGCATGCCGGCAAAAGTTTGTTGACCCCCTTCACTTCAACCAGGCAGAGACGGCACGCACTTATCAAAGATAATCCCTCCAAACTGCACAGGGTGGGAATAAACATGCCTACCTCCTGGGCAGCTTGCAAAATCGTAGTTGTTTCGGTTGCACTGACGTCACGGCCATCAATGATCAACGTTTTCACTCGTGGTGACATTGTCATTACTGTACCTCCTGCGTCGGAGACTCGAACTGGCATTGTCCAGCTGTACATATATGGTTAGCTATGTGCGCCACGTATTCATCCTTGAAATATCTCACTGTGCTGAGCACAGGGTTGGGTGCAGATTGTCCTAACCCACACAGGCTGGTAGCTTTAACCATCTCGCACAGCTCTAATAGCATTTCCATATCTTCCATGCTTGCTCGCCCCTGCACGATTCGTGAGAGCAACTCGTACATCTCTACCGTCCCTACTCTGCAAGGGACGCACTTGCCGCACGACTCTGACATACAAAATTCCATAAAGTAGCGGGCCACATCAACCATACATGAGTATTCATCCATGACGATCATACCACCGGAGCCCATGATCGATCCCATAGAGGTGAGTGATTCGTAATCGACAGGAGTGTCAAGGTAATCGGCTGGTATGCAGCCACCGCTGGGTCCGCCAGTTTGGACTGCCTTGAAGCGATGTCCGTCAGGAATGCCCTCGCCAATCTCATTGATGATCGTTCGCAAGGAGGTTCCCATCGGTACCTCGATCAAGCCAGTATTGACGATCTTGCCAGCGAGCGCGAAGACTTTTGTGCCTTTGCTACGCTCTGTGCCAATGGCGGCAAACCATTCGGGACCATTCGCAATGATTGGAGCAATATTAGCGAAAGTCTCAACATTATTGATCAATGTCGGAGCATTCCAGAGACCGCTCTCTGCTGGAAAGGGTGGACGTGGGCGCGGTTGGCCTCGCTTGCCCTCAATACTGGCAATGAGCGCGGTTTCCTCTCCGCAAACGAATGCCCCAGCTCCTAAGCGGATGTTTAGATTGAGGCTGAAGGAAGTCCCTAAAATACCATTTCCCAACAGTTTTGCCCGCTCTGCCTGCCGGATTGCAGCGTGCAGCCGCTTAATGGCAAGAGGATATTCCGCGCGAATATAGATATATCCCTCGCTGGCGCCTATAGCATAGGCAGCTATGGTCATGCCCTCCAACACTCGATGGGGATCGCTTTCCAGTACGCTGCGATCCATAAAAGCGCCTGGATCGCCCTCGTCAGCATTACAGATGACGAATTTACGCGACCCACTCGCCTTGGCGACTGTAGCCCATTTCAATCCAGTGGGATATCCTGCGCCGCCACGGCCTCGCAACCCGCTGCGGGAGATCTGGTCAACAACCTGACCTGGGGTCAAATCGTTCAGTACATTGGCCAACTGTTGATAACCCCCAACAGCAATATAATCTTCCAGTCGTTCAGGATCGATCTCGCCTGAGTTTGCCAGCACAATCCTGGTTTGTTGAGTGAAGAATGGCCGATTTGTTGGACAGACGAGGCGATCTACCTGTTCGCCGCTCAGGCTTTCGATGATTGCAAGAGCGTCATGCGGCGTGACCGAGCGATAGAGTGTTCCCTCTGGGCGAACAGACACCAGCGGTCCAGCGCTACAGAGGCCCATGCAACCAACACCCTTGACACGGCAATATGTCAAGCCATAATCCTGAATCGAATGCTCCAGTTGCTGTTGGACCTGATCGCTATGCTGGGATAAACAGCCTGCCGCGGCACAAACATGGATCGTGTGCTCAAAGGCATTGTCAGCGGCTTTTTCTGCTTCGGCAATCCTGGGTAGATCGTCTGGTGTAAGAGCTTGTATCTGATGTATCACGATTTAGTCAACCCTTCCAGCTCAGTTAGAGCACGCTCAGGTGTCAGGTTACCAACTACATTCTCATCCAGAATTGCAGCAGGAGCTAAGCTACACGATCCCAGGCATCTCGCTGTGAGGAGCGATAGTTCGCCATCTTCTGTCGTTTCGCCAGGAGTAATGTGATAATCCTTCGTAACAGCCTGAAGGATCGACTGGCTTCCTTTGATATAACAGGCGGTTCCCAGGCATATGACACATCGGTGGTGCCCTTCCGGCTTGAGAGTGAAAGCATGATAGAACGTTGCTACTCCATAGACCTTGCTGAGAGGAAGATGCAATTCACGGGCAACGAAGTGTAGCGATGTGTCATCCAGATAACCAAATGCGCTCTGCACCGTGTGGAGCGTTTCTATGAGAGCATCCGGAGTATATCCATTTCTACGCATTGTACCGATAACCATTCGTCGTCTTTTTTCATCAACCGAGAGCTTCGACGCAGATTGCACCATCATACATCTCCTCTAGACTGTCCAGCAGAAACTCAGCACTAAAATCACAATGGCATCATTAAATCACAAAAACATCGTGGATAACAAACATTAAACCATAAAACAATCACGACGATGCATTTTTCTTTTTCCATTCAAAGTTTCTTATGCTATTTCTACATAACATACTATATTATAAGCCCATTACGAGATATCTCATCTTCCTGGGGGAATTCAGTTCGTAACTCTTTGAGAAAGTCTTGAACTTCGCAACTCACCCGTTCAACGACCTTTTGCACTGCCTCACTGGCTTTTGAAGAAAGTCCAACGCATATTGAGAAATTCTCACCTTCAATTGCAAATAAGATGAGAGATGGTGGAAGTCGGCCTAATACGCGTGCAAGTTCTATGGCTTCTGCTACGCCAAAGACATGGGTAGACTGAAAAGAAAGTTGAGCTGGGATTGTTTGTTTCAGTGCATCAAATCGGTAAATAGCCCCTGGTTTTCCACCCGATGATACGGCATCAATAAGAATTGCTATTCTAACTGAACTCAACATCTCTATCAACTCAGCACCACCACCACTACTTTCTATAAGCAATGTATCGGGAAGTTCCCGTTCTTTAAGGGCACGAATCACATGCAGCCCGATACTGTCGTCGCCGCGATATTCGTTACCTATGCCAATCAAAAGGATTTGTGATGAGATAGACATACTTTTCTCATTCACGTTCGATGTGCAACGTTAAGAAGTGAGTGGCACACGAAATGCATGGATCATAGTTACGGATCGCCTGCTCGCACTGCCATGTAAGCTGGTCCTCTGGTAGAAGTATAGCTTGTTCAACATAGTTAAGTAAGTCATTTTCGATAGTTTTCTGGTTCTGCGAGGTTGGAGGGACAATCTTTGCATCCATAATCAACCCTTCACCGCTGAGTTTGTAGCGATGATAGAGTATACCGCGAGGCGCCTCAGTGCATGCACTGCCTATCCCTGCTTGCGGTTGAAATCTGACTGCTGGCTGCTCTGGCAATTCGTATCCCTCTACTATTCTTAATGCTTCATCAAATGCATACAGCACCTCTATACTTCGCACAATAATACTCCGAAAAGGATTCTTGCAAATTGAGTCAAGCCCAACATTTTTTGCTGCTTCCTGCGCAAGAGGAGAAAGCTTGTCAAAGTTCAGATTATAGCGAGCTAGTGGACCAACAAAGTAGGCACCCCGCTCCTTTAGCATTGAATGTAGGGCATTCGAATGTGCTACATGTTCTTCGATAAAGTGATTTTCGTAATCTTGTATAGCAATATCCAAACCTTTATTTGAAATAAGTCTTCCCTCGTTAAACGGATATTCGGTGGGATGTCGTAGTGCAACAAACTCATAGTCTTGCTCAAAATCCGGAAATGGCAACTGAGCAGTCCAGAGGACTGTCTCCAATGCAGCATCTCGTCCCCATTTCAACTTCTCGGCAAGTTGACCTAACTCCTGCTTAGAAGGTGCTTTGTAAAATCCCCCTACGCGTACATTAATGGGGTGGACTTCTCTACCGCCCAGTAGCGCTACAATTGCATTTCCTGCTTTCTTCATCTGTAGGCCGCGCTTGACAACATCCGGATAATCCTGCGCCATATGCATTGCGTCGGGATAGCCAAGAAAATCTGGCGCATGGAGCATATATATATGCAGAACATGGCTCTCGATCCATTCGCCACAATAAAGTAGTCGCCGTAATTCACGAAGCTGCCCCTCTACAGTGACCCCGAAAGCCTGCTCAATTGCATGCACAGTGCTCATCTGGTAGGCCACAGGACAAATTCCACAGATGCGAGCTGTAATATCAGGTGCTTCAGTGTACATACGTCCACGGAGAAACGCCTCAAAAAAGCGAGGCGGCTCGATGATCTTCAGTTTTACATCCGAAACCTTGTTGTTCTTGATCTTTATATATAATGCTCCTTCACCTTCAACACGGGCTAGATAATCTACTTTTATCGTCTTATTTTTCATGGGCTTCGCTCTCCTTACGGAATGCCTCAGCGTAGGCGTTAAAACCACGAAATGTTCGCATGATCTCGTCCTCTTTTGCGCCGAGCTTGCTCCAACGAGCACTCAATGCGACTGTGTTGGGTGTTTCTTTCGGACCAAAGCACCCGTAGCAACCACGTGCATAAGATGGGCAGATGGCTCCGCAACCCGCGTGTGTCACAGGGCCGAGGCACGGTGTACCCTGCGCGACCATCACACAGGTCGTGCCTCGCAATTTGCACTCTATACAGACGCTGTGTGAGGGTGTATTTGGCTTGCGTCCATGTAGAAAAGCGCTAATCACCTCTACTAGTTGAAGTTTATTAATGGGACAGCCATGCAATTCGAAGTCAACATAGACGTGATCGGAAATTGGCGTGGATTTGTTGAGTGTCTCAATATATTTTGGTGAAGCATAGACAAGAGAAATGAACTCATTCACATCTTTGAAGTTGCGCAATGCCTGAATGCCACCTGATGTAGCACATGCGCCAATTGTCACAAGGTGCTTTGAGGCGCGCCGCACGCGGTGTATGCGCTCTTCATCATGCGGAGTTGTAATGGATCCCTCAACAAGCGATAGATCATATGGCCCTTTCAAAATAACTCGTGATGCCTCTGCAAAGTTTGCAATCTCGATTTCATCGACAAGTGTAAGCAGTTCATCTTCGCAATCCAATAGACTGAGTTGACAACCATCGCAAGAGGCGAATTTCCACACAGCCAGCTTCGGTTTATGATTTCTAACCATGTCAAACCTCCCATTTTGACAGCAAGCCTTGAATCTGGCTATATTGGAACACAGGACCGTCTTTACAAACAAAATTGGGTCCGTACTGGCAGTGCCCGCACATACCGATGGCGCACTTCATATTGCGTTCCATCGAAAGGTAGATATTCTCAAGTGCTACTCCGCGCTTCTCAAGCTCTACGACAGTGAAGCGCATCATCACCTCTGGCCCACAAACCATGGCTATCGTATTTTTTGGGTCAAACGGCGCTCTGGGAATGAGTTGTGTTACGACACCAACACTACCTCGCCAGGAACCTGTTGCGCGATCCACAGTAACATATATCTCAAGATCGAAGTGTGCGCGCCAGTTTTCGAGTTCGCGACGGTAAAGTATATCTGTAGGGGTTCGCGCACCATATAGTAGAACAGTTTTTCCGTACTTCTCGCGTTGAGAACTGATATGGTACATTACAGAACGCAGTGGTGCCAATCCGATTCCACCTGCTGCAATAACAACATCCTTACCTTCCGCTTGTTTTATAGGCCACTGACTCCCAAAGGGTCCACGCACCCCAATGACATCGTCGGTCTTCAATTCACGCATTGCCATTGAAACTGTTCCTACTGCTCGCGTAGTATGTACAAGTGGCCTTCTTTTGGCCGGATCGCCGCTGATCGAGATTGGAATCTCACCTACACCGAAGACATATAGCATATTGAACTGTCCTGTACCAAATGGAGGGATTTCTCCTCCATCCTTGGGCTCAAGTTCAAGTGTGAACGTATCAGGTATTTCACGTCGAACATGTTGTATCCGGTAGAGTTGTGGCAACATGGGTTCAGGCAAGGTAAATGTCATAATCTACCTCCAGGGTTGTCTCCATACATATCGAGCAATCGAATGCGTGTTGCCTGCAGGCGCTCCATCATAATTTGAGCGACCCGTTTCATAAGTTCGTAGCCTAAATCATGATCCGCTTCACCTTTAGCACGCAGGCATTTTCCATCCAATGCTATTGCCCGTGTTGGCTCGAAGACGCGTCCACTGAAATGCCAGCGGTATGGAGGGAAAATCCACGACCATCCGAGCACCTCTCCAGCTTCTATTGTCTCAATAGTGATTGGTCCATGCTGTGCAGCGAATATTTCGAGAGCCACTTTACCCTGTCGAATGAGGTAAAATTGCGATGCCTCTTCATCTTCACGAAAGATGTAAGTTCCTGTGTCAAAACGAACATTAGAGGCACAACCAGTAATGAGCTGTAAATATTCAGGTTTGAGCCCCTTAAAGAAAGGGTGTTCTGCCAGGATCGGTTCAAGTGTTTGCATCAATTTTGCTCCTTTGCGGCTTTAGTTGGTGTGCTTTCGCTTTCACGAATGGCGCGGACTTCTTCTGTAATATCGATACCAACCGGGCACCACGTGATACAACGTCCACATCCGACGCATCCCGAAGTTCCGAACTGATCAATCCAACTTGCCAGTTTATGAGTCATCCACTGCCGATAGCGTGACTTCGTAGAAGCACGTATGCTGCCTCCGTAAATATATGAGAAATCCATTGTGAAGCATGAATCCCACTTGCGCCAGCGCTCAGCATGTTCACCTGTCAGGTCAGTAACATCCTCCACTGTCGTACAAAAACACGTAGGACAAACCATTGTGCAGTTGCTGCACGTCAAACAGCGTGATGCAACATCGTCCCAGCGTTGATGATCCAAATTGCGATAAAGCAAGTCTTTAATGCCTGTTGTATCCATACTTCTACCCATGTGCTCGGCAGTATTCGCTACAATGTCTTCTGCCAATTGAATATCATCAAGGCTAGCTTCTCGATGTGGAATGGTTTCCAAAAGCTCTGTTCCCAACTGACTCCCAACCTCGACGACGAAATAATGGAGATCATTCCCCATCACTTCGGTAAGTGCGAGGTCAAAATCGGAAGTTGCTTTTGGACCTGTTCCCATTGATGTGCAGAAACACGTGCCACCGGCCTGGCCACAGTTAATAGCAATAATACAAAGGTTCTTACGTCGGGATTGGTATGTCGGGTCTGTGTACTCAGTCCGCATGAATACTTTATCTTGAATTGAGATGGCATGAAGTTCACACGAGCGTGCTCCTAAGAAAGCAAACCTGGGAACTTCATCATTTTCAGGGATCACCTCAAAACTATTTCCTTCGCGCTTAGCTTGCCATAGCCTCTTAACAGGGGGAAAGAGGAATTTTTTCCATGAATGTGGCCCGACAGCATAGCCAAATACTGCCTGGTCAGCTCTTTTCTTGAGGCGATATGTTCCCCCATTCTGTTCATCTGTATAGCCTATCGGCAAATCGGCAACAGAGGTTAAGGTATCGTACACAATGGCATGGTCGCGAATGGTTGGACCTACAACCTGGTACCCTTTGTTTGCCAGGGTTACAAATAAGTCCTGAAGATGGTCGCGGTCAACAACTACGCGGTCATGAATCTTTGGCAAAGTTGTGTTCATTCAAAACCGGGCCTCTCACATTTTTATTTCGTTGAAAACGTTCAGCAGAACGGCACTCCACCTGGAGTAAATATAATCGACTAAAATCACGAAGACATCATTACTATCAATAGTAATATCACAAATCAATCACAGCAATGTGACATTGCATTTCCCTAAAAGTATCTTACATCTTGTTCCACACAAAATGATATGCAAGTAACCTGTATATGCGTGTTGTGATGAGTTTGTGACAAAATAATTTATGTCAGAGCCTGAAAAGTGATGTATGATACGTAAAATACATAACATTCAGGTACATCTAAGGAACTCTCACAAAGGTGTAGTGCACCACTGGTGGCAATGTAGCGCTTGAGATCGAATGATAAGCTTCAATGAGGAGAATAATATGTGTCTTGGTATACCTGGTCAGATAGTAGAGATTGTGGATGAAACATTCCAGATAGCAAAAGTAGATGTCTCAGGTGTCAAGCGCGGAGTATGCATTGCACTTTTAGCCGAAGAGGGTGTTTCACCAGGAGATTGGGTACTGATTCATGTTGGTTTTGCCATGAGCAAAATTGATGAGTGCGAAGCACTAGAGACCATGCAGCTCTTGCAAGAAATGGGTGAAGCCTACGATGATGAACTCAAAATGCTTCACCAAAGCCAGATTG
>Ga0209048_10001151_pt1 | contig 27563 bp, 24 predicted proteins | sample FrelakmetCRP12CR_FD_187146 | JGI IMG/M metagenome (GOLD analysis project Ga0209048, IMG submission 187146) | Freshwater lake sediment microbial communities from the University of Notre Dame, USA, for methane emissions studies - CRP12 CR (SPAdes)... | ecosystem: Environmental > Aquatic >... | reverse complement strand
ATCGGCCGTCTCGCTCGATGCAAAGGCGTGGACGGTTGCCTCGGCGCGGACATCTCCGTCGGCGTGCTCGTGTTCGCCGGCGGCGACGGGGAGGTCCTCGATCCCGGCCAGCATCTCGAGCGCGGCGAGCGATTCGTCCATCTCGGTGGCGCGCGGCTCGTCCGGCTCCGTCACCGACGGCTCGGGGAGGGCGCGGTCGACCGGGTCGAGCGCATCGGATTCGGCGTCGAACACGAGGGAACCGGTCGGGTCGTGGTCGTCGTGCCCAGCTGCGTCGCCATCCGCGTCCACAGGTCCGGCACCCACAGGCTCGACGCCCACGAACTCGACGTCATCGTGCTCGACGTCATCGTGCTCGACGTCATCGTGCTCGACGTCATCGTGTCCGACGTTATCGTGCTCCACACCGTCGAGATCCGCCCTCGCGTCTTCGACGCCGTCGAGCTCCACCGCGCCCGCGGTGACGAGATCCTTGAGGGCCCGGCTCGCCGCGATCACGCTGCACGAGAGCGTTCCGGCGATCTCCCGAACCGACCGGACGCCGTCGACCGCGCGCAGGGCCCGCCACGCGGCCCGATCGATCGTGACGTGCTCGACCGCCAGGCTCGCCACGAGACGCGGGCGAAGCTCCGGAGAGGAGATGACCGCCTCCACCTTGTCCCATTCCGCGAGCACGGCCCGGACCTGCGCCAGCACGGTGTCGATGGCCACCCGCTCCCGCGTGACGGCCGGGGATCTTCGATCCGTCAGGAACTCGAACTCGCCGGTCCGGAGCCGGAACAGCCCGAACGTCAGGTCGAGCAGCGCCGCTTCGAGCGCGTCGACACTGGTGATGCCCGCGGTCGAGGTGTCCTCGAGATCGCCGCCTTCGGCGCCGCAGAGCCAGCCGTCAGCCAGATACAGCACACCCGAGCGGTCCGGGGCCGATACGAGGAGCGCGCCGGACTTCTCGGCTTTCCCGAGCAGCGCGAGAACCTCGTCGAGCGAAAACGCATCGAGGGTTCCGTGCAACGCCAAGCGACAACCTCCATGTTTCGCTACGAGGATTGTCGGCATTTCGGCCGGAAATCCTGAGCCGCGCGCCCCCGCTCGTTCTTTTGAGGTTTCACCGCCCATAACCCGGTCAAAGATCGAAAGAACGGTGGGGGTTGCCGGCCTCGGCCGCGGCGGTCAGGTGCGCCGGGCGGCGGCGCGCTCGAGGACGTCGAGGGCCGCGGACCGCATGACATCGACCGGCGCGTCGACGCCGGTCCAGCGCTCGAAGGCCAACGCGGCCTGGTGGATCAGCATCCCGAGCCCGTTGGTCCCGGCGATGCCGCGCTCCCGGGCCCCGGCGAGCAGCGGCGTCTCCATCGGGTGGTACACGGTGTCGGCGACGAACTGGCCGGGGCGAAGCTGCGCCACGTCGAAGGGCGGCGGCTCGCCCCGCATCCCCAGCGGCGTGACGTTCACGATGATCTCGGCGCCGGCGAGCGCGTCCGCAATGTCAGCCATGTCCACGGCGACGGCATCGGGCGCGAGTGCGGCCGTCGCCTCGGCCGCACTGACCCGCCGGGCCGCGATCGTCACACGTGCCCCCACCCGGCCCAGCGCCAACACGACCGACCGCGACGCGCCACCGGCGCCCAGAACCAGCACGCGCCGACCCGCGGGATCCGCACCGTCTTCGCGCAACGACCGCACGAAACCCTCGCCGTCGGTCGAGTCGCCGACGATCACTCCGTCGTGGCGCCGCCACACCGTGTTCACGGCGCCGAGCAGTTTCGCATCCGGGGTGAGCTCGTCACACGCGGCGGCGACCGTCTCCTTGTGCGGCATCGTCACGTTGAGGCCGGCAATCTGCAAGGTGCGCACGGCGTCGATCGCCGCCGCACCCTCACCCGTCGCTACGGGGAACGCGACGTAGATCCAGTCCAGCCCGCAGTGGGCGAACGCCGCGTTCTGGATGGTGGGCGACAACGAGTGCCCCACCGGGTCGCCGATGACCGCGGCGACCCGGGTGCGAGCGGTCAGCGGTGGTTGCGCGCTCATCAGCCGACCAGTCCTTTCTGCTTCGCGGCGGCGACGTTCTTCAGATGATCCTCGTAGGTCGTTGCGAACGCGTGCTTGCCGCTCGCGTCACCGACGACGTAGTAGAGATACGGCACGTTCGCCGGGGCCAGCGCGGCCTTGACCGACGAGAGGGCAAGCGTGGAGATCGGCGTCGGCGGGAGTCCCGCCTGCTTGTAGGTGTTGTACGGCGAGTCGCTCGCCTTGTCGGCCGCGGTGATGGCGCCCTGGCGCGAACCTCGCGCGTAGAGCAGCGTCGAGTCGATCTGCAGCGGCATGTTGTTCTTCAACCGGTTGTAGATCACCGCGGCGATGAGCGGGCGGTCCTCGTCCAGCTTGGCTTCGGTCTGGATCAGCGACGCGACGACCAACGCCTGGTAGGGCGAGAGCCCGTTCGGGATCGTCGCGTTCGCGAGCCCGAGCTTGTCCATCGCGGTGTCGAAGTGCGAAACCAACGTCTGGAGGATCACACCCTCGTCCTGCTTCTCACCGACCTGGTACTTCGCCGGCCAGGTCAACCCTTCGAGGTTGTGCACGTCGGGCGGCTCGTACTTCGAGCGCACGAGATCCCCGGTCGCCGCGTTCAGGAACCGTTGCGCGTCGCGTCCCGGCAGCTGCCCGACCTGTCGGGCGACCATCCCGAGGGTCAGACCCGGGGCGCCGAGGTCGAGGGTGGCCTCTTTCACCGCGGGCCGCTTCTCCAACCGGGTGACGGCCTCGCGTACACCCAGGTTCTCGGGCAAGGAATAGTGACCGGCCTCGAACGGACCCGCGCTCGTGGCCTTCGCGTAGAGCTGGAACGCGAGCGACGAGCCGATCACCTTCCGGTCCTGGAGGGCATTGCCGATCTCCTGCACGCCCCAACCCTTGGGGACGTCGAACGCGATCTCCTTGCCCGGCGCGCCCGAACCGTTGACCTCGTGTACGAACCAGCCCGTGAATCCCACGACCAAGGCCACCAACGCAAGCAGCGAACCGAAGAGCACGCGTCGCCGGCGTCGGCGGCGGGCCCGCCGGGCACTCGCGCCGCGTTCGGCCCGAGTGAACGTGGGCGGCTCTCGGGACTCGTCGGACGGCTCGGGCTGACCGACCTCTCCGGATGCTTCCCGTTCGCGAACGTCGATCCCGTCGGGGTCGGTCGGGTCGGTCCGGTCGCTCGAACCAACGACTCCGGCGTCCCCGACGCTGCTCGGGGCGTCATCCACGGTGCGCATCCAGGTAGGACTGGAGGATCACCGCGGCCGCGATCTTGTCGACGACCTGCTTGCGCTTCGAGCGACGCACGTTGCCCTCGAGCAGCGCGCGCTGGGCGATCACGGTGGTGAGCCGTTCGTCGGTCGTGTCGACCGGCAGCGCAGGACCGGCGGCCTCCCGCAACGCCTCGATCTCGTCGAGCGCGTCGCGCGCCGCCGGACCCAGCGCGCCCGACATCGAACGCGGCAGGCCGACCACGATGCGATCGGCCTCGTACTCCCGGGCCAGTGCGACGATCACCCGATGGTCCTGCGCCCGGTCACCCGACCGTTCGAGGACCTGCAACGGGCTGGCGGTGATCCCGAGCGGATCCGAGAGCGCGACGCCGATGCGACGAGTTCCCAGGTCGATCCCGAGCACGCGGGCCATCACCCGCTCGACAGCGCCGCGCCGGCGCGTTCGCGCACGAGTCGGAGCGCGTCGTCGATGCCGTCGACCTTCGGTCCGCCACCCTGCACGAAATCCGGGTTCTTGGCCGTCCCGCCGCCCAACGCCTTCGCACCCGGTGCCGCGATCTCCGCCGCCGACCCGCCCGCGTCGCGAACGTCGGCGCTGATCGCCACCGCGAGCCCGGCCTTGGCGCCATCGGGCCCGAGGCCGACGATGGCCACCACGCCGGAGCGCAAGGCGTCGCGCGTGGCGATCGCGAGCTGGCGCAACTCGTCGGGTGTGAGCCCGTCACGACGAATCGCGACGAGCCGGCCCTCGGCCGCGCCGGCAAGCTCCGCGGCGGCGCCCGCGGTCTGACGGGCCCGGACCGCGGCCAATTCGTCGTTCAACGCCTTCACCTGCGCGAGCAGCTTCTCGACGCGATCGGGGATCTCGCCCGGAGCGACCTTGAGCAGCTCGGCCGTTTTCCGGAGTTGTAGCTCGTCGTCGTGGATGCGTTCCAGTGCGCCGTCGCCCGTCAGTGCCTCGATGCGGCGGAGGTTCGCGCCGATCGAGCCTTCGCTCACGATCTTGATCGGGCCGATGAAACCGAGTGCATGCACGTGCGTGCCGCCACACAGTTCCAGCGAGTGCTCCCCCGCTTCGAGCACACGCACGAGGTCGCCGTACTTGTCGCCGAAGAACGCGATCGCCCCGAGGCTTTCGGCGTGATCCTTGGTGGTCTCGTAATGACGCACCGGCGCGTCGGTGAGAACCTCCGCATTGGCGAGGGTCTCGATGCGATCGAGCTCGTCGGTCTTCACCGCTTCGTAGTGACTGAAGTCGAACCGGAGTCGGTCCGGCGCCACCATCGAACCCGCCTGCTTCACGTGCGGCCCCAACACCTCGCGCAGCGCCCAGTGCAGGATGTGCGTGGCGGTGTGGTTGCGTCGGATGCGATCACGGCGCGCACCGTCGATCGCGGCCGCGACGACCGCGCCCTCCTCGAGCGTGCCGTCGGCCACCTTCGCCCGGTGGAGGTACAACCCGGGCAGGCCGAGCTGCGTGTCGCGCACCTCGACGCGCAGCCCGTCGCCGGTCAGCTCCCCGGTGTCGCCCACCTGACCGCCCGACTCGGCGTAGAACGGTGTGCGGTCGAGCACGATGTCGACCGTCTCGCCCGCCTCCGCCCGGGCGACGCGCTCGTGGCCCTCGATCAACGCCAAAACCATCGCGTGCTCGGTGATGTACTCCTGGCGGCCGGTGAACTCGGTGGTGCCGTGCTCCTCGAGGATCTCGCGGTACAGCTCCAGCGGCGCCGCGGCCTTCCCGCCCGCGGCCTTGTGCGCTTCCTGCGCGCGCGTCCGTTGCTCGGCCATCCGGGCCTGGAAGCCGTCGAGGTCGACCGCATGACCGCGCTCCTCGGCGATCTCGCGCGTGAGGTCGATCGGGAAGCCGAGCGTGTCGTGCAGGAAGAACGCGTCGTCGCCGCTCACGTCGCCCGTCTCGAGCAGGCCGTCGAGCATGTCGAGGCCGCGCTCCAACGTGGAACGGAACCGCTCCTCCTCGCGCTGCACCACCTTGCGCACGAGATCGTGGTTCTTCACGAGATCGGGGTACGCGCCGCCCATCGTGGCGACGGTCGCGTCGACGAGCGCGGGGGTGACGAGATCGTTCACCCCGAGCAGGTACGCGTGACGGACGGCGCGCCGGATGATCCGCCGCAACACGTACCCGCGTTCCTCGTTGCTCGGCACCACGCCGTCGTTCACGACGAACGTCATCGTGCGGCCGTGCTCGGCGAGGATGCGCAGCGACACGTCCGCGGGCCCTCCGGGGAACCCGCCGTAGGTCTTGCCCGTCACCCGTTCGGCCGCGGCGATCATCGGACGGAAGACGTCGATGTCCCACACCGAATCGACTCCCTGCAGCACCGCGAGATTGCGCTCGAGCCCCGCGCCGGTGTCGACGCTGGGCTTGGGCAACGCAACGAGCGAGCCGTCGGGCTGGGCGTCGAACTGCATGAACACGAGGTTCCAGATCTCGACGAAACGGTCCGCGCCGCCGTGCGCCGGTCCACCGTCGGCACCGAAGGCCGGTCCGAGATCCCAGAAGATCTCCGAGCTCGGACCGCACGGGCCGACGTCGCCCATACGCCAGAAGTTGTCCTCGTCGAGACGCTGGATGCGCTCGGCGGCCACGCCGACGGTGTCGCGCCAGATCGACTCGGCTTCGTCGTCGGACACATGGACCGTGACCCACAAGCGATTCGGGTCGAGGCCGAGCACGTCGGTGTAGAGCTCCCAGGCCCACGCGATGGCGTCGGCCTTGAAGTAGTCGCCGAAGCTGAAGTTCCCCAACATCTCGAAGAAGCTGAAGTGCCGGTTCGTGCGCCCGATGTCGTCGAGGTCATTGTGCTTGCCGCCGGCCCGCACGCACTTCTGCACCGACGCGGCCCGGGCGTACGGCGCCGTCTCGTCGCCGACGAAGTACGGCTTGAACGGGACCATCCCCGCCACCGTGAACAGGAGCGACGGGTCGACGGGCACGACGCTCGCCGACGGCACCACGGTATGGGCTCGCGCGGCGAAGAAGTCGAGAAACGCGCGGCGCAGCTCGTCGGCGGTCAGGGAGCGCATATCGGCGTCAGGCTACCTGGGCCCGTGGCGAGAGCCGCGCCACTCGAACCCCGGGCGGACCCATGGCGGACCCATGGCGAACCCCGGTCGAACCGCCCGGTTTCCCGACCCGGATCAGCGCCGGCGGGTGCCGTTCGACGCGAGCTCGGCGCGCAACTCGGCCTCCCGGTCACGCATGGCCGAGCGGCCCTCGACGACCGCGTCGCGCATGGTCTGACCGGCCACGGTGACGCCCCGACCGACCTTGGTCGCGACCGCCGGCGGACGGTAGCGGACCAACCGGGCGCGGACCTTGCGCACGAGGTACCACGAGGACACGAGACCCGCGGCGTATCCGAACACGAATCCGGTGAATCGCTTGATCATCGAGACTTCCTGCCGCTGGACACCTTGGCACTGGACACCTTGGCGCTGGACGCCTTCTGACGTGTGACTCGACCGTTCGTAGCGGCCGCGTCCGGAAGACCCGGGTCGGTCCGCCGGATGCGGCGGACCGCCTTGCGCGCGCCGGCACCCATGGCGATCGTCTTCACCACCGGGTTCGACACCGCCTTGTACGCGAAGCGCGACGCGGAATCCACGGTGCCGCTGACCGATTCGGCCGTCGCCAGCAGCGTGTCGACACGGTCGAGATCTCCGGCCGCCGAGCGGATCGCGCGGTGCATGTCCCGCACCGCCACCAGCGTCTCGTCCTGGAGCTCGGCCAGGGTCGCGCGCACCGAGCGCAGCGTGCGAGCCAGCATCACGAGGACGACGGCGAGCGCGCCCGTGGTCATCAACACCGCGAGGGCGACGACGGTTGCCGCCACGTCTCCTGCATTCATCGCCGATTCCCTCCTTCCTCCAGCGAAACCTCGGGCGTCGGCGCGAGGTTCCGAGTCTCCTCGCTCCGGCGACGCGCGTGCCACGCGGCTCCGAGATCCGCTTCCGCGCCGTGACCGGACGGTTCGTAGTACGTGTTGCCCGCGACCTCCGGCGGCCGGTACTCCTGGGGCACCCACCCTTCCGGCGCATCGTGAGGATACCGATAACCCGCGCCGTGCCCAAGCTTGACCGCGCCCGCATAGTGCGAATCCCGCAGATGAACCGGCACCGCGCCGCCCGGCCGGTCCTGCACGTCGCGCCGGGCGGCCCCGAGCGCCGTGGTCACGCGGTTCGACTTCGCGGCCGTCGCCAGGTACACGACGGCATGAGCCAGGTTGAGCTGGGCCTCGGGGAGACCGACGAACTCGACCGCCCGCGCCGCGGCGTCGGCCACGAGCAGGCCCTGCGGGTCGGCCATGCCGACGTCCTCGGACGCGAGGATCACCAACCGGCGGGCGATGAGCCGCGCGTCTTCGCCGGCCTCCAGCATCCGGGCCAACCAGTAGAGCCCCGCGTCGACGTCGGAACCGCGGATGCTCTTGATGAACGCGGAGAGCACGTCGTAGTGCTCGTCGTCGCCGTATCGCACCGCCCGCATCGCGAGCGCGGCTTCGGCGTCGGCCAGCGTGATCTCGTCGCGCGTGCCTTCGCTCGTGAGCGCGGCCGCGACCTCGAGAGACGTCAGCAGGTGGCGGGCGTCGCCTTCGGCACGGTCGCACAAGTGGTCGAGCGCGTCCTTCGCGATCGCGAGGTGCTCCTCGCCGAGACCGCGGTCCTCGTCGGTGAGCGCGTGCTGCACGAGGATGCCGAGGTCGTGGGCGGACAGCGGTTCGAGCCGGAACAGCGTGGAACGCGAGAGCAACGGCGCGGTCAGCGAGAAGAACGGATTCTCCGTCGTGGCCCCGATGAGGACGATGAGACCTTCCTCGACGTGGGGCAACAACGCGTCCTGCTGCGTCCGGTTGAAGCGGTGTACCTCGTCGAGGAACAGGATCGTGCCCCGCCCGCGTTCACCCAGCCGGGAGCGGGCGCGCTCGACGACCTCGCGCACGTCCTTCACCCCCGCGCTGACGGCCGACAGCGGCTCGAACGCCTTGGCCGTGGCGCCGGCGATGAGCCGGGCGATCGTGGTCTTGCCCGTGCCGGGCGGGCCCCACAGGATCACCGACGACAGCCGGTCCGACTCGATGAGTGTCCGCAACGGCTTGCGGGGCCCCAACAGGTGGTGCTGACCCACGACCTCGTCGAGCGTGCGGGGGCGAAGCCGGGCCGCCAGCGGCGCCCGCTGGGCGAGACGGTCCTCGAGCGCGCTCGTGAACAGGTCGTTCATCGCGCCGAGGGTACCGGGAAAATGCCCCGGGCGACCTGAGACGGTCGAGTACCGTCTGGCCGATTCATCCCGCATATACCGTCACGTCGTTCCCCAGGGAAGGCCGTCGCCGAAGCTCGCGGTCAGGACTGCGGCAACGAGATCTCCTCGACCCGGCTGTGCCCGACGCCCTCGCGGGACTCCCCTCTCCAGGTCTCGTCGACGGCGAGGCGGCCGTCGTCGAGCTCCTCGATCCGGCTCACGCAGTAGCCGCTCGCGGTCTCGCCGGCCGCGTTGAGCTGCACGTACCGGGCTTCGAGCCGGTCGCCGGTCCGCGTCCCCACGAGGAATCCCCGCACGATCGGCCCGCCGGCGTACACGGCCCACACACAGGTGTCGTCCTCGTTGTACTGGAACACTGTCGCGGTCGTGACCTCACCGCGCGCCGTGTCGCCGGTCGCCCGGAAGAGGCGGCCCTGGAGCGACGGCGCCGTCACTTCTTGGGCGGCGGGAGCACCGAGATCCCGAGCTCGCGCAGCTGCGCCGGTTCAACAGCCGTGGGCGCGCCGGTCAGCGGGTCCTGGCCCGACTGCGTCTTCGGGAACGCGATCACCTCGCGGATGTTCTCCTCACCCGCGAGCAGCGCGACCAACCGGTCGATCCCGAACGCGAACCCGGCGTGCGGTGGCGCGCCGAAGCGGAACGCGTCGAGCAGGAACCCGAAGCGCGACTGTGCCTCTTCGGGCTCGATGCCGAGCAGGGAGAAGATCCGCTGCTGCACGTCGGACCGGTGGATACGCACGCTGCCCGAGCCGAGCTCCCACCCGTTCAGCACGAGGTCGTACGCCTGCGAACGCACGTCGAGCAGGGCCTCACCCGTGGCGTCGAGCAGGTGCACGTCGTCGGGGTGCGGCATCGTGAAGGGGTGGTGCGCCGGAATTGGCCGGCCGTCGTCGCCGATGCCCTCGAACAACGGGAAGTCCGCCACCCACAGGAAGTGCAGACCGCCCTCGTTCACCGGCGGACGACCGAGGTCGAGGCGCAGCACGCCCAGCACGTGGTTGCACACCCGCCGCTCCCCCGCCACCAACAGCAGGAGATCGCCCGACTCGGCGCCCATCGCGTCGACCAATCCGAGCTGCTCGGCCTCGGAGAGGAACTTCGCGACCGGCGACGTGAGCGCCCGTCCTTCTTCCACCCGCATCCACACCAACCCCGCGGCACCGAGCTGCTTGGCCCGATCGGTGAGCTGATCGAGCCGCGACCGAGTGGCCGCGCCCTCTCCCGCCACCCGGATGCCCTTCACCGCCGCGCTCTGGAAGGCCTTGAACTCCGTGGCCGCGAACACCTCCGAGCAATCGACGAGATCCATGCCGAAACGCACGTCCGGCTTGTCGGTGCCGTAGCGCTCCATCGCCTCGTGCCACGTCATGCGGCCGAACGGCTGCGGCGTCTCGCCGGTCGCGGCCTCGACCGCCGCGATCACGGCATTCGTGACGACGCCCATGACGTCCTCCGCTCCCGCGAAGCTCATCTCGACGTCGTACTGCATGAACTCGAACTGGCGGTCGGCCCGCAGATCCTCGTCGCGCAGACACCGCGCCATCTGGAAGTACCGATCGAGGCCGCCGACCATCAACAGTTGTTTGAACAGCTGCGGGCTCTGCGGCAACGCGTAGAAGTTCCCCGGCGAGAGTCGCGACGGCACCACGAAGTCGCGCGCCCCTTCGGGCGTTGACGCGATCAGCATCGGCGTGTCCACCTCGGTGAACGACTGCTCGGCCATCGCCGCCCGCAGCGCATGATTCACGGTGCCCCGCAGCCGGAGGTTGCGCTGCAGCCGGGGTCGGCGGAGGTCGAGATAGCGGTGCCGGAGGCGGAGCACCTCATCGACGTCGTCGGCCTGCGAGAGCTGGAACGGCAGCGGATCCGATTCGCTGAGCACCTCGACACGGGCCGCGGCGATCTCGACCTCGCCCGTGGGCAGATCCTCGTTGACCGTCCCGGCCGGTCGCGGCCGCACCTCTCCCTCCACTTGCACCACGAACTCGTCGCGGATGCGATGCGCGAGCTCGCCGCCGGGCTTTCCCGGGTCGACGACCACCTGCACGATGCCGGCAACGTCGCGCACGTCGAGGAACACCACCCCACCGTGGTCACGGCGGCTGTCGACCCAGCCGCAGATCGTGACGGGCGAGCCCGTGTGCTCGGCGCGCAACGCGCCGGCCAGATGGGTGCGCATCATGCGCGGTCCTCCTCGAGACGAGTGGTGATCCAGGCTGCGACGGCGTCGCGCGGGACGTCGATCTGCTCGCCGGTCTGCAGATCCTTCACGCCGACGACGTTGCGTTCGAGCTCCGCGGCCCCGAGCATGACGCCGTAGCGCGCGCCCGAGCGATCGGCGGCTTTCCATTGCGCTTTGACGGAACGGCCGCCGTAGGCACGGTCGGCCGACAGGCCAGACTCGCGCAGCTCGGCGAGCACGCGTGTGGCCGACGCGCCACCGGCCGCGTTCACCACGAACGCGTCCACCCGCGCGACGGGCGCGGGGACCGCACCCTCGGCGTCGCACGCGATCAGCACGCGTTCGATCCCGATGCCGAACCCGATCCCCGGAGTGGGCGGGCCGCCCATCTCCTCGGCCAGCTTGTCGTACCGGCCTCCGCCCCCCAGCGCGTTCTGCGCGGCGTCGAGCGCGTCGCTCTGGAACTCGAACACCGTGCGCGTGTAGTAATCGAAGCCGCGCACGAGGCGCGGCGCGAGCTCGTAGCGGAGACCCAACGCGTCGAGACCCTGCTGCACACGCTCGAAGTGTTCCCGCGAGTCGTCGGACAGGTACTCCGTGAGCTGCGGGGCCCGCTCGATCACGTCCTGCCAATCCGGGTGCTTGGAGTCGAGGACCCGGAGCGGGTTGGCTTCGGACCGTTCGGTGAACTCCGCGCCGAGCGAGCCCGCGTGCTCGCGCAGATAGGAGCGAAGCGCCGATTCGTAGCGCGGCCGGCTCACGTCGTCGCCCATGGAGTTCACCAGCAGCCGTACCTGCCCGAGGCCGAGCGAAGCGAAGAAGCCGTGGGCCAGCTCGATGATCTCGACGTCCACGTCGGGGTCGTCGACGCCGAGCACCTCGGCGCCGAGCTGCCAGTGCTGGCGGTACCGGCCCTTCTGGGGACGCTCGTAGCGGAAGTTCGGCGCGACGTACCACGCCTTCCACGGCGGCGTGGGCCGGTGCTGCACGTAGGCCCGCACGACGGGCGCGGTGCCTTCCGGGCGCAGCGCGATCGTGCGGCCACCCTTGTCCGTGAGCTCGTACATCTCCTTGCGCACGACGTCGGTTTCCTCGCCGACGCGCTGGAACACCTCGCGGTGCTCGAAGATCGGCGTGATGGCGAGGCCGTAGCCGAACCGGCCCGCCCGCTCGGCGAACGCCGCGACGATCGCGACCCACCGCCCCGACTCGGGCGCGAGGACGTCGTGGGTTCCGATGGGGGCGCGAAAGGATTCGAGGCGAGGCTCGCTCATTCGCCCGGCATGCTACCGGCCGGTCCCGCTCGCCCCGGACCTTCCGGGCGCGTCGCGGGCGCCGGCGGGACCACGAACAGCAGTCCCTCGGCGTCGCCCCGGAATCAGAGCCCGGCCGGGGTGGTCTGCTCCTTCCAGACCGCGACGCCCCAGGCCGAGGCGACGGGGTCCAGGAACTTCGGCGGCGACAGGTACTTGAGCCGCTGGTCGTACACGTAGCCCTTGGCGTATCCGCTCTGGATGACCGGCGGATTCCCCGACGAGGTGCCGACCGCGCCCCGGAATCGTTGCGCGATGGCACCGGTCAAGTTGATCGTGCCGAGCGGGCTGCCGACGTTCCAGTTCTGTACCCGGAACGAGTGGTTCACCGAGAGCACCGCCGCTTGCACCGTCGGGTTCTGGAACGTGCGGTTGGGGCCCGTCTTGACGTTGAGGTTGTTCCCGTTGTTGTCGACCGGGTGGTAGATCTGCACGTCGTTGTTGGCGACGAGACCGAGCAGGTCGCTCCCCGCGATGTTGTTGTACTGGAGGTTCCACGTGACGACGACGTTGTTCGCCGCGGCCACGGTGAGCTGACCCTTCAACGTGCCCTCGATGAACACGTCGCCGTTGCGACACCCGTAGGAGGTCACATCGTTGGCGATCGGATATCCGAGCGGATGCGTACGGAAGGGATCGGCGGCGCTGTAGCGGACGTTGTACGGGCAGCCGTTGGTGTAGTTCGGATCGGAGACCGTGGCGGGCACGTTCTGCACATAGATCACGCCGTTGACGGGGAGCGAACCGGTGCCGTTGGTCGGACAGCCGTTGTTCGTGTTCTTCGAGAACGGGCTCGTGACGGTCATGGTGCCCGACGCGTTGAGCACGATCTTCGTGGGACCCGTGTAGAGGCAGCCTCCGCCGGTCCCACCACTCAACGGCACGGTCTCGGACTGGACCGCGGCGTTGCTCGGCGGCATGGTGAGCGGCACCAGGTACCGCGGGTCACCGTTCGTGGCCAGCACCGGGTGACTGGTCGGGCAGTTGTCACGGTACCGCGGTGCAGCGGTGTTCCAGCTCGTCGACGTGTCCCCGTTGAAGTGCGGCGTGCCACACACCAGGATCGCGTCGTTGCTGTGCAACGGACCGTTCACGTTGTCCTGCGAGATGAACTGGATGTCGGAGCAGTACGCTCCGTTGGCGTCGCTGTCGCCGACGAAGTCGATACGGTTGGGTTCGTCGCGCTGGATCCCCGAACCGCCGTAGTAGTACTTGGCACAATAGGTCTGCGCCTGCGCGGGCGTGAACGGAGTCCCGCTGTACAGGCCGGGGTCGAGCGTTTCGAAATCGGTGAACCACAAGTAGTCGATGAACGTCCGGCGCCGAAGCGTTGCCTGAACGGTTCGTTTGACTCCTCGCACCTTGCCGGTCGCCGTCAACTTGATCGTGCCGTCCAACGCCAACCGGGTCGTGTCCGCGCCGTAGCGGTACATCGAGCTCGTCGCGATCCCGGGAATGCTCGTGTACCCCGTGAAGGCCGTGTTGCCGTCCGGCGCGGGATTGCTCGCGGAGTACACCCAGTAGTTGGCGTTCTCGTTGAGCCGGTGGATGTAGTCGTCGATGCCACCCTCGGATGCCGACAGCGAACCGTTCCAGTCCTGATCGTGGCGGGAGAGCGTGCGGGAACCTTCGGCCAGTTGGAGTCCGACGACCGACAGTGCGACGAGCATCGTGCCGAGCAGGATCACCATGATCATGGCGAGTCCGTCGTCGGCACCGCCGGTCGTGCGGTCGACGCGATGGAAATCCCGGAAGGAAAGCATCGTCAACCCCCCATGAGCACTTGGTAGTTGAGGTTGGGAAGGCGCACCCGGTTGACGAGGGTCGTCGCACCCACGGTGTAGTGCGTGTTCTTGCGAATCGACATCGTGATCTTCACCTGATTCACGGCCAGTCGATTCGCAGCCGACAACGTGCCGGTCGGGAGCAGCACACCGTTGGAGTCGTAGTACGAGAAGATCGGCATGCTCACGGGATTCGCGACGTACCGGCCGACGTACCGGACTTTCGCGGGCCCGACGTCGTAGGTGTAGTTGGGAGCGACCGAGCTCGCGTCCGGCGGCGTGACGGACTCGATGAGCTCGGTGCTCGCGTCCACGTAGATGTGCACGAGCCGCGGACCGCTGTTGGGGTTGTCGAGGTTGGCGTAGAACGTAACCTCACGATCCGACGCCAACGTGAACGCCGGAGTACCGGCGACGAGTCGCGTCGCGGTACGCAGGTCACGGCTCGTCACCGACATCAGCGTGCGTGCCTCGTCGATGTTGGTGGCCCGGCGATCGTTGATCGTGATCACGTTCATCATGGACACGGTGGCCCCGAGCGCGGTGGCCGCCACCACTCCGAGCAGTCCGGTCGTGATCGAGATCTCGACCATGGAGGCGCCCCGCTCGTCGCGAGCTGCTCGTCGGAGTCGTCGCCACAAGCGGCCACAGGCGGTCGTTGTACCGGACCTCATTGGATTGGCACCGACACGGGAACGGTCGCCGCACCGTTCGGGTCGATCACGGCCGTGGGCCACGAGCCGCTCGGCGATGCGCTCGCGACGTGGATCGACCACGTGCCGAACGGCAGTCCCGCGCTCACCATGCCGCTCGCATCGGTCGTGCCGAGCGCGATGGTCTCACCGGCCGAACAACCGGCATCGGACGCGTGCACGGCGGTCACCGCCTTGCCGACGACGGGCGTTCCGCTCTGCGTCACGGTGACCGACACCGTGGAGACGGGGAGTGTCACCGCCGCCGCGCCACCGGGATTGGTCTCGGTGGCCGTCGGTCGTTGCGCGTTCGGCCAGTAGGGACCGCCGCCCGAGGTCTGACCCTCGGGATCCGCATCGGCGCAATCGCCGAGCCACGTGTCGTAGCCGTCCGCGGCCGGGAACAGATTCGTGATCGTGCGCGTGAGTCCGGTCCCCGCGTAGAGCTTGAGGCCGTTCGGCACGAAGATCGTGTTGCCGAGGCTGACGGGAAGGTTCGCGGGCAGCGGCGCGGCGCCGGCGGGCGACAGCGTCAGGGTGAGCGTCGCGGCGCGGTCGTAGTCGAAGCCGACCGCGCTGACCGCCCCGGCGAGCACTCCCGCGGTCTGTTGCGGACTGGGGTTGCTCTGCCGGTCGACGAAGCCGGCCGAGCCCAACGCCACGGTGTAGGTGCCAACGGGCAAGTGATCGAAGAACGCGCACCCGTCGGACGTCGTGGTGATCGTGCGGTTGACCCCGGGACCGGTCACGAAGACGGGATCACCGGCCGACACCGCCGCATTGCGGTCCTTGACCTTCACCGCGATGTGGCCGGTGTTCGGGTCGTACGCGCCGACTGGTGGCGTGAGGACGGTGTCGGAGACAACAGGCGTGACTGCGTTCATCCCGTTCCAGGTCACCGTCACGTGGACCCGCAGCAAGCTCGGAGTCTGTCCGGCCGAGTCACACGCGCCCTTGCTCGCGTTCGACGCCACCCACTCGCTCTCTCGATTCACCGTGTACGCGATGCCGCCCACCGACTGGGGTGTCTGCAGGAGGCCCAGTGGCAGCGACGTGAAGGACGACGACCGCACCAGGTCCATCTCCTGGCTCGCGAGGTTCGCGGCGACGTCGCGGTTGCGGTTCGTGCGGGCGAGACCGATGCCGGTGTTGACCGTCTCGGCGAAGCCGACCGTGAACAACGCGAACACCGACACCGCGAGCACGAGCTCGAGAATCGTGAATCCGCTCTCATCGCGACCTGCACGCCGAAGACCTCCGACGCGAGGTGGGGCATCCATACCCATCGAGGTGCTCGCACTCCCGCCAAACGCTGGCGTCGAACCCAGCGGCTACGACAACCGTTCCCTTGGCGTATCGACAGATGGGCCACCGATTCTGAAGCGCGACGACGACCGGATCTTCTCGGGCGGCCCGCTGCGGATCAGGAGCCGGTCGATTTGCCCGGAAGAACACGGTACGCGTCGTACACGGAGTCGACCCGCTTGAGCGCACCGATCATCGACTCGAGGTGGCCGGGGTCGGCGAGCTCGAAGTCGAAGCGGAGCTTGGCCACCCGGTCGCTCGACGTCTGGCTCGACGACGCCAGGATGTTCACGTGGTGCTCGGCGAGCACCTGCGCGACGTCGCGCAGCAGGCGTGACCGGTCCAGCGCCTCGATCTCGATCGACACGACGTACGTGGCCGGCTGGTCGTGGTCCCACTCGACCTCGATGAGCCGCTCGGACTGGTTCACGAGCCCGGCCGCGTTGGCGCAGTCGGAGCGGTGCACCGACACGCCGCGGCCCCGGGTCACGAAGCCGATGATCTCGTCGCCCGGCACCGGCGTGCAACACCGCGAGAGCCGCACCATGAGGTCGTCGAGACCCTCGACGTGGACGCCCACGGTGCGCTTGTTCGCGGAACGCGGCCCACGAGGCGGACGGGCGGTGGTGATCGGGAGCTGTTCCTCTCCCCCGCGCAGCTCACGTTGGATCCGCTGCGCGACGGCGCGCGCCGAGACGTGCCCTTCACCGATCGCGGCATGCAGCGAGTCGAGGTCCGAGTAGTGCATGGCGTCGGCCACGGCATGGAGCACCGACGAGTTCGTGAGCTTCTGGACCGGGAGCGCTTCCTTGCGCATCGCCTTGACCAGCTCTTCGCGCCCGGCGTCGATGGCGTCGACCCGTCGTTCGCGCGAGAACCACTGCCGGATCTTCGTGCGGGCGCGCGGCGTCTGCACGAACTGGAGCCAGTCCCGGCTCGGTCCCGCGCCTTCGACCTTGCTCGTGAAGATCTCGATCGTGTCCCCCGACGACAGCGTGGAGTCGAGCGGCACGAGACGCCCGTTCACCCGGGCGCCGATGCAGCGGTGACCGACCTCGGTGTGGATCGAGTACGCGAAGTCCACGGCCGTCGCCCCGGCGACGAGCGTGACGACCTTGCCCTTCGGCGTGAACAGGAACACCTCGTCCTGTTCGAGGTCGATCTTCAGGGACTCCATGAACTCGACGGGATCCGACGTGTCCTGCTGCCAGTCGACCATCCGCTGGAGCCACGCGAGATCCTCCGGCGACGACTCCTTGTCCTTGTAGCCCCAGTGCGCGGCCACGCCGTACTCGGCGCGCTGGTGCATCTCGCGGGTGCGGATCTGCACCTCGACCGGCTTGCCGCCCGGCCCCACCACGGTGGTGTGCAGCGACTGGTAGAGGTTGAACTTGGGCATCGCGATGTAGTCCTTGAACCGGCCCTGCACCGGCTTCCACATCGCGTGGATCGAACCCAACGCGCCGTAGCAGTCCTTCACCGATTCGACGATCACGCGCATGCCGACGAGGTCCTGCACCTCCTCGAACTCCTTGCCGCGCGTGACCATCTTCTCGTAGATGGACCAGTAGTGCTTGGGCCGGCCGCGCACATCGGCCTCGATGTGCAGCTCCGCGAGCCGTGCTTCCAACGCCTCGAGCACCAGCTCGATCGACTCGGACCGCTCCGGCGCGCGGGTGGCCACCATCTGCTCGATCTCCGCGTACCGTTTCGGGTGCAACACGGCGAAGGCGAGATCCTCGAGCTGCCATTTCACATCCGCGATACCGAGGCGGTGCGCGAGCGGCGCGTAGATGTCCAGGGTCTCCTGCGCGATGCGGCGCTGCTTGTCGTCGGGGAGCGACGCGATGGTGCGCATGTTGTGGAGCCGGTCGGCCAGCTTGATGAGCAGGACACGGATGTCCTTGGCCATGGCCACGAGCATCTTGCGCAGCGTGGCGGCCTGCTGCTCCTCGCGGGAGTCGAACTGGAGGCGGTCGAGCTTGGTGACACCTTCGACGATCGCGGCGACGTCGGCCCCGAACTCGTCCTCGATGTCGTCGCGCGTGATCGGCGTGTCCTCCACGGCATCGTGCAGGAGCGCACCCGCAATGGTGACGTCGTCGAGGCCGAGCTCGGCCAGGATCATCGCCACGCCCAGCGGGTGCGCGATGTACGGCTCGCCGGACCGGCGGACCTGGTCCTCGTGCGCCCGGCGCGCCATGGCGAAGGCGCGCTCGATCATCTGCGTGTCGGCCCGGCGGTGCCGTTCGTGATAGCTCGCGACCAACGGCGCGATCGCCACGTCGACGTGGTGGCGGCGCCACGGCAGCACCGACCGGCGATCGCCGCCGAGCTGGTCGGGCCGGACCTCGAGCGTGCTCATCTCATCGACCGATCTTCACTCGTACCTCAACAGCGCGTGGACGTCGCGTTGTTCCAGCTTCGCCCGCCCCCCCAGGAACGCCAGCTCGATGAGGAACGACAGGCCGACGACCTTGCCCCCCAGGCGCTCGGCCAGGTTCACCGTTGCCGACGCGGTGCCACCGGTCGCGAGCACGTCGTCGCAGATGAGCACGCGCTCGCCGGGGCGCACGGCGTCGCGGTGGATCTCGAGGAGATCGGTCCCGTACTCGAGCTCGTATTCCTCCCGTTCGATCTCCCACGGGAGCTTGCCGGCCTTGCGCACGGGCACGAACCCGGCCTCGAACCGGCGGGCGAGGGCGCCGGCGAGCACGAAGCCGCGGGCTTCCACGCCGAGGACCTTGTCGACCCCGAGATCTTCGAACGGGCCCGCCAGGTGGTCGACCATGAAGGCGAACGCGCCGGCGTCCGCGAGCAGGGGCGTGATGTCCTTGAACACCACTCCCGGCTGCGGGTAGTCCGGGATGTCACGGACGTGCGCGGCCAACCACGAGGCGTCGATCGTCACGGGCGCGGGCCCTCCATCACTCCAGGGTAGGCGCTCCAGGGTAGGCGCTCCAGGGTACCGGCTCGGCCGCGGGCCGCCGCTCCGGAGCGGGCGACGGGTCCGAGTCGACACTCGGGTCAACGCTTGCGGCGGCGCTGCTGGCGGGGTCGAGGGGGCCGGGCCGAGCCGTCGGGAGCGGCCGTTCGCGAGCCGGCAGCGCCGGTCGACCCAGTCGAATCCACCGCGTCGGCCGCGTCCGTCGCGACCACATCGTTTTCGGCTGCATCCGTGTCGAGCACCGCCGTCGCGGTCGTCGAGGACGACGACGCGTACGGTCCCGCTGCGTCCGCCACGCCCGCCGCCGGCCGCGCCGCCGGCGCCGCCGGCGGACGGCTCGCGGCCTTCACGGCGAGCGCCCGGTACTTCGGCTCGCGTTCCTTCCACCAGGCGAGAATCGGCGCCGCGACGAAGATCGACGAGTACGCACCGCACATGAGGCCGACGAACAGGGCCAGACCGAAGTCGCGCAGCGCCACCGCGCCGAGCAGGTAGCTGCCGACGAACAGGAGCGACGCCACCGGCAGCACCGCGACGAACGACGTGTTCAGCGAGCGCATCAGCGTCTGGTTCAGGGACTTGTTGACCATCTCGCCGTACGTCTCGCCGCGCAACGACGCCATGCTCGCGGTGTTCTCCCGCACGCGGTCGAACACCACCACGGTGTCGTAGAGCGAATACCCGAGAATCGTGAGGAACGCGACCACCGTGGCCGGGGTCACCTCGATCTGCGTGATCGCGTAGATCCCGACCGTGATCACGATGTCGTGGATGACCGCGAGGATCGCGGACCCCGCCATCTTCCATTCGAAGCGCAACGTGAGATACCCGGCGATGACGATGAAGAAGAAGATCAGGGCCTTGATCGCCTTGCCCGAGACCTCCTTCCCCCATGTCGGCCCCACGTCCGACACGCTCACGTCGGCGACCTTGATGTGGCCGTACTTCGCGAGCGACGCCGTGACCTTCGCCTCGTTCGTGGCCGCGATGGTCTTCGACTGCACGCGGACGGTGTTGCCGCCCACGATCAGCACCTTGGCGTCGTTGACGCCGAGCGGCTTCACGAGGTCCCGGATCGTGCCCGACGACGGCGACCGACCCACCACGGTGAGCTGCCACGACGTCCCGCCCTCGAAGTCGATGCCGAGGTTCAGACCGCCGTTGGCCAGGAAGCCGAGGAGCCCGATGAGGATGAACGCGCCCGACAGGATCGCCCAGCGCCACGACCGCTTGATGAACTGGAAGTTCGTGCGCTCGTGGAAGAGGTCGCCGAGCGTGTGCCGGGAACCGTCGGGGCGCGGGCTCATGCTCCCTCCTCGGGCAGGTCGAGACCCCGGGCGATGCCGAACCAGCCGTTCACGAAGAAGGGGTTCCGACCCAGCAGCGACACGAGCGGGTGCATGAAGTAGTACGAGATCACGAGGTCGAGCAACGTGGAGATCCCGAGGAACAGCGCGAAGCCGCGCACCGAGCCGATGGCGAACAGGTACAACACGATCGCGCCCAGCAACGACACGAGGTCGGCGGCGACGATCGTGCGGAACGACTTGGTGAAGGCGCGGTCCAGTGAGCTGCGCACGGTCTTGCCCGTTCGCACCTCGTCCTTCAGCTTCTCGAAATAGACGACGTACGAGTCGACCGTGATACCGACCGACACGATCAGACCGGTGACGCCGGCCAGCGTCAGCGTCAGGCTGATGGTCTGGCCGAGGAACACGATCAACGAGTACAACGCGGTCGCGGACACGCCGATCCCGACCAGCACCACCAGTCCGAGCAGGCGGTAGTACACGAGCATGTAGAGGGCCACGAGCGCGAGGCCGATGATGCCCGCCACGATCCCCGCTCGGAGCTGGTCCCTCCCCAGCGTCGGCGACACGCTCTGGCTCGTGATCTGCTTGAGGCTGACGGGCAGGGCGCCGTACTTCAGCACCGACGCGAGATCGGACGCGCTGGTGGAGTCGAAGCTGCCGGAGATCTGGACGTTGCCGTTGAACCCGCCGGCCTGGTTGAACTTCGGCGCCGACTGCACCACCGAGTCGAGCACGATGGCGACCGAGTTCTGCGGAAACTGCTTCGAGAACGACGCCGATGCGAGCTTGTCGAACGCCGCGGCCCCGGCGGACTTGAGGTTCACGTCCACGACCCATTCGTTCGACTGCGGGTCGAGGCGCGATCCCGCCGTGCTCACCGCGCTGCCGGTCAGGTTGGCCGGCACCGGGCCGAGGACGTAGATCACCTTGCCGTCACGGCTCGGGAGCGTCACGATCTGATCGGGCTTGTCCTGGTCCCGGGGCGTCGTCTTCGGTGTCTTCGCCGTCGTCGCCGCCGTGGTCGTCGTCGCCCCGCCGGCCGCAGTCGTGGTCGCGCCGCCGGTCGGTGCGGCGCTGATCGGTGCGGCGCTGATCGGTGCGGCGCTGATCGGTGCGGCCGTGGTCGGTGCGGCCGTGGTCGTGCTCCCGAGGTGACGCGCTTTCCCACCGCCACCCGCGGCGGTGGTCGGCCCTGCACTGGTCGGCACCTTGGTCGTCTGCGCCGCCGTCGTGCCCGGGGACACGGTGGTTGCCGACCCCGCGGTCGTGGTCGCACCGGCCGCCGTGGTCGCTGCTCCCGCGACGGTCGTCGTCGATCCACCCGGCGCCGTGGTCGTGGTCTTCGATGACGGCTTCACGGTGGGCGGATTCGCCTGGAGCTCGGCCAACACCGGCCGGAACCGGAGCTCGGCGGTCTGGCCGACGATGCGCTTCGCCTTGTCGCGGTTCTTCACGCCGGGGAGGTCGACGATGATCTGCTTGCCCTGCCGGCTGATCTCGGGTTCGCCGACGCCGAGCGAGTTCACGCGCTGGTCGATGATGTTCTTGGCGACGTTGAGCGACTGCGTGTCGAACTTGCCGACGGGCTGGAGCACCACCGAGATCCCGCCCTGGAGGTCGAGACCCAGGATCGGCGTGTTGCCGGACACCAACGTCGCGATGAACGCGCCGAAGACGATGACGAGCGTCGTGGTCAGGTACCAGACGTTACGACGGACCATTGCTGCTCCCGACCCAACGGATCCCGAACCCGCGACCGATCGGCTACTCACTCGGCTCACTCGGCTCGTCCGTCGGCTCCGTGACCCGGCGTGCAACCGCCCGGCGGGCGATCTTCACGGTGACACCGGTAGCTATCTCGACGTCGAGTGTCTCGTCCTTGATTCCTCGAATCGTGCCGAAAAGCCCCGAAGTCGTCATGATCTCTTCACCCACCGTGAGGCTCCCGATCAGCGCCTGGTGTGCGGCCACCTGCCGTCGTTGCGGACGGACGATGAGCACGAAGAACACCGCCACCATGGCGACGAGCATCACGAAGAACGGAACCACCAGGGCAAACCTTGAGTCGGGGGCATCGGATCCCGGGAACAGGATCGGGGCGATGCTAGTGGCTGGGTCCTCCGAAACCGGGTCATGCCGGGCCGGAAAACGGCGGGTCCGCCTACCCGTCGGGTTCGAAGAGGCTCACCTCGGCGGCGCGGCTCGCCGGGAGCCGCAGCCCGAGATGGTCGTAGGCCAGCGCCGTCGCGATCCGGCCCCGCGGCGTGCGCTGCAGCAGGCCCTCCTTCAGGAGGAACGGCTCGTAGACGTCCTCCACCGTCTCGGTCTCCTCACCCACCGCGACCGCGAGCGTGCTGAGCCCGACCGGTTGGCCGCCGAACGTGCGGCACAACGCGGTGAGGATCGAGCGGTCCACCTTGTCGAGCCCGCGCTCGTCGACCTCGAACAACGCGAGCGCGGCGCGCGCGGTGTCCGCGCTGACGGTGCCGTCGCCCCGCACCTCCGCGAAATCGCGCACCCGCTTCAGCAAGCGGTTCGCGATCCGCGGCGTGCCGCGCGAACGCCGCGCGATCTCCGACGCGCCGTCGTCGTCGAGCGGTACGCCCAGGATGCGCGCGGCGCGCACGAGGATGGCCACGAGATCGGCCGCCTCGTAGTAGTCGAGACGGGCGACGAACCCGAATCGGTCGCGCAACGGTCCCGTGATCAGCCCGGTGCGCGTGGTCGCGCCGACGAGCGTGAAGCGCGGGAGGTCGAGCCGGATCGAGCGCGCCGACGGCCCCTTGCCGATCACGATGTCGAGCTGGAAGTCCTCCATCGCGGGGTACAGCACTTCCTCGACGGCGCGCGGGAGGCGGTGGATCTCGTCGATGAAGAGCACGTCACCGTCTTCGAGGTTGGTAAGGATCGCGGCGAGATCGCCGGCTCGTTCGAGCGCGGGACCGCTCGTGACGCGCAACGCCACCTCCATCTCCGCGGCCACGATCCCCGAGAGACTCGTCTTGCCCAGCCCCGGCGGGCCCGCGAACAGCAGATGGTCGACGGCCTGGCCCCGCAGCTTCGCCGCGCCCAACAGGATCTCCAGGTGCTCCTTGAGGCGCTCCTGGCCGACGAACTCGTCGAGCCGGCGCGGCCGCAGCGTGGTCTCCTCGGCCTCCTCGACCGGATCCGCGCTCGGCGCCAGGAGCTCTTCCCGGGCCGAGCTCATGGTCGCTCCGCTCCGGCCCGAACGGCCGTCCGGCCTGGCCTCCGCTCCACTCCGACCCTGCTCACGCCTTCACCGCCAGGTGCTTGAGGGCGTCGCGCAAGAGGTCTTCGGTGCTGCCGTCGTCGGTGAGCTGCGACACGACCTGGCGAACTTCGTCGGGCCCGTACCCGAGCCCGGCCAGCGCGGCCCGAACCTCCGAACGGGCCGAGGTCGTCGTGCCCGGCGTCTCGCTCAGATCCAGCTCGGGAACGTCGAGGCGCGCCTTGAGCTCCACGAGCAGCCGCTGCGCGGTCCGCTTGCCGACGCCGGGGACGAGCGTGAGCGCGTCGAGATCGTCGTCGAGCAACGTCCGGCGCAGCGATCCCGGCGAGTGCACCGACAAGATGGCGAGCGCGAGCTTCGGGCCCACGCCCGACGCGCCGATCAACACCTCGAACGTGTCCCGCTCGTCGCGCGTCGGGAAGCCGTACAACACCATTGCGTCTTCGCGCACGTGTAAGTGCGTGAAGAGGAACGCGGCGCTGCCCGGATCGAGTGCGGGGATAGCGCCGAGCGGAACGAGCGCGCGGTAGCCGACGCCACCGACCTCGACCAGCACCTCCCCCGTCGCCGAACGTTCCAACACCGTTCCCCGTACCGAACCGATCATCACGCTCCCTCCGTGGCCGTCCGAGTTGCGGTTCGCGCGGGCGCCCGGTTCGCCGCTTCGTCGCGCGCCAGCGCCGCCGTCACCGCCCGGCTCAACGCCGTGTTCGCGCCCGGTCCGGGCGCATGTTCCTTCGTGACGTCCTCGGTGACGTCGATCATGGCGACGGCATCGCGGAGCGGCGCGCCCCAGAGGTGACACACGGCGAGTGCCAGCGCGTCGGCCGCGTCGGGCGGCTTGGGCACCTCCGGAAGCCGCAACAGCCGCTGCACCATCTGCTGCACCTGGTTCTTGTCGGCGCCGCCGTAGCCGCAGACCGCGAGCTTCACCTCGTTCGGGCTGTAGTGGATCACCGGGATGCCCGCTCGGGCCGCGACGGCGAGGGCAAGTCCACTCGCCTGGCCCACCGACATCGCGGTGCGCACGTTGTTCTGGAACAACACCCGCTCGACGGCCATAGCGCTCGGCCGTAACTCGCGCACCAAACCTTCGAGCTCGGCCTCGAGCAGCGCCAACCGGTCGGGCAACGGATCCGCCGGCTGGGTACGGATCACGCCGTACGAGACCGGCGCCATCGCGGCACCGTCGCGGCGCACGGCGCCGTACCCGCAGCGCGAGACGCCGGGGTCGATCCCGAGCACCGGACGGTGATCGGCACCGGCTTCCCCACGCAGTCCGGGGCGCGACGAGTCGAACATGGGTTCGATCCTAGGACGCCGCGAGCAGAGGGCGGTGGACCCGGCCGGCGGATCGGCGGATGCCCTCGGATCAGCCTTCTGCGTTCCGCCGCCGGTTGTGACGCGACACCATGCGCCACACGATCGTGAGCACGAGGGCCCCGATCGCGATCGGGGCGATCCGCTTGATCACCGGGGTGCCGCTCACAGCGAGGAGGTCGACGGGTTCGGCCGGTTCGGAGTTCACGATCCGCAACTCTGTCGCTGGACCGGCGCCATTGCCAATCGGAGCACCCGTTTCCGGCGGCGCCGCGGCATCCTCGGCCGGAGCCGGCGATTCGGCGGCCAGCACGTCGCGCTCCAGGTTCTCGACGAACTGCGCCAGCAACTTCGCCGACACGTCGGCCAGCACGCCCCGGCCGAACTGCGCCACCTTGCCGGTGATGGCGAGGTCGGTCTCGATCGACACGTCGGTGCCGTCGCCGACGGCCTGCATCGACGCGGTGATCGTGGCCGACGCGTTGCCCTGCCCGCGCGTGTCGCGGCCGACCGCCCGGATCACCGCCGTGTGCGCCGCGTTGTCGACCTGCTCGAGCTTGGCAACGCCCTTGTATTGCGCGGTGATCGGCCCGACCTTCACCTTCACGATGCCGCGATACTCGTCCCCCTCGATCTCCTGGAGCTGGGCGCCGGGAAGGCACGGCGCGATCCGTTCGAGGTCGAGCAGCACACGCCACGCGTGGTCCACGGGCACGTTCACCCGGAATCGATCGTCGATGCGCATCAGGTCTCCCACTTCGTTCGTTGCTCGAGGTCCCGCAGATCCTCGAGGGTGTCGACGTCGGTCGGCACACCGGTGTCGGTGCAGTCGACCTCGACGACGGCGTGCGTGGTCATCAGAGCCCGCGCGCCGACATCGCCCGTGAGCGTACGAGCCGCGGGCCACAGGGTGCGAGCCAGCAGCACCGGATTGCCCCGCACGCCGCGGTACGTTGCGACCGCGAGCTCGGCGCCCTCGGCGTGTGCGGCGGCCAGCCGGCGGTAGCTCCCGGGCCCGATCAGGGGCTGGTCGGCGAGACCGATGCAGACCGCGCTCACCTCGCGGCGAGCGTCGAGGGCGTCGACCGCGTCGACGGCGGCCCGGAGGCTGGCCGAGATCCCGCGGTCCCAGTCACCGACCCGTACGACCTCGACCTCGACATCGGCGGGCAACACCGCGACCACCGCGTCGGCATCATGGCCGACCACGACCAGCACCGGCGAGAGCTCACTCGCGAACGCGGCCTCGAGCGCGTGTTCGAGCAACGGCCGGCCGTGCAGCTCCAGCAACGGCTTCGCGGTTTCCGCGTCGATGCGTGACCCTCGTCCGGCCGCGAGCACCGCGATCGCGACGCTCAGGATGTGCCCCCTGACGACGCGCCGGCACCCTCGTGCGCCGCGGCCAGCGCCGCCTGCACGATGTTGTGGTACCCGGTGCAGCGGCACAGGTTGCCTTCGAGGCCGAGGCGCACGTCGCGCTCGGTCGGGCCGTCGAGCTCGTCGAGCAGCGACACCGTCGCCATGACCATGCCCGCAGTGCAGAACCCGCACTGCAACCCGTGGTGCTCGCGAAAGGCCTCCTGCACCGGATGCATCGCGCCGTCCGGACCGGCCAGCCCCTCGATGGTGGTCACCGATCGCCCGTCGGCCTGGACGGCCAGCATCGTGCAGGACTTCACCGACTCGGCGGCTCCCCCGGCCCCGTCACCGAGCAACACCGTGCACGCCCCGCACGACGAGGTATCGCATCCGATCTTGGTGCCCGTGAGCCCCACGGACTCGCGAAGGAACTGGACGAGGAGCAGGCGCGGCTCGACATCGTGGGTGTGAGTGGTCCCGTTGACGGTCACCGAGATCTGCACGCCGAGCTCCTCGAGGTCGCGGCGCAGACTACTGCCCGGTGGTCACTCCGAGTGTTGGCGTTCGGGCCGGAGCCGCTCCCCGCAGCGACGCGGCCACGCCGGGAACGTGGCGGGCGACCGAACGTGAGTGTCCGTCGCGACCAGCAGGTCGAGCTCCGGGTCGTCGAGGCTTTCGGTGGAGCGAGGGAACGATCCGGTCGGTCACCAGGCCTGCGGCCTGAGGCTCTCTTCGCGGATACTTGTCACACGGGGTCATTCTGATGCGAACATATGTTCGACAATCAGGACCCGGGCTCGCCTCCCGGCTCGACCCGCACTGCTCAGACCGCCCGGCCCCCGGCCGCGGCCCGGTCCCGGCGCGTCCTCGGCTTGCTCGCGGAACGGGAACGGATCGAAGCCGAGCTGCTGGGTGAGATGGCCGGCTGGCTCGGGGAGCGGGCGTGGGAGGCCGACGGTGCATTGAGCCCGGTCGCGTGGCTCGCGCATCACGGTGCGCTCCCCCGACGGGCCGCTTCGGCCCTGGTCGCCTCCGCCGCACTGGTCCGGCGGCACGAACCGATCCGCGACGCGCTCGAGAGCTCCTCGATCCGCACCGCGCACGTCGCGACGTTGGCGCACGCGGCACGCCATCGCGACGACGTGTTCGCCGAGCATGTCGACGCATTGGTCGACGCCGCCGAATCCGTCGACCCCGAACCGTTCCGGACCGTCGTGCAACGCTGGTGTGCCTACGCCGACGACACGATCGACCGGCGACCCGTCGACGAGGACCGGTGGCTCGACGTCGCCGTCACCTTCGGTGGCTCCGTCCGCATCGACGGCCTCCTGGATCCCGAAGGCGGCGCCGCGTTCCTCACCGCCCTCGAAGCCCACCAACCACCACCCCGCGCCGGTGACACCCGCAGTGCCGCGACCCGCCGCGCCGACGCTTTATTGGCCCTCACCGGCGCCGACCGACCGACCGTGAACCTCGACGTCATCGTCGACCTGCACACCCTCGCCGGCCTCGACCCCGTCGATCTCGCCGCGATGCGGCACGACCTCGCCC